>Ga0136640_10000431_pt1 | contig 16160 bp, 14 predicted proteins | sample AntDrymUQ8642106_2_FD_105498 | JGI IMG/M metagenome (GOLD analysis project Ga0136640, IMG submission 105498) | Polar desert sand microbial communities from Dry Valleys, Antarctica - metaG UQ864 (21.06) | ecosystem: Environmental > Terrestrial > Soil > Desert | place: Antarctica: Dry Valley...
CCAGCGAGCCGACTCGCTGGTGTGGCTCTACCCGACCGGATGGGCCGACATCGGCTACTCGCCGGCCGAGGTGGCCCGCAAGGAGGTCAAGGAGGAGACCGGCATCGAGTGCGAGGTCGAGCGCCTGGTCGCCTGCTTCGACGGGATGCGCCTCGGCTTCAGTCGGGTGCCGCTCTACTCGCTGGTGTTCCTGTGCCGGGCCACCGGCGGCGAGCTCGCAGCTCACCCGCTCGAGTGCGCGGACGTCGGGTGGTTCGGCCGCGACGATATGCCGTCCCCGCTGGCCGGCCACGACCGTTGGGGCCAGCTGGCCTTCGCCGCGATCGACGGTGAGATCACCTCGACCTACTTCGACGTCCCCCGCGACCAGCCGTGGCGGACCACGGGCTGACAGGCGGGCGACCTGTGCCGCGGGGTGACGGGCCGAGGATGGTGCTCAGCGGGGTCCGGTAGGTTCGACGCGATGGCCTCCTACGACCGCTTGTCGCCCCAGGACTCGGTGTTCCTGCACCTCGAGGACGAGCACCAGCCGCTGCACGTCGGGTCGCTGGCTTACTTCGAGGCCGGCCCCCTCCTCGGCGCCGACGGTCGCTTCGACTTGGCTCGGGTGCGGCGTCGCATCGAGGCCCGCCTCCACCTCGTGCCCCGCTTCCGCAAGCGGATCATGACCGTGCCCTACGAGCAGGGGCGTCCCGTCTGGGTCGACGACGAGGACTTCGACCTGGCGTACCACGTCCGCCTCACGGCCATCCCGGCGCCCGGCAGCGAGGCCCAGGTGAAGCTGCTGATGGATCGGGTGCAGGCCCTGATGCTCGATCGACGGCGTCCGCTGTGGGAGATCTGGTTCGTCGAGGGAGTCAGCGACAACCGGGTGGCGCTCATCCAGAAGACCCATCATGCGCTCGTCGACGGGGTGTCCGGGGTCGATGTGGCCACGGTGCTGCTCGACCTCGAGCGCGACGTGCCCGAGGTCGATCCCCAGCCTTGGTCGCCCGAGCCGCCGCCCGACGCGACGACCCTGCTCGTCGACAGCCTCGTGGAGAGGGCCGTGGAGCCGGCGGAGCTTGTCCGCTCGGCCCGGGCGGCGGTGCGGGTGCCCCAGCAGGCCGCCGAGCGCGTCAGCCAGATCGCTCGCAGCGTCCTCGACCTGACACAGCGGACGCCGTCCGCGCCGTGGAACGTCCCGGTGACCCCCCACCGACGCTTCGAGCCGGTCCGCATCGACCTCGAAAGGGCCAAGGTCCTGCGTCGGGCGGCCGCGTCACGGGGCGACGATCTCGCGTTGACCACCTTGAACGATGTCGTGCTGGCCGCCTGCACCGGGGCCATGCGCCACTACCTGCTCGAGCGCGGCGACGAGGTGGCCGACGGTCTCATCTACCGGGCCATGGTGCCGGTGTCGGTGCGCGACGTGTCCGAGCAGATGGCGCTCGGCAACCGGGTGTCGATGATGACCGCAGATCTGCCTGTGGGCGAGCCCGACGCCGTCGAGCGACTGCGCTTCGTCCACGCCCACATGGCCAGTCGCAAGGAGATGGGCACCGCGGTCGGCGCCGACGCCCTCGTGAGCCTCACCGGCTACGCCCCGCCCACACTGCTGGCCCTCGGTGCCCGGTTGGCGGTGCGGACGATGCCGGTCAACACGGTCATCACCAACATCCCGGGGCCGCAGATCCCGCTCTACTGCCTCGGCTCGCGCATGTTGGAGGCGTTCCCGTACGTCTGCGTGGTCGACGGCCTGGCCATGATCATCGCTGTCATCTCCTACGACGGGCGTTTGGCCTTCGGCCTGTCGGGTGACCGCAGCGCCGTGCCCGACCTGCACCTTCTGGCCGAGGGGGTCGAGGCCGCGTTCACCGAGCTGGAGGACGGGTTCGGCATCGGCGCCGACGGCGCGGCGACCGAGGCCACGGCGCCGCCTGCGAACGCCCGGACGGCGACGGCGAGGGATGCGCCGGCGAAGAAGGCGACGCGAGCGAAGAAGTCGCCAGCGAAGAAGGCGGCCAGGAGAAGGTCGGCGGCAAGGAAGAAGACGGCGCCGGCGAAGAGGGCCCCAGCGAAGAAGTCGACGCGAGCTGAGAAGTCGCCAGCGAAGAAGGCGGCCAGGAGAAGGTCGGCGGCAAGGAAGAAGGCGGCGCCGGCGAAGAGCGCCCCAGCGAAGAAGGTGACAGCGAAGCAGGCGACGCGAGCGAAGAAGTCGACGGCAAGGAAGAAGGCGGCGCCGGCGAAGAGGTCGGCGGCGAAGAGGTCGGCGGCGAAGAAGCGGGCGAGGACCGCGTCGGCGACGCGGGCTGCGACCACGACGGCCAGCGGGTCCGGCCGACCATGAGCGCAGCGACCAACGGCTCCTCCTGGCCCTCGGTGGTGGAGCTGGCCGACGCCGTGCGCAGCGCTGAGCGGTCGGCGCGCGACGGCGTCGAGCAGGCCTTGGCCCGGATCGAGAACGGCAACGAGGCGCTCGGTGCGTTCGTCGTGGTCGACGCAGAGGCCGCCCTGGCCGGGGCCGATGCCATCGATGCCACCGTCGCCGCCGGCGGTGATCCCGGGCCGCTGGCCGGCGTGCCGTTCGGGGTCAAGGACCTGGAGGACTCAGCCGGCCTACCCACCAGCCACGGATCGCTCCTGTTCAAGGGTCGTCCGCCGGCGCCAGCCGATTCGATCCACGTGGCCCGGATGCGCACCGCCGGCGCCGTCCCCCTGGGTAAGACCGCGGCACCGGAGTTCGGCACCCTCAGCTGGACCCGCACCAGAGCGTGGGGGACGGCCCGCAACCCCTGGGATCGGGAGCGCACACCGGGGGGCTCCTCGGGCGGCTCGGCTGCGGCCGTGGCGGCCGGGCTCGTCCCGCTGGCCACGGCGAGCGACGGCGGCGGTTCCATCCGCATCCCAGCCGGCTTCTCCGGACTGGTCGGTCACAAGGCCAGCTACGGCCGCGTGCCTCACCCGCACCCATCCGATTCCATGACCTCAGTGCTCGGCGCCCTCACCACCAGCGTCGGCGACGCCGCCCGCCACCTCGACGTCGTCGCCGGGCCCGACGGTCGTGATCGCAGCTCGCTGCCGGCGGCGGGCCTCTCATACGAGACCGCGATCGAGACCCTCGACGTGGCCGGGATGCGGGCCCGATGGTCGGTCGACCTCGGCTTCGCCGCCGTTGATCCCGAGGTGGCCAGCATCGCCGAAGCGGCGGCTTTGGTGTTGGCCGATGCTGCAGGTCTGGGCCTCGACGCCGAGCCTGTCGCTCTCACCGACCCTGTGCGGACGTGGCTGACCGCCGGGCCAATCGATGTGTGGCTGAGCATCGAGGACGACATGTGGCCAGCGGGGGCCGACGACCTCACCCTCTACAGCCGGCGGGTCCTCGAGCAGACCGAGGACCTGGCCTTGCCCCGCCTCGTAGCCCCGGCCCGCCGCCGGGCCGTCCTCGAGCGAGAGGTGGGCGAGCTGTTCGCCGAGATAGACGTGCTGCTCACCCCGACCACGGCGGTGCCCGCGTTCGTCGCCGAGGGACCGCCGCCGACGGAGATCGGCGGCCGCACCGTCGGGCCGGCCATGGCCACGCCGTTCACCATGCTGGCCAACCTTTGCTGGAACCCGTCGGTGTCGGTGCCGGCGGGCATGACGTCGGGTGGGTTGCCGGTGGGGCTCCTCATCACCTGCCGTCACCATCGCGACGACGTGGCCCTGCGCCTGGCTCGCCTCATGGAGCAGGCCCGACCCTGGCCCCGCACCGTCTCGGGTCTCACGACCTGAACCCGGACGACGCGCTCACCGTGCCCGCTGTCGCGACGCAGCACCGGCCCCGCCGGCGACCCAGGGGGTAGGCACCGGCAGGGCCGGGACCGGGACCGGCGATCGAGCGAGCGGGTGTGCTCAGGCGGCCCGGGGTGCCGATCGAGCCGGTGCGGTGCCGAGGCGGGACTGCACCTCGACGCGCCGGATCAGGTCCTCGGCGTCGTCGATGCGACGCTCGGCCAGGTCGAGCTCGACACGCGCGTTCTGGACGGCGTCGTCGTGTCCGATCCGGTAGGACAGGCCGGCAAGGAGCTGGGGGAGGGCGAAGCGGGCCATGGCGACGAACCTACGCCGGCACTGTTGCGGGCCATCGACGGGTTCTTTGCCACTCGGGGTCGATCGTCTTAAGGATGTGTGACGCGCGCCAGGCACGGTGACGCTGGCCGGCGCAGCGCTTCGCTTCGAGCCCGAAGGGCGTTGGGCTCGCCCGGTAGCGTGCGGCGCCGTGCCCTCCCCGCCGGCCGCCGCCGATCACCCTGCTCCAGCGGTGCGCATACGCGAGGTCACGGACGACGCCGAGGCCGCCGCCCTGGTGTCGGCCTTCGCCCGCCTCATCCCTCAGCTGTCGCGCTCCACGCTACCGCCGGACGAGGCCGTGCTCTCCGAGATCGTCGCCTCGCCCGCCACCCACCTCCTCCTCGCCGAGGACGACGACGGCACCGTCCTCGGTTCGATGACCCTCGTCGTGTTCCCCATCCCGACCGGGCGGCGAGCGTGGATCGAGGACGTCGTGGTCGATGCCGAGGCTCGTGGCCGGGGCGTCGGCGAGGCCCTGAACCGCCACGCCCTCGCCGTCGCCGCGTCGCTGGGCTGTCGCACCGTCGACCTCACCAGCCGCCCCAGCCGCGAGGCCGCCAACCGCCTCTACCAGCGCCTCGGATTCGAGCCGAGGGACACCAACGTCTACCGCCACCAGCTCGCCTCCGACTAGCCGGGCGGGGCCTGGTCGGACCCCTCGCTTGACCCGACAGGTAATCGTCACGACGACGTGGCTCTGACATCGTCAGGGGGACGACCACCACCTCGAAGGAACGAGAACCCGATGCCCGCCTACGCCATTGCCCACCTCCGCACCCCGCAGATCAACGAGGAGGTGCTCGAGTACCTGGAGCGCATCCAGAGCACCCTCGACCCCCACCGAGGCCGGTTCCTAGTGCACGGGGCCGAGGTCGACGTGAAGGAAGGGCCCTGGCCCGGGACCATCGTCGTGATCGAGTTCCCCGATCTCGACGCCGCCCAGGCCTGGTACGACTCGCCCGCCTACCAGGCGATCCTGCCCCTGCGCACGGGCGCCATCGATGGCTCAGCGGTGATCGTCGAGGGCGTCGCCGCGGGCTACGACCCCGCTCGGACCGCTGCCGCGCTCCGGGAGATGGCGGGTTGATCGGGTCTGAGGTGGCGCCCATCCGCGATCATGGCCGGTCATGGGACACGTGGGCGTCGAGGCGTTGGTGGCCGGGTTGGACGCGATCCGAGCGGCGCCGACCGACGTCGGGTCGCTCGAGCTGATCGTCTCCCGGCCGGAGCGGTTGGAGCGCGACATCGTTGCGACCGGTCACCTGAGCACGTACTTCGGGCTGGTGGGCGACAACTGGCTCGGGCGAGGCAGCCGCCGCACGGCCGACGGCTCCGCTGAGCCCGGTCGTCAGCTCACCCTGATGAGCAGTCGGGCCGCCGACCTGTTCGCCGCTGGTGACCGGACCCGCTGGGCCGACGCCGGCGACCAGCTCTACGTCGACCTCAACCTGTCGGAGGACAACGTCCCCGCCGGAACCCGCCTGGCCATCGGCCCCTCCTCCGTGGTCGAGATCTCTGCGCTTCCCCACACCGGCTGCGCCAAGTTCCTCGAACGCTTCGGCCGCGACGTGGCCCGGTTCGTCAACGCCGCCGAGAACAGGAGCCTCCACCTGCGTGGCATCAACGCCACCGTCCTCGAATCCGGTGCCATCGTGGTTGGCGACACCGTCACCAAGCTCTGAGGGGCCACCACCTCACGTCTCGGGCTGGACGGGTCCCGGTCGTCGCTCGGCGGCCGCGACCCGCCACGTCGACCCGTCCCGCTCGATGACGGCGGGGACCAGACCGTAGGGCTGGGGGTGGATCGAGCCGGCGAAGTCCATCATCTCGATGCGCTGGGCTCGGAACCTGACCACCACGAAGTCGTCACCCTCGGGACCAGCCGGGAAGAACGCTCGCAGCCCCTCCTCCCAGAGCTCGGCCCTCGTCTCGACATCGCTGACGATCGTGGCTGGCCCGGCAACGGTCGCGTAGGCGAAGGATTCACGCTGCTCGACGCTGTAGGAGGCCTGGGCGTGACCCTCGATCTCCTGGACCTTGCGAGACCTGGGACTGGTGCCGATCCAGATGGTCGCGTCGTCGTCAACGCGCAGGTGCTGGACGAGGCGCACCGACGAGCCACCATCGGCAGCGCGGGTCGCGAGGAACCCGTACGGATGCGAGCGGAGGATGCCGAGCGCGACGTCCAGCAGGCTTTGTCCTTCGAGCATCACGACGATGCTCCCTGCGGTGGGGACCGCCGTCCACTCCGGCCGGTCAGGTCCTGCCGAGGGCGGCGCGGGTGGCGGCGCCGGCAGCGGCGCCGGCGTGGTCGAGCGCCTCGGTGGTGCGGGTCGCTCGGCACAGGATGAACGCGCCCTCCAGGAGCATGAGGAATGTGTGGGCGAGCGCCCGGGCCGACGCGTCCGGGACCCCGCTGACGGCGAAGCGGGCGGCGAGGCCGTCGAGCCAGCTCTCGAACACCTCCGCGCACGCCTGGCGCAGGACCTCGCTGGAGCTCGACACCTCGAGGGCGACGGTCGCGATGGGGCAGGCGTCGGCGTAGTCGCTGTCGACGACGGACTGCGCAGCGGCGGCGAAGGCAGCCTCGACCGCGTCGACGACGTCCTCTTCGTCGGCCAGGGCAGCAGCGACGATGGCTGCGTAGACCTCGCCGGACCAGCGGATGACCGCGGCGCCCAGCTCCTCCTTGCCACCGGGGAAGAAGTGGTACACCGAACCGGAGGGCGCTCGCGCGCCGGTGACGATCTGCTTCATCCCCGTGCCGACGTAGCCCTGACGGAGGAACAGCTCGGCGCTCGCCTCGAGGATGCGATCCCTGGTCGTCGTCACGGCGTCCCCTTCGAGTTGCGGCACCGGAGCAGGCTACCTACGTTCTGACTAGAACGATCTATCTAACGGATAGGAGAACGGCATGGCCGAGCATGACGACCGAGCGATCCGGCGGGCGTCGGTGGCGTTCGTCGCCGGCTTCGTGATCCACAACATCGACCATGGCCGGCGCGGCCTCGAGGTGATCACCGACCACGTGGTCTGGGGCGGGACCATCGTGGCCATGGTCGCCGCGGTCGTCCTCACCCTCGTCGCCACCCGCCACCTCCTGGCGCCATTCGCGGCGACCGCGGCCGGGCTCTCGATCGCCTTCGGCGTGACCGCATCGCACCTGTTGCCGCAGTGGAGCGCCTTCAGCGACCCGCTGCCCGGCGGCGATGTCGACGCCTTGACGTGGCTGGCCGTCGCCGCCGAGGTCGCCGGGGCGCTGGTGCTGGGCCTCGCCGGGTTCCAGGCCGTTCGCCGCCAGGGCTTCCTGCTCCCGCGCCAGCTCCGCGACGCGCCGGCCCGGTAGGCGCACCGCCGCTGAGCCGCTCCGTGGCCGTCTGACCACGCTGCGGGCGGACCATCCCTCTCGCTGTCACACCCCCTCCGTACTCTCGGAGGCATGAGGGTGCTGCACACGTCGGACTGGCACCTGGGCCGCGTGTTCCACGGCGCGCCGCTCCTCGACCAGCAGGAACGGGCCCTGCGACGCGTCGTCGAGGTCGCCCGCGACGCGGCGGTCGACGTCGTGGTGGTGGCTGGTGACCTCTACGACCGGGCCATACCGCCGGCCGACGCCGTCGACCTGCTGGGCGACGTCCTGCACCGGCTCCGCGCCCTTGGCGCCGTGGTGGTGGCCATCACCGGCAACCACGACTCGCCCAACCGGGTCGGCGCCCTCGATCCGCTGCTGCGCACCGGCGGCGTCACCTTGCGGGGCCGCCTCGACGTGAGCGCGCCGGTGGTCGTGTCCGACCCCGCCGGTGGCCCCGACCTCGTCATCCACCCGGTGCCGTACCTCGAGCCGCTGGCCGCCCGGCCGGCGTCGCCAGTCGGTGACCCCTCCGCGACGCCTGCCCCGACCCGCCGCCCCACCCAGCACGAGGTCCTCGGCGCGGCCCTCGATGCCGTTCGATCAGATCTCGCCCGCCGGGGCGCCGTGCGGTCGATGGTCGTGGCCCATGGTTTCGTGGCCGGTGCGGCTCCGTCTGACAGCGAGCGCGACCTGAGCGTCGGCAACGTCGACCGGGTGCCGGTCTCGGTGTTCGACGGCGTGTCCTACGCCGCCCTCGGCCACCTGCACCGGCCCCAGGAGCTGTCGGATCGGGTGGCGTACTCGGGGTCCCTGCTGCCCTATTCGTTCTCCGAGACCGTTCCGTCGTCGGTGCGCCTGGTCCAGGTCGCCCCCGACGGCGGTGTGGTGAGCGAGGTGGTGGCCCTCGGCTGCGAGCGACGGGTCGCCACCGTGCGCGGCCGCCTCGACACCCTCCTGGCCGACCCGGCCCACCGAGCCGTCGAGGACCACTGGGTGCGGGCCCAGCTGACCGACGAGGTCCTTCCCCGCCACGCCATGGACCGGCTGCGCGACCGCTTCGCCCACACCGTGGTGCTCGAGCACCTTGCCCCGGTCGCGGCCTGCGCGACCGCGGAGGACCCGCGTCGCCGGTCGGACCAGCTGAGCGACCTCGATCTTGCTCTGGCGTTCGTCGCCGACCGCCTCAGCCGAGAGGTCGCCGCCGACGAGGCCGTCGTCCTGCGGGCCGCGTTCGACCGCGTCGCGGCCCAGCGCGCCGAGCTGATCCCCGTGGTGGCCGACCGCGGGCGGCCCGGTGCGACTGCCACGGGCGCGACCGTCCTCCACGGCGACGACGGACCAGCCCAGGGAGCGGTGGCGTGAGGCCCCGTCGGCTCGAGATCGAGGCCCTGGGCCCCTTCGCCGGGCGCCAGGTCGTCGACTTCGAGGCCCTGGGCGACGATGGGCTCTTCCTCATCTCGGGTCCCACCGGCGCCGGCAAGAGCTTCCTGCTCGACGCCCTGTGCTTCGCCCTCTACGGCCGCAGCGCCGGCGACCGGCCCCTCGTACGGCTGCACTCCGACCACGCCCGCCACGCCACGCCGCGAGTGGTCCTGCACGTCCAGCTGGGCGACGAGGAGTGGTGCGTCACGCGCGAGGCGCCCCGCTGGCGCACCCGCCGTGACGGCGTCGAGACCCAGGCCCCGTCGAAGGCCGTGCTCGAACGGCGCACGGCCACCGGGAACCACGTCGTGGCCACCAAGGTCAGCGACGTCGACCGCATCCTGGCCGAGCGCATCGGGCTCGACGTCGACGAGTTCCGACGGGTCGTGCTGATCCCCCAGGGCCGCTTCGAGCAGGTCCTGCGCGCATCGTCGGCTCAGCGCGAGGACCTCCTGAAGTCGATCTTCGGCACGACCGTGTTCGAGGATGTCACACGGCTGCTCGACGAAGAGTCCCATCGGTCGGAGCGGGCCATCGACGAGGCCGAGCACCATCAGGCTGTGCGCCGGACCACCGTCGTGGGCGAGCTTCGGCGCCTCGTCGTCGATCTCTCGCCCAGTGCAGGGGCCCTCACCGGCCTCGTCGACCTGGTCGGCTTGCTCGCCGAGGCGTCGCCCATAGCCGACGATCCACTCGACGAACTGGCCGGCGCCCCATCCCGTCGCCCGGTCGATCAGGCTGACCTCGACCGGTCGGCGGTGACCCTGGCCGCGGCCACCACGGCAGTGCGCACGGCGAGCGACTCGGCCCGCGCCGAAGCCGACTCCGCCGGGCGATGCGCGGCGACCGAGTCGGCCCGGACCGCAGCGTGGGACCGGCGGTCGGTCCTCCGAGATCGAAGGGCTGACCTCGACTCCGAGGCTGAGGTGGTGGCCCGGGCCCGCGACGAGCTCGACGCTGCATTGCGGGCGCTGCGTGTGGCGGGGCCGCTCCAGGCCAGCCGAACCGCGACCGCCGACGCCGATGACGCGCGGCGCACCCACCGCGGCGCGGCCGAGGCCTTGGCCGACGTCTCGGCGGCGGCGCCCGATGCGGTGGTCGCGCTCGGCCAACGCCCGCTGGACGCCTCGGCCCTGGTCGACGTCGACGACGAGTGGCTGGGCGAGATCGGCACCGCCCTCGTGCGACGGTCCGAGGAGGTGCACAGCGCGGCCGGAGCATCTCAACGGGCGGCCCAGGCGGTAGCAGCGGCCGAGCGAGCCCGAGCCGATGCAGAGAGCCGGGAGGCCAGCGGGCAACGGTGGTCGCGAGCGGCCGAGGAGGCCGAGTCCAAGCGTGTGACGGCCGAGGAGACGGTGCTCGCCGCCCAGGCCGCGGCGGCGCGTGTCGCGCACCTGGTCGCCGAGATCGAGCAGCTGGCCGAATGGTCGGCGATGGCTCGGCGACTTCCGGGGGCCGATGCGTCGGTGCTGACCAGCGAGCGGGAGGTGGCTGAGCGCAAGAACCACGAGGCCGACGCCCGCCTGGCCTTCGCCGATCTGCGCCAGGCCCAGCTCGACGCCATGTCCGCCGAGCTGGCCCGCTCGCTGGGGGGAGGTGAGCCGTGCCCGGTGTGTGGGGCGGTCGAGCACCCTCGGCCGGCGCCGCCGGTCGACGGTGCGCCCACTCGAGACGAGGTCGATCGGGCCGAGGCCGAGGTGGCGGCCCGCGCCAAGCGTCGCGAGGAGGCCGATGGCGCCCTGGCCAGGGCCCGGGCCCTTCGAGCTGACCTCCGGTCCGCAGCCGGGGAGGCCGCCGATGACCCCGAGGGAGTGACCCGGAGGCTGGCCGAGCGCCAGGCCGCACTGTCGGAGGTACGGACCACCGCGGACCGGCTCGGCCCGGCTCGGAGTCGCCTCGTCGAGCTGGCGTCGGCACGCGACGAGGCTCGGCGGTTGGCAGCTGAGGATGTCGCCACCGCCGCCGGTCTCGCCGCGACCGCCAGCGGCCACGACGAGGTCGTCGCCACCGAGGCGGCTGAGGTCGTTCGTGTGCTCGGCTCGGAGGCCGACACCACCACCGCCGGGCGGGCGACGACGGTCCTCGCCGGCCTGGCCCAGGGACTCACCGCCCTGGCCCGGGCCCGCACCGCCGTCCTGGTGGCGGGGGCCGCCGAGGCCGAGGCCGACCGAGCCCTTGCCGCAGCGCTGGCCGACGAGGGCTTCGTCGACGCTGGTGCGGCGGACGACGCTGTCCGGCCGGCCCGGACCATCGGTCACCTCACCGAGCGCCTCGCCACGTGGGAGGCCGACGACCACGCCGTCACCGCCGGGTTGGCCGACCCCTCGCTGGCCGACCTCCCCGATGCCCGTCCTGACCGAATGACCCATGAGCGCCGGGCCGACGAAGCGGCCGACCGTCACCAACGACTGGTCGCCGCCGGCGCCCGGCTCGGCGCAGCCCGCGCTCTGGTCGCCGAGGCGGCGACCGAGCACGCCGAGGAGGCGGCGCGCCTTGCCGTGGCCGCCGCAGAACACGAGGTCCGGCATCTCTTGGCCGAGGTGTGCTCGGGTCGCGGCGGCGACCGGGTGTCGCTGCAGCGGTGGGTGCTGGCCGCCCACTTCGAGACGATCTGCACCAGGGCCAACCGGCGTCTGGCGGCAATGACCGCTGGTCGCTTCGCCCTCCGGGTCCACGCCGCCGCCGCTCACGGAGCCCGGGCCGGGCTCGACCTACGGGTCCACGACGCCCACACCGGCGAGGAGCGCGAGGTGACGACGCTGTCGGGAGGCGAGACGTTCCAGGCCTCGCTCGCCCTGGCCCTCGGCATGGCCGACGTCGTCGCCGAGCGCTCCGGGGGCATCCGCCTCGACGTGCTGTTCATCGACGAGGGCTTCGGCAGCCTCGATCCCGACGCATTGCACCTCGCCCTGGACGAGCTCGACCGTCTTCGCGCCGGTGGCCGCATGGTCGGGGTGATCAGCCACGTCGCCGGTCTGCGTGAGCGAATCGGCACCGGCATCGAGGTCCGACGCACCCGAACCGGTTCGGAGGTCCTCGTGGGTTGACCGTCTTCCGCGCGGATGTGGGTGCGATGCCGTCCGCGTGGGCGCGCTCAGGCGGGTTCCAGGCGGGCGATGACGCCGCTTAGCGACAGCACGTACACCTCGCCGTCGAGGTCGGCGTCGATGGACACGACCTGGTCGACGTCCTCGTCGAGCACCGCCGTGTCCGACACCTGGGTGCCGCCGTGGCGCAACGCGCCGAGACCCGGCTTGCAGAAGTCGCCGAACAGGTAGCCGCCGTCGAGGCTTGGGATGCGGCTGCCCCGGTAGACCAGCCCACCGGTGACCGAGCACCATCCGTCGCTGTGGCTCATCTCGAACACCGGGCCGACGGCGTCGCCGCCGCGCACCTCGCGGCTGTCGTCGTAGACCTCCGAGCCCTCGAAGCGGCTCCACCCGAGGTTGGCACCCAGGATCGCGCCGACCGCCAGCCGGTCGATCTCCTCCAGCCCGTCCTGGCCCACGTCGGCGATCCAGAGGTCGCCGTTGGCGGCGTCGAAGCGCAGCCGCCACGGGTTGCGGACCCCGGTGACGGCGATCTCGGGGCGCCCGCCGCCGCTGGCGAAGGGGTTGTCGGCCGGGATGCGATAGGGGCGGTCGCCGTCGGAGCCGGTCGGGTCGATGCGCAGCACCTTGCCCAGCAGCTCGTCCGCGTTCTGAGCCCGGTCCTCGGGATCCCCCCCGCTGCCTCCGTCGCCCAGCCCGATCCACAGGTGGCCGTCGGGCCCGGTGACGATGTCGCCGCCGTTGTGGTTCGGGTAGGGCTGATCGACGGTCAGCAGATCGACCCGGCTCCCGGCGTCGGCCGCGTCGCCGTCCATGGTGAAGCGGGCGATGCGCGTCTCGCCGTCGGGGCCGCTGTGATGGACGTAGAGCACGTCGCCGCCGGGAGAGAAGGCCAGGCCGAGCAGACCCCGTTCGCCGCCGCTCGTGGTCACGTCGCTCAGGTCGAGGGCCGTCCCCGCCTCTCGCAGCCCGTCGCCGTCGGGTTCGAAGGCCACGACGCGTCCCCCCTGTTCGGCCACGTACAGCCGGTCCGAGCCGGGGCGGGCCACGAGCTTGGTCGGGGCCTCGGCCCGGGCCACCTCCGTGAGCTGGATCGCCACCTCGCCCAGCGGGCGCGCTCCGCGCGCCTCGGTGGTTGGCGGCACGGTGGTGGGCGGCGCCGCCGAGGTGGTGGGAGCCGCAGTGGTCGGCGCCGTCGTCGTGGTGGTGGTCGTGGTTGGGGTGGACCCGTTGCCCGCCGGCCCGGAGCGAGTCGTGGACGTGGTCGTGGTCGTGGTCGTGGTCGACGATGTCGACGATGTCGACGGGACCCGGCCCTCGACGGGCTCGCCCCGCTCGCCGCCGGAGCGTGGCTCGTCGTCTCCGCAGGAGGCTATGACGAGGGTGAGGGCCAGGAGCGCGATCACGGCCTGGCGGGGCCTGATCGATGGTCGGATCAGCAGGGGCACCTTCGGCAGTGTGTCACCAGTCTCGGAGGCCTCACTGGTCGCCCCCCACCGGGCGGAGCAGGCCCTCCTGGACGACCGAGGCCACCAGTCGGCCGCCCTGGTCGAAGAACAGCCCGCGAGCCAGGCCACGCGCTGCGGAGGCCGATGGGGTGTCCTGGGCGTAGAGGAGCCACTCGTCGGCCCGGAACGGCCGGTGGAACCACATGGCGTGATCGAGGCTGGCCATCATCACGTCGGGCTCGATGAAAGACCGTCCGTGGGGGAGCAGCGCGGTGTCGAGGAGCGTCATGTCCGAGGCGTAGGTCACCACGCAGGCGTGCAGCACCGGCCCGTCGGGCAGGGTGCCGTTGGCGCGGATCCACACCCGGCTGAAGGGGGGAAGCGCCTTGCGTCGAGCGGACGGGCTCCAGTCGACGTAGCGCACGTCGATGGGCCGGGGCCGGTCGAGCCAATCCTGGCCCGCCGCGCCGAGCACGGGCCTCCAGCGAGCCTCGAAGTCCGGCAGGGACTCCGGATCGGGCAGGTCCGGTGGCATCGGAGCCTGGTGGTCGAGGCCCTCCTCGGGTCGGTGGAACGAGGCCGACAGGTTGAAGATGGGTCGCCCGTGCTGGATGGCCACGACCCGCCGGGTCGTGAAGGACCGGCCGTCGCGGATGCGGTCGACCTCGTAGAGGATCGGCACCGTCGGGTCGCCGGGCCGCAGGAAGTAGGCGTGCAGCGAGTGGACGGGACGGTCGTCGTCGAGCGTTCGGGCTGCGGCGACGAGGGCTTGGCCGGCCACCTGCCCGCCGAACACCCGCTGCACATCGACGTCGGGGCTGGAGCCCCGGAAGATGTTGACCTCGATCTGCTCGAGGTCGAGCAGCCGCACCAGGTCGTCGACCGCCGCCTGCTCCATCGAGCCATCCTGGCAGGCGGCATCGATCCACCTCCTCCGGCGGGGCACAGCGGGTTCTTCGGATGCGAGTCGGACCGCGCCCCTACCATCGCCGGCATGTCCGACGACCCATCGCCCCTGGCCTTCCCCGACGACTTCGTGTGGGGCACGGCCACCGCTGCTCATCAGATCGAGGGCGGGAACTGGAACAACGACTGGTGGCGGTTCGAGCACACACCGGGTTCGGGCACCCGCGAACCGAGTGGCGATGCCTGCGACTCCTGGAACCGCTGGGAGGCCGACGCCGACATCGTCTCGGACCTCGGCCTGGGGTCCTACCGGTTCTCGATCGAGTGGAGCCGCATCGAGCCCGAGGACGGGCTCTGGTCCACGGCGTCGCTCGACCACTACGCCCGCCAGTGCGACGGGCTCCGGGAGCGGGGGATCGACCCGGTGGTCACGTTCCATCACTTCACGACCCCACGGTGGCTGGCCGACCGCGGCGGGTGGGAGAGCGACGAAGCCGTCGAACGCTTCGCCACGTTCTGCCAGCGGGCCGGCGCCCACCTCGGTCCGGACCGGGTCAGCCGGGCCTGCACCATCAACGAGCCCAACATCGTCGCCCTCATCGGGTGGGGTATCGGCGCGTTCCCCCCGGGCAAGGCCGACACAGGCCTGGCCGGCGAGGTGGGCGACCGCTTCGCCGTGGCCCACCGGCGCGCGGTCGAGGCTCTGCGCGAGGCGTTGCCGGGGGTGCCGGTCGGACTCACCCTGTCGATGGCGGAGTGGACCGCCGTGGGCGACACCGACGACGAGCGGGAGGCGGCGCAGGGCCGGATCGAGCGCAACCGGCACCTGATGGAGGACCGCTTCCTGGCCGCCACCGAGGGCGACGACTTCATCGGGGTGCAGACCTACTCCCGCTCCCGATGGGGACCTGGTGGCTTGCTCGGACCCGAGGAGGGCGTGGCCAGCCTGGCCATGGGCTACGAGTACTGGCCCCAGGCCCTGGAGACGACGATCCGGCGGGCGTGGGATCGCACCGGCGGGGCCATGCCCGTGGTGGTCACCGAGAACGGCATCGGCACCGACGACGACGCCCAGCGCATCAGCTTCGTGCGGGCCGCGCTGGAGGGAGTGTGGCGCTGCCTCGACGATGGCATCGACGTGGCCGGCTACACCTACTGGAGTCTGCTCGACAACTTTGAGTGGGCCTTCGGCTACGGCCCACGGTTCGGGCTGATCGACGTCGACCGCTCCACGTTCGACCGAAACCCGAAGCCCAGCGCCCGCTGGTACGGCGAGGTCGCCCGGGCCAACGCCCTTCCCCCGACCTGATCCGCGCTCCGTCTACGTGCCGGGAGGGCACGACCGGTATTGTCATGGCCCTTGTGATCCTGACCCCTCGAGGCCTGCTGGAGCACAGCCGCACCGCGTCGGGGCGGCGGATGATCCGCTACGGCACCGCATCGCTCATCGCCATAGCCATCACCCAGGTGCTGATCGTCATGTTCCTGCGCGGGTTCGAGTGGGAGGCCGTGCGGTCGAACCTCGGCGCCACCATGCTCACCTCGATCCCGGCGTTCATGCTCAACAAGTACTGGGTGTGGGGCAAGTCGGGACGGGCCCGCATCCGGCGCGAAGTCATTCCCTTCTGGGTCTTCACCGTGGCCGGCTGGTTCCTGTCCACCGGCGCCGTCTACCTCGCCGATCAGGCCACGACCGACGAGTCCCTGGTCAACACGCTCTCGGTCATGGCCGCCAGCATCGCCGGGTTCGGGGTCCTCTGGGTCCTCAAGTACCTGTTCCTCGACAAGATCATGTTCGGCTCCGATCACCACACTCCCTACGACGAGGAGTACGAGGCCGAGGAGGCCGACGAGACAGGGGAGAGCGGCACCGGGACCGGGACCGAGACC
>Ga0136640_10000432_pt1 | contig 16087 bp, 16 predicted proteins | sample AntDrymUQ8642106_2_FD_105498 | JGI IMG/M metagenome (GOLD analysis project Ga0136640, IMG submission 105498) | Polar desert sand microbial communities from Dry Valleys, Antarctica - metaG UQ864 (21.06) | ecosystem: Environmental > Terrestrial > Soil > Desert | place: Antarctica: Dry Valley...
AGGGTCCGATAGCGATCTAAAAAGGCCTGATTTGTGGTTGAATTGAAGCGTACTTGCGGGGATTGAGCAAACCTGTTTCAGGCCAATCTAACCCGCACATCCCACTCCAACAAACCACCGCTAAGGAGTAAGCCGGGCTTCGCGTACCGTTTCGCGGATAACCTCTCCGCCCGGCAGCCCTTCGGAAGCCCCGATCAGGGCCTCCAGGTCCCCGTCGAGCGTCCCGGGGCGCCCGGAAGCGGGAAGATGGGAGGCGAGTTCTACCGCCCGCAGGAGGAGGTTGGAAGCGTCCTGGGGGTCGGAGACGAGGGACGGGGCCAGGCGGGCCACGGCGAAGGCCCGTCTCCACAGGGCCGCCCGGCGTTCCGGGGAATCGTGCTCGGTGGCGAGGCGGTCGAGGATCTCCAGGAGCCTCTCCAGCACCGCTACCTGCCCGCTCGTGAAGGCGGCGCGCCGGATCTGGTCGAAGGCGAGCCCCACCACGTCGTCGAAGCCGTAACGCCCGACCCTGAGGAGCAGGACCGAGCCTCCGCTCTCCACCTCCCGGAGGCGCGGGGGCAGCCTCTTTTCTGCGAGGGCGGCGAGGATGGCCTCCATCCGGTCCATCGCCTGCATGGCGGTCGTGGGGTCGTTAACGCCGGGGGAGAGGCCCTTGAGGGCTATGTCCGAAAGCTGGCGGAGGCCGAAGGCGAAGTCCTGCCTGAAGGAGCGCTCCTTGCCGAAAAAGAACGCGCCCCGCACGTCCTTGCGGGCGTCATGGCCGAGGCCCCCCTTTGGCGCAGGCCAGACCTTCGCCAGCGGCAGCCCGGCGGCGACGAAGTACCCCGGACCGAAAGGGACCTCGATGGCCGCAGGGTCGCAGGCCCCCGCCACCGCCCCGGCCAGGGCGTCAGCGTCCAGGTACTGCACGTACCCACTCCGCTCCGCGCGCACGACGTCGGGCTCCCCGCCCGCGGAGACCACCCGGCCGAAGCGGCGCCCCAGTTCCCCCTCTGGGGGCAGTTCGGTGGAGCCCAGGTCTTCCAGGCGGGAGAGGCTCTTGAGTGTGTCCTTCTGGGCGCGTTCAACGATCGTCGAGGATTGGATGATGGAGGCGATGTGCTGGACGAAGTAGACGAGTACCCCGACAGAGAGCAGGGCCATCACGACCGCCGTAGTCACCGAGATCACCGGCACGAACGTGGGCTCCCCGTCTACCGAAGCCCGGATGACCCGCAGCACGAGCAGGGCGTACAGGAAGGTAGAGATAAAGGTGCCGAGGACGACCTGCACCCCCACGTCCGAGGTGAAATTGCGCAGGACCCGCGGCGAGTATTGGCTGGAGGCGAGCTGCAGGGCGACGATGGTCAGGGAGAAGGTCGTGGCCGCCACGGTTATGATGCTCCCCGCTATGGCGGAGAGCACGCTGCGCGCGGCAGTCGGCCCGCCGGTGAAGATCAGGGGCATGCTGGAGAAGTTCCCTTGCAGCGACTGGTCCCACTGCAGGGTGCCGGCGAAGAGCACCACCGTCGCCGCCACCATCGCGCCGGGGACGAGCCAGAAGGTGGATTTGATCCTCTCCCACAGAGACCCTAGCCGTCCCAAAGCCCGCCCTTTTCTGCCCTCAAATCGGCTTACCCCTGCGCCTGTTCCATACGGCGAACGCGAGGAGCGCGGCCACGCGTCCTGACTCACGGATAGGGACAAACCGGGTAGAGGATTCCGGCCGGATCGAGGCTTTCGAGACGGGCCGCGAGTGGCCCCGCCAATGTACTTGCATCGCCTCTTTGAGAGCCATCATCCTTCGAATTTTGCTATCGGAAACATGGGAAGAGTATCCCCGTGAACGGTCAGCTGCACACCGGCGCCCGTTAGCGTTCGGTAAAGAAAGCGTTAGGGAAACCTTGCCGTTTGATCTGCTATCCGGAGGCCTATGGTACGAGCCGCACTTCGCAGCGGACACGAAAACCATGATACCGGTACTCTGTTGCGGAATGCTGACGCTCCGGTCAGTAGTTTAGAGGTCGGTGGATGGTGCGATCGCCAGGACTGCGGTGCAGCTGCTCCGGTCTGCGGACTTTCTGGTCTTCGAGGAGACTGGGAGTTTCTCGGCCGACTTCGCCGTTGCCGTCGTCCTCCTGCTGGCGAGCCTACCCGTCCTACGGCGGATAGGTGCCGGCCGGGGCCATAGCGGGTAAGGGGTAGAGGACATGCCGAACGAACCAGACGCCAGGAGCGAGCTCTACGGGCGGCTGACGCGGGGTGCGCCGCTGGCGGTGCTCCTCGCGGCGGCGCTGTACCTTGCCTACAGGCTGCTGCCCGTCTTGCAACTCGTCGCGGTCGCCGTGCTCCTGGCCCTGGTGCTCCGCACCGCCGTGTACGGGCTCAGGGGGCTCGGCGTCGGGCGTGCCGTCTCGGTGTTCCTCGTGGCGGCAGCCCTGGCCGGGTTCGGGGCGTTCGTCGGGCTCGTCATCGCGCCGAGGGTGATGCGCGAGGTCGAGATCCTGTACTCCAGGTTCCCGAGCTACGTGGACTCCCTGGAGAGGGTCTCGCAGAACCTCGTCTTCGTGCCCGACCTCTCAAGCCTCACCGAGAGGCTCACGGACCTGTTCTACGGCTCCGTGGGCTCCCTGCCCTCGCTCCTCACAGACGCCGCAGGGTTCGCCGGGGCCGTCGCCGTGGTCGTCTTTCTCGCGCTCTACATCAGCATAAGCCCAAGCCCCCTGGTCTCGGGCGTCCTGAGGCTCGTTCCCCAGGGCAGGCGGGAGGGGGCCAGGGAGGTCCTGGCCGTCCTGGAGGCAGAGCTTCGGGGTTGGATCGTCGGCGTCGTGGCGGTCTCGCTGTTTATCGGGGTGGGCTCGGGGGTGGGTCTCTGGCTCATAGGTATATCCCTGCCCATTACCTTCGGCCTTCTCGCCGGCCTCCTGAACGTCGTGCCCTACCTCGGCTCCACGGTCGGCGCCCTCCTTCCCACGCTCCTGGCGCTGACCACCGACCGGCCGCTCGTAAACGCCCTGCTCGTCCTGGCGCTCTTTGCCGTCCTGAACCAGCTCGAAGGGTACGTCCTCCAGCCGCTCGTGATGGGCCGCCAGGTCAAGCTGCACCCCGTCACGATCATCGTCTCGTTCCTGGTGACGGGCGCGCTGATGGGGATTGCCGGGGCCCTGCTGGCCGTGCCCGCCGCGGTGGTCGTCACCACCCTGGTCGACCAGCTGACCGAGGAGGACCCCCCGAAGGAGCCGGACGGAGGTTAGGCGGCGCGGGACCGTTGCCGAACCTTTACCGAAACCTAACCGGACCTTAGCGAAAAACGGGATACGCGTGCGAAGCTTGACCGTATTACAGAGGGAAAGGCTCATCGGCTGAGATCAATCAGGGAGGTACGACCGTGAACGCGCGCGAACCGGCAAGTGTAGGAGGAGCGAGGCCTCAATCCGGCCCCGCCGAGACCCCGGAGCTGCTCGTCAGGTACTTCGGCCAGATCGCCCGCGGCGATCTACTCGATAAGGAGGAGGAGCTGAGGCTTGCGCGGCGGGCCCGGAGCGGCGACCGGATGGCGCGCGGACGGCTCGTGGAGAAGAACCTGAGGCTCGTCGTCAGCGTGGCCAAGAAGCACCGCGGTTTCGGCCTGCCGTTCGAGGATTTGATCCAGGAGGGCAACATCGGCCTCATGAAGGCGGTGGACAAGTTCGACCCCGACAAGGGTTTCAGGTTCTCCACGTACGCGACGTGGTGGATCCGCCAGGCCATCCAGCGGGCCGTCTCCGACAAGGGCCGGACCATCAGGGTCCCCGTCCACATGGGAGAGAAGATAAAGAAGGTGCGCAGGGCCGCCTCGGACCTGTCTGCCGAAGGGGAGCGGGATCCCAGCCCGGAAGACATCGCGGGCCGCCTCGGGTGGGAACCCGCCGAAGTCCGCCAGACGCTGGAGGCGATGCCCGACGCTATCAGCCTCAACCAGCGCGCCCGGCACGACGACGACTACCCGGAGATCGGGGAGTTCGTCGAGGATCGGGGGCTCTCCGACGCCGCAGAGGACATCGCGCGGGAGATCGGTATGTCCGGGCTGGGGGAGGAGATACGGCATCTACCGGAGCGCCACCGGCGCGTCCTGATCCGGCGCTACGGCCTCGACGATAGGGACCCCGACACCCTCCAGCGCCTGGCCACAGAGTACGGGGTCTCGCGCGAGCGCATCAGGCAGATGCAGCGGGAGGCCGAAGAGATGCTCAAGAACGGTGCCAGGGCCAGGCTCTTCCGGGACATCGTGGCCTGATCTTCAAGGGGACTTCCGTGCCCTCGCTGTCCCGTCAGGGGAGCCAACGTGAGGGGCGGATCGGCACTCCCCGATCCGCCCCTCGTCGTCTACCCGAGTACGCCGCCCACGACATCATAGACCAGGTAGACGGAGAACGAGACGAAAAAAAGGCGATGATCGCCATCACCGGGAGGCGCCAGCCTTTCAGACGGGCTATCTCCGGCAGGGCGCGGCGGTTGAGCACGATCAGCATGACCGAGTAGAAGAACGCCATCACGACCCCGCCGCCGGCCGAGGAGATGATGAGCAGCACGATAGGCCGGCTCAGGCCGGAGAGCGGGATCAGGGATCCCGCGATGGTCATGAACCACACGACCGCCAGGTAGATCTTGCTCTCGCTCCAGAACCTATTCTCGGCCAGGTATCCCGTCTCTAAGGTGTCGGCGGTCAGCCGCGAGGTGTAGTCCAACCGCCACGAGCACCGCGTCGAGTTTCTCTATGGCCTGTGGTAGACGACCGGGGCCGCGCTCACCGCCAGCGCTATGAGGAAGAGCTGCCCCGCGGCGAGCCACGGCACGGCCGCGTCGCTCATCCCGAAGAGGAACGTGGAGAGATGGGCGGCGCTTGCAGCCTAACCGGGCCAGAAGTTCGGCAGGATTGCCCCGAGGGCGAAGATGACCCCCTACGGCTTCCAGAAGCGCGAGAAACCCGTCACCGTCGTCTCGCCGGTGGCCAGGGTGTAGCGCTCGATCTCCATGTTCAGGAAGAACTGCACGGAGAACCCGACGATCGCCAGCCACAGCAGGCCCATGCCGACCTGGGACGTGATGTACGGCCAGATGAAGAGCTCGCCAGAGCCCAGCGCCGTGGCGAGGATGATCACGCTCGCCCCCAGGTACTTCGTCAGCCTCTGGGGCTCCGGCAAATCCCTGTACTCCACCGCCGGCAGATACCTGCTGGGCATCCGGTCCGCCGTGGCGGTGCCCGGCGTTCTCTCGTCTCGCTCAAGCGTCCCAACGTCCTCCGGTCGTGCCTGAGCGCGCGAGCCCCTTCTCGGAGAGACCCGCGCCTGCCCGGGTTCCCCTTACTCGACCATCGCGGACTCCGCGGTGATCATGACCGACGCGTTACAAGGTCCCGGTAAAGCTGCGGTAAAGGCTCGTAAAGATCCCACCCGCGATTCCGTTCCTCGTCCGTCCGCTGCCGTAACCGTCGAACTCACCGGACGGGGACGAGAGATCGGAAGCATCGGGGCGTCCGAACCAGAGTGCCGAAGGGTAGCTTCTAGGGCGCGGAGGTATCGCGGGAGGAGACGCCGGAGACGGAGGTCGACTGGACCTGTCTACCGGAGCCCGAGGAAGACTGGTTTATGGATATCCGGTCTTCGGTGTAAGTGAGGCTGACCTTGCTCCCACCCGCGCCGGACTGCTGCACGGAGCGGACGTCGTTCCCGGCGGCGAGCACGACGTTCAGGGTGCCGGGTCCCTCCCCGCGTATCTCGCACTGAAGCTTCCCGTCGTCGGGGCTGAAGGCGTAACGTTCGGGAGTACGCCCGTCCAGCCGCCGTTCCTCGCCTCCAACGGAGCACGTGCCGGTGAACCTGGCTTCGTTGCCCTCTATCTCAAGGATCACTTCCCGGGATGCGTCCATACTGCCAAGGCTGTCGTTCGTGGCCTTCTCTGCAGCGTCTGCACCCGGCGCCTCTTTCTCTTCTCCGGCGCGGCCTTCGGTATCCGTCGAATGTTCGTTGGCTTCTTTTTCCGTCTCGGTGTTGCGGTTGTCGCTCGTCTGCCTGTCCGTGCCTCGCTCCGCGGCCGGCTGGCGGTCGCCGGCTTCCGACCCGTCGGCGTTGCCGGCCCCGGCGCTCTCGCCGCAGCCCGCCAGCATCAGGAGCGCGGCCAGGGTGGAGACGAGCGTCGCTACTCGCGCCACCATCGCGGCCCGGCACCGGACGCTCTTCGTTGTTGCCCCTGTCAAGTTCGCTCACCTTCCTTTTTCGGTCTCCGCGACCTTTGCACCACAGGTTCGCACGCGTGTATGAGAGCCTGGCTAATGCCCGTTAAGGTTCCGTAAAGAGCGCGTTCTGGTTCGTGAAGAGACGCTTCCTCGACAGAGCAGGTATTTGAACGTGAGCAGCCCCGCGCCGTAGCAGACGCGAGTTGGGCTTCCCACGATGTCCCGGCGGGCCTCGAACGCGAACGGGTCAAAACGGCCCGAAGCGTTCGACCAAAATGGCCCGGCAGGCCCAAGGCTCGACCGGAAGACCAGCACGAATACAGGGTACGACAAAGCCCCCGGCCGAGGGGGTGGCCGGAGGCGGAAGGTAATGCATCTACAGCCTAGCAGCGAGATCTTGCGGGTGCGTTGCGCAAACGTTAAGGCTCAATAACAGTCACGAGAACATCCGATACCGGTACCCGTGGCGGCCTGAACGTCCGTGAAGCGTTCGCGAACGCGGCCATCACAGACCGCGGCAACACTTTCGGCCCAGAGGACAGACACTGAAAGCGTCGGCTCGCAGGCGACGAGGTCGTCTTTATGCTCGGCACCACCTACCAGGATTTTTGGACGCGTGCCAGGTCACCATTCCTGCTCCGGTTCTTTCTTCGTTGCCTGGACCAGCCGGAAGAAGACCTCGTCGAACGACGGTTTCGGGAGGTCCACGGAGCGCACATCGACGCCTTCGAGGGCCTCCATCACCAGCGGGAGGGCCTCGTCCGCGTCGGGGGAGATCAGGCGCACGCGGCTTACCGGTTCCTCCGCACCGTCGTCCTGGACGACCTCGACCACGTGTGACACGGGTTCGACCGCCTTCAGGGCGTCGCCCACGTGGCCCGGGTCTCCGGCGAGCGTGAGCTGCAGGATCTCGCCCCCGAAGGCCTTTCGTCTGAGCTCTTCGGGCGTCCCGACGGCGACGAGACGACCGTCGACGAGGAACCCGACGCGGTCGCAGAACTCGGCCTCCCCGACGTACTGGGTGGTCACGAAGATGGTGCGCCCGTCCTCGCGTAGCTGCCCGAACTCCTCCCAGAACCGGCGGCGCAGGATCGGGTCGAGGCTCGCCGTGGGCTCGTCAACGAAGAGGATCTCCGGCTCGTGGACGACGGCCGCCGCGAGCTGGAGGCGGCGCTGCATCCCGCCCGAGATGTTCCTCGCCGCCTTGCGCCTGTGCTCCCAGAGCTCCACGAACTCCAGCACCTCCTGCACCCGCCGGCGCTTCTCCGCGCCCCCGAGGCCGTAGAGGCCGGCGACGAAGTTCAGGTTCTGCCGCACGGTGAGGCTGCCGTAGAGCACGAAACCCTGGGGCATGAAGCCCACCCGGCGCCGCTCGTCGTCCGTGAACGAGGACGGGGGACGGCCGAGCACGTCGACCGTGCCTTCCGTAGGCGTGAGGTACCCGGTTAGGACCCTGAGCAGGGTGCTCTTGCCCGCGCCGGAGGGGCCCACAAGGCCGAAGATCTCGCCCCCCTCGACGGAGAGGTCGACGCCCTTGAGGATCTCCGCGCCGCCGAAGCGCCTCGTCGCGCCCTTCGCCTCTATCGCGGCCACGTTAGCGGCCCTTGCGCCCTATCAGGTACCGTGCCGCGGCCAGCGAGAGGACCGCCATCGCAAGGAGCGGGACGAGCTCCGCGGCGGCGATGCCCTGGCCCCGGATCATGACGTCCTGCAACGCCCGGATGCCGTAGCTGGCCGGCAGCAGGTAGGAGACGCTGACGGCCGGCTGGTCCATCTGGTCCAAAGGGAAGAGGAAGCCCGCGAAGAACCCGCTCGCGATGAGCAGGAGCATCGAGACCTGCACGGCCTGGAGCTCGCTGCGAGCGAGCGCCGAGACCACGAACCCGAACCCCAAAGATGCGACCGTGAGCAGCAACATCGCCACCACCATCGAAAGGAATCCCCCCTCGACCGGCACCCCGAGAAAGCCCACGAGGATGGCCGCCACGGCCACGTTCGCGCCGAGCACCAGCCCGCAGTAGGCCAGGAACTTGCCGGCGAGCAGCCGCCCCGGACCCAGAGGGGAGACCTCGAAGAACTCGTAAGCCCCGCCGAGACGTTCCTTGATGAGGGAGAGGGAGCCGAGGCTCACCGCTATGTGCTGGACGAGGATCGCGAGCACCGCGGGCGCGTAGAATCCCACGACCGGCGGCGGGGAGGCGAGGTTCTCCGTCTGCAGCGCGAAGGGGTTTGCCAGCACCCGCGCGGGGACCTCGGCGGGCAGCCCGTTCAGCGACTCTTGCAAGGAGGTGAGGTCCTCCCGAAGCCCGGACAGGCCGCTCCGCTCTTCGAGCTCACCCGCTTCCTGCGCCTCTTGCACCTCTCCCAGGGTCTGCCGGGCGGCCTCTATCCGATCCAGGGTCTCGGAGACCTGCGGGTTGTCCCCGGGCCTGAGCGACTGCCACGCCCTCGCCGTGTCCTCCAGGTTCATCAGCGCCTCGTCCAGTTCCGCGGTGGTCGAGAGGGCCTCCTCCGAGGTCAGGGCCTCGGCGGCGTCGCTGCCCTGCTCCAGGCGCTGGTCGAGGGCCGAGATCCGCTCCCGCGCGGAGTTGAGGGTCCCGATCTCCTCCTCTATCGCGGCCTGCACGAGGTTCTGGTTGAGGTCGAGGACTAGGCTGTAGGAGCGGCTCGGCACCCTGGTCCCGAAGACAGGGTTTATGGTGTTGTAGACGACGCGCAGCACCGCCTGGCTTCCCCCGGCCACGGTCCCCAAGGGTTCGTCCGGCACGACGATGACGGCGTCCACCTCGCCCTCGACGAGCCTCTCCCTGGCGCCCTCCAGGTCGTCCGTCGCGCCGACGAACTGCGTGCGGTCGGTGAACTCCTCGCGGAACCGCTCGAAGAGCCTGGCACCCTCGCTCCCCGGCTCGACCACCACCAGGGCGCGCGGCCTCAGGATGTTCTCGACGTCCAGGCTAAGGCCGAAGGTCGTCATGATCAGGATCGGCCCGACGAGCAGGAGCAGGAGCAACTGCGGCTGGCGCACCAGCTCCCAGAGTTCCTTGACTGCCACGGCTCTTACCCTCATCTGCGCTCCCGATACCCGCGGTCACGACGTGCGCCGGGGACCAGCCGGCGGCCCCTGGATTCGTCCCGCGCACAAAGCTTGACATACCCGGATCCCGGCAAAGTCTACCGCGGCGGGTACGCAGCCCCACCTCGACACCCCCGCCCACAACAGCTACTCAAGCTAGCATCGCCGAACGGCGAGCAAGTTAAGACTTCGCGAGGGTCCGGTAAACGTTCCTTAACCGCCCGGTCCTTCGCGGCGCGCCGAAGACGCGGTCTCTGCGGGCCTGTCGAGCGTGTCGGGGCAGTGGAACTCGGGCACGCGCGTGGGAGACCGTCTTTACGTCTGCTTGAGCGGTTCTTTGCGCGCCGCTACCGGCGCTCAATGGGCCGTTAGCGGCGCGCAAAGAACGCAGGGGATCGGCGGAGAGCCGATCCGGGACCGCCGGTTCCCTGCGGAGAGCACGCGACCAGAAGGTCTGATGAAAGGAGAAGCTTTGAGAAAAACAAGCAGCGTCAAGGGGATCGGCGCGGCCAGATCCGGGGTCTGGACCATCGCGTGGACCGTGTTGCTGGCAGTGGCGATGGTCGTCCTGCTCGCCTCGTGCGGCGGGAGCGAGACGGCCGACGCCGATACCCGAGTATACGATTATGGCGAGTACAACGAGTGGGATGCGGACAACAACGACGAGGTCGCGGAGGAAGAGTTCTACGGCGGCGTCTACGAGTGCTGGGACGAGGACGACAGCGGGTATGTCGACACCGACGAGTACGAGGCCGGCATCGACGCGTACTACGAGGACTACGACTACGGCGAGTACGGCGCCTACGACGAGTGGGACGCCAACGACGACGACACCGTAAACGAGAACGAGTTCGACAACCGGACCGCACGGTCCTAGCCGGGTCGAGTGCCGGGATCACGGTCCCACGACGCGGCGCGGGCTTCACACGGAGTCCGCGCCGCGTCGCGAACCAGGCCGAATTCCGCCGTCGCACGACCCGGCGGTCCGGCGCCCACCTAGAGGTCGGCGAACTTGTATCCGGCGCCGCGGACGGTGAGTACGTAGCGGGGGTTCTGGGGGTCCGGCTCGACCTTCTTGCGGATGTGCTGGACGTGGACGTCGGCCGCGCGGGCCTCGCCGAAGAAGTCCCCGTCCCAGAGGTGGCGCATGATCTGCTCCCTGGAGTAGACCCGCCCCGGGGAGGAGGCGAGCAGCGCCAGCACCTCGAACTCCTTGGCGGTCAGAGAGACCGTCTCGGCCTGGCTCCTCACCTCCCGCCTGAGCAGGTCGACCTCGAGGCCGGGGAACTCCAGCTTCCGGGTCTGACCGGCGGCCGTCGAGTCGAGGCGCCGGCGCCTCAGGTGCGCCCGTACCCGGCTGACGAGCTCGCGGGGCCTGAACGGCTTGGTGACGTAGTCGTCGGCGCCGACCTCAAGGCCGACCACGACGCTCGTCTCGTCGTCGCGGGCGGTGAGCATGATGACGGTCGCCGCCTTGTTGCGGGAGTCGCCCGAACGGAGCTCCCGGCAGACGGAGACGCCGTCCATGCCGGGCAGCATGACGTCGAGGACGACCAGGTCGAAGGCGTCGGAGCCGCGCAGTTGCTCCAGCGCGGCCTCCCCGGTCGCCGCCGTCGCGGTCTCCATGCCCTCCCTGGAGAGGGCGTGCTCGACGACGTCGCGTACCGCCGGGTCGTCCTCGACGACGAGTATCCTGCTCATCTTCCTCCCTCTCGTGGCGGGTCGTCCTGCGGCAACGTTAACTCTACCCGTGTTCCCGCGCCTTTACCGGAGGAGATGGAGATCTCGCCGCCCATCCGCTCGACGAGGTCCTTGCAGATCGCGAGCCCCAGCCCAAAGCCGCCCGACCCGTCCCGACCCCGGTAGAAGCGCTCGAAGACGTAGGGCAGGTCCTCCTCGGGGATGCCAGCACCGTCGTCCTCGACGGCCACGGTATCGGCTTCCGCGCGCAGCCGGACCTCCTCGCCCTCGGAGCCGTGCTGGATGGCGTTGTTCGTCAGGACCAGGAGGACCTGCTCCAGCCACTCCCTGTCGGCGAGGACGCGCCCCCCGTCGCCCCCGACGCGCACGGAGAGGCCCGCGCGCTCGGCGAGCGGCTCCATGCGGTCCGCCGCCTCACGGACGACCCGTCCCGTGTCCACGGGCACGGGCTCGGGGTCCCGCCCGTCAGAGCCCGTGCGCGCCAGACGCAGGAGCGTCTCCGAGAGCCGCTGCATGCGGCGGGCTTCCGAGTGGATGTGGTTCAGGAAACGCCGCCGGAGCCCTTCGTCCTCGTCGCCCGTCAGCAGGAGCTCGGAGGCGCCGAGGATGGTGGTAATCGGGGTCTTCAGCTCGTGGGCGGCGTTGGCGAGGAACCGCTGCTGGTTGGCCTCCAGGCGCCGGCCCTCGGAGAGGTCCTGCATCACCACGAGCACGCCGCCCTTGTGGTCGTCGAAGGCGGGCATCCGCTCCAGGTAGATCCGCAGGAACGTCTCCCGGCCGCGCACCCTGGCCTCGCCGCACTCGCCCTCCTCCGCGCAGCGGGCGACGGCCCGGGGCAGGTCGTAGTCCTCCCACGGGTCCGGGAGTTCCTGGGGGTCCCAGATGTCCTCTACCCTCTTCCGGGTCATGCCGAGCAGTTCACGCGCCGTCGGGTTGGCGAACATGACGTCGCCCTCGAGGTTGGTGGCGAGCACGCCCTCGCCGAGGTTGTTCACGACGGCGTCGAGCGTCTCGTTTTTCTCTTCGAGCCGCACAAAGGAGTCCTGGAGCTTCGCCGCCATGGCGTTGAAGGATCTGGCGAGGTCCGCGAGCTCGTCGTCGAAGCCCGGATCTATACGCGACGAGAGGTCGCCGCCTTCAATGGCTTTGGCGCCCAGCGTCAGGCGTTCGACCCTGCGGGAGAGGATGGTGGCGAGCAGGAGCATGAGCCCGCCGCCGAGGACGGAGGCTAGCGCCGCCGCTTCGAGGCCGCTGCGCAGGAAGAGCTGGTAGGCTGTCGTCTGCGGCTCGTCGGAGGCGAAGATCACGCCCCCCGCCGAGACGCCGCCCGTGATGATGGGGACGACGGCCACGCTCACGGTCTCGCTGCTGCCCGACATCCGGGCGCCGCGCGCGGCAGACCCGATCATCTCCTGCGTGGCCTCGAAGCCGTCCACGGAGCCCTCGCTGGCCACGATGCCGCCGGATGGATCTACCACGATCACCTCCCCGCCCGAGGAGTCGGCGGCGAGCCTCAACTCGTTCCGGAGGTTCGCGGCGTCCCGGGCCCCGGCGACGGCTTCGGCCGTGGCCGCGGCCTGGGTGAACACGAGGTTCTGGGCCGAGTCCGAGAGCCGTCCCCTCACGGCCGGCACGCCGTAGAGGAACATCAATGCTATCGAGAGCAGCACGATGAGCACGGCGGCCAGCGGCATCCACACCCGAAACCTTAATCCCATGCGCAGGATTCTATACCCGGGCTCCGAGACCTTCAGGTCCTCTTGGCCAAACCTTTACCGAAACGCAACGGCGCTTTACCTGAGGCTAACGGCGCTGGCCAACAATAGGCGGGTCAGGCCGTGCAGTATCGTGGAGGTGGAAGATCTTGAAAAACGCGGGTGGTCGAAAAGTTCGCTGGGGCGCAGCGGCGCTGGGCTGGATCGTTGCCAGCGCCGCCGGAGTGTTGGTCAGCCCCGTCGTCCGGTACCTCTACGGCCTCGCCTCTCAACCCCCCGTCGACCGGGGCGAGTTCACCGCGACGATCGTCGCGGTCTCGATCGTCTCAGGATTTGTGGCCTACCTGCTCGGCGGCTACGTGGCCGGGAAGGTGGCCGGCGCCTCCGGCGGGCTCAACGGCGCCATGACGGCCGTGCTTGGCCTCGTCGTGGGCCTGGCGCTCGCCTCGGTCCTGGCCCTCTTCGGCGTGCTCTTCTCGGAGGGCGTCGCGATGCCGCCGGCGGGCTTCGGGTTCGCGGGGGTGGCGCTGCTGGCCGGCCTGTTGCTCTTCGGGGTGAACCTGCTCGGCGGCTACGTGGGCGGCAAGCTCGGCGAGCCGCCGGGCGCCTGAGCCCGTTCCGGAACCCGTGGTGGACACGCGCGACTGGCTTCCGGGCAAGAAGGTGCCTATCTCTGCCGACTGGATCCTGGAGGTCAGCTGGTCTGGCGCCGAGGTCGAGGTGGACCTGACAGCCGATGAGATCCGGGCCGCGCCCGGGTGGGAGCCCGGAGTCGTCATGGACCGCCGCTACGAGACGGAGCTCCACGCCCACTACGGCCGGACGCCGTACTGGGTACGCAGACAAGCTGATTCGGATATCTAGGAGGACGAACTCATGAAGAAGACGACCATGGTACTGGCCGCGCTCGCGCTGATGGCGGGCGGATGCGGGGGTGAGGAGCCCGCCGCAGGAGAAGAAGAACCTGTGCTGACGGGCGAGGAGACCGTCTTGACTCCCCAGGAGCTCGACGACGAGGAGACCGCGGGGGAGCTTCCCGAGAAGGAGCCCGCCCGGCAGGACAACGAGACTACGGCCCGCTAGACAGCCGGGTCAACCAGAAGATACAGGAGGTTCAGATATGACGAACACGAGCACATCCCAAGGGATGCTGAAATTACGAAGGAGAATGCTGGTGATTCCGCTCGCGGCGGGTCTGCTGACCGCAGGACTGCTCGCCGCGGGCTGCGGAAGCAGCGAGGCCTCGCAGGAAAGCCGCGCCGAGGCCGAGACGCCCGCGGCAAACGGGGCATCGTATCCCGTTCCGGGGGTGGCGCGGGAGATCGAGCCAAGCGTGGTACAGGTGAACGTCTCTTCTATCCAGACGACGCCCTATGGGCCTCAGGAGGCCGAGGGATCGGGGAGCGGCGTGATCTACCGCGAGGACGGCCACATCATCACGAACGCCCACGTGGTCGAGGGCGCCCGCACGGTCAACGTCGCCTTCGCCGACGGATCCGTCGAGACCGGACGCGTTGTAGGGTCCGATCCGTACACCGATATAGCCGTGGTCAAGGTGGACAGGGGCAACCTCCCGGCTGCGGACTTCGGGGGCGGCGACCTCGAACTCGGCCAGCTCGCCGTGGCCGTCGGTAGCCCGTCCGGATTCCAGTCCACCGTAACGACCGGTGTATTAAGCGGCCTCAACCGCGAGGTGCCGCCGGAGATCACGGGCGGCTCGCAGGAGACCGCGCTCGTCGACCTCATCCAGACCGACGCGGCAATCTCACCGGGTTCCTCCGGCGGGGCGCTCGTCGACCGGAATGCCAACGTGGTGGGCATCAACGTCGCCTACCTGCCGCCCGCACAGACCGGGGCCGTAAACATAGCCTTCGCCATCCCTGCGTCCACGGCGACCGACGTGGCGGACCAGATCATGGAGAACGGCAGGGCGGAGCATCCCTACCTCGGGGTCTCGCTGGTCGACTTGACGCCGGAGACCGCGCGCCAGCTCGGCGCCTCCGTCGAATCCGGCACGATCGTCACGGACGTGGACCCCGGCGGCCCGGCCTCCGATGCCGGTATAGAGCCGGGGGGCGTCATCACCGCCGTCGGTTCCGAGAAGGTGAACGGCACGGGGGACCTGCTCTCGGCGCTGCGCCGCTTCGATCCCAACGAGCCCGTAGAGATCACCGTTGCCGAGGGCGGCAACGCCCGCGAGTTTATGGTCGAGCTCGAGGAGATGAGGTAAATGGTGGATGCGAACCCGGAGAAGAGCCCGCAGACCTGGAAGCTGAACGCAGGACGCCTGCTCTCCGTTATCGCCCTGGTCTTCTGCGTCCCGCTCGGGGCCCTCTTCGTCTCCATAGCGACGGGCGCCGTGGGGGTGTTCCTCGGGATCACCGGCTACGTGCTGGGCGCCAGGAGGCTCGGAGCTCTCGCCGTGGTCCTCTGCACGGCCGCCATGTTCGTCGGCCTCCTCGTCGGGCAGGGCGTCATCCCTGGCGACGCCTACGATCGGGCCGTGGACGGCTGGTTCCGCAACATGCCCACCGAGCGCTTCACCGAAGACTGAGCGGATGAGCCCGAACAACCAGCATCGACGCCTGTCGGTAGCGCCGACAGGCGTTTTCGTTCGAGGAAGAATGGGGGCGCCCTATCGACTCCGATACTCTTCGCTCCGGACATTGGCGACGCTCCTGACCACGCTCGCGCTGGCGGTGGCCTGCGGCTCCAGCGGTGAGGATTCCACTAGAGATCCCGCAAATCCTGCAAGGGGAGATTCTCAAGAAACCAACGCCGCCCAGGAGACGGTCGTCGAAGACCAAACGAACCCTGAGGACGGCGAGGGCGCCTTCGTGGCTTCGGGCGAGAGCGGCGGCGGCGAGGCGGGAGCTGCAGGCCGGATAGAGGACGTGCGGTTCCAGATCTTCGACGGCTACGAGCGTCTGCTCATAGACTTCGGAGGGAGTGAGGGGATCTCCGGCGTCCCGCGATGGACCGTCGAGAGCCCCGAAGAAGGGGGCTACGTCCGCCTCCGTTTCCCAGGCGTCGACTCGACGCAGGTCGCCCACGACGACTTTGTCGGCTCCGTACTCGACGAACTCTACGTGGTCCGAGATCGCGATGGCGGCCTCTTCGCAGACGTCTTCGCGATGCACGGTTTCCGCTACAGGGTGACGGAGATGCCCGAACTCGGACTCTTAGCCGTGGACTTCCGCGGGGTCTCCGATGAGATACGTTTCCCTCCGACCACGGGCGACAAGGCGGTCGTGCTTCAGCCCCGCGAGGCGGAGGAGGTTACGAGCCCCATCGACGTGCGCGGCTACGCCCGGCTCTTCGAGGGCCAGGTCACCGTCTCACTGCTCGACCGGGAACGCGAGGTACTGGCCTCGAAGGCCGTGCGGGCCAACGACTGGACCTCCG
>Ga0136640_10000434_pt1 | contig 16063 bp, 15 predicted proteins | sample AntDrymUQ8642106_2_FD_105498 | JGI IMG/M metagenome (GOLD analysis project Ga0136640, IMG submission 105498) | Polar desert sand microbial communities from Dry Valleys, Antarctica - metaG UQ864 (21.06) | ecosystem: Environmental > Terrestrial > Soil > Desert | place: Antarctica: Dry Valley...
GCGCCGGCGCCGCGATCGAGCCGTTTCGACGCGCCGCGGTCGACGCCGTCGTTCGTGACGAGCTGCTTCCGCGATTGTTGGAAGGCGGGTGAGCCGTCAGGTCGCCGCCACGCCGTCGGCCGCGCTGCGCAGCGTGGCGATGTCGATCTTGCTCATTCCCATCATCGCCTCCATCGCTCGCTGCGCGCGTCCCTGGTCGGGGTCGGTGAACAGCTCCTCCATTCCGTCCGGCACCACCTGCCAGGACAGGCCGAAGCGATCCTTCAGCCAGCCGCACGGTCCTTCCTCGCCGCCCTCGGTCAGCACCTCCCAGTAGCGGTCGATCTCGTCCTGGGTCTCGCAGGTGATCTGAAACGAGACGGCCTCGTCGAACTCAAACTGCGGGCCGCCGTTGATACCTACGAAGCGCTGGCCGTCGAGCTCGAACTCCACGGTCATCACCGTGCCGGCCGGACGCGGGCTGCCTTCGGTGTAGTGGGTGATGTACACGATGCGCGAGTTGGGAAAGACGGAGACGTAGAAGCTCGCGGCCTCCTCGGCCTCGAGATCGAACCACAGGTTCGGCGTGATCTTCGGCATGGCATGGATCCTCCGGTATTGCGGGAAGGCTGCCCGCGATAAGTACTTGCCTATGGACCGGGGTGAAGCGAGGAACTCATCGGCTGCGCGCACGCTTGCGCAGCGCGGCGAACTCGGGCCACGAGCGCGTGTTCGCGACATGCTCGGGCTCGAGCCAGGCGCGCCGCGCGGTCGCCACGCCCCAGCGCATGTTCGCCAGCGTCGCCACGCGGTGCGCGTCGGAGTCGATCAGCAGCAGCACCCCCGCCTGCGCGGCCGCGCGGGCGTTGACGTCGTCGAGGTCGCGGCGATCGGGGGCGGCGTTGATCTCGAGCATCGTCCCGGAGCGTGCGGCAGCGGCGATGACCTTGTCCATGTCGATCGCATACGGCGCGCGCGACTGGATCTTGCGCCCGGTCGGGTGGCCGATGGCGTCGATCCACGGATGCTCGATCGCGGCGACCATCCGCTGCGTCAGGTCGTCGGCGGGCATGCCGAACGCGGTGTGCACGGAGCCGATCACCCAGTCCAGGCGCGCCAGCAGCGCGTCGTCGTAGTCCGGCGTCCCGTCGGGCAGGATGTTCGTCTCGGTGCCGGCGAGCACCTCGATGCCATCCAGGCGTGCGTTGACCTCGGCGATCAGCTCGATCTGGCGCTCGAGCTGGTCCGGCGTGACGTGGTTGCCGAAGCCGTGCGTCGCCGAGTGGTCGGTGATCGCGACGTACTCGTAGCCGCGCTCGCGTGCCGCGAGCGCCATCTGCTCGATCGTGGCGTGGCCGTCGGAGGCGATCGTGTGCATGTGCAGGTCGCCGCGGATGTCGTCGAGCGTGATCAGCCGCGGCGCGACGAAGCCCGGAGCGAGCTCGCCGCGGTTCTCGCGCAGCTCGGGCTCGGGGTAAGCGAGGCCGAGGCGCTCGTAGACCTCCTCCTCGCTCGCGCAGTGCAGCGTCTCGCCGGTTTCGTCGTCGAGGATCCCGTACTCCGAGACGTGCAGGCCGCGGCGCACGGCGGCCTCGCGCAGGGCGACGTTGTGCGCCTGCGAGCCGGTGAAGTGCTGCAGCAGGTTCCCGAACTGCTCAGGCGCGACGACGCGCAGGTCGACCGGCAGGCCGGTGTGCGTGCGCCCGCGCGCGGCATGCTCGTTGGGCGCCGACGCGGACTCGATCAGGTCGAGCTCGCCGAGCGCGCGCGCCAGCGCGCCCGGGTCCGAGGCCGTCGCGATGATGTCGAGGTCCTTGACGGAGTCCGCCTGGCGGCGCGCCGAGCCCGCGAGCTCGACGCGCTCGGCGGCCGGATGCGCGCGCAGCTCCGCGACGATCGCGTCGCTGATGTTCAGCGCCCGGTGCAGCAGCACGCGCTGCGCCGGGCGCTCGCCGATGCCGGCCTCGAGCGCGCTCAGCACCGTCGCCTCGAACTTCGGCCCGAAGCCCTTGATCTCGCGCAGGCCCTGGCCCTCGGCGGCGGCACGCAGCTTGTCCAGCGAGTCGATGCCGAGCTCGTCGAACAGCCGTCGCGCGCGCTTCGGGCCGAGCCCGGGCAGGCGCGTCATGTCCAGCAGCCCCGGCGGGTAGCGCGCGCGCAGCTTCGCCGCCGCGGGGATCGTCCCGGTCTGAAGCAGCGCGACGAGCTTCTGCTCGAGCGTCTTGCCGATCCCGGGCAGCGACGTGACGGCTCCCGTGCGTGTGAGGGCGGCGACGGAGACGGTCGCCTCGCGCGCCGATTTCGCCGCTGAGCGATAGGCGAGCACGCGGTGCACGATCGCGCCGTCGAGCTCGTAGAGGTCGGCGAGCTCGTCGAACGCGGCGGCGATCGCGAGGTTGGAAGGGTCCGTCGTCACGGGGTCCGTAGGGTACGCGCGGCCGATGCCCGGACACGCGTGGCTCATCCTTCCCACCTACGACGAGGCCGAGAACGTCGAGGCGATCGTGCGCGCGGCGCTCGCCGTGCTCCGGGATGCGGCGCCGGACGCGCACCGCATCCTGATCGTCGACGACGGCTCCCCCGACGGGACCGGCGCGATCGCCGACCGCCTCGCCGCGGAGCTCGCGGCCGTCGCGGTGCTGCACCGCACCGTGTGCGAGGGGCTGGGACCGGCCTACCTCGCCGGCTTCGCGCTCGCGCTCGAAGCCGGCGCCGCATACGTGCTGGAGATGGACGCCGACTTCTCGCACGACCCGGCGGACCTCGCGCGCCTGCTGGCGGGCGCCGAGGACGCCGACCTCGTGCTCGGCTCGCGCTACGTCGCCGGCGGCGGCGTGTCGGACTGGGGGCTCGTGCGGCGGTTCGTCAGCCGCGGCGGCTCGTGGTATGCGCGCAAGGTGCTCGGCCTGCGCGTCAAGGACCTGACCGGTGGCTACAAGTGCTTCCGGCGCGAGGTGCTCGAGGCGATCGACCTGCCGTCGATCCGCTCTCGCGGCTACGCCTTCCAGGTCGAGCTCACGCATCGCGCCCTGCGTGAGGGCTTCCGCGTGGTCGAGCTGCCGATCGTCTTTCGCGACCGCCGGCACGGCACGTCGAAGATGACGTGGCGGATCGCCGGCGAGGCGGCGCTGCTCGTGCCCCAGCTGCGCCTCAGCTCGCGCCGGGCTCGCACATCCGGCCAGCACGACCGCCGCTGAGCCGGCGCCGCGCCGCCGCGCGCCGATGGGTGGGCGTGCAGGCATCCGACCTCGTGCTCGTCCAAGGCATGGCCGACACGCGCGTCACGCTCGACGCGTGGAACGAGCGGCCGTGGCCGGTGCTCGGACGCTGGCTGGCCGGCTCGCTGGCGATCACGGGGCTGCTGCTCGCCGCCGTCTGGATCATCGCGGTGCGCTCGACGCCCGACGCCACGCCCTTCACGCTGCCCGGCCTGCACACCGATCCGAGCTTCGGGCAGGTCGCAGAGGTGCTGTATCGCAACGGCCTCGTGCTGGCGCTGCACGCGATGGCGTGCGTCGCGGGCTTCATCGCCGGCAGCTCGCTGCCGCGCGAGGCGCAGCGCTACAGCGGCATCCTGCGGTCGATCCACGACAGGGCCGGTCCGCTGGCGATCGGCTTCGTCGCGTGCGCCACCGGGTTCTCGCTGCTGACGCAGGCGCTCGCGCTGGGCGGGGCGACGAGCACGCTCGCCGCGCAGGGCGCCATCCCCCCCGCGCTGCTGCTGCTCGGCCTGCTGCCCCACGCGCTGCCCGAGCTCATCGCGCTGTTCCTGCCGCTGGCGGCGTGGATCGTCGCCAGCCGCCGGGGCGAGTGGGAGCAGCTGCTCGCGGCGACCGTCGCCACCGTGCTGCTCGCCGTGCCGGTGCTGTTCGCCTCGGCGTTCGTCGAGGTGTACGCCAGCCCCGGCGTGCTGCGAGCGCTGGCGGGGTAGGGCTCTCGCAGGTCTCCGGACCCACCTCGCTTCACTTTGTATAGTGAGGTGTCCAAACCGTTCAAGGAGTCCGACACATGGCGCAGCTCTCAGAGGTCACCGACAACAACTTCCAGGCCGAGGTCATCGAGTCCGAGACGCCGACGCTCGTCGACTTCTGGGCGCCCTGGTGCGGGCCGTGCCGCGTCGTCGGCCCGGTGCTCGAGGAGCTCGCCGAAGAGCGCGACGACCTGAAGATCGTCAAGCTCAACGTCGACGACAACCAGCAGACCGCGGCCCAGTACCAGGTGCTGTCGATCCCCACGATGATCCTCTTCCGCAACGGCCAGGAGGCCAAGAAGCTCATCGGCGCGCTGCCTAAGAAGAAGATCATCGAGCAGCTGGAGCTCGAGCCCGCCGCCTGAGCGGCCGGCCGGACGTCGCGTCGCGCGGCTCAGGCGCGCGCGACGTCGATTCGCAGCTCGCGACCGCCGATGGTCGTGGGCCCCACCTTCGATGAGGACCCGCCGCAGCCGTTTGCGTCGAAGCTCACCTTCACCGCGAGCACCTCGCCCGCCAGGTAGGGCTCGTGGGCGCGCGCGGCGGCGAGCAGCACCTCGTCGCCGCCGAGCGTCAGCTCGATGCGGTCGGCGATCTGCAGGCCCGCATCGCGGCGCGCGTTCTGCACCGCATGGACGACCTCGCGCGCGAGCCCCTCGCGCAGCAGGACGTCGGTGAGCCCGAGATCGAGCGCCACGGCGTGCGATCCCTCGCGCTCGAGCTGGTAGCCGGCGAGCGGAGCCATGACCAGCTGCAGGTCCTCCTCGCCGAGCGTGTGGTCGTGGCCGTCGATGAAGATCCCGACCTGGCCGCCGTCGCGCAGGGCGTCCGCGACGTGGCCTGCATCCAGCGCCGCGACCGCCGCGGCGACCTGCCCCATCGCCCTGCCGAAGCGCGGCCCGAGCGTGCGGTAGTTGGGCTTCAGCGTGTAGGAGCCGAGCTCGGAGGTCTCCGACACGAAGCGCAGCGCCTTGACGTTCAGCTCCTCGCGCACGACGTCGGCGAGACGCTCGATCGCCTGGCGCTCGCGCCCGGCCGCGACGACGACGGCCTCGTGCAGCGGCTGGCGCACCTTGAGCTTGGCCGCGCCGCGCGCGGCGAGCCCGAGCCGCACGGTCTCGCGGGCGATCGCCATCGCTGCCTCGAGCTGCGGGTCGCGCTCATCGGGCTCGGGCCAATCGGAGAGGTGGACGCTCGGCTCGCCGCCGCCGAGGTTGTCGTAGATCTCGTCGGCGACGAACGGGACGAACGGAGCGAGCAGCTGCGACACGGTCACGAGGCAGTGGCGCAGCGTGTCGTGCGCGCCGCCGTCGCCCTCCCAGAAGCGCCGCCGCGAGCGGCGCACGTACCAGTTGGACAGGTCGTCGACGAACGCGGCGATCTCCCGCCCCGCCGTCGTCGCGTCGTAGGCGTCGAGGCGCTCGGTGACCGTCTCGATCGTCGCGCCCAGCCGCGAGCGGATCCAGCGGTCGAGGTCGTTGCGCGGCGCCTGCGCGAGCGACTCGTCGGGGGGATAGAGCGTCGAGAAGGCGTACGTGTTCCACAGCTGTCGCAGGAACAGGCGTACGCCCTCGCCGATCGCGTCGGGTGAGAAGAGGTAGCCGTCCCACGGCTGCTTGGAGGTGAAGAAGTACCACCGCAGCGCGTCCGCGCCGAAGCGGTCGATGACCTCCCAGGGCGCGACGACGTTGCCCTTGGACTTCGACATCTTCTGCCCGAGCGGATCGAGGATCAGCCCGAGGCAGGCGACGTGGTCGTAGGGCTTCTCGCCGCCGCGCAGCAGCGTCGAGACGGCCAGCAGCGAGTAGAACCAGCCGCGCGTCTGGTCCAGCGCCTCGCAAATGAAGTCGGCCGGGTAGAGCTCGTCGGGCGAGCGCTCGCCCGCGAACGGCTCGTGGCGCTGGGCGAACGGCATCGCGCCGGAGTCGAACCACACGTCGATGACCTCCGGCACGCGCATGGCGGGCTTGGCGCACTGCTCGCACGGGAAGGCGACATCGTCGACGAACGGGCGATGCGGATCCTCCAGACGCACGCCGGAGCGCTCTTCGAGCTCGTCGAGGGAGCCGACCACCGTCACGTGGCCCTCGGCGCAGCGCCAGACCGGCAGCGGCGTGCCCCAGTAGCGCTCGCGCGACAGCGCCCAGTCGACGTTGTTCTCCAGCCAGTGGCCGAAGCGCCCGTGCTTGATGTGCTCGGGATGCCACGTCACCTGTTCGTTGGCCGACAGCAGCTCGTCGCGCATCTGCGTCGTGGCGATGTACCACGACGGCTTGGCGTAGTAGAGCAGCGGCGTCGAGCAGCGCCAGCAGTGCGGATAGGAGTGCACGTAGCCCTCCGCGCGCAGCAGCCTCCCGCGCGCGCGCAGATCCTCGATCAGGTCGGCGTCGGCGTCCTTGACGAAGCGCCCGGCGTAGCGGCCGATGCGCTCGTCGTACGTGCCATCGGGGCGCACCGGGTTGACGACGTTCAGCCCGTACTGCGCGCCGAGGCGAAAGTCGTCCTCGCCGAAGGCGATCGCCGTGTGCACGAGACCCGTACCGTCGTCGGCGGTGACGAAGTCGGCGAGCAGCACGGAATGCCCGCGCTCGCCGTACTCGGTGGCCGGCAGGTAGCCGAAGGGCGGCTCGTAGCGCACGCCGTCGATCGCGGCGCCGGGGAAGCGCTCGAGGATCTGGACGTTCTCCGGGACGCCGAGCACGCGCTCGACGAGCGCCTCGGCGAGCACCACCGGCGCCTCGAGCGTGCCGGTCTTCGCGCGCACGTAGAAGAGCTCGGGATCGACGGCGACGGCGGCGTTGGACACCAGCGTCCAGGGCGTCGTCGTCCAGATCAGCAGCTCGTCGCCGCGCTGCAGCGGCCCGCCGTCGCCGGTCACCGTGAAGCGCACGTAGACGGACGGGTCCTCGACGTCCTGATAGCCGAGCGCGACCTCGTGGCTGGACAGCGCCGTGCCGCAGCGCGGGCAGTACGGCACGACCTTGTGGCCCTCGTAGAGCAGGCCCTTGTCGGCGATCTGCTTCAGCGCCCACCAGACGGACTCGACGTACGTCGAGTCGAGCGTGCGGTAGGCGTCGTCGAGGTCCAGCCAGAAGCCGATCCGCTCCGTCAGCTCGTTCCAGTCCTGCAGGAACTGAAAGACCGACTCGCGGCAGCGCGCGTTGAACGCGGCGATGCCGTACTCCTCGATCTGCTCCTTGGAGGAGATCCCGAGCTGCTTCTCGACGGCGATCTCGACGGGCAGCCCGTGGCAGTCCCAACCGCCGCGGCGCTCGACGAGGTAACCGCGCATCGTGCGGTAGCGCGGGAAGATGTCCTTGTACGCGCGGCTGAGGACGTGGTGGACGCCGGGCGGCCCGTTGGCGGTCGGCGGCCCCTCCCAGAAGACCCACGGCGGCGCGCCGGCCCGGCGGCGCAGCGACTCCTTGAAGACGTCGCGCTCGCGCCAGCGCTCGAGGACCTCGCGCTCGAGCGCGGGAAAGGACTGCTGCGGGTCGACCGGGCGCGGTGCCATGGAGGATGCAGTGTAGGAGCGCCCCCCGGCCGGGGGCCTGCCGTTCAGGCCGCCAGCTTGCGGCAGATCTGGGCCAGCGAGCGCTTCTCGGACTCGTCGAGCACGGCGAACGCCTGGGCGACGCGCTCGCTGTGCTCGGGAAACAGGCGGTCGACGATCTCGCTGCCACGCGGCGTGATCGCGACGGTCGCCGCCCGGCGATCGCTCAGCAGCCGCCGGCGATCGACGAGGCGGCGCCCCTCGAGCGTCGTGACGACCTCCGTCGCGTTGGCCTTCGAGGTCCGCAGCCGCGCGCGCAGCACGCGCAGCTCGAGCTCGCCGCCGGCGGTGGTGAGGATCACCAGCAGCGAGAAGCCGGTCGCCGACAGCCCTTCGCGCTCGAGGTCGGCGCTGAGTCGCCGGCGCACGGACGCCTCGGCGCGCAGCAGTGACTCCAGGGCACGATGGGCCAGTGGGTCCCCGGGCACGAGCGTCATCTGCCGGGCAACGTAGCGGGCGCAGCGGACGGGCCGGCTCCGTGCGGGACCCTGAGACTAGGTCGAGGCCGGCGACGGCTGTCGCGGCGCGCGGCCGGCCTCGCCTCCGGTGACCGCCCAGCGTCCGCGCCCGAAGCGCAGCGCGAGCATCAGCAGGCGCGCGCCGACGAACGCCAGCAGCCCCGCCCACACCCCCGCGATGCCCCATTGCAGGTCGAGCGCCAGCAGCGCGATCGGCGTGTACACGCCGATCCCGGCGAGCAGCATCGAGCCCGCGAGATAGCGCGTGTCGCTTGCGCCGATGAGCACCCCGTCCAGCGCGAAGACGACCGCCGCCGCCGGTTGCATGGCGGCCAGCAGCGTCCAGATCGCCGCGGCACGATCGAGTACCGCCGGATCGGAGGTGAACACCTGCGGCAGCGTGCCGGCCAGCGCGAGCAGCAGGGCGCCCAGCGCGCAGCCCGCCACGAGCGACCAGCCGATCGTGCGCAGCGCCGCCGCCCGCGCGGTGGCCGCGTCGCCCGCTCCGAGCGCGCGGCCGACGAGCACCTGCGCGGCGATCGCGATCGCGTCGAGCAGGAGCGCGCCGAGCGCGAAGATGCCGAAGGCGATCTGGTGGGCGGCGAGCGAGCTCTCGCCGACGCGGGCCAGCACGGCGCTCGCCGTCGCGAACGCCACCAGCAGCGCGGCCGAGCGCACGAACAGCTCACCAGAGATCCGCAGCAGCGGCGCGAGCAGCACCAGGCGCGGCGCGCGACTGCGGCGCGGACCGGGCAGCGCGGCGTGGCTCGCCGGCCGGCGCAGCAGCAACCACGCGAACGCGCCGCCCATCCCCAATTGTGCGATCACGGTGCCGGCGGCCGAGCCGTCCAGTCCCCAGCCGAGGCCGTACACGAACGCCACCTCCAGCACGACGTTGGCGAGCTGCGCGGCGACGACGATGATCAACGGCGTGCGCAGGTCGCCGATGCCGCGCAGGTAGCCCTGGCCCGCGAGCGCCACGAGCGCCGGGACGAGGCCCGCCGAGCTGATGCGCAGGTAGCGCTCGGCCATCGCGGCGGTCTCCCCGCGGCCGCCGAGCAGCGCGACGAGCGGCTCGGCGAGGACGACGCACACGAGCGCCAGCGCGATGCCCAGCGCGCTCGCCAGCCACAGCGACTGCGCGGCGAGCTGCGCTGCGCGGTCGTTCTCGCCCGCACCCGACAACCGCGCGACCTGTGCGGTCGTGCCGTAGGTCAGGAAGATGCACAGCGAGACGAGCGTCGTCAGGACCGTCGCGGCGATCGCGAGCGCCGCGAGCTGCGGGGTGCCGAGGTGGCCGACGATCGCCGTGTCGACGAGCAGGTACAGCGGCTCGGCGGCGAGCGCGCCGAGCGCCGGCGCCGCAAGCCGCCGGATCTCGCGATCGTGAACGGATCGCAGCACGCGCCGGACTCTACGATGGGTGCCATGGCGCGCCGGAGAGCTCACGTGGCGGCGATCGGCCTGCTTGCGCTCACCGCCTGTGGCTCGTCGGACCCCGAGCCGCTGCCACAGGCGTGCCTCGCCGAGCCTGCCGCGATCGTGCGGGCGCTCGAGCAGGCGCCTGCGCCGGTCACGCTCACGGACGGCACCCGGCTGTCGCGCTGCGTGAGCCTCGCGCGCGAGGGCGAGCTCGAGTCGCTGGGGGTGTCGCTGACGCAGGTCGCCGACGACCTGCGCTCACGCGCCGGTGAGGACCCGGCGGAGGCGCTGCGCCTCGGCTACATCGTCGGGGCCGTGCGCCGGGGAGCGGCCCTGACGCCGGGGCTCGCCGCCCAGCTCGCGCGCCGCGTCGAGCAGTCGGCGAATCCCGAGATCGAGGCGCGGCGCCCGCGCGCAGAGCTCGCGCGCGGGATCGGCCTCGGCCAGGCCGGCGGATGAAGCTGCGCCTCTATCACCACCGCGACGGCGCGCGGATCGCCTATCGCGAGGCGGGCGTCGGACCCGCGCTGTGCCTCGTGCACAGCGCCGCGCTGTCGCATCGCGAGTTCGCGCCGATCGTCGAGCACCTGACCGACCGCTTCCGGCTCGTGCTGCCCGACCTGCCGCTGCACGGCGACTCCGAGGACCGCCCGCGGCATCCCTACACGATCGACTGGCTGGCCGAGGTCATGTCGGCGTTCTGCCGCGAGACGTGCGGTCCCCACCCACTGGTCGGCGGCCATGGCGCGGGCGCCGAGATCCTGTTGCGCGCGGCCGTCACCGGGCAGCTCGCGCCGTCTCGGCTCGTGCTGATGGGCAACCGGCTGCACCGTCCGCCCGAGCGCGCGCGGCTGCCGACGGCGGTGCGCGCGCTGGCTCCGGCCGCGTCGCTGCCGGGCCTGGACCGCGCCGCGACCCGCGCCGTGCGGTTCGCCTACCGCCCCGGCCACGGCATGAGGCTGACGGCCCGCGGCAACCCCGCGGCGCGCGACCTGGTGCGCCACGCGATCGCCGACGTAGGCGGCAACGGCAACCTCGCGCGTTCGTGGTCGCGCTGGCTGCGGCGCTGGCCGGCCGGCGCCCAGACGGATCTGCTCGAGGCCTATCCGCGCCTGCAGTCGAGCGTCCTGCTGCTGTGGGCCGACCGTGATCGCCACCACCCGCTGGCCGGCGCGGAGGAGGCGCGCGACCTCCTGCCCCAAGCGTTGCTGCGCGTCCTGCCCGGCACGGGCTTTCTGATCGCCTACGACGACCCCGTCGGCGTCGCCCGCGAGCTCACCGCGTTCTGCGGGTGAGGATCATGGCGCGCCGATGCGGCTCAGCGGCCAGTAGGTCGCCACGGCCTTGCCGATGATCCATGCGCGCGGCACCGGCCCCCAGAAGCGGCTGTCGTTGGAGTCGTCGCGGTTGTCGCCCATGAGGAAGTAGGAGTCGCGGGGGACGACGATCTCGTCGAGGTTGCAGACCTGCCCGCCGCAGGCGGCCGCGAACGGCTCGTCGGATTGCCGGCCGTTGCGGATGACGTGCCCGTCGCGGACCTCGATGCGGTCGCCCGGCAGCCCGACGACGCGCTTGATGAACGTCGTCTCCCCGCGCGACCCGGTCGGGCGCGAGCAGGACTGCGTCGCGAGCGGACCGTCGAGGTAGGACGGGCCTTCGCCCGCGGCCCCGCACTGGCCTACTCCGTGACGGGCCTCGGCGCCGCTGGGCGGATGGAAGACCGTGATGTCGCCGTGCTCGGGTCGCGATCCGATCCGCTGTGAGAAGCGATCGACGAGCACGCGCTGGCCCTCGATGAGCGTGGGCCGCATCGACGGCGTCGGGATCAGGTAGGGCTTGACGGCAAACGCCTGGATCGCCATCGCGAAGAACAGCGCGGCCGCGACCAGCAGCACGAGCTCGAGCTTGGAGCCGATGCGGCGCCGTGCGACCCGCGTGCGCTGCGTCGAGCGCCGGTGAGCGGGCACGTAGCGAGAGTACCGAGCGTGCCCGGGCGGCTCGCCGCGGCGCCGGACAGATACCGTGGGCGTACACGGGCAGCGACGAGACAGAAGGACGTGTGCGATGAGCGTGGCCGAGGGGCAGCTGTGGGGCGGCGAGACGGCCAAGGCGATCGCGAACTTCCCCGTCTCCGGAGAGCGCGTGCCGGTCAGCGTCGTGCGCTGGCTGGCCGCGATCAAGGGCGCCGCCGCGCGCGTGAACGCGCAGCTCGGCAAGCTCGACTCCGAGCTGGCGGAGCGCATCGCGACGGCCGCCGACGCGGTCGCGGCAGGCGAGCACGACGAGCAGTTTCCGATCGACGTCTTTCAGACCGGATCGGGCACCTCGACGAACATGAACGCCAACGAGGTGATCGCGAACCTCGCAGGCGAGGGGGTGCACCCCAACGACCACGTCAACATGGGCCAGTCCTCCAACGACGTGTTCCCGAGCGCCGTGCACCTCGCCGCGCTCGACGAGGCGACCAACCGCCTGCTGCCGGCGCTCGAGCGCCTGGAGCAGGCGTTCGCCGCGAAGGCGCAGGAGTTCGAGAACGTCGTCAAGGCCGGTCGCACGCATCTGATGGATGCCGTGCCGGTGACGCTCGGCCAGGAGTTCGCCGGCTACGCCGCGCAGCTGCGCCTCGGCGGGCGCCGCGTGCGCAACGCCCTGCCGCAGGTCGCGCAGATCCCGCTCGGCGGAACGGCCGTCGGTAACGGGCTCAACACGCACCCCGAGTTCGCCGAGCGCATCCGTGCGCTGCTGTGCGAGGCCAGCGGCCTGGAGATCTCCGCGCCTGAGGATCCGTTCGAGGCGCAGGCCAATCGCGACGCGCTCGTCGAGCTGTCGGGCGCGCTGAAGGTCATCGCGGTCTCGCTGACGAAGATCGCCGGCGACCTCGCGCTGATGGGCTCGGGCCCGCGCGCCGGCATCGGCGAGATCCTCCTGCCCGAGCTGCAGAAGGGCTCGTCGATCATGCCCGGCAAGGTCAATCCGGTCATTGCCGAGGTCGTCCTGCAGGTCGGCGCGCAGGTCATCGGCAACGACACCGCGATCACGATCGGCGGCCTGCAGGGCAACTTCGAGCTCAACGTGCGGATCCCGCTGATCGCGCGCAACCTGCTCGGGTCGATCGCACTGCTGGCGACGACGAGCGAGCTGTTCGCCGCCCGCTGCGTCGAGGGGATCGAGGCCAACGCCGAGGGCTGCCGGCGCTCCGCCGAGTCGACGCTCGCCGCCGCGACGGCGCTGAACCCCTACATCGGATACGACAAGGGCGCTGCGATCGTGAAGGAGGCGGCGGCATCCGGCCGTATGCTGCGCGACGTCGCGCTCGAGCAGGGCGTCGACGCAGACACCTACGACGAGGCGATGGATCTGCGCAAGATGGCGCGCGGTTCGTCAGCCTGAGGAGCCATGTCGATGACCGCTCGCATTCGTTCGAAGTCCCTCGCCGTCGCGGCGCTCGTCGCCGCGCTGGCGCTCGCCGGCTGCGGCGGCAGCGACTCGTCATCGGACAACGGCAGTGGTGCCGACAAGCCGGCCGCCGGCGACAAGGCCCAGGACCGCAAGGACATCGCGCGGCTCATCAAGCAGGGCTTCGGTCGCAACGAGAAGGCGCGCTCGGGCAAGATCAACGGGACGATCGACCTCGAGGTGAAGGGCGTACCGCGCTACAAGGGGCCGATCGAGGCCACCGCGAGCGGCGGCTTCGAGCTGCGCGACGGCGCCGACGTGCCGGATCTGAACATCGACGTCGGGCTCGTGCTGAACGACAGCGCGATCGGCGGGACGCTCGTGGTCGCCGACAGCAAGGCCTACGTCGCGCTGGGCACGACCGGCTACAGGATCCCCGACGCGATCAGCGCAAAGATCGTCGCCCCCGCGCGGACGCTGGACAACGGGCTGGCGAAGTCGGCGGGGATGTTCTACATCCGTCCAGACCGCTGGCAGAGCAACGGGCGGATCGTCGGTGACGAGACCGTCGACGGCGTCGTGACCGAGCACGCGACGGCGGAGATCGACGCCAAGGCCTTCTTCGAGGACGCCAGCCGCCTGACCCGGCTGCTGACCCTGCTGCGTGTGACCGAGGCCGTCGGCCTGCCCCAGGCGATCGGCCCGCAGGCGCGGGCAGCACTGGTTCGCTCCGTGAAGTCGGCGAAGGGCGACGTCTACATCGGCAAGGAGGACCACGTGCTGCGCAAGGCGCACCTGGAGGGCGAGCTCGTCGTCGCCAAGAAGGACCGCGCCATCCTCGGCGGCATGACGAGCGCGACGCTGTCGGCCGACGTGAACATCACCGACATCGGCGCGCCGCAGAAGATCGGCGCGCCCAAGCAGCTGGGCTCCTACGACGACCTGCAGCTCTCGCTGGACGCGCTCGGCGAGGGGATCCGCAACTCGCAGCGCGGCAAGTAGCGGTGACGAACGCGCAATCCCCGGCGCTCGACGCGCCGGTGCTCGTCGTGGAGCGGGTCGGCAAGCGCTTCGGCGATCGCGAGGCAGTGCGCGACGTGAGCTTCGAGGTCGCGCGCGGCGAGCTGCTGGCGATCATCGGCCCCAACGGCGCCGGCAAGACGACGCTGCTGTCGATCCTCGCCGGCATCCGCCAGCCCGACAACGGCACGGTGGCGCAGCGGGGCCCGAACTCCGAGAAGCGGATCGGCTGGGTGCCCCAGCAGACGGCGGTCTACTCGAAGCTCACCGTCGCGCAGAACCTGCGCTTGTTCGCCCGCCTCGAGAAGGTCGACGATCTCGACGCCACCGTCGAGCGGATGCTCGAGCAGACCGCGCTGAAGGAGCGCGCCGACGACGAGCTCGGCAGCTTGTCGGGTGGCAACCGCCAGCGCGTGAACATCGCCGTCGGCCTGCTGGCCGATCCGCCCGTGCTGCTGCTCGACGAGCCCTCGGGCGCGCTGGACCCGCGCCAGCGCCAGCGCCTGTGGAACTTCATCACGGCGCTGACCGAGCGCGGGACGAGCGTGATCTTCGCGACGCACGACATCGCTGAGGCCGAGCGCCACGCCGACCGCGTGCTCGTGCTGGCCGACGGCGAGCTGCTGTTCGGCGGCACGCCGCGCGAGCTGCACTCGACCTCGGGCGCGGGCGAGCACGAGGACATGGAGCAGGCGTTCGTGGCGTTCCTGCAGACGAAGGGTCACTGAGTGCGCTGGCTGCTGCTCAAGGACCTGCAGATCCTGTGGCGCTCGAAGCTGCTGCTCGGTCTGCTGATCGTCTACCCGATCGCGATCGCGACGCTCATGGGCCTCGCGCTGTCAAGCGGCCCGGAGAAGCCGCGCGTCGCCTACCTCAACCAGGTCCCCGACAACCGCAGCACGATTCGCCTGGGCAGCGAGAAGATCGACATCAAGAAGTACACCGACGAGCTGTTCACGGCGATCGAGCGGGTGCCCGCGCAGAGTCGCGACGACGCCGTGGCCAAGGTCCGCTCCGGCGCCGTGCTGGCGGCCCTGATCATTCCGGCGGACTTCACCCAGAAGCTCTCCAACAGCGGCTTCTCGGCGGCCAGCATCGAGGTCATCTACAACGGCGACGCGCTGAAGCAGTCCTTCGTGCGCTCGACGATCTCCTCGAAGCTCGCGCTCGCCGACGCCGCCCTCTCCAAGCAGGTCAACCGCCTGGCATCCGGCTACGTCGACGTGCTGCTCAAGGGCGGCCAGCTCGACGTCCTCGGCACGCAGTTCAAGATCCTCGGGCTGGAGAAGTCCAAGCGCGCGATCGACGAGGTGATGGCCGCGTCGCCGCCGCGCGCGACCTCGCGCCGCCTCGGCCCCGTGCAGGAGTTCGCCGAGCTCGCGGTGGCGAACGCCGGCCGCGCCAAGGACGTCCTCAACACGATCGAGCGTCCCGTCGAGGTGGAGGAGACCACGCTCAGCGGGCGCCGCACGCCGCTGGACGCGTTCGCCGTCGCGGTCGCCGTGACGATCTCGCTGATGTTCGTCTGCGTCCTGCTGGCCTCGGGCCTGCTCGCACTCGAGCGCGAGGAGAACACGTTCTCGCGGCTGGCCCGCGGGCTCGTTCCGGGCGGCCACCTGATCGCCGAGAAGATCATCCTGTCGGCCGCCTGCGCGTTCGCCGTCTCGCTGGTGATGCTGATCGGCATCAGCCTGTTCGTGCCGCTGGACTGGGGCAGAGCCGGCTTGTGGGTGCTCGCGCTCGGTGCCGGCGCGCTGGCGTTCGCGGCGCTCGGGGTCGCGATCGGCAGCCTCGCACGCGAGGTGCGCGCGGCGTCGCTGCTGGCGTTCCTGCTGTCGCTACCGCTGGCGTTCCTCGCGCTCGTGCCCAGCGGCGGGGTCTCGCCGCTGCTCTACGACGTGATCCGGGTGATCTCCGCGGTGTTTCCCTTCAAGCCGGCGCTGGCCGCGCTGGATGCGGCGGTCAACGGCTCGTCGCCGGGCCTCGGGCAGTCGCTTGCGCACCTGGCCGTGCTGATCGCCGTCTTCGGCGTGGCAGCCCGCGCCGGGCTGCGGCGCTTCGCCTGACCGGGCTGGTGGTTCGTCTCCCTGACAGGCACAACGTTCCTGGACGAACCCACTAGCGCTCGGCGGCGGCCTGGACGCCGAAGCTCTTGTTGACGATCGACACCGACGGCTTGGCCTTGTTGCGGACGTCGAACAGACCCTTCTGGTTGAGGCCGCGGACGAGCTTGATGCTCGGCGCCTGCTTGCGGATCGAGCCGCC
>Ga0136640_10000435_pt1 | contig 16063 bp, 13 predicted proteins | sample AntDrymUQ8642106_2_FD_105498 | JGI IMG/M metagenome (GOLD analysis project Ga0136640, IMG submission 105498) | Polar desert sand microbial communities from Dry Valleys, Antarctica - metaG UQ864 (21.06) | ecosystem: Environmental > Terrestrial > Soil > Desert | place: Antarctica: Dry Valley...
AGTCTCGCCAGTAGTGCCGCTGCGCGTCCCGGCCATTTCCACACAGCCGGCGCCCGCTATGCATGCCTCCAGCGTTTCTGCCGGGGGGGTATCGGCCCTACGCCGAGGTCGGTCCGCAGCGACTCTCGGCGGGCCACCCGCCACCCTCACCAGATTGCGCTTTGCGGCACCGACGGCGGTGCGCCTCGGCCGCGCTGCTGATTATGAGATCAACGCTCCCCCTACTGACGACCGCGGCCGGGGACGCCGGCCGGTGTGTCACGAAGGAGGGCGAAGGGTGGCAGCCGCGGCACTAGCTTCCGAAGGACCGTTGGCCAGGAGGCTTGGGTGCTAGGCTAGCGCCCCCTTGACATGCACCAAGTGAGTGAGGTGCCGCCATGACTCAGGTGCTCGACAATCCGGCTGGCCCCGCGGACGCGGTCCACGAGTACGACGAAGTGCGCCGGGTCGTGCAGATGTTCCTCGACGGCGAGGCGAAGGGCGACGCTGCGAAGCTGCAGGAAGCCTCACACGCAGACGCCCGGGTGTTCGGCTCGGTCGCAGGCACCCGCTACGACATGCCGATGGCGGAATTCATCGAGTTGGCGGTGAAGGAGCCCGGGGACACGGGCAGCCACCGGGCGTGCATTCGCGCGATCCAGCGGACCCAAGACGCTGCCGTGGCCGAGGTGGCCGAGGAGGGCTACTGGGGATCGCTGTCCTTCATCGACTACATCCAACTCGCGCAATTCGACGGGAATTGGAAGGTGGTCAGCAAGCTGTTCGCCCACACCGGCGGGGATCTGCCGGCGTCGACGTAGCCCGCGGCCTCGGGGCGTCGTCCGACACTTCACTCGGCGCCCATGACAGCGGGGCGCCTATCCGGTACTCCCGGTGATACGCCCCGCGACGAGCTAGCGGAGCTGAGGGGACTCGAACCCGCGACCCCCACACTGCCAATCCGGTCGGCTACCGTCCGGGGGTATCCGGGCGAGTGCGTACGTGCAGGTCAGACAGGGGGTGTTTCGCCTGGACTCCCCCGAATGGGCCTGGACGCTCCCGGCTGGCCACCACGCTGGCTGGCACCACCGCGACCACACCGTGGGAGGTCGGCGAGACCCCCGGAGTCGTGACCCCGGCTCTCCGGGGGCCTCGCCGTAGGGCGGCGCCGGTAGGTCTGCGCGGCTAGAGGTCGGACCGCTGTCCTGCCATACCTCCCGTGATCCGGTCGCCATTGGACCACAACACGTAGTCGCCCGTGGATTCAGCTCATGGCGCTGTAGGCAGTGATTCGGTAGCACGCTTCGTCGTCGATCGCGTTGGAGTCCCAGTCGATGTCGATCGCCGTAGGACGCCCCTCATCGGTCGCTTCGACCTCGACGACGTCGGCTCCCTCTTCCTCCGCGGTAGCGGCCTGGTCGAGTAGCTTGGACAGCGTGGGAACGTCGTCTTCGGCCCCGTGCTCGAACAACGCACGGCCGGACTCATCGAGCCCCTCCGCCTCCACAACCGAGCCGTTCTCGACGACGACGCGGAACTTGCCGATGAGGGAGCGTTCACCGCAGGACGAGTCGAGTGTGAACTCGTAGGCATCGGGGGCTTGCCAGCTCGGGATGTTGGATGCCTCCGAAGAGTTGGACGCCCCCGGATCCCCGCATCCAGCCAGCGCGATCAGGAGGATGAGGACAGGCGCGGACTGGGTGGGCTTCATGGATGCTCCAGGGTCGTCAGGAGGTGAGACGTAATGGAGAGGGTTGCGGTTCCATCCCGTCGCGTCGCCACGGACGGTGCCCGGCGTCGCGTCGAGGCGCACGGGGCTGGCCGCCGGGCGCTGCCACCTGTCGCCGTTTCTCGCGCTCGCGTTCGTCGCGCATCCGCAGGTTCTTCTTGATGTTCTCGTAAGTCGCCGCATCGGCGTCCACCGCCAACTCCAGCAGTCGAAAGAACAGCATGCCGCGCTGTCGGGACCGCCGACGGTTGAACCGGAAGCAGAACGCGTTGAGGTAGCTCTGAAGATGCGCCGGCTCGACGGCTCCCTGGTGGGTGCCCAGCAGCCAGCGTTTGACCAGTGACGCGACGCGGTGCACGGCGGGGAGCAGCACGTGTGCCTTCTGGCCGGACTGCTTCACGTTGAAGCCCTTGTGCGTGTACCCGAACGCCGGTAGCGACTCGTAAGCCTTCGCACCATCGGTGGTGACCACGGAACCCGTCTCGACGTTGTCGCGGACGAACTGCAAGACGGTGACGGCATCGAAGTTCTTCAGCACCTGCATCCGTGCCCGGCCGAACCCGCGCGGGCTGTCGAGCTCGACCGCGGATGCCCACCAGCGTCTTGCCGTGCGCGCCACGGCCGCGTTTGCCCGGTTTGACCCCGCCGATGTAGCTCTCGTCGACCTCCACATCGCCGCTGAGCCTGCCCCGGTCGGGACGAACCATCGCACTGCGGTACTTGTGCAGCATCGACCAAGCAGTCTGGTACGACACGCCGGTGACGTTCTTCAGTCCGAGCGCGGAGACGCCTTGCTTCTGGTTGGTGACGTACCACGCGGCGGCGAACCAGGTCGTCAGCGGCGTCTTGGTGCGGTCGAAGATCGTCCCCGCGGTCGGGGAGGCGATGAACGTCAGCTGGAAACTCTTCACCTCCGCTGTGCGGTCGCGGAGCAACGCTGCAGCCTCGTCTCGCACGTCACCGAGCAACTCGCAAGTGCTCTCAGCCCCGGAACTGAACCCAACCTCGACGAGGAGGCCGTCAGGGGCGGCCTTGAGTTGGCGCAGCAACCACGTGATACGCCGCTGCTGACCGCCCTCGTCTGGGGCGTCTATGACGGCGCTGACGCGGACCTGACTGGTTCGCAGGTCAGCGACTACCGTCAGCGGTCCTGCTGCATCAGGGATACGTAGGGTGGCGTCGAGGGTTCCCGCCGCGGCGAGTTGTTCGGCGGCGGCTTGACGTCGGGCCTCGCGGTCGGTCGCGAACTTCCGCGGGAGAACCTGGCTCACAGTCGCCCCGAGGTCGGCTGTCAGTTCCAGCGACAGTTGCCGCACAAGCCGCGCCCACGCTTCGGCCACCAGGGGTGTCTTTCGGTCCGAGGCTCTCAGCGTGCTCGCCGCGACAGCCTCTCGAACGGGAACCCAGGCCGGTCCCATGTCGGCGTAGGTGACTGCGCCGGATCGCGGATGCGTCAGGTAGCGGATCAGCTCGTGCAGAATCCATGCCTGCACGGGGTCTGCGAGTCCTCCGTGGCTGAGGACCATCTTGGCTTCGTGGAGAACCTCTGCCCACGAGACATGGTGCAGGGCAACCCTTTTCAGCTTGCGCTTGTCGACCTCGACGGGATGTTCCCCCGCGCTGGGCGCGATGTCGTTGGACAGAGTGATGACCGCATCAAAGCTCTGGTCGCGGGCGACGTCGAGGTAGTTCTCCACTTGGTCTCGGCGCAGCTGGCCGCTGCTCGTCTTGGTCTCTACCAGCGCCGTCCAGATCCTCCCCGCCCGGGCGACTCGGATCACGCCGTCGGGAGAGACGGTCCGCTCTCCCAGCGGAAACGGCACCTCAAGGTAGGTCTCCACCGAGCCGGCGGGGGCGCCGAACCGGGCGGTCATCCCGCGGCCGAAACTGCGGACCGCCATCATGGCCGCGAGCAGAGCAGACGTGGCCCGCTTCTCCTGCTCCGCTGCCGGGCCGACCCCGGAGATCGAAAACAGCCGAGCCGCCTGCCAGGTTTCGTCCCCAGCAAGCGTGAGCGCCGGGACAACGCGACGAGGCTTGGTCTTCCTGGTCCGAACTCCTGCGGCTCCCGTACCCTCTCGGCGAGAACCCGCTCCGGAAGGCCGAGGCGCCTCGTCCGGGACAAGCAGCAACGGAGTGCCGGCAGCGCTGTTGGGCTCGTCCGGCTGGCCTTCGACTAGGCCCACCAAGTCCTCATCGGGGTTGGACTTGTCTGTCTTTCCAAGCTCGATGATCTTGTGACCAGACGGTGCTTCGGCCGCGACTTCCGGCGATGCGTTCGGGGTTGCGAGGGCAAGGGGTTCTTCGGGGGTAGGCAACGACGTTCACCGCGGATTGGCTGGCCGCGGTCGAGCCGACCCTGCGACCGGCGACGCACTACAGCTACGCACGCAATCTGAGGCTGCACGTCCTCCCGTATCTCGGTTCGACCCCGCTGGCCGGGATCGACGCTGGGGCGCTCGACGGGCTGTACGCGGCGCTGCTCGCCGAGGGGCGCAAGGATGCCGAGGGCGGCGGGCGGCCCCGCGATCGGTGCGGTACGTCCACACGATCGCGCACCGGCTGTTCAAGGACGCGGTGCGCTGGGGGAGGCTGGCCCGCAACCCGGCCGACGCCGCGGACCCGCCGCGAGGCACGTCCTCGGGCAGCCCCGACATGGTGACGTGGAGTGCGCAGGAGTTGGCCCGGTTCCTCGACGGCGCCCGCCCAGATCGGCACTGGGCGGGTTACCTGCTGCTCGCCACAACCGGGATGCGCCGCGGTGAAGCGCTCGGCCTCCGCTGGGCCGACCTGGACCTGACGGCCAGCAGGGCCGCGATCCGGTAGACCGTCGTCACGGTCAACCACGAGGTGCAGCTCGGCACCCCCAAGACCGCGAAGGGTCGCCGCACGGCCACCCTCGACGCGGTGACCGTCGCGGCGTTGCGGGAGCACCGGAAGGTCCAGGCAGCCGAGCGGCTGTTGGTCGGTGCCGGGTGGCGAGACCATGACCTCGTGTTCGCGAAGGTCGACGGGACGCCGCTGCACCCGGAACGATTCTCCCGCGAGTTCACCCGCCGATCGGCACGGCTCGGTTGGCCACCGATCCGCCTACACGATCTGCGGCATGGCTGGGCGACGATGGCTCTTGCAGCCGGTGTGCACCCGAAGGTTGTACAGGAACGCCTCGGGCACGCCTCGATCTCGATCACGCTCGACACCTACAGCCACGTGTCCCCGGCGCTGCACGGTGAGGCGGCGGAAACCGTCGCGACGCTCGTGTTTGGAACCGCTCGTTAGCAGTCTGTTAGCAGGCGGCCTCCCAGCCATTCGCTATACCCACCCTGACCTGTGTATTCGGCGTGCGGGAGGGGGGAGTCGAACCCCCACGCCCGAAGGCACCAGGACCTAAACCTGGCGTGGCTGCCGTTACACCACTCCCGCGTCGAAGCGGAGTCTAGATCGCCAACTCGCCGCGCAGCTTGTCCACGTGACCGGTCGCCTTGACGTCGTACTGCGCCAGCTCAACCCTTCCGTCGGGGTCGAGGACGAACGTCGAGCGGATCACACCGGTGACCTGCTTGCCGTAGAGCGTCTTGTCGCCGTACGCGCCGTACGCCGTCATGACGCTTCTGTCCACATCGGACAGCAGCGCGATGGTGAGGTTCTCGGCGTCGCGGAACTCTGCTAGCGCGGCAGGCTTGTCGGGGGAGATGCCGATGACCTCCACACCATCGCCCTGAAGTTCCTCGCGAGCTGCGGTGAAATCGCAGGCCTGCTTGGTGCAGCCCGGCGTGGAGGCGGCGGGATAGAAGTACACGATCACCCGGCGGCCCCGGTAGGAGGACAGCGGCACCGGCGTCCCGTCCGCGTCCGGCAGGGTGAAGTCGGGCGCCTGGTCTCCGGGCTCAAGATGCGTAGATTCGCTCATGGCCCCAACGTACCTGGGGCTCTTGGCCCCGCCGAGGGACGCAACGGGACGGAACGGGGCGGGACGTGGCAGTCTATGGGCGTGAATCGCGATCCCGAGACCATCCAGCGCGAGATCGAGCACGCTCGTGAGGCGCTCGGCTCCACCCTTGATCAGCTCGTCGAGCGGACGAGCCCGAAACGCCTGGCCGCTGTGGGCAAGGCATCGGTTCGCGATTTCGTCATGTCCACCAAGGGCAAGATGATCATCGGTGGTACAGCCGCTGCGGTGACCGCCCTCGTCGTCGTCAACCGACTCCGACTCCGTAACCGCTGAGTCCGCGGGCATGTCCGGCTGAGCCCGGGCGGGTTGAACCGGGCGGTCTGCGAGACCAGCCACGCACCGGTCTACTACGTCGGTGAGGTGACCGGCCCGTTCAAAGGCGAGCCCGGGTACGTACGGTTGGTGAGTGAACCTCGCATGAAGATCGGTTACAAGGCATCGGCAGAGCAGTTCGGCCCGCGCCGGTTGCTGGACTACGCCGTACAGGCCGAGGACATCGGGCTGGACAGCGTTCTCGTCAGCGATCACTACCAGCCGTGGCGCCACGCCGACGGGCACGCGCCGTTCTCCATCGCCTGGCTGAGCGCGGTGGGAGAGCGGACGTCGCGGGTGATGCTCGGGACCAGCGTGTTGACCCCCACGTTCCGCTACCAGCCGGCCGTGATCGCGCAGGCCTTCGCTACCATGGGCTGCCTGTTCCCGGGCCGCGTCATGCTGGGGGTGGGCACCGGCGAGGCCATGAACGAGGTCGCCGTGACCGGGGTCGCCTGGCCCCCGTTCAAGGAGCGGCTGGCGCGCTTACGTGAGGCGGTGGATTTGATCCGCGCGCTCTGGACGTCCGAGCGGGTCAGCTACGACGGCGACTACTACACGACAGTGGACGCGACCGTGTACGACCGGCCGGATCAGCCGGTCCCTGTCTACGTCGCCGCCGGAGGCCCGGTCGTCGCACGTTTTGCGGGCCGTGCCGGCGACGGCTTCATCTGCACGAGCGGCAAGGGGATGGACCTCTACACCGAAAAACTGCTGCCGGCCGTGGCCGAGGGACTGGCCACCGCGAACCGGGCCGCGGACTCGATCGACCGGATGATCGAGATCAAGCTGTCCTTCGACCTCGATGTGGACCAGGCGATGGCGAACACCCGTTTCTGGGCGCCCCTCGCCCTGTCCTCGGAGCAGAAGTCCGGCCTGGAGGATCCGATGGCGATGGAGCGCGCCGCCGACGACCTGCCGATCGAGCAGGTCGCCAGCCGGTGGATCGTCGCCTCCGATCCGCAGGAGGCCATCGCCAAGATCCGGCCGTATGTCGACGCCGGGTTCACCCATCTGGTCTTCCACGGCCCCGGCGAGGACCAGAGCCGCTTCCTGTCACAGTTCGGCGAGCATCTGCTGCCCTTGCTGCGCGAGATGGGCTAGCCGGCCCCCGCGATGTGTGTTCGGGGTCGCAACAGGGTAAGACGTTGGGAATGACTGCCGATCGGGGCACCCGCCGGATCGGGAACCGCTACCGGCTCGGGGAGCGGCTCGGTAGCGGCGGCATGGGAGTGGTCTGGGCAGCCACCGACGAGCTGCTCGGTCGCCCGGTAGCGGTGAAGGAGGTCATCCCGCCGACCGGTCTGACCGCCGAGCAATCGGAGTTGATGCGCTCGCGAAGCATGCGTGAGGCGCGGGCCGCGGCGCGCTTCACCTCACGCTCCGCAGTGAACGTGTACGACGTCGTCGAGGAAGACGGCCGGCCGTGGATCGTGATGGAACTGCTCGACGCTAAGCCCTTGTCCGACCTCATCAACGCCGACGGCCCGCTTCCGCCGGCACGGGTTGCCGACATCGGCGGCCAACTACTCGAGGCACTGACCGCCGCGCATGCCAGCGGGGTGCTGCACCGCGACGTCAAGCCGTCCAACGTCATGATCGAGGCCGGCGGCCGGGTGGTGTTGACGGACTTCGGGATCGCGGCGATGGACGGCGATCCGTCCCTGACCACCACCGGCATGCTCATCGGCTCGCCGGCGTACATCGCACCGGAGCGGGCCCACGGTGAGCCGGCGAGTCCCGCCAGTGACCTGTGGTCGCTCGGGTGCACCATGTTCGCCGCGCTGGAGGGGCGCCCGCCCTTCGATCGGCCGGGTTCCTTGGCGACTCTCAGTGCCGTGCTCAGCGAGGACCCGTTGCCCGCGCCGTCGGCCGGTCCGCTCGCTTCCGTCCTCGAGGGGCTGTTGCGCAAGGACCCCCAGCAGCGGCTGACCGCATCGGACACCGACCGGCTGCTGCGGGAGTCGATGACCGCACCGACCGCCCCGATGCGGGAGGACACCCGACACGCTGGACCACCGCTGTCCGGCGGTACGACGTCCGTCCTGCCGGTCGTTCCCATGGGTGCCGGCGGCGCCCCTGCCGGCGCCGCTTCCGGCGCCGCGCCGGATCACTGGCCGGCCGCTGTGCAATCTCGACCCCCCGCCCAGTCCGCCGCTCCGCCGCGGGAGCCGAGGCCGGCCGTGTCCCGCCCCGCACAGCGGCCACCGGGCGCACCCGGCTACTCACGGCCGCGGGGCAACGGCTCCAAGGCGATCATCGCGGCGATCGTGGTAACTGTGCTGGCAGTAGCAGCGATCGTCGCTGCCGCCATCATCACGAACGACGCGGACCCCGATCAGACAGCAGCGCCCGGGGCCTCGGCCAGCGGCTCCGATCCCGCAACCGATACCGATCCGGCCTCCGCCACCGACGCGTCCGATTCAGCCACCGAAACCAGCGCCTCCGACACCGGTGCGTCCGACCCGGCAACCGACACCGGCCAGAGCGAGGCCGAGCCGACCGGCGGGGAGAACGCCGACCTGCCGGAGGGGTTCCGCCTCTATGAGGACGAGACTGGCTTCTCCCTGGCCGTACCGGAGGACTGGGCGGTGACCAAGGAAGGTCCACGGACCGACTTCACCGAGCCGGGCACCGGTCGGTTCCTGCGCGTCGACCAGACGCAGGACCCGCGGCCGGACCCCGTCGCGGACTGGGAGAACCAGGAAGCTTCGGTCTCGCAGCGGCTCCCCGGCTACGAGTTGATCGGGATCGATCCAGTCGACTACCGCGACTACGACGCGGCGGACTGGGAGTTCACCTGGGAACCGGACGAGGGTCCGCCGCTGCATGTCCTGAACCGGAACATGATCACCGGGCCGAACCGGGCCTATGCGCTGTACTGGAACACGCCGCAGGATCAGTGGGAGGACAGCCTGCCGGTGTTCGAGACATTCACCGAGACGTTCCAGCCGGCGCCGTAACCCGCACCCTCCGGCCACCGCCCTGACCCTTTCGGCCACCACCCTGACGCTTTCGGCACTATCGGATGCGGATCTGGTCGACTCCTGACCGGATCCGCATCCAATGATGCGATTCTCGGCACAAGTCTCGGCATGAGGACCCCTGGGGGTCATCGTCCGGCTGGTTGTTAGCCTCGGGTGAAGGCCAGCGACCGAAGGACCGGTGAGTTCGATGGATTCGCTCCTGTCGCTGCCGCTTGACGAGTTGAGCGAGCGGGCCCGCGCCGTCCGGGACGCGGCGCACGGCACCCGGATCACGTACTCGCCGAAGGTGTTCATTCCGCTCACCCGGTTGTGCCGGGACCGCTGTGGCTACTGCACGTTCGCGACAGCTCCGGCCCACCTGCCGACGCCGTACCTCACGCCCGAGGAGGTGCTGGCGATCGCCGCTCGCGGGGCCGAGGCGGGCTGTCACGAGGCCCTGTTCACCCTCGGCGAGCAACCCGAGGACCGGTACGCCGTGGCGCGGGCCTGGCTGGACCAGCATGGTTACGACTCGACGGTGCACTACCTGAGCGAGATGTGCCGGCTGGTGCTCGCCGAGACCGGGCTGCTCCCGCACGCCAACGCGGGCGCGATCAACCGCGATGAGCTTGCGCTGCTCCGCGCGGTCAGTCCGAGCCAGGGAATGATGATCGAGTCCCTGAACCCGTCGCTGGCAGCGCACCGCGGCGCCCCGGACAAGGTCCCGGCTCGGCGACTGGCCACGTTGGAGGCCGCCGGCGAGCTGGCGATCCCCTTCACCACCGGGATCCTGGTGGGCATCGGGGAGTCCGCCGCCGACCGGCTCGAGGCGCTTCGGACGATCGCGGACTCGCACCGCCGGCACGGGCACGTGCAGGAAGTCATCGTGCAGAACTTCCTGCCCAAACCAGGCACCGGCATGCGCGATGTCGCGCCCTGCCCCGAATTCGACTTCCGGCAGGCGATCGCGCTGGCCCGGCTGGTGCTCCCGGCCGACGTGCATCTGCAGGCACCACCGAACCTGTCCGATGACCTCGGGTCGCTGCTGGACGCCGGCATCGACGACTGGGGCGGTGTTTCCCCGGTCACCGCGGACCACGTCAACCCCGAGCGGCCCTGGCCAGCACTGGACGTGCTACGCGAGGCCACGGAGTCAAGGGGCTTCGCTCTGGCGCCCCGGCTGACCGTCTACCCGTCGTTCGCGCTCGACCCGACGCGGTGGCTGGACGAGGGGCTGCGGTTCGCCGTACTGGACCGCAGCGACGCCGAGGGGCTGGGACGCGACGATGCCGGGGCGGTGTGGCCGGAGCGGCACGCGGCCGCCGCGAACGTCGGCACCGGAGCCGAGGTCGTCCAGGTCGGCCGCCGTTCGACCGCGTGGTACTCCGGCGCCGGGGCCGTCGACCCGATCCACCTCGTGCCCGGTACGCCGCGCGCCCGAGGCGCGGTGGCCGAGGTGCTCGCCGGCGTACGGGCGGGGCAGGTGCCCGGAGAGGCGGAGATCGTGACGCTGTTCTCCGCTCGCGGTCCCGAGGTGGCCGCCGTCGCCGGCGTCGCCGACCAGCTGCGGGCGGCGGTCGTCGGGGACGTCGTAACGTACGTCCACAACCGCAACATCAACTACACCAACGTCTGCACGTTCAAATGCACGTTCTGCGGGTTCTCCAAGGGTCCGCTGTCGCTGAACCTACGAGGGGCGCCGTACCTGCTGACCTTGGACGACATCGCCGCGCGGGTCCGGGAGGCCTGGGACGTCGGCGCCACCGAGGTGTGCCTGCAGGGCGGCATCCATCCCAGCTTCGACGGCGACTTCTACGTCGACGTGGCCCGGGCGGTCAAGGAAGCGGCGCCGGACATCCATGTACACGGGTTCACCGCGCTGGAGGTCACCGAGGGCGCGCGGCGGCTCGGCGAGCCGCTGGCGGTCTACCTGCGCCGGTTGATGGCCGCCGGGCTCCGCTCACTACCCGGGACGGCCGCGGAGATCCTCGACGACTCGATCCGAGCGGTGCTGTGCCCGGACAAGATCAACACCGAGGAGTGGCTGGAGTGCCACCGGGTGGCGCACTCGGTCGGGCTGCGCTCCAACATCACGATCATGTTCGGGGCGGTGGAGCGGCCGGTGCACTGGGCCCGGCACCTCATCCGGACCCGCGAGTTGCAGCGGGAGACCGGCGGTTTCACCGAGTTCGTCGGGCTGCCGTTCGTGCACATGGCCGCCCCGATCTATCTCAAGCGGGGTGCGCGCCGAGGCCCGACCTGGCGCGAGGTGGTGCTCTTGCACGCCGTCGCCCGGATCGCTTACCACGGCCTGATCGACAACATCCAGGCATCCTGGGTCAAGCTCGGCGCGGCCGGCGCCCGCCAGCTGCTCCTGGCCGGCGTCAACGACCTCGGTGGCACGCTGATGGACGAGAACATCAGCCGCGCCGCGGGCGCCGCGCACGGGCAGGGGCTGGAACACGACGACTTCGCCGCCATCGTCGAGCCGCTCGGCCGACGGCTGGTGCAGCGATCCACGCTGTATGACGTACTGCTGCAGGGCGCACCTGGCTGATCGTCCGTGGCTCGAACCGGGCTCCGTGTCTCAGCGATGCTGGGTGGGGACCGTGATCTCGAAGCGGGCGCCCGGTCCGGAGCGTGCAACGGCTCGCGTGTCACCTCCTGCCAGTCCCGAGCCGCCATCGCCGTCGCCGTCGCCTTACGGTGTACCTCGCGAACCAGGTCGCCAAGGTCCAGCGGCTCGAGGTGAAGAAAGTCGGGATGATCCGCCTGGGCGAGCACGAGCAGGTCGTTGACGATGTCCACCATCCGGTCGATCTCGTCGGTGATCAGGGCGATGGTTTCCTGCCGCTCCTCGGGAGTCTCGTCGAGTCCGAGCAGTTCCGCGTGGCCCCGGACGATCGTCAGTGGCGTGCGTAGTTCGTGGCTCGTGTCGTCCAGGAAACGGCGCTGCGTGCCGAACACCGCCTCCAGCCGGGTGAGCATGTCGTTGAATGCTGCGGCGATCTGCGAGGCCTCGTCCCGGCCCGAGATCGGGATCCGCTGAGTCAGGTCTGTGTCGGTGATCCGTGTGGCCGTACTCGCGACCGATCGCAGCGGTCGGAGAACACGTCCGGCCAGCGCCAGTCCCAGGAGCGAGGCGACGATCAGCGTTCCAACGTGGACGGCGATCTGCGTGCGGATCGCGGCATCGATCTCACCGCGCTCGAACTGTGGAAAGTTCACGACCACGAACAGACCGTCCTGCCCGTCTCCCTGCAGAGGTATCGCGACATAGCGGGCCAGGCCGAAGGGGGTGTCGATGACCCCGCTGTCTGAGCGCTCCAGCGACAGCCAGTACGAGACCGCCGGCTCCAATTCGGTCGCGGCCAACGCATCCTGAGCGCGGCGTGACTCGTACAGTTCGCCGTCAACGAAGGCCAGCAGCGCCTCGCCCTCGTTGGGGATCTCCCGTCGGAAGTACACATCGAAGACCCCGCGGAGGTCCCCGTCGAACGGATCGCCGGTCTGCAGGTCGTTGCCTGCGCTGAGTAGGCGGAACTCCGCGGCCTCCTTGTCCAGGTCGAGTTGCACCTCCTCGTCCAGCCGCTCGAAGAGCACCGTGCGCAGGAGCAGCACGGACCCGACTGAGGAGAGGAGCAGCAGGCCGATGACGACGGCAAGGATGCGCACCCGCAAGCTGCCCAGCCAGCCTCGCCGACCCACCGTCCGCTCAGCCATTCTTCGGAGACTAGCCAGCCGTTCGGGCAAATCGGGTCAGAACCCTACTCCCGCGTGCCGGGCGGCCCTGTGGCGCGAACGGCCTCCAGTTCGGCCTTGAGGGTTTCGGCGTCGTAGGGGCCGACATGCCGACGGGTCGCGACGAAGAATGTCGGGGTTCCACGGGCACCGCTGGCCTCGGCGCTGGTCACGTCCTCGCGGATGCGTTCGGCGTGTGAGTCGTCGTTCAGGTCACGCGCGAACTGCTCGACGTCGAGCCCGAGGTCGCCCGCATAGCCGAGCAGGTCCTCGGGCTCGAGTTCATCCTGGTGGGCGAAGAGCAGGTCATGCATCTCCCAGAAGCGGCCCTGCGCGCCTGCCGCCTCGGCGGCGCTCGCCGCACCTTCGGCGTACGGGTGCACGTCGGTGAGCGGGAGGTGGCGGAAGACGTAGCGCAGCTCAGCGCCGAAATGCTCCCGCAACTCGCGCCCGACGCCGGTTGCGCGGGCGCAGAACGGGCACTCGAAGTCGCTGTACTCGACCAGTGTCAGGGGCGCGTCAACCGGGCCGCGGATGCGATCGCGGCCAGCGTCCACAGGTCTGCTCAGCAGCATCGGCAGGCCCGCCGTGCGCTCACCTCGGAAGACTGCTGCGAGCCAGAAAATCAGCCAGCCCACCAAAGTGGACAGTACGGCGGCCAACAGCACCCCCACCGTCGCCTCGTCGCGCAGCGCCGTGGACTCGAACGCCAGGCCGACGATCAGCAGGGACACGGTGAAACCGATCCCTGACAGCGCGGCGCCGCCGAAAACCTGACCCGATCCGACACCCTGCGGCAGCGTTCCCAGCCCCAGCCGGACGGCGCCCAGAGCCCCCAGCCCGATCCCGATCAGCTTGCCGGCCACCAAGCCGAGAACCACCCCCCACGTGACCGGTGAGCCCAAGGCGTCGGCGAGCAGCCCGCCTCGCAGGTCCACGCCGGCGTTGGCCAGTGCGAACAACGGCACGACGACGAAGCTCGCCCAGGGGTGCAGCACCGTTTGCAGCCGCTCGTTCACCGAAACCGCACGCTGCAGGCCCTGTTTGGCCGAGTACCCCACACTGGGCAGCGGTGACTGGCGGAAAGCACGGAACAATGACGCCGCCTGCTCCACCTCATGACGTCGCGGCGGGTAGGCGCCCACCAGCAGTCCTGCCGCCATCCCTGCGATCGATGGGTGCAGGCCGGCGTCGACCGTGGCGATCCACAACACCACCACGACGACGGCATAGACGGAGCTGCGCCACACCCCCAGCCGGCTCATGACAGCGATGACGCCGAGGCAGCTCCCAGCCACCGCCAGCGGGACCAGATCGATGGACTCGGAATAGACAACGCCGATGACGGTGACGGCCACGATGTCGTCGACGACCGTGATCGTCAGCAGGAACACCCGAAGCTGGGTGGGGCAGGCCGGGCCGACCAACGTTAGGGCGCCTAGCAGGAATGCCGTATCCGTGCCGATCACCACGCCCCAGCCGTTCGCGGCTTCACCGGACGGATTGAGGGCCAGATAGAGCAGCGTCGGGACGACCATCCCTCCCAGCGCCGCCAGCATCGGTACGACGATGCGCCGGCGATCGGTCAGCTCGCCCATCGACAGCTCCCGGCGTACCTCCAAGCCGATGACGAAGAAGAACAGCACCATCAGGCCGTCGTTGACCCAATGGCCTAGATCCATGGAAACCTGCGCGCCGCCGACCCGCACCGATGCCTCGGTGCCCCACAGCGATTCGTACAGATCCGACAGCGGCGAATTGGCCCAGGCCAGTGCCAGCACGCTCGCCGCCAGCAGCAGACCCACACTGCCCGACTCGGTGGCCAGGAAACGCCGCAGCGGCTGCGACAGCTGGGCCAGGAGTACCCGTCTGTTCGGTCGTGTCTGACCTGCCGCGGCTACTTCCTCAGCTGACACGCGGGCATCGTATGGTCGCCGCGGCGACAAAGGCGCGGGCTTGGGGGAGCAGTCGTGGGTCGATGGTGTGCCCGCCGTCATGCGGCAGTTCGAGGACCTCGGCGCCACGCTCCCGTAGCTGCGTCACCAGAGTGCGGGTCTGTACGGCGGTCGCCATCGGGTCGCAGCGGCCGTTTGCCACGGCCACCCGCTTGCCGGTGAGATCCGCCTCTCCCGGGTCGTCACCGAAGGGCACCATGGCGGCCATGAGCACAGCCCCGGCCAGCGCCTCGGGACGGCGGAACAGCAGTGCGGAGGCGATGTTCGCGCCGTTGGAAAATCCGGCCGCCATCCATGACCCGGGTGCCACCTCGTACTCGATCTCGGCAGCGGCGAGGAACGCAGCGAGTTCGTCGACCCGGGCGCGCAGGTCTTCCTCGTCGAAGACCCCCTCGCGCAGCCGTCGAAAGAAGCGAGGCATCCCGTTCTCCAGCACGGTGCCGCGCGGGGACAGCGTCGGCGCCCCAGGGGCGAGGTGCTCGCGCAGCGGCAGCAGGTCGTTCTCGTCGCCGCCGGTTCCGTGCAGCAGCAGCAACGGCGGTGCTGTGGTGCCTGCCATCCACACGTGCGGCCGATTGACCGTCGCGCCGTTCATACCTTCGGCTCGTTGTCGCGCAGCGGCGGAACGGAGAGTACGGGCAGAGCTGCCTGGATCTGCTCACGACTCGGCTCCAGCCACGGCGGCAGTTTGAGCGAGCGGCCCAGCTCCAGCAGCGGCTCGTCGACGGTGAACCCCGGTGCGTCGGTCGCGATTTCGAGCAGCACACCCCCCGGTTCATGGAAGTAGATCGAGGTGAAGTACTGCCGATCGATGATCTCGGTGACGGCAACCCCGGCCTCGAGGAGTTCCTGGCGCCAGCGCACCTGCGTCTGCTGGTCCGGTGCGCGGAAAGCGATGTGGTGGACCGTGCCGCCGGCCTGCAGTCCGCGCGGCTCGTTGCCGGCCGTCACATCGACGACCGCGCCTGCGCCGCCGCCCGCCATCGCGAACCGAGCCCGGTCGCCACCCTCGCCGCTCAACGTCATGCCGAGCAACCCGGCGAGCATGCCCGCTGTCGGATCGAGCGCCCGCTCGGACAAGGTCACCGAGTGCAGGCCGCGCACGGCGTGCTCGGCGGGCACGCTGGCCTCGCCGTCCCAGCCGGAGCGCGCGTCACCGGGCGAGGCGATCAGGTCGATCACAATCCCGTCGGGGTCCCGGAAGGTCAGCACCTCCTCGCCGTCGCGGCTGGCGGGGTGGTCCGCGTCCACCTGCAGAGCCATCAGCCGCTCCTGCCACCAGCCCAGCGACTCCGGCGGCACACTGAGGGCGGTCGCCGTGGTCAACCCGGTGCCGAGGCGCCCCGCGGGCACCCCTCGCCAGGGGAAGAACGTCAGGATGGTCGACGGCCGACCGGTCGCGTCGCCGTAGTAGAGGTGGTAGACGTCG
>Ga0136640_10000436_pt1 | contig 16041 bp, 14 predicted proteins | sample AntDrymUQ8642106_2_FD_105498 | JGI IMG/M metagenome (GOLD analysis project Ga0136640, IMG submission 105498) | Polar desert sand microbial communities from Dry Valleys, Antarctica - metaG UQ864 (21.06) | ecosystem: Environmental > Terrestrial > Soil > Desert | place: Antarctica: Dry Valley...
ATTTCTAAATGCCGCGTTGTGCCTTCGATAACGCTTGGCGGGACGAGTTCGCCTGTGTCGTAAATTGAGGTTTGCGGATTAACATATTCAGTCTGCTGAGACGGAAGACTTGCGTTCGGCGGCACGGTTGTAAATTGGTTTTGATTATTACCAACAAATGCCGCCGTTTTTTTCTTTTCAATACGCTTTGATTTAGAAAGAGTACCGATTCCACCTGCAAGCAGTGAAAATGCGGGAATCAGCATCGCCCACCACCAACTACGCCCGCCTGCGACATCTGTGAGAAGTAGCACTATCGCCACAATCAAAAATCCAACACCGAGAATTGTATTTTTCAGACCTGCGCTCCAGAGTTCATCCGGGTCATTTGATTTCATTCGTCCTTTATGGTCAGAAAAGTATTGAGGCTGTATTAATTCACCGTTCGGCACAGTCGAAATTCCGCTCAAATCAATGCCACAATTTCTACAAAATTTTCCGTTGTCGGGATTTTTCGTTCCACATTTTTGGCAAAACATATATTCAATTACGAATTAAAAAATACGAATTACGATAAAAGCAAATTTCTTGTCAAATTTCCTGATTCTTAATTCTCGATTCTTAATTCTATACTCTCCTTTGCTTCACTGCTTCAAAAAGTATTACGCCGGCAGCGACCGATACGTTCAGAGATTCGATTTTTCCGTGAAGCGGAATTTTTACCAGGATGTCGCACTTTTCCGCTACCAGGCGATGGAGCCCTCTGCCTTCGCCGCCTAAAACCACAGCTGTTGATTGCTTCCAATCCCAATCGTCATAATTCATTTTCGCATCCGCGCTTGTTCCGACCACCCAAACATTGTTTTCTTTGAGTTTGTCAATCAGACGATTTATGTTCGCAACTTTGGCAACTTTAACATATTCGGTAGCGCCAGCCGAAGATTTGGCGACTGTTTCGGTCAAGCCGACCGCGCGGCGCTCGGGAATAAATACGCCGTCAGCACCGACGCATTCGACAACGCGCAGAATTGCTCCTAAATTTCGCGGGTCTTCAACGCCGTCTAAAATCACGCTCAGAGAATTCTCTCGACTCAAAATTTCATCAGTCAATTTATCCGCATCGAAATATTCAACCGAAGCTAATACGGCAACAATACCTTGATGATTAACGTTTTCATCGACGAATTTTGATAAATTTTCTCGTGGAATTTTTTGAAACAAAATACCGTTTTGTTTTGCCAAACCTAAAATGTTAGACAAACGCTTTTCGTTCGCGCCTTCGACCACAAAAATTTTTTCAATCTTTCGAGTTTCGGCGCGCAAGGCTTCCAAAACAGGCAATACACCATAAATTAGTGGAGGGTGGAGAGTTGAAACGGGAGAGTTGATTGAGGTAGAATTTTCACGTTTTATTTTCGTATTTTCTTTCTTTCGACTCTCGGCTCTCTGCTCTCGGCTTCCAACCTTAAATTGTTTTTTCATAAAAGAAGCCGTGCAATTTCGCTTACTTTGTGAATTTCAACAAACTATCATTCGCTGATATATTCCCTAAATTTGGTAATTTATTCGTTTTAATCCATCAATATTTTAATTACTCACCTGAACAAATTTTGTTAATCTCTTTTCTTTATTCTTTTTCGCTTATCTGTTGAATGTCGAATATTTTGTTAAGTTAATCGCTTGACCAATGGATGTAGGACAAGGCAAACTATATGTATCTATTATTAGTCAAATTGCGATTGAATTTTAAGAAAAAGGGAAATAAAAGTTTTCATAACTTTGTTTAAAACTATTTTGGTACCATACAAATTACTATTATTTCAGACAATTAATTGTTAATTATACATTTATTTGTTGCAGAACTTTCAAATTTTCAAATCTGTTAAAATAAAACTTTTTTTCTGCTCCTCTAACAATTTAACCGCGATTCACATTTATCTTGAAATAAATTTAAAGAGAGAAGGTTGAATAATGCATTTTGATATGAATACCAACCCGTCCTGGAAGTTTGGACATCGGGGGCGGGTAGCAGTTTTTATTGACGGAAACAATCTATTTCACGCCGCCCGTTTTCATAATATTGACATTGATTACAATAAACTTCTGCGCCTTTTGCTCGGTGACGGACGACTGCTTCGCGCATTTTTTTACACCGGAGTTGATGTCGGGGCTGAACGACAACAAGGTTTTCTACTGTGGATGCGGCGCAACGGCTTTCGGGTTATCCAAAAGGAACTTAAAACCTTTTATGACGGCACACGCAAGGCAAATCTTGATGTTGAAATAGCAGTTGATATGCTTAGTCTTGCAGGGCGTTATGATACGGCTGTTTTAGTTTCGGGTGATGAAGATTTTGTCTATGCTCTCAACGCGGTAGCTTATAAAGGGTGTCGCGTGGAAGTCGCCGGTTTTCGTTCAAATACCGCTCCGCGCCTGATCGATGTAGCTGACTTTTTTATTGATTTGGGCGATATTGCCGAACTGGTACGGAAAGATATTTCGCAGAGCGGAACTTACGACATTCCTTCGTTTATTCCACCGGAAGAAATGCCTTCACCGGAGATTTTGCTATCGCCAAGAGACGAGAATTTTTCTCGCAGTTCAAATGAAATTTCATTTGAACCGGACTACGCAGAAGATGAAACGGAAAATTATTCGGGCATGGTGCGCATCAGAGATGAAAGATGAAACTTTTCACACTGAAAGAAGCAGACGATTTAATACCAATCGTTCGACCTAAATTGGAAAAAATAAAGATTCAATATAGACAGGTCGCATCCTTGCGCGAATCGGTAAAAGCGGCTGCAATGTCGGCAGAGCTTGGCGGCGGAGGTATTGAAAATGGTTCGGTTTATGTAAAATCTCTCTATGAAATTGGCAAAATAACTACCGAATTATTTGAACTTGGAATCAGGCTTAAAGATTATTCTCGCGGTTTAATTGATTTTCCGAGTTTGAGAGACGAGCGTGTCATTCTGCTCTGCTGGCAGCTTGGTGAAAAGGAAAGAATTGAGTGGTGGCACGAAGAAAAAGATGGTTTTTCGGGTAGAAAACCTTTATAAATCAGCAATAAATTTTCACCTGAAAATAGTCGATCGCCAAAAATAAATCAATCTGAGTTAAAAATTCCTTATTTTGCCGCAATTTACTATTGACTAGTTAAAGTAACTTCTGATATTATCGCCAAAGTTTTCGTTCAATTCGATTTTCCCAAATCCAAAAAAAACATTTCTGATTTTTTCAAAGCTATGAATTGTCCAGTTTGCAATCGAAATAACGCTTTAACATTGTCAATCTGTCCGAGTTGCGGAGCGATGATCAACGATTCGGTACGTGAAGAGCTTAAAACAAAAGTATCTTATCTTGCCAAGCCTCTTAATGCTGATCAAAAAGCTGACCCTCCAGTAACTCGTAATCCGGTTCAACAAGCTGTAAATGTTGAAATTCAAGAGCCGGTTGTCATCAAGACAAATACGTCGGAACTAGTTTCAAGTCCGACCAATCCGACATTAATTGAATTTCACAGCAAAAATGCGACTTTGCCTGAATGGAGGCTGCAATTGCAAAATACGATTCGCCAGCGCAATGAGCGCAGCAGCTCTGAAACAGGCGAAGCTCCTTTGCCGCCGACTAAGCAGCCCCAACTATTGACCAAAGGAGCAACTGCCTTAAAGTCTCAACCTGCGGAAATTTCAGAACAAAACCAGACAGCTAATCCAACCTTAGCGAGCGCTTTGCAACGTATCAAAGATTCACGCCAACAATTTCTGGTTGAAGAAAAGAAAGAGGTTGCCCTTTCCCTTCCTGTGTCCTCGTCTGCACCTAACAAAAATTATCCTTTTTATATCGCCGCTAAAACCGAAGATACCAGTGCCAAAAAAGCGCAAATAAATCCATCGGTTAGTTTTTCTTCCAAACCAAAACTCGCAACACCCGTAAAAAAGGAAACAGAAGATTTAGATACCAATAAGTTGCCCTCGATTCCGAAAGCGGCAAAAATTTCCACAAGTTTTGAAAAACGCCCTCCCATTTCAGTTGAAGATCCCCCTCAAATAAATGAGAAAATTGATGTTAAAGCTCCAGTTATAAAATCCGAAGAAATTATTAACTTGTCTGCAGAATCGGCAACCTCTAATGAAATCATCGCCATCGAAGATAAAGTTGAATATTATGATGACTGCGCGCCGATTGCAATGCGTTTTAACGCTGGACTTTTTGATTTAATAATTGGCTTATTCACCACTTCGATCGTTCTTTCGCCCTTCCTTCTTTGGGGCGAGAATTGGTGGTCATTTGCCGGAGTTTCGGGCTTTTTGGCAACTTGGGCGATTGTTATGTTTGCTTATTTAACAACGGCAGTCGGCTATTATGGCAAGACGTTTGGAATGCGCCTTTTCTCCCTCGAAGTTATTGATATAGGGGGCGAGAATTACCCGACGCTTCATCAAGCGGCGGTCAGTTCATCACTCTATCTTTTATCAATCGCTTTCGGCGGCATAGGATTTTTGTGGCTGGCTTATAACGAAGAGAAACGTGCCGCACACGATTTAGTTTCGGGGACAATTGTCATTAGAGAAGAATAACTCAAGATTCAAAGTTTAGGATTTTGAATTTTGAATCTTGAATTTTATGTCGTGAACGAAACTACCTTACAAGCAATCTGCGCCGAACTTGAAACCTATTTGGTCGGAAAAAAATTCGGCAAAATTTTTCCACTTTCTCGTTTTCAGCTAGCAATTGACTTTCGCCTTTCCGATTCACAATATCTTTTTATCAGCCTTGAGCCGTCTGCACCGCGCCTTTATTTGATCAAAAGGCGTTTGCGCGACCTCGAAAAACAAGCCAAAAATTCTTCTCCGTTTATTTTCCTTCTACGTAGCCGTTTGTCGAATGCTATTTTGCATAAAATCAGTAAAGTAGAAGACGAACGGATTCTGCGGCTTACCTTTTCCTCGTACAATGAACTCGGACAAGCTGAAAACTGCTCAATTGTAATTCAACTGACGGGGCGTTCCGCTAATCTTTTTCTGCTGGATAAAAATAATTTTTTGCTTGACACGCTTCGGGAAACTGCCGGTACCGGGCAAGAAGTCGGCGACCAGTATTCCCCGCCCGAAAAGCGAAATGCAGAAACTTATAAACGTGAAAACAGCGCGGAAATATTTCCACAAGCGAAATTTCATACTTTATCTGAAGCGATTGACACGCATTACTTAGAAATTGAAGTTGAAAAAACTTTTCAAGCAAAAGCAACTGCTGCCCGCAATAAAATAAAACAGGAAATTTCTAAACGCGCTAAATTAGAAAAAAAACTCAAACAAGACCTGGAAAATCACGGCGATGCCGAAGCGTGGAAGCGATTCGGGGATTTGCTTTTAGCAAATTTGGCGACCGCCGTGCGCGAAGGCAAAAAAGTTTTGGTAGTTGATTATTATCAAGATACAACGCCGACGATTGAAGTTGAAATTGACGAAAATCAAACTCTTACGGAAGCCGCCGAAAAATTTTTTAAACGCTATACAAAAGCCCGTAACGCTCTGACGGAAATATCTAAACGTTTGGAAGTTGTAGATAAAGAACTTAAAAATTTGACGCAAAAACATCTGCGGCTTGAACAAGCAATCGAGGAAAAAGATGAAAATTTTATATCTGATCTTTTGGGTGCGAAAATTGAAAAACTTCCGGTCAAATCGAGGGAAAAGCAGACTGAGGATTTTAAGGGCGCGAAACACTACGTTTCATCCGATGGATTCGATATTCTGGTCGGAAAAGGTGCAAAAGACAATGACTTTCTAACCTTCCGGGTGGCGCGCAGTGTAGATTTATGGCTTCACGCCGCTGATTATCCGGGTTCGCACGTGGTTGTCAAAAATCCGAACAGAAACGAGATTCCGCAAAAAACTTTACTTGAAGCCGCCGAGATTGCCGCCTTTTTCAGCCAAGCCAGAAGCCAAGGAAAAGTTGCCGTGCATTACACGCAGAAAAAATTTGTCAATAAGCCAAAAGGGGCAAGTTTCGGACTAGTCAGCTTGGCAAGCTTTAAAACAATTTTAGTGGAACCAAAAGTGCTGCAAAAAGAAACAGATTAGAGAAATTTATTTTACTCGAGTAGGAATTCGATTAAGATTCATTAACTGTCTTTTCTACCAATTCTTTCAACTGATTAATTACTTTCGTACCGCCGCCGACAAATACTCCTCGCAAGTGTCCTTCTCGGTCAATCACAAAAGTTTGCGGAATTCCGTTAAATTTACTTAGCTTCAAAAATTCACTCATCAACTTATCGTCGGTCCAGGCGATTGTATAATTCAATTTCATTGTTTCGACAAAAGCCTTTACTTCTTCGGGAGTTTCATCATCAGTATTTAACCCGATAATTTCAAAATTTTGGTCTTTATATTTTTCCTGCATAGCGATGAGTTCGGGCATTTCAGCCCGACACGGGCCGCACCAGGTTGCCCAAAGATTAAGGAGGAGAATTTTCCCCTTTTTGTCTTCAATCTTAAATGTAGATTCATCTAAAGCCTTGATGTCTGCTGTCGTAACTGCGACGGGCGCGGGCGGAAAATTATTAATTTTCGTTTCAAGTTTGCTTTCATTTGAGGAAGATATGCCGGTATTATCAACCGAACTCTTTTGAGTGCTTGTCGTACCGGTGCAGGCAGCAAAGCAGAATGAAACAACACACAAAGTAATAAACAAGGTCGTTTTTGTCAATAAATTTTTCATTAAATTTTTAAACCTCTCAAGATCGTACTCCGCACACGCACAATAATTTAGTGCAGCGGTTATCGGTATCCAAAACATTAGCATTAAAGACGCCTGATTTAAACTCGTATTCTTTGGCAAATACCAAAAGTTATTTCATAAAAATTTCAGATGTTTTCGGTTGTGGCAATTGATCGGGCGATTATCCTAATCTTTGACAACGATATTAACAAGACGTTTCGGCACAACGATAATTTTGACGATTTGCTTGCCTTCAGTATATTCCTTAACTTTTGGGTCTGCCAAAGCCATCACCTGTAAATGTTCCGTGGAGGTTTCGGGCGATGCCGAAACACGCGCGCGAAGTTTACCGTTTATCTGAATCGGTATTTCCAATTCATTGGATTTCGCCAGAGATTCATCAGCGATGGGAAATTTTGCGCCGGACTGCAAAATTCCTTTTGAACTTCCGGTTAAAACTTCCCACAATTCTTCAGAAACGTGTGGCGCGTAGGGGGCGAGCATTAAAATCAAACTTTTGATGGCTTCGCTCACCGCAAACAAATCGCTTTCGCTTGCCGCCGACGGCTCGACCTTAAAATCGCCCAAAGCATTTGATAATTCCATCAAAGCCGCGACGGGCGTGTTAAACTGATAACTTTCAAAATTTTCAGTAATGCGTTTGATGGTTTGATGAGTTTTCTGCCGCAGTTTTCGCGCATCGCCATTTCTTTCGCTCGAATCGGCAGAAGCTTTCAAGTTTTCCGGCTCTCGACTCTCACCCGTCCACTCTCCGCTGTTTCGCAAGGCTTCGTGCCATCGGTAAACAAACCTGTAAACACGCTGCAAAAATCGCACTGCGCCATCGATGCCCGTTTCCTGCCAGACCAATTCGTTTTCGGCAGGCGCAGCGAACAAAGCGAAAATCCGCACAGCATCCGCGCCGTAAATCGAAATCATGTCGTCCGGGTCAACTCCGTTATATTTGGACTTTGACATTTTCTCGACGGCAACTTTGACCGGTGAATTATCTGTTTTTAGAACGGCATTAACAACTTTTCCCTTGTCGTCGCGAACAATTTCAACTTCATCCGGCGGAACATAACTTTCAAATGCTTTGCTGTAATATGATTCGCCGACGACCATTCCCTGTGTCAGCAAATTTTTAACCGGTTCATCAAAATTTATTAAACCGATATCGCGCATCACCTTTGTCCAAAACCTTGTGTAAAGCAAATGCATGACGGCGTGGTCAACGCCGCCGATATACTGGTCAACCGGCATCCAATACGCCGCAATTTCAGGATTGAACGGCAAATCTTTGTTATGCGGGTCGGTATATCTGAAATAATACCAGGTGGAATCGACGAAAGTATCCATCGTGTCGGTTTCGCGCCGCGCAGATTCACCGCAACTTGGGCAATTCGTATTATAAAATTCGGGAACTTTCGCCAAAGGCGATTCGCCGACTCCTGTAAACGGCGCGGATTCGGGCAGCTCAACCGGCAGATTTTCGTATTTTTCAGGAACCGTTCCGCACGTTTCACAATAAACAATTGGAATCGGTGCCCCCCAAAAACGCTGGCGCGAAATTCCCCAATCTCGCAGACGATAAGTAGTTGCAGATTCGCCAAAATTATTTTCTTCGGCAAACTTTGCCATTTCGAGTTTTGCCTCATCGCTTGTTTTGCCAGACCATTCGCCTGAATTTATTAAATCGCCGTATTCAGTAAAGGCTTCGTTTAGTTGCCCTCTGCTTATTGTGTCTTTTTCGTTTGAATCAGCTTCCGAATTTTGGACTTTGGACTTTGGATTTTGGACAACTTCCCGAATTGGTAAATTAAATTTTTTCGCAAATTCAAAATCTCGCTCATCGTGCGCCGGGACGCTCATCACCGCGCCCGTGCCATACTCCATCATGACGTAATTGCCAACCCAAACCGGCAATTCTTCACCGCTAAACGGATTCGTCGCCCTCAAACCCGTATCAACTCCGTCTTTTTCCACTTCCTCGCCGTATTCGGTCGGCTTTGCTTTTTCAACTTTTATCCGTTCAATTTTTGCTTTTACATCCCCGGATAAATTATCGAAATTTTCTTCAATAATCGGATGTTCTGCCGCAACAACAACAGCGTTTGCGCCGTAAATCGTATCAACGCGCGTAGTGAAAACACGCACCGACGATTGCGGATTTTCTGCACCCTCACTTTGGACTTTGAACTTTGAACTTTGAACCTTGAACTCCACAAAAGCCCCTTCGCTTTTGCCAATCCAATTTTTTTGCATCGTCAAAACGCGTTCCGCCCAACCTGCTTCGATTTCCGGCATTCCCTGAAGGAGTTCTTCAGCATACGCGGTAATTTTCAAAAACCACTGTCGGCGCGTCTGCTTTTCCACTTGAGTTCCGCAACGCCAGCACGTTCCGCCGGAAGCTTGTTCGTTGGAAAGCGTCGTTTCGCATTTCGGACACCAATTGACTTGCGAATCTTTTTGATAAGCTAAATCGCGCTCGAACATTTTCAGAAAAAACCACTGGTCAAATTTGTAATATTCCGGACGGTGCGCGGCAATTTCCCGGCTCCAGTCGTAGCTGATGCCGAGCCTTTGCAGCTGATCGCGCATCTGTCTGATATTGTCTTCCGTCCAATCACGCGGATTCACGCCTTTTTTAATGGCGGCTTGTTCAGCCGGCTGTCCAAACGAATCCCAGCCAATCGGATGCAGAACATTAAAATTTTGCAGACGCTTATACCACGCCAGCGCGTCGCCGATTGAATAATTGCGGACGTGTCCCATATGCAGTCTGCCCGACGGGTATGGCAGCATTTCCAGTGCGTAAAACTTCAGTCGCGTGTTGTCTATTTCTGCTTCAAATGTTTTATTTTCCGCCCAACGCTTCTGCCATTTCTGCTCTATTTTTTGCGCAAAATATTTTTCGTCCATACGTTTTGAGTCCAAAGTCTAAAATCTGTTGAAGATTAATAAAAAGCTCAGTCTAGCGAATAAACATCAATCTATCCACTGGGTGAGTAATTCTGGATTTTATTTTGTAATTACGAAGGTTGCGCCGCGACGCCGTGTAATTTGGGCGCGCGGCTATCTAAGGAGAAGTTTGTTGAGTTGAGTAAACAGAATCATAATTGAATTTTATTTATTAAATCAAAAATTGTCCAATTCCACAAACTAATTTATTGATTCAAAAGTGTGCTTTGTGATACTTTAGAAACACACTTTAAGAATAATCTGTAGGAGATTTAACCCAAACGAAATTTTTAATGATGAAAAAAATTAATTTGCGGACAGTCAAAACTTGAAATTTTAGTTTGTTGTTTGACTGTCTGCCCGAAAAATTGGAGGCAAAAAAGATGGTCAACCCAGCAAACCAAAATATTGTCGGCGAATTTAACAAATTAAACGAAATAGAAACCAGAGATGTCATTACATATATTTCCAGACTTATTTCCGCCCGTCTTCCGACACCGAAAGAACCACCGCCGAATGACGATTTAATTTTATCGTTGTCAAACGCTTACGAAAACAAACGCGCTCGTCAAGTTTTCGAGTGGGAAAAAATCAGGCGGCAAAACGCGCAGCGCACAGCCTAAAAAGTTTAATGACAAATTACAAATTTCGAATTACCAGTTTAAGGCATGCAATTAGAGGTTTTTCTTTTCTTTGTGTGCTTTGCGCCTTTGCGGCAAATTCCCTTTCACAGGATAATGTATTCAACCAAGATTCGATTGACTTTTTACCGCTGAAAATTTCGCTTCAAGAAGCTATCCAGTCGGGTAGCGTCGAACAAAAACGCGAGGCGCTTTTTCAAATTCGCAATTTCAAATCCATCGAAACTTCTCGAATCGCCATTCCCGCATTAAATGATAAATCTGAAATTGTTCGCGCTACCGCCACATTTTCTGTTATTTTTCTTCCCAAAGATGAAGCATTAAGCAGGTTGCTTCCGCTTCTGACCGATAAAAAAGAACTTGTCCGGCGTGAGGCGGCTTATGCGCTTGGTAAAGTCGGAAATGCGAGCGCGGTCAATCCGCTTTTAAAAATTTTACAAAAAGACAAAGTTTTAGAAGTCCGCGCCGCATCCACCGTCGCGCTCGGTGAAATTGGAGACGCTTCGGTGGTGAGCGAACTCGTAAAAATTTTACAAAGAAAACCATCGATCAAAGAAGAATTTCTTCGTCGAAGCGCAGCGCGCTCAATTGGTCAAATTGCGCAAATAATTCAAACGAATATAACAAAAGTTCTCACGCCTGAAAATTTTTTGCCTGATAAGTTTAACTCAATTGAGAAACCGAAATATCCAAGGTTAGTTGAAAGTTTCCCTATTTTTCGTGACGCAACAAATGTTTTGATCCAAACTTTGCAAAACATGAAAGAATCTGATGACGTTAGACGCGAAGCGGCATACGCGCTGGGCGAAATCGGCAATGCGTTGGCAATTCCCGTTTTGCAGACGAATCTCAATGCAAAAGATTATTATCTGGCGAAAATTTGCGCCGAAGCACTGGAGAAAATAGACTTACGCCAAACATTATTAAAAAAATAGTAAACAAAAAAGCCCCATTCAAATAATTCTCTATTCTTTATTTCCTTTTTCTATCAGTATTCTATTTAATAGAAATATGCAGGCAATACACGCTCAGAAAAGTTCTCCAAAAGAACAAGACTTAGAATCTCTTTATCTTTCAGTACGCAATTACACCGAAGAAATCTGCGCGCCGCTCGAAATTGAAGATTACATTCCGCAGCCATCCGTTGACGTTTCCCCACCGAAATGGAACATTGCTCACACCACCTGGTTTTTTGAGGAAATGATTCTAAAGCAGTTTGCGGCGGGTTATCAGGAATTCGATCCAAATTTCGGCTTTCTTTTCAATAGTTATTACAATTCACTAGGAAACCGCACCGCCCGCAATAACCGAGGCGATTTGAGCCGTCCGACCGTTAAGGAAGTTTATCAGTATCGAAAATATGTTGACGAGAAAATGTGCGAGTTTCTCCGGCAGAATTTGTCAGAGGAAGTTCGGGAATTAATTGTGTTAGGGCTTCATCACGAACAGCAGCATCAGGAACTGCTGATTACCGATTTGAAATTCACGCTTAGTTGCAATCCGCTTTTTCCGGTTTATAAGGCAGAAAATATAATTTGTGAAAAAGGTGAAACTCAAACTGCCTCCAAAGATAAATATATTTCCGTCAAGGCAGGAATTTATGAAATTGGATTTCAAGGCACAGGTTTTCATTTCGATAACGAACTCGGACGACACAAAGTTTATCTGCACGATTTTGAAATTAGCTCTCAACTTATAACCAACGCTGAATTTTTGGAATTTATCGAAGACGGCGGTTACGAAAATTTTCGGTTCTGGCACGCGGAAGGTTGGGATTGGGTTGATCAGAACGAAATAAAAAACCCGCTTCACTGGCACTATAAAAGCGGTGAATGGTTTCATTTTACGCTTGGCGGCTTGCGAAAACTAAATCCTGAGACGCCCGTTTGTCACGTTTCGTTTTACGAAGCGGCAGCTTTTGCCGAATGGAAAGGCGTGCGCCTGCCGACGGAATTTGAATGGGAAGCGGCAAGCGATAAATTCGGTTGGGGCTTGCGCTGGGAATGGACGGCAAGCGCGTACCTGCCGTATCCGAATTTTACTAAACCGCCGGGCGCAGTCGGCGAATACAACGGTAAATTTATGGTTAATCAGATGGTTTTGCGCGGCGCAAGCGTAGCGACTTCGCCCGGACACAGCCGTAAGACATATCGAAACTTCTTTCATCCGCCGCTTCGTTGGCAATTTACTGGAATACGTTTAGCAAAGTAATTCCAAATTCCAAAATTGAAATTTGACATTATAAGTTCTTGTTTCAACTTTAAACATTGACATCTCGAATTTGAAATTTAATAAATAATGCAAAGTTCCAGCGCAATAATACAAAACACTTTTGCTGAGGACATTCAGCGCGGTTTGTCCGCGACACCGAAGTTTCTTTCGTCAAAATATTTCTATGACGACGAAGGCAGCCGTTTGTTTCAAGAAATTATGAAACTGCCCGAATATTACCCGACGCGGGCTGAGAATGAAATCTTTTCTACTCAAACCGACGAAATTTTTTCCTTTTTTGCAGCCGATGGTGAACCTTTTGATTTAATCGAACTCGGCGCGGGTGACGGAACGAAAACTTCTCTTCTTGTTGATCACTTTCTCAAACAAAAAGCCGAATTCACCTATGTTCCGATTGATATTTCGAGTGAAGCGTTAGAATTTTTAACCGAAAAATTCGCTGTGCAGTTTCCAAACCTTTCTATTCAAACCGAACAAGGTGATTATTTTCGCACGCTTGAAACTTTTAAAGTTAAATCAAATAAAAAAAAGATAATTTTATTTCTGGGTTCAAACATCGGAAATTTCAGCCAAACTCAGGCGCAGAATTTTTTTCGCCAATTGCGGGCTGTAATGAGTGAGGACGATGTACTATTTATTGGTTTTGATTTACAAAAAAATCCACACACGATTCTCCGAGCTTACGATGACGTGCAAGGCGTTACCGCCGCGTTTAATCTCAATCTTCTAACGCGCATCAATCGTGAACTGGGCGCTGATTTTAACACGGAAAACTTCCTGCATTACGCCAGTTATCATCCTATTGAAGGCGCGGCGCGTTCGTTTCTCATCAGCAAAGAAAACCAAACAGTTTTCGTAAATTCATTGGGTAAAAATTTTGAGTTTAACATTTGGGAACCAATCTTTATGGAAATTTCGCAAAAATATAGTCTCGCAATGATTGATGCGTTAGCCCATTCAAGCGATTTTCGAGTTGAAAAAAATCTGTTCGACAGTAAAAAGTTTTATACAAATTCAGTCTGGAAACCTGTATAAATACCGATGAATTTCACAATTCTGCGTTTCGATTCGATAGATTCAACCAATTTGGAAGCAATCAGACAAGCCCATCTGGGAGCGGACGAAGGCGTGTGCATTGTTGCAAGACAACAAACCTCCGGGCGCGGAAGGCACGGCAGAACTTGGGCTTCGGCGAAAGACGCAGGACTTTATTTCAGTTTGATTCTGAGACCGAAAATCGAGACTAGATTTTTGCCCGTGATTACATTGATGAGCGCGGTTGCTGTTTTTGAAACTCTTAAAAAATTCGGCTTAAATCCCGACATCAAATGGGTCAATGACATTCATATTAACGAAAAAAAGATTTGCGGAATTTTGGCGGAAACGGCTGAAACAAATAAAGGTTTAGCCATCATTGTCGGCATCGGAATAAATTTGAAACCGACAATCTTTTCGCCTGAAACAAATGAAAATGCAACTTCCATCGAATCGGAAACACAAAAACCCGCTGATACCGATATTTTACTGCAAACTTTGACCTGCTATCTGTCAAAATATTGCGCTATACTATACGGAGAAAATGGCACAACCCTAATTTTAGAAGAATGGGCGAAAAGGTCGTCCTATTTCTTTGGAAAAAAAGTGCGGGCTGTGTTAGCAAATGAGACAATTCTCGGCACGACCTGCGGATTAGAAGATAACGGCGCGCTACGAGTTAAAACTAAAATCGGTGAGCTAAGAATTATTCAAGCAGGTGACGTTGAAATGGTCAGAAAAATTTAACTGCAGAAGTAAGTTAACTCCAAAAGTTTACTTTCCTTAAAAGGAAAAATATAGTCTTTTCAAAAAAGAAACACAGACAAAAATTTACGCGAATGAAATACGAATTGAACTTTGAAGTTCAAAAGTGTAACTTCTAAATAAGCATTTTATAAGGAATTTTATGAATAACGAATTTGATTTAGAACCCGAAGATTTAGAATTTGAAGATTTCAATGAAGACTACAACGAAGATTTTGATGAGTTTGAGGATTTTGAGCCGGATGAAGTTGTAATGCGAACAGCCGTCTTATCAAAAAATAATATGGTGGCTTTGCTGTGCGTGAAGACAGCCGAAAAAGGCGGCGCGATTTGCCGTGTTGATCCGCGCGAAGTCAATCCGTCCGTCCAGATTTATGAAGACCCTGAAAAAGCGATTGAATGGTTTACAAAAAGTCTCCGCACAAGCAAAAAGAACGGCTGGCTGGTCGTCTATGACGGCTTGCCTTTGCAAGGGTAAAAAGTGGAAAAGTGAAAGGGTGAAAAAGTAAGCCGAATAGTTCGTCACTTTTTCGCTTTTTCGCTTTTTCGCTTTTTCGCTTTTTCACTATGCTCCTTGTCATTGACATCGGCAACACAAACACTTCGCTCGGCGTATATCAGCAGGAAAGTTTGACTGCTCACTGGCGTATGAACACCATGCGCGACCGCACAATTGATGAAGTCGGTGTATTAGCGCGGCAGATGTTTTTGCTCGCCAAAATTGATTATCAAAAGATTTGCGCCGTTGTAATCGCTTCGGTCGTCCCGCCGCTCAATTTTACATTTCAAAAAATGTCGGAAAACTATTTCGGACACACGGCGATTTTCGTTGACAATAAATTAGATTTAGGTTTAAAGATTCTCTACAATCCGCCAACGGATGTCGGCGCAGACCGAATCGTAGACGCGGTCGCGGCAATCACGCGGTACGGCGCACCGTGTATTGTCGTGGATTTCGGCACGGCAACGACTTTCGACGCAATAAATTCAAGGGGTGAATATCTCGGCGGCGTTATCACACCCGGTATTACAATTTCGTCTGATGCACTTTTTGCAAGAGCCGCCAAACTTCCGCGGGTAGAAATAAAAAAGCCTGAAAAAGTAATCGGCACTTCAACCGTCGGCTCGATTCAATCCGGTTTGTACTACGGTTACGCGGGGCTCGTTGACGGAATCTTGCGGAGAATGATTGACGAACTCGGCGAAAAAACTCGTGTCGTCGCCACCGGCGGACTCGCGCCGCTTATCTCGCCAGCGTCGGAACTGATTGAAATGGTTGATGATACTTTGACGCTCGAAGGTTTGCGTTTGATCTATGAAAAAGTAAAACAAACACGAGATGACACAAAACTGAAGACAAATATCGAAATTTTATAACAAAGCGAAATTTTGATTTTATACTGAATTATGTTTTGATACTTTGCCAAAAATCCGAAACAAAAAAAACAAAATTAAGCCTAAAATCGCAACTACCAAAATCGCTAAACCTTCTTTTTTGAAATCAACATTGGTCAACAGCCAGACGGTTAAAATCAAAGATAAAATCGAAGCGGCAATGCCCAGAGGCGCGAGAAATTCGGCTTTCGGCGCATTTGTTCGTCGCCGGAAAACGGGTAGTGCGGCGCAAGTAGTGGCATAAACAATCAGGCGCGTGATAGTGCTGATTGTCAAAGCCGTCAGGAATGAACTTTGAATTGTA
>Ga0136640_10000437_pt1 | contig 16031 bp, 12 predicted proteins | sample AntDrymUQ8642106_2_FD_105498 | JGI IMG/M metagenome (GOLD analysis project Ga0136640, IMG submission 105498) | Polar desert sand microbial communities from Dry Valleys, Antarctica - metaG UQ864 (21.06) | ecosystem: Environmental > Terrestrial > Soil > Desert | place: Antarctica: Dry Valley...
AAACGTCGGCTCGGTCGCTCACGCCCTCACCGTCGTGGGTCCCAAGGAGGAGGTCGAGACCGAGCCGGTGGCGCCCGGTGCCACCACCGAGTTCTCGCTGGACCTCGACGAGCCGGGGCGCTACCGCTGGTTCTGCCCTGTCGGCGACCACCGCGGCCGCGGGATGCGCGGGCGGATCACCGTCGACTGATGAGTGAGGAGCGCTGGTGAGCGCCCCGACGCGAGTACGCGCCAACCGCCGAGGATCGGGCGGGGTTCGCGGTCTCGCCGACGTCGCGCGGCGTCGTCTGGGGCCGGCCCTCTCGCCCGGCACGCTCGCCCTCACCCTGATCGTCGTGGGCGGGCTGGCCCTGCGCCTGTACGGCATCGACCACGGCCTGCCGTTCGTCTACAACTACGACGAACTCTACCACTTCACGAGCCGGGCGATCGCCATGCTCGGAGGAAACCTCAACCCGGAGTACTTCGACAACCCGACGGCGCTGACCTACCTCATCCACCTGGCCCTGCGCTTTCAGTACGGGGGAGCCTGGCCGTTCGGCGATTTCTCCGGGGTGATGGAGGACCTGAAAGCGGACCCGTCGGGCGCATACCTGACGGCGCGCTCGATCTCGACGCTCCTGTGCATGCTGGCGGTCGTCGCGCTGTACTCGGTCGGGAGGCGGCTGTGGGGCACGGCGGAGGGTGTAGCCGCGGCGGCGATCATCAGCTTTGCCTTCCTTCCCGTCGCCTACTCACGCCTCGCCCTGACCGACGTCGGCGTACTCCTGCCGGTCACGGTGGCGGTCTACGGGACGGTAAAGGTCCGTGAGGACGGGCGGCGTGGCTACTTCCTGCTGACCGGTGCGGCGATCGGCCTCGCCGTCGGCTTCAAGTACACCTCGGGCGTCCTCGTCGTCCCCTTCCTGGTCGCCGCGGCCCTGCGCGCCCGCCGCGACCACACGGCCTTCGTGTACGCCGTGCTCGGGCTGCTCACCACGGCGCTCGTCTTCACCGTCACCAATCCGTTCTTCCTGCTCAACCTGCCCGACGCGCTGGCCGAGCTCCGCGGCCAGAGCGGCGACGCCAACACGCCCAAGGCCGGGCAACCGCCCGAGAACCGGTTCGGCTTCTATCTGAGCAGCCTGACGTGGGGCCTCGGGCTCGCGGCCGCGGTCGCGGCGGCGGGCGGCCTCGTCTGGGAGCTTCGCCGAGACCCCGTTCGGGCCCTGCTGCTCGCGCTGCTTCCCCTGCTGCTCGTCGTCTACCTCGCGGGCGCGGAGCGGTTCTTCGCGCGCTGGCTGCTCCCGGTGTACCCGGTGCTGGCCATGTTCGCCGGGGTCGCGCTGGCCCGCCTGGCGCGGTTGCCCTCACGGCGGGCGGTGGTGCGCGCCGGGGTCCTCGCCGGGCTGCTGGCCGTGGTGCTCGCCCAACCGCTCGCCGCGGACGTCCGCAGCGCCCGCGTGCTGGCCCGAGAGGACACGAGGCAGACCACCCGCGGCTTCCTCCTCGACCGCCTTCCGCGCGACGGCCGGCTGGTCATCGAGCCGTCCGTCCCGCCGAGCTACTACCGAGGGCGGTTCTCGAGGGGCTTCCGGCTGCGGACCGCCGGCAAGTACATCACGGTGCTGGAGCCGGGACTGATCGACCGCTACCGCCGCGCCGGTCACTGCCTCGTGGTCACCATGAGCACGATCCGCGGTCGCGCCGAGGCCACCGGCGAACCGAACGCCCTCGCCTACTACCGTCGGCTCGAGCGCGAGTCGCAGCCGGTCTTCGGGGTGCTCCCCTACCGGCCGGGAGCCGAGCCCGCGCCGTTCGACTTCAACCGCTCGCTGCTCTACTACTCCCCGGCCTTTGCGCGACCGGGCCCGGAGGTCGACGTGTACCGGCTCGACCGATGCACGCAACGGGCTCCGTCGCGTGCGCGTTCGGCGCGCGGCGGACCCGGCGCGTAGCGACGCACGGTCGGCTCACACGTCCTCGAGCACTTCCTCGCTCTCGCCGACGTCGAGGAAGCGCGTGTAGGCCTCGACCACCTTTCCGGGCTCGTCGCACATCGCGAGCTGGCCCTTATGCAGCCAGATCGCCTGGTTGCAGAGGTCGCGGACGCTGCCGAGCGCGTGCGTGACGAGGACGATCGTCCGCGCCTCGGCGCACAGCTCGCGCATCTTCTCGAACGACTTGCGCTTGAACCGCGCGTCGCCCACGGACAGGGCCTCGTCGATGAGCAGGATGTCGGGGTCCATGTGCACGGCGACCGAGAACGCGAGCCGGCCGTACATCCCCGAGGAGTAGGTGCGCATCGGGAGGTCCATGAACTCGCCCAGCTCCGCGAACGCCGCGATCTCGTCGTACTTCCCGGCGAGCTCGTCGCGAGTGAGCCCCGCGGCCAGCCCACCGAGGACCACGTTCTGGCGCCCGGTGAGGCTGCGGTTGAAGCCGACGCCGAGAGCGAGCAGCGTGCTCACGCGGCCGTGGACCTCGACCCGCCCCTCGGTCGGAGGGAGGATGCCGGCGACCGTGCGCACGAGCGTCGACTTGCCCGCCCCGTTCGCGCCGACGAGGCCGAGCACGGCGCCGTGCGGCACCTCGAAGGACACCTCGCGCAACGCCTCGATCTCCCTGACCGTCCGCTCGCCGCGACCCTTGCGGACGATGATGTTCTTGAGCGTCGGGGCCTTGTCGTAAGAGGTGCGGTAGGTCACCGAGAGGCTCTCGACCTTGATCGATGCGTCGTCGCCCAGACCGGGGACGGCGACGGCCTCCGCGCGGGGATCGTCAGAGACGGACGGCAAACTCTCGCTCCCTCGATATGAAGAACAGGCCACCGGCCACAAAGGCCACGAGCGCCCACGCCAGCCCCCACAGCATGAGGCCGACGCTCGGCTGCCGGCCCTGGTTGAGCACGTCGCTCCACGAGGCCAGCAGCGGGTAGAGCGGATTGAGGGCGAGGATCGGCCTGAAGCGGTCCGGAACCTCCTCGGCGTAGTAGAGGATCGGCGAGGCGTAGAGCCAGATCCGCGTCACGTACGGCAAGAAGCTCGAGAGGTCGCGGAAGTAGACCTGGGCCGCGGCGAAGAGCATGGCCACCCCCGAGGCGAAGATCGCGATCATCGCGAAGATGGGGATCGCCCACAGAAGATGCAACCCCACGGGAAGGCCCGCGATCACGTGCATGACGGCGTAGATCGCCAGCGTAGGGAGGAAGCGCATGAACGCCGTGACCACCGACGAGAGCGGCAGCAGCGTGCGCGGGAAGGCCGTGTTGAGGATCAGCCGCCCCCCGCCCACGACCGACTTGGCGCCCTGGTTGACCGAGCTGGCGAAGAAGTAGAACACGAACAATCCGGCCATCAGGTGGGCGAAGAACGGCGCTCCGCCGCTGCGCTGACGCAGGATCTCCACGAGAATGAAGTAGACGGCGGCGAGCAGCAGCGGATTGATGACCAGCCAGAGCTGCCCGAAGACCGTGTCGAAGTGGGAGCTGCGCAGCTTGGTCCGCGACAGCTCGAACGTGAACTGGCGCCGCCGCCACACGCCCCGCACGTAGGGCAGGATCGGAGGCAGCCCGACCCGGTGGGGCCGATAGACGTGGCGCTCGGAGGTGAACCCGTCGTCGCGGGCGCTGGGCGGCGCGGTCGTCTCCTTGATCGGCCCCGCGCTCACCGGCGCCTGGGCGTGCGTCTGGCTCTGGCTCGCGGGAGGGGTCTTCGTCTCGAGGTCCATCGCGGTTCCAGGGTAGTCGTCGTGCTCTGAGGCCTGCCGCGCCGGCACGGTGCGCGCACGAGCCCCCTCGCATGCTCGGAGCGTCGCGGCGCCGCGCTCAGACGATCGGAGGCCGCCCCGCCCTCGCCATGCGCGCCACGGTGCGCCAGCGTAGCCGCCGTCGCCTCCCGCACGGCCCGCTCAGGCCGTCGGCGTAGCCCCTCAGGACGAGGCGCGCGTCGCGTCGCGACCGCAGGCGCACGACGGTGTGCAGGAACCAGACGCTCGCGTACACCGCGCCCAGCGAGAGCGGCAGATGGCGGCGCGCCAGCCAGACCCGGTTGCGCGCACTGACGTAGGGGAACAGGCCACCGTGCCGCGTCGCGGGCTCGGCCGGATGGAGGGCGAGCACGTTGCCCGCGTACCAGACCGTCCAGCCGGCGTCGAGCGCTCGCCAGGCCAGGTCGATTCCCTCGTGCAGGTAGAAGAACTCCTGCGGCCACCCTCCGACCTGCTCGAGCACGCGCCGCCGGATCGCCACAGCGCCCTCCCACACCGCGGTGACCGGACCGCTGCGCCCGCGGTCGCCGACGCGCAGCCGCGCGACCCAGTGGCGCGGCGGCGGTGCACCCGAGGGGTCCTCGACGCGAGGCTGGAGCAGGCCGAGACCCGGGTGCGCCGTAAAGGCGCGCGCGATGCGCTCGAGCGCATCGTCGTGGGCGAGGCGCGCGTCGTCGTCGAGGAAGAGGACGATCTCCCCGCCGACGTGCGCCACCCCGGCGTTGCGCCCCGCGGTCGCCCCCACGTTCTCCGGGAGGGCCAGCGCGCGCGCGCCCTCCGGGAGCGCCGTCGGCGTCCAGCCGTTGCCGACCACCACGACGTCGACATCGACGCCGCGCTGACTCAGCAGCGACTCGAGCGCGAGCCGAAGGTCGTGCGGGCGGTGGCCCTGAGTCAGCACCACGCAGCCGTAGCGAGGCCTCACTGGCCGTCGAGGCGCTTAGAGGCCAGAATGGCGACCAGGTGGCCGGCGACGGTGATCAGCGCGAGCGGGACGAGCGCGAGCAACAGGACGCGGGTGCCGGAGAGGTCGCCCACGACGGCGTCGACCACTGCAGCGACGAGGGCGAGCAGGGTCGCCTCGATCGCGAGGAAGGCGCGGAAGAACGGCACGAAGCGGGCGGCCCGGCGTATCCGCCGCAGCGCGCGCGGGCGCGGAGCGGAGCTCTGCGCCGAGGCCTCGTGGGGCGGCCGGCCGGAGTGCGCCCGTGCAACCTCGACCAGGTGGCTCTCGGACTTCAGGAACAGGACGAGCACGGCCACGAGCAGCCCGAGCGTCGTCCAGCCGCCGATCGAACCCCACCCGCCGTCGGCGCGTACCCCGAGGGCGGCGGCCAGCGCGGCATCGGTCGAGTAGTGGCCGATGCCGTCGAGATAGACGCCGCTCGGGGAGAAGCGCCTCCGCCAGCGCGCGACCTCGCCGTCGCAGCAGTCGAACAGGAGCTGCGCCTGGATGAGCACGAAAGCGCCCAGGGCTCCGAGCACGCCCGGGAAGGTGAGCGACAGGGCCGCGAGCAGACCGCTCGCGATCATCAGCCAGGTGACCCCGTTCGGATTCAGCGAGGTGGCGATCAGCACCCGGGTCACGTACGGCGACAGGCGGCGCATGTACAGCCGTCCGGCCCAGTGCTCCGCGTCGGCGCGCCCGAGCAGCGACTCCGGCTGGCAGACCGCCCGCAGCTCAGCGATCGAGGGCGTCGACATACTCGTGGACGCGCCGCAGCGCGGCGGGCTCGTCGAGGCTCAGGTGCTCGACGATGGTGAACCGGTCGGGCCGCGTCGCCGGCGCGTGGACCACGGCTTGGGCGAACTGCTCGTTGCTGAGACCGAGGTCCGACGGCACCCGTGGCAGGCCGTGGCGAGCGAGGCAGGTGTAGAGGTACTCGCGGAGCTCCTCGTCGCCGCGCAGGTGCGAGGCGAACAGCGCGCCCAGGCCGGCCAGCTCGCCGTGATTGCCGGTCCCCGGGAAGAGATGATCGAGGGCGTGGACGATCTCGTGGTCGCCGCCGCTGCACGGCCGGCTGCTGCCGGCCACCGCCATGGCCAGCCCGGAGAGCACGAGCGCATCGGCGAGCACGGTCAGAAAGGCGTCGTCCTCGATCCCGTCGGTGCGGCCCGCCACCGCCTCGGCGGCGGTGCGGGCGAAGGTGACCGCAAGTCCGTCGACCTCCTCGCCGCGCTCGCGCCCGGCGAGCTCCCAGTCGGCGATCGCCGAGAGGTTGCTCGCCGCGTCGCCGATCCCCGAGCGGCGCATCTCGGGCGGGCTGCGCCGCACGTAGTCGAGGTCGACCACGACCGCGATCGGCATCTGCACCCCGTAGGAGGCCTTGTGGCCCTCGTGCTCGAGCGACGACACCGGCGAGGCGATGCCGTCGTGGGCGAGGTTGGTCGCGACGGCGACCAACGGCAGCCCGGTCAGGCTGGCGGCGTACTTGGCCACGTCGAGCGTGCGCCCGCCGCCGATGGCCACCAGCGCGTCGTAGAAGCCGCCGCGCAGCCGGCCCGCAAGGCCGGTCGCGGCGGCGAGATCCCCGTCGGCCACGTCGAAGATCTCGCAGTTCTCGAGCGCCGGGCGCACCGTCGCGGCGATCTCCTCGCCCTGCCCGGGGCCGACGGCGATCGCCACGTGTCCGCCGCTCGAGATCCGGCGGTCCGCGAGCAGCGGCGCGAGCCCGGCCACCGCGCCGGTGCGGATGTCGATCACCAGCGGCGCGCCGACCATGCGCGCTAGAACCGGCATGTGATCTCCCGGGCCTGCGCGAGGTCGGCGTGGTCGTCGACCTCAACCCACTCGACCGCGCCGATCGAGGCGACGCCCACCTCGCCGCCGCGCTCGGCGTACTCGCGGAAGCCGTCCTCGTAGTACAGGGACGGGTCGCGCTGCCACGCCGCCTCGAGCGCCTCGGCCATCCGCGTGGCGGCCGCGGGCTCGATCACCGTGACCCCGATGTACTCGCCGTGCGCCGACGGCGGATCCAGCTGCTTGTCGATCCGCTCGAGCCGGCCGTCCGAGCTCAGCAGGACCTTCATCTCCTCCTCGCCGAGCGTCTTCTCGCGGTCGAGTGCGAGCAGCACCTCGGGGCCCCGGGCGGCGAGCATTCGCTCCTCGACGACGGCGGGGTGCACGAGGTCGCCGTTGACCAGCAGGACACCCTCCGCGAACGCCTCGCGCGCGCACCAGAGCGAGTATGCGTTGTTCCAGATCTCGGCTCGCTCGTTGTAGACGAGCTCCACGCGTACGCCGTGGCGACGCTCGAGCGCGGGCACCTGCTCGCGCACCGCGTCCGCGGCGAACCCGGTGACCACGACGATGTCCTCGAGCCCGACCTGCTTGAGGTTGGCGATCGTCACGTCGAGGATCGGGCGCTCGCCGTCCACCGGGAGGAGCGTCTTGGGCAGCCCGTCGGTCAGCGGGGAGAGGCGCCGCCCGGGGCCGGCCGCGAGGACCATCCCGATCATCCGACCGGCTCCCTCGGGCGCTCAGTCATCTTCGTCCTCCTCGTCGTCGTACTGGGCCGGGCGCCGCGGCTGGGAGAACCGCAGCCAGCTCACGGTGCTCTCCGACACGTAGAGGGCGGCCAGGACGATCGCCGCGACGAGGAACCCGGCCCCCACCGCTCCGGTGAGCAGCAGGAGGTAGCCGATCACCATCCGCCCATCCCAGCCGCCGCCCGCGCGCGCCAGCCACACCGGCGGGGCGACGCCCTGGTGGCGAAGCCGGTAGACGACGTCGTAGTGGTGGAACGCGAGCGCCGCGACGAGCGCGAAGCAGAAAGGAACCGCCTGCGGCCCCGCAAGCACGGCGAAGACCAGCAGCGTGCCGTACTCGACCAGCCGCACGAGCGTGGGCACGGCCCACGCGAAGCGCCCTGAGTCGGGCCGCCCGCTCGCCAGCCCCCCGGCGATCACCGCCCACGCCACGGCGACGCCGAGCGCCGGAAGGTCGTCGGCATCGATGGCGAGCACGGCGATCAACGGCAGGGCGGAGAGCAGCGTGAGGGCGGCGGCGGGGATGGGCACCGCGCCGGACGCCCGGCCGACCATGCGCGCGAGCGGCCCGTCGTCTCGGTAGTCGCCGAGACGACTCAGCGGCCCCGAGGTCGCCCTGCTCCTCGCCGCCGTGGTGGTCATCTCGACAGCGAACGGATCGAGCGGGCGGTGAACGTGTAGAGCATCGCGACGGCGCCCCAGGCCAGGACGATGATGAACGTCGTGCGCGGCGTCGTGAGGACGGCGGCCAGCGAGATGACCGCGAAGCGCTCTCCGATCGGAAACACGAGGATCTTCTTGAGCCAGCGCGTCCACCCCCGGCGGTCGAGGGCGCGCGACACGGCGATCGCCCGGCGCGCCGTTCCCGCGACGATGCGACGGGCGAATGGCGGCGCGGGCTCCGCCGGCACGTCGGTGGCCGGCTCCGCGTACTGGAGCGGGGAGGGTGAGGGCCCGGTCGGAGCGCTCACCGCCACCGGGCCCCCGTCGCCGTCGACGCCCGGCGGGGAGGTGGGCAGGACGGACGTGGCCGAGCGCTTCAGCGCGATCCCGTCGCCCGGCTGGTCGACCGGCGGGCGCCACTCCGCCGCGATCGCCTCGTGCTGCGTCGTCCCGAACGAGAAGTCGGCCATGTGCCGGGCCGTCTGCAGGGTCATGGCCGCCACCGCGAGCACCCAGACGTCCTCGCCGAAACCGCGGCTCGCGCCGATGGCCAGCCCGGCGTAGACCACGTACTCCTTGGACCGGTCGAAGATCGAGTCGAGCCAGGCACCGAGCTTCGAGAAGGTCCGCGTATAGCGAGCGAGCTGGCCGTAGACGCAGTCCGTGGTGAAGGCGACCTGGAGCAGCACCGCCCCGGCGACGAGGCCGGGCCGGCTCCCGGTCGCGAACGCCGCTGCCGCGAGCACGCCGATGGCCATCGACACGGTGGTCACCTGGTTGGGGGTCAGCCCGCGGCGCGCGGCCCACCGGGCGATGTACCTCGAGTACGGACTCACGAAGAACGTGGTGAAGAAGCCGTCGTTGCCCTTTACCGCCGAGTCGAGGAGCACGCGGTCCTCGTCGTATCCCTTGAAATGCTCGGCCGTGTCCCGCGCCTTGGCCCGCGACAGCGGGCGTGACCAGAACAGGGCTCGCAGGAAGCTGTTGGCGACGTGGACGTCGGCGCGCACCAGGCCGACGAGCAGCATCGAGACGACGTCCTCGCGCAGGATCGCGGCGCGCAGGGCGACCTCCGCCTCGTCCTCCTCGGAGAGGACGACGGGGACGGGATCATCGCCGGCCTCCGGCCCCTGCCCGACCTCCGCCGGCTGCGCGGGCGCGGGGTCTGCTTCCTGTTCAGCGTCGAGCCCCCCGGGGCTCGCGGCCACCTCGGCGAGCGACATGCGCCACCGGCTCACCTTGCGCTCGAGCTCCTCCTCCCATCCGGGCGGTAGCGGCGGCTCGGTGAGCGAAGCGAGGCGCTCCGCGGTCTCGATCAGCTCCGCACGGTCACGCTCGCCGACCCTGAGGACGCCGAGGAGGGAGGTGTTGGGCCGTCCCGTGGCGTGGTAGGGAGACGAGGCGCTCATCACGCGCCCGCGGGTCGAGCGCGTGCGAGGCGCCATGTAGGGAGGGACGCCGCCGTGCCTGGCCAGGATGCCCGTCACGATGCGCGGCGTTACCAGGAGCCCGGCCAGCGCCTCGCGATGGGTGACGAGCTCGCCGTGTACGAGGACGACGGGCCCCGCGCCGGCGCGCGCCGCCTCCGCGACCGTGCGCAGGTCCTCGCTCACGCTCGACGAGGCGTGCACGCGAACGGCCGGGCCGAGGCCGGCGACCGACGGTTCGAGGAGTCGCTCCCACTGTGGGCGGGTGATGACCCTCACGCGAGCGATCTCGAGATCCTCGAGCTGGAGCAGGAGACGTCGCAGGACCGTAGTGCCTTCCCATGGGAGGGCCGCAGCGGGACCGCCGTCCTCGGCCGGCGCAGTCGATAGCACCAGGGCGGTCGGGCCGGCGGCGTGGGAGCGCTCTCCGAGTGAGCGCGCGGAGCTCTCTTCCTCGGCTGCTCCGGGAAGTCGATCAGTACCGCTGCGAGCGCTGACGGCGGCCGGACCGGCCGCCGTCTCACTCGACCCGCTCGCCAAGTCCTTGCTCCTAGCCACTAGTCGCCGACGCCGTACGGGAAGGAAGCGTTCGACCTCCCGCGCGGGATCTGAGCTCCCGCGGCGCCAGCATATCCCGCGGCCCGGCCGCCGCCTCGACCCGAGACGGCCGGCACACCGGCCATCAGGACCCCCGGGTCGGAGCCTCGCGCGCGAGGAGCTCCGCGAACAGCCGGTCCCACTCGCGCCCGATGACCGAGATGTCGTAGGCCTTCGCCTTCTCGAGCGCCGCGCGGCCGAAGCGGCGTCGCTTGTCCTCGTCCTCGATCACCTCGAGGAGAGCGTCCGAGAATCCGGCGACGTCGCCTTCGGGCACGAGGATCCCGTCGCGGCCCGGACTGATGATCTCGCTCGGGCCCCGCGGGCAGTCGAAGCTGACGACCCCCAGACCCTTGCTCATGGCCTCGATCAGCACCATCCCGAAACCCTCGTAGCGGGAGGTCAGCGCGAACAGCGCTCCCTTCGACAGCTCCTCGCCGAGGCGGTCTGTCGAACCCATCAGGAAGACGTTGTTGTAGAGGTCGTGCTCGAGGATCAGCCGCTGGAGCTGGCCTCGCTTCTTGCCGCTTCCGTAGATGCGCAGCTTCCAGTCCGGGTGGCGGCGCGCGACCGGGGCAAAGGCCGGGATCATGCGGTCGAAGCCCTTCTGGAAGGTCAACCGGCCGCCCGCGACCACCAGCTTGGTGTCGAGCGCCGCCTGGTCGCCCTCGAGATCGGGCGGAAGCGCGTTGGTGATGCGCACGACCCGCGTCGGCGCGGACGCCAGCATCTCGCCGTAGTCGCGCAGGTCGTCGTGGGTCAGCACCGCGAGGGCGTCCAGCTTCGCGTACTCGTGCCCGATCGCCGCCGCGAGTCCCGGCCGATGCGCGTGAAAGTTCTGATGCTCCTGGCCGATGGTGGTCAGGTCCGGCGGGGCCGCCCGGGCCGCGATCAGGTTGAGGGCGGGGCGCGTGGTGATGAGGACCCCCGAGCGCAGCGATCGGATCTTCCGCGCCAGCATGAGGTCGGTCCACAGCGAGCACGCTCGGTGCCCGTAGTCGTCGCGGTGCATCAGCACGCTGGGCCGCGCGCTCAGCACGCGATGCAGCCACCGAGCCAGGCGCGACGATCGGTCGGAGACGACCCGGTCGTCGAGCACGGTGACCTCGACCCCGCGAGGTATCGAAAAGGCGGGGACCCTGCGGCCGCGGAAGACACTGATCAGTTCGACCTCGTAGTGCTCGGCCAGGTATCCCGCCAGGTTGATGACCGTCCGGATCGTGCCGCCCATCCCAAAGCCGTGCAGGATCACGATGTGGATCTTCGGCCGCTCGGGGCGGCGGGGTCTCCGGCGCGGAAGCCGCCGAGCACGGCCGGACCCGGTGAGCGAGTGGAGGGCCCGCGTGGCGACGCCCTCCACGACCGCGGCGAGCGCGCGCTCGAGGCGCCGGCGCGGGGAGGGCCGCTCGGGAGTCTCGGGCTCAGGCGAGGGCGCCGGAGCCTCGGAAGGGAGCGCAGGCTCCTCGCGAGGGGGCTTCACCGGCCTCGAGCGAATCGACAGGTTGTTCTCGACCGTGAAGTAGGGCCGCAGCTTTCGCTCGACCCCGCCCCGGCTCAGCGTCCGCGGGGGGTAGACGAGCACGTTCTTCTTGTCGCGCACGTCGTCGAGGTGCGCGCCGAGACGAAGCGTGCCCGCGCCCGGGACCTCCAGGCGCAGGTCCCAGACGTCGCTCTCATTGCTCGGGTGAAGGAGGTCGCCGAGGTCGAGCCGCGCGGAGAAGCGATCGCCCTCGACCGTCGCGGGCGCAGAGACCTCGGAGTCGGTGCCCCGCCGGCGCGCGACGAGCCGGGCCCCAACCGAGGACTCGGCCGGCGGCCGCGGCAGGAATCCGTGCACGTCGACGGCCTCGTCCTCGACCACGAGCTCGAGCACCTCGGCGTGAGGGGCGAGCCGTGTCACCGCCAGGCTGAGGTGGCCCTGGTGACGGAGATAAGGACGGACGCGGTACAGCGACGCGTCCTCGGGCGTGACCGAGGCGGGCGCGAGGCGGGCGTCCGCCGAGGCCCCCAAGCGCTCCTCGCCGGCGCCGTCGTGCGGATGTAGGCGTCCCACACGTTGGTCTCGCCCTCCGCGCCCGCGAGCGTGGACACGGTCACGGCCGCGTCGAAGTCGTCTGCTTGGCCGTCCTGACCACGGGCCAGGACGATGCGGTGCTCGGCGCGGGAGAGCTCGGCGCGGAGCACGAGCTCGGCGCGGCCGTCCCCGGCGCCGTCGAGGTGGGCCCGGCCCTGTACGAGCAGGCTCCCGTCGCGGTGAATCTCCGCGCGTCGCACCGCGCAATCTACGCTCGCGCGTCGCCGTGGCTCCACCGAAGCTGACCGTAGCACTGCCGGTCAGCTCTTTGTCTTCGCCTGTCCGGCCGGGCCGCCACACCGAGAATAGGCGATCCAGAACCGGCCTCGACCGAGGCGCGAGTAGCCGGGCGGAGCCAGGATCTGGCTGGGCCCAATGTCGCGGCGGAAGTCCGTGAAGTTGACGGGCGCCCGCCCTTTGCCCTTATCGGCAGGACCCAACTCGCGCTTCGTCACCGCTCGCACGTACACGCCTCGCTCCCGAGGAAGGCCGACCGTGACCACGCGGACGCTCTCCTCCGGCTGGTTGGTCAGGTAGGCGAGCTGGGGGCGGCGGAAGTTGCTCGGGGAGACCAGGGGACCGCAGCTCGCCACGGCGCGCCTGACCGGATCGCTCTGGAGGAGGGCTCCAAGGTCCGCTCCGACCGCCTGCCGGGCGACGACCTTGTCCCGGACGGAGACCACGGTCGGCAGATACCCGGGCAGGAGCGCAGCCATGAGGATGACGATGAGGACTCCCGCCGGAATCCAGACCGCCCTCACCTTCCCGCGCGCGGGAAAGCCGACCCAGCCGAGACCGGCCACGGCGGCACAGAGAATGAGCACCAGAGCCGCGGGCAGCAGGTAGCGCTCGTTCAGCGGCAGCTGGAACACCGCCAGGCCAATGAACGCCGCTCCCTGGAGCCCGAGGATCGCCGCGGGCAGCAGCGTGGACCTCCTCCGGAAGATCAGCCCGGCCACGAGCCCGCAGACCCCGATGATCACCAGCGACTGCGTCAGGATGGCGTCGAGGGAGGTCCACGTCCTATTCGGGATCGCCGCGACGCCGGTCTGGCGTTGCAGGAAGCCGGCGAGCTCTTGAGTCCCGTGCAGCGACCACAGGGGATCCCCGGTCATCGCGTAGTCGCTGACCCCCCACAGCACGGGCCCGGCCACGGCCAGCGCCCCGAGCCCGGCGAGAGCCCGCCAGTCGCGCGCGGGGACGAGCCACAGCCAGTAGGCCGCCGCGAACAGCCAGGCCTCCGGACGCAGCAGGCCGGCACAGAGCAGAAGCGCCAGCACCGGCCATCCTCGCCGCGATCGGCCGGCCTCGAGGACCGCCGCCGCCACGATCAGCGCGAGGGCGATGACGTCGACCGCGCCGCGGGAGGTCAGGTACAGGAAGCGATCGCGCGTGAGCAGGAGCACCGCGGCGAGCAGGCCGACCGGCCACGCGTACAGCCGCGTTCCCAAGCGGAACAGGCCGACGGCGATGACCCCGAGCGCGACCATGGCCGTCAGCTGCAACGCCGGCTCGACCGCGCTTCCCAGCGGGGACAGCGCAGCGGCGTAGAGGATCAGCAACGGATGCGGCGTCGGCGCGAACGGCACCACGTAGTCCGGCAGTCGCCCGCCGGCCAGCTCGTCGCCCCAGATCAGGGTGTGCCACGAATCGTTCGCAGGGAAGCCGCCTGCGAAGAAGACGTGGGCTCCGAGGGCGATCAGGGCGACCGCCACCACGTCCGCCACCATCGCGACGCGCGCGCGCGTCATCCGGCCGCGTGCCGCTTGCGCCGCCGCCTGGACCTTGCCCCGGCGAGCGGTCGACGCGTGCGTGTGGTCACCTACCGTGATCGCGGTTCCTCCTCACCGTCGCGCGGATCATGCTGGTCGTTCTTCGCTGCCGAGGGAGACGAACCTGGTCCAGGGCTGCAGCACTCAGTGTGGATCGCCTCGCCGAAGGCCGCCCGAGAACGTCATCGACCTCGTGCCCGGGGCCTCGCGGCCCGCCGGACGGGCTACCGTGCGCTCAACGGGCCTGCACTATAGTCAGCGCCTCCCGACGCCTTGGTCTACGGAGGGCGATTGACGTACCTGGCCGCCGGGGCCGGCGCGCTCGGCACCGGGCTGGTCCTGCTCTCTCGCTCCCGCTCGACGCTGCTCGTCGGCTTCCTCCTGCTCGGGGTCGCCGAGACGGCCCTGCTCGCGGGGCAGGGTGCGGGCACGAGCCTGGTCGCGCTCGCGAGCTCCTTGAGCGGACTGGTCGCGTTCGGCGCCGGGCTTCTCGCGATCGCCGTCGCCGCCGCCGTGCTCGTTCGCTACCCGCTCGCGGTCGCGCCTCTGGCGCTCGTGGCCGCTCCGCTGCGCCCGCCCCTCGCCTTTGGCGGCGAGGGCTTCCCCGTCGGGTTCGCCTCCGGCGAGCTCGGCCGGCTCCTTCCGCTCTACGCCCTGCTGGTGGCCGCCGTCGTCGCGCTCGCGTGGCGCGTGGCGCGTGGCGCGCCCGTGCGGGAGCTCCCGCGCGCGCTCGCCGTGCCCGCGGCCCTTCTGCTCGGCCTCGTGGTCGCCTCGCTGCTGTGGGCACGCGATCCGGCGGCGGCCGCGGACCAGGTGGCCTTCTTCTGGTTGCCGTTCGCCGCGCTGGTCGCCGTGGTCGCCCGTCAGCCCATCGACGACCCGCGGCTCGGCCGGCTGCTGGCCGCCGCGGTGGTGGTCCCGGGCGCCATCTTCGCCGCCGTGGGGATCTGGCAGGCCGCCACCGGCGTGCTGTTCTTCTCCTCTCCCCGCCTCGAGGCCGGCAACGCCTACGGCTCCCTGTTCCGCGTCACCTCGCTGTTCGACGACCCGAGCCACTACGGGCGCCATCTCGTCCTGGCGATCGTCATCGTGCTCGTGGTGCTGTGGCTCGCGCGCGTCCGCCTGGCGCCGGCGGTGGCGCTGCTGGCCCTCCTCGGGACGGGGCTCTACTTCTCCTACTCGCAGTCGAGCATGGTCGCGCTCGTGGTGGCCGCCGTCGCGCTGGCCCTGGTGGCCGGAGAGCGCCGCAGCCGGCGCCTCGTGATGGTGGTCAGCTCCGTCGTTGCGGTGGCCGGCCTCGGGCTCTTTGCCTACCAGCTCGGCCAGGACGACGGGCGCTCGGTCACGAGCGGACGCTCACCGCTCATCGAGTCCACGCTGACGGTGTTCGCCGAGCATCCCGTGGTCGGCGTTGGCGTGGCCGGCCAGCCCGCGGCCAGCCGCGAGCTCGCCGGCCGACGGCGCGCGGAGCGTCGCTACGCCTCCCACACCACGCCTCTGACCGTTGCGGCGGAACTGGGGGCGCTCGGGCTCGCGGCCTACCTGGCGCTCGTCGCCGGGGCCGCGTACACGCTCGCCCGCGTGCGCCGGCGCGATCCGCTCTTGGGACTCGGGCTCGCGGCGGCACTCCTGGCCCTGTTCGTGCACTCGCTCTTCTACGACGGCTTCTTCGACAACCCGATCACCTGGATTGCCCTCGCCATCTCCGCTGCGGCCGGCGCCGCCCCGGAGCCGGCCGATCGTCGCGCCGCGGCGCCTCGACAGCCCACCATCGGGCCGGCGCCGTCGGCGGCAGCGAGCGCATCCCGTGAGCCGACGATCGCGCGGAGCTGACCCGTGGAGAACCGTTCCCCTCGGGCGCTCGAGCGCGGCGAGGCGCTCGTGCTGCTGGGCACCCTGGGAGCTCTGGTCGCCTTCAACCTGCCCGAGCTCGGCTCCGACCCGTGGCCCTTCCGCGCCCCACCCGCCGAGGCGCGCGGCGTCCTCGCGCCGCTCGTGAACGCAGCCGGGGGCGAGTGGGACCCGGGCCTCCTGCGCGCGGCGGCCACCCTGGCCGCGGTCGTCACCGCGCTCGCCGCGGCGGCGGTGCTGGTCCGGGGACGCCTGCCCCGCTCGGTCGCTGTGGCGGTGGCGGGCGTGGTCGTCGCTCTGCTCGTGCTCCCCGGTGTCCTGCTGCAGGTGGGCCTGCGCGGGGGGACGGCGCCGTGGTTCCACGACAACGACTCGACATACCAGATCGACATCGCCGGCGAGCTCGTCCGG
>Ga0136640_10000438_pt1 | contig 16018 bp, 14 predicted proteins | sample AntDrymUQ8642106_2_FD_105498 | JGI IMG/M metagenome (GOLD analysis project Ga0136640, IMG submission 105498) | Polar desert sand microbial communities from Dry Valleys, Antarctica - metaG UQ864 (21.06) | ecosystem: Environmental > Terrestrial > Soil > Desert | place: Antarctica: Dry Valley...
CGCTGGGTGATCTCCTTCATCACCTTCTTGAGGCGCTCCTCGAACTCGCCGCGGTACTTCGAGCCGGCCACGAGCGCGGCCAGATCGAGCGTGTAGATCTGCTTGTTCTTGAGCGTCTCGGGCACCTCGCCGCTGGTGATCTGCTGGGCGAGGCCCTCGACCACCGCGGTCTTGCCGACGCCGGGCTCGCCGATCAGCACCGGGTTGTTCTTCTGGCGCCGCGAGAGGATCTGCATGATCCGCTCGACCTCGGTCTCGCGACCGACGACGGGATCCAGCTTTCCCTCGGAGGCCAGCTTGGTGAGGTTGCGCCCGAACTGGTCGAGCAGCTTCGAGCTCTTCTTGCCCTCGCCTTGGGCACCGGGCTGGGCGCCCGAGCGCTGACGCCCGCCGGGGCCCGAGAGCATGCGGATGACCTCGTTGCGGATCTTCTCGGAGTCCGCGTCGAAGTCGAGCAGGATGCGGGCGGCCACGCCCTCGTTCTCGCGCACGAGTCCCAGCAGGATGTGCTCGGTGCCGATGTAGTTGTGTCCCAGCGAGAGGGCCTCGCGAAGCGCCAGCTCGAGCACCTTCTTCGCCCGAGGCGTGAAGGGGATCTGGCCGGAGGTGACCTCCTCACCCGACCCGACGATGCGCACCACCTGGGCCCGCACGCGCTCGACGGTGATGTCGAGCGACTCGAGGACACGGGCGGCCAGCCCTTCCTCCTCGCGCAGGAGGCCGAGCAGGATGTGCTCGGTCCCGATGTAATTGTGCTTCAGGATCCGGGCTTCCTCCTGGGCCAGGACGACCACCTGGCGGGCCCGCTCTGTGAAGCGCTCGAACACGGCTGGGATCCTTCTCTTTCGGGGTCTCGCGGGGACGGGAAGGCCCCCTCGTCCTTCCCAACTCATCGGCATGTATGCCTACGGGATGAACGGCGGGGTGGATTCCTCGGCCTGGGGGCAGTCTAACAACGCCCTGCGGTCGGCTTCGCCGTGGCCACGACAGCGAAAACGCGCTCACTCCGGCGAGCGGGTCAGGGCGCGTCGGCCGGGCGGTCCCGCATCGCCGGGAAGAGGACGACCTCGCGGATGGAGTTGCGTCCCGACAGGAGCATTACGAGCCTGTCCACGCCGACGCCGATGCCCCCCGTGGGCGGCATCCCCTGCTCGAGGGCCCGTACGAAGTCCTCGTCGTAGGGCTGGGCCTCGGCATCGCCCGCCGCGGTGTGGCGCCGCTGCTCCTCGAAGCGCGCACGCTGCTCGTCGGGGTCGTTGAGCTCGGTGAACGCGTTGGCGAACTCCATGCCCCCGGCGAAGCACTCGAAGCGCTCGACCAGCCCCGGCTCGGAGCGGTGGGCCTTGGCGAAAGGCGACAGCTCGACGGGGTAGTCGAGGACGAAGGTGGGGTCGCGCAGCGCGGGCTCCACGTGCTTCGAGAGTAGGTCGTCCACCAGCCGCGGCCAGGTCTCGGCCGGGTCGAGCTCGATGCCGCGCCCGGCGGCCGCCGCCACCAGCGCGTCGCGATCGCGGGCGGCGATCACGTCGACGCCGGTCTTCTCCTCGATCGCCTCGCGGAGGGTCACGCGCCGCCACGGCGCCGAGAAGTCGACCTCGCCCGCGTATCCAACCTCCGCGGCGACAAAGGACACCAACTCCTCCAGCTCCGCCGCGATGTCGTGGTAGTCGGCGTGGGCCTCGTAGAACTCCAGCATCGTGAACTCCGGGTTGTGCTTGGGCGAGAGGCCCTCGTTGCGGAAGTCCTTGCCCAACTCGTAGACGCGCTCGAGCCCGCCGACTATCAGGCGCTTGAGGTAGAGCTCCGTGGCGATACGCAGGTAGAGGTCGCGGTCGAGCGAATTGTGGTGGGTGGTGAAAGGGCGGGCCAGCGCACCGCCGTAGAGCGGCTGGAGCACCGGCGTCTCGACCTCGAGGAACCCACGTTCGTCGAGCCAGCGCCGGACCGCGGACACCGCCCGCGAGCGTAGGATGAACAGCTCGCGCGCCTCCTCGTTGGCCATCAGGTCGAGCTCGCGGCGGCGGTAGCGCGTCTCGGTGTCCTCGAGCCCGTGAAACTTGTCGGGGGGCGGGGCGAGGGACTTGGCCAGCAACGTATAGGAGGTCGCCCGCAGCGAAAGCTCGCCGCGCCGGGACCTGAAGGCGGTTCCGTCGATGCCGACGATATCGCCGAGGTCGAGCGAGACGAGGCGGTCGAACGGCTCCTCCCCGAGGACGTCCCGGCGCGCCTGAACTTGAATCCGGCCGGAGCGGTCGACGACGTCCAGGAAGGCCGACCCGCCATGGCCGCGCCGTGCCGCCAGCCGCCCCGCGACTCGATAGGAGGTGTCGGTCTCGTCCCCTGCCTCCAGCTCGCCGTGCGCCGCGTGCACCGACCCCGACGCCTGGACGCCGGGGAAGGCGTGCGGGAACGGATCCACACCCTGCTCGCGCAGGCGCTCGAGCTTGGCGCGGCGATCATCGTCGGGCACGGCCGCGAACCCTACGCGAGCGGGTCAGCCCGGCGAAGCGACGGCGATGCCGAGCGTCTCCGCCGCAGCGGCCATCTGGCGGTCGTAGGTGATCAGCTCCGCCAGATCTTCGCCCAGCACCAGGGCGGCGGCCACGTGGATGGCGTCGAGGCTGCGCAGCGTCGGATCCCGCAATTCGGCGGCCGCGTCGAGCAGCGGCTCAGTAACTGCGACCAGCTCCACCGTCTCGAGCATCTCGCCAGCAAGCACGAGGGCGGCGTCGCCGTGCGGACGCACCGCGCGGACCACCTCCACTCGGGCAAGCGCGGCCGAGGCGCGCGGCAGCGGCGAGCCGGCGAGGTAGGCATCGCTGGCCCGTGGGTCAGGAGGTCTCGATCTTGGTGATCTTGAGCTTGCGGGCCGGGCCGCGGGGGACCGGCACGGACACGATCTCGCCGCGCTTGTGGCCCATCAGGGCCTTGCCCACCGGCGACTCGTTCGAGACCTTCTGCTCCGCCGGTGAGGCCTCCGCCGAGCCGACGATCCTGTACTTGGAGGACTTGGCGGTCTTCTGGTCCTTCACGTGGACCGTGACGCCGACGCTCACCGAGCCGGTGTCGACCTCGTCGCGGTCCACCGCCCGGGCGCTGCGCAGCTTCTCCTCGAGGTCGGCGATCTGCTTCTCGAGCATCGCCTGCTCGTTCTTGGCGTCGTCGTACTCGGAGTTCTCGGCGATGTCGCCGAACTCGCGAGCCTCCTTGATCCGCTCCGCGACCTCGCGGCGGCGAGCTCCCGACAGGTAGTCGATCTTGGCCTTGAGAGACTCGAGGCCTTCGGGGGTCATCAAAGTCTCTCGCGGCATCAGGAAGCGCGGCAGTCTACCAACCGTCGTGAGCGCCCGGTCAGGCTGCCGCGGCGGCCGGCTTCGACCCCAAGATCCCCGCCAGAGCGCTGCGCGCGGCGTCGGTTGAGGGGGCGCCCACGAGCCCGAGACGGGCCTGCTTGGAGAGGTCCATCCGCTCCGCGTACCAGGGATAGAACTTGCGCAGGTAGTGGCCGGCGCGGTCGGAGCCGAGATGCTCCTCGGCGCGCTCGATCACCCATTCGAGCTCGGCGGCGACCTCGGCCAGCGTCGGCTCGCCCTCGCGCAGGCCCAGCAGTCGCTCGAAGCGCCACGGGTTGCCCAGCGATCCGCGCGCCAGCATCACCGCCTCCGCGCCCGTTCGTTGGAGTACCTCGGCGGGGTCCTCGTCGGAGAGCAGGCCTCCCGAGACGATCACCGGCACATCGAGCGCCTCCACCAGCTCGGCCGCCAGGGCGTAGTCGGGTCTGCCCCGGTGCTGCTGGGAGGCGTGGCGGGGGTGGAAGGCGATGCCCGTCACTCCGGCCTCCTCGACCAGGCGCCGCGCCAGCGTGACTCCGGCGCGGTCGCCGGGCAGCTGACCGGGGCGCAGCTTGACGGTGACCGGCAGGCCCGAGCCCTCCGACGCCGCCTGCGCGATCGCCACCGCCCTGTCGGGATCTTCGAGCAACGCTGCGCCGGCCCCCGTCTTGCACACCTTGCGCACAGGGCAGCCCATGTTGAGGTCGATCAGGTCGGCGCCCGCGGCGGCGACGATCTGGGCCGCCTCCTGCATCACGGCGGCGTCGTGGCCGAAGAGCTGGATCGATACGGGGTGCTCGTCGGGATGGATGCGCAGGAACTCGCGCACCGTACGTTCGTTGCCGTGCTTGAGGCCGAAGCTGGAGACCATCTCCGATACCACGAGACCGGCGCCGTGCCGGCGCGCCTGCAGGCGCACGAACCAGTTGCCGATACCGGCGAGGGGGGCCAGCACCAGGCGGTTGGGAAGGGTGTGTCCGGCCAGCTGCCAGGGCTGGGTGAGCGTGCGGCTGCGCTTCGAGTCGCCGGGGCTAGCTTCCACCGCCGCCGCAGCCTCCTCCGCCGCAGCTCGAACCTCCCCCTCCGTCCGAGCCGCCTGAGTCTCCGCCGCTCGATCCCCCGCCGCTCGAATCGCCGCCGCTCGAGTCGCCCGAGTCTCCTTCGTCGCTCCAACCGCCTGAATCGCCGCCGCCGTACGGCCCTCCACCCGCCGTGCCGGCTCCCCGGTTGCCCTGGTTCTCGTCCGAGTCATCCCCCTCCGACGCCCCATAGGCGGGCACCGTCCAGAGGAGGGGACCCCCGGCGCCCGTGGTGGTGCCGTACTCCCGTCGCCGGTCGTAGGCGCGCCTGTATGCGTTGGGGTCGGGCTCGCCCGTCGGCTGGTGGTGGATCACCTTTCCGAAGCGCTCGCGGCAGTAGGCCTCGTAGTCCTGCGAATGCAGGACGAAGGCATGCCAGGCCTTGTCGACGTCCGGCGGCGGCGAAAGCACCTTGTCTGAGCTCGCGCAGAGATCGAGGAAGATCAGCATCTCCCTGAACCAGGCCCGGGCGGTGGCGCGGTCCACCCCCTCCTCCTTCTCGATCCGGGCCAGCACCGCCTCGTTGGAGTAGGACGGAGAAGACAGGTGCCCGGGAGAGCGCTTGAAGACTCGTTCGAGGATTCCCATCGCCACATTGTGACCTAAAGGGAAGGGTGCGGTAGTCCTCCGCTCGGCTAGTCGTGGTTGCGTTCCCAGATGATCCGCAAGCCGCGGAGGGTGAGCAGGTCGTCCACCTCGTCGATCGAGTCGCAGAAGGGGACGATCGGGCCCGCGAGGCCGCCCGTCGCGATGGCCGTGGCCTCCTCGCCGAGCTCCTCACGGATGCGGCCGACGATCGCGTCCACCTGGCCCGCGAAGCCGTAGATCACACCGGACTGGAGCGCCGCCTGGGTGTTCTTTCCGATCACCGTGCGCGGCGGGTCGAGGTCCACCTGAAACAGGCGCGCGGCCCGGCTGGCCAGGGCGTCGATGGAGATCTCGACCCCGGGGGCGAGCACCCCGCCCAGGTACTCGCCGCTGGAGGACACGACGTCGTAGTTGGTGGACGTGCCGAAGTCGGCGACGATGCATGCCCTTCCGCAGCGCTCGTAGGCGGCGACCGAGTTCACGATGCGGTCCGCGCCAACCTCGTGCGGGTTGTCCATCAGGACAGGCATGCCGATCTTCAGCGCCGGGCCCACGAGGGCGAGCGCGCCGGCGAGGTAGCGCTCAGAGACCCCCTCGTACTGGTGGCCGAGCTGAGGCACGACCGAGGACACGATTGCGCCGTCCACGTCGCGCAGCCTGAGCTCGCGCAGGCCGAGCAGCGCGGCGAGGGTCGTGGCCAGCTTGTCGGCGGTCGCCTCGCGGTCAGTGGCCAACCGCCAGTGCTCGAGAAGCTCCTGGTCGCGGAACAGCCCGATGTGGGTCTGGGTGTTGCCGACGTCGACGGCGAGGAGCATGCGAGAGCGATTATCCCTTCCTCACATCGGCCCGGCTTTCCTCACAGGCTGGCCGCGCACGGCGTCGAGCAGCGCAGCCGGCGCAATCTGACCCGGAATAGCCAGATCGGGCTCTAGCTCGAGCAGCGGTTCGAGCACGAAGCGGCGGGCCGTGACCTCGGGGTGGGGGAGCACCAGCCGCCGGCTTCTGTGTTCGAGGTCGCCGAGGAGAAGCACGTCCACGTCGATGGGCCGCGGGCCATGGCGCACGCCACCGGGCACCCGGCCCAGGTCGCGCTCCACCTGCTTGCAGGCGTCGAGCAGCTGCTCGGGAGCCAGCTGCGTGTCTATCGCCAGGACCGCGTTTAGGAAGTCCTCCTGCTCGAGCACCTCTCCCTGGGGTGCGCTCTCGTACACTGACGACGCGGCCAGCACGGCGATCCCGGGCCGCCGGTGGATCGCGTCGCGGGCGGCCCGGAGGGCGGCCAGCCGGTCACCCTCGTTCGATCCCAGGCCGAGGTGGCCCCGCACCGGCCTCAGTGCCCGGCGGCAGCGGGCGAACCCCCGAGCTCGTCCACGAGGCGCAGCAGCTCGAGGGGGCTGAACGGCTTGGTCAAAAAGAGGTCGGCCCCGGCCTCCTCCGCCTCGCGCTCGACAGCGTCGCCCGCGGCCGCCGTGAGCATCACGATCGTGGCATCGGCGGTGCGCGGCTCTTCGCGCAGCCGGCGGCAGACGGCGAAGCCGTCCAGCCTCGGCATGTCGAGGTCCAGGAACACGAGCTCGGGCGAGGTGAGCTTCGCCACCTCCAGCGCCTGGATACCGTCGGGCGCCTGTGCCAGCTCGAAGCCGGCCACATCCTCGAGCGTGGTGGCGATCAGCTTGAGGATGAACGGGTCGTCATCGACGATCAGCACGCTTCGCATCAGCGGCTCCGAGTCCTGATCCGCTCGAGCGGCTCGTCGGGAATGGCATCGAGGGCGTCCACCACGGCGGGGTCGAACTGGGTTCCGGCCATGCCCCGGATCTCGGTACGAGCCTGGGCCAGGGGAGCGCCGGGCCGGTAGGGGCGATCGGTGGTCATCGCGTCGAGGGTGTCGACCACCGAGAAGATCCGTGCGGCAAGGGGGATCGCCTCGCCGGCCAAGCCGTCCGGGTAGCCGCCGCCGTCCCAGCGCTCGTGGTGGTGGCGCACGATCTGCGCGGCCTCGGCGAGGAACTCGATGCCGCGCACGATCTCCCAGCCGATCACCGGGTGGCGGCGCATCAGCGCCTGCTCGTCCTCCCGGAGATCGTCGGCCTTGTGGAGGATGCCGTCGGGGATGGCGACCTTGCCCACGTCATGGAGCAGGAAGCCGAACTCGACCTGGGGATTGTGGGCCAGCTTGGGGTCGATGCGCCGCGTGAGCTCGAGGCCGTAACTGGCCACACGGTCGGCGTGGGCGCCGGTGTAGGCATCTCGAGCCTCCACCGCATTGGTGAGCGCGCGGACGGTGGCCACGTAGTTGGCCCGCAGATCTTCCGCCTGGGCCCGCTCGGCCTTGAAGGTGTCGCGCAGGTCGGAGGCGTAGCGCTGGAGTTGGCGCTCCTTCTCCTCGGCCTCGCGGCGCTGGTCGCGCAGCTCTGCCCGCAGTGAGTGCAGTTCTTCGCGCTTGCCCTCGACGCCCACTGTCTCGCCCATCCGTATCTAGGCTACCCGGCCCCCCTCATCCGGGGGCAGGTCTGACTCGGCATCCTGGCTCAGGACGGCGAGCACGGCATCGGCCGCCTCCTCGATCGGCACGGCCTCGGCAGCGAGCGCCGCGACCCCATCGCCGTCCTCGCCCGAGGAGAACAGCAGCACGGCCTGCCCGAGTCGGCGACCACGCAGGTCGAGCGAGCGCAGCACCGACTCGGGATCGCGGATCCCCGTGTCGACCAGCGCAACCTCGAAGCGCCGGCGCTGACAGGCCTGCGCGGCCGCGGTGGCGCTGGTCACCCACTCGTGATCGAGTCCGAGGCGAACCAGCGCCGGTTCCAGCTCGGGTCGCACCGAGGAGCGCCCCACCACCAGCACCCGGGTGCGCCCCGCGAGCACCGCGGATCCGAGGGAGTCGGCCAGCAGCTCGGGATCGACGGGCTTGGTCACCCTCCACTCGCCGAGCAGCGCCTGATGGTCGGAGACCATCGAGACCACCACGACCGGCGTGCGCCGCAGGTCTTCGTCGGCCCGCAGAGCGCGGAGGACGTCCAGGCCGCTCGTGCCCTCCATCATCAGGTCGAGCGTGATCGCGTCGAAGCGCTCGCCGCGGAGGCGCTCGAGGGCCAGGAGGCCATCGGTCGCGATCTGCGTCTCCACGGCATAGGGCGCGAGGCTCGCCGCGATCGCACGCGCCACCTCCTCCTCGTCGTCGACGACCAAGACCCGCTTCCCCCGGATCGCCTGGCGGGGGGGCTCCTGGTGGTCCGCGGGCTCGGCGGGAAGGAGAACCGTGAAGGTCGTGCCTTCGCCCACCGTGCTCTTCACCTCGATCGACCCGCCCTGCAGACCCACGAGCGACCTGACGATGGAGAGGCCGAGTCCGGTGCCGGTACCGCCCTCGTCGCGGCGCACGAAGCGGTCGAACACCCGGCCCAGGTCCTCCTCGGTCATGCCGCGGCCGGTGTCGGCAACGCTGACCTCGAGCCGGTCGCCGGCATTGTCGGCGCTGAGGGTTATCCGGCCCCCCTCGCCCGTGTACTGGTGGGCGTTGGACACGAGGTTGGTGAGGATCTGGCGTACGCGCACCGGATCGGCCAGCGCGCGCGGCAGACCCGGCGGGAGGTCGAGCTCGAGCCGCTGGTCCTTTCCGGATATGCGCGGCACCATCAGGGCCGCGACCTCACGCACCAGCTCGACGAGATCGAACAGCCGCGGATGCACCTCCATCCGCCCGGCCTCGAGCCGCGCCACGTCGAGCAGGTCGTTGACCAGGTCCACCAGCCGGTCGGTGCTCTGCAGGATCACGCCCACGAACTCGCGCTCGCGGTCGCCGAGCGCGTCCGAGCGCCCCAGCAGCTCGACGAACCCCTTGATCGAGGTCAGCGGGCTGCGCAGCTCGTGCGAGGCGGTGGCCACGAAGTCGGACTTCATCCGGTCCAGGCGGGCGCGCTCCGAGATGTCGCGCAGGGTCCAGACGATCCCCGGAGAGCCTCCGGTGGGGCTGGGCTCCTGCGAGCCTAGCCGCGCCGCGGTGATGGAGAGCGTCCTCTCGTCGCGCTCGACCACGACCTCTCCGTCGAGGGCCTCGGCGAGCTCGGGCAGTGGGCTGTGAGACGCGTGCGCGTTGGCGCCCGGTCGCAGGGCGGGCACGATCTCCTGCGCGCGCCGGTTGACCGCGGACACCGTGCCGTCCGCGTCGCACACGACCAGCGCGTCCCCCAGGCTCTCGATGGTCACGAAGAGCTTCTCGCGCTCGGACTCGATTCCGGCCTGAGCGCCCTGGAGACGCTCGGCCATCACGTTGAACGCGGAGTCGAGCTCGCGCAGCTCCTGGGGCCCGCCTGGCTCCACGCGCTCGGACAGGTCGCCGGCGGCCAGCTTCTGGGTGGAGCTGACCAGGCTGTCGAGAGGCCGGCGGATGGAGCTGATCAGCGCCGCGATCAAGGCCGCCGCGGCCAGCAGCGCGAGCACGCCCGCGCCCGCGGTCGTCAGCAGGGCGGCGCGTGTGGCGTCGCGCGCGCTGTCGCGGGCGGCGGCCCGGCGATCATCCTGCCGCTCGCTCAGGTCGTCGTTGGCTTTGCGCGCCATGACCAGGCTCCGGGTGAGCCGGCGCCTGGCTGCCGGCGATCGGGTGCGCCGGGCGGATGCCGCCAGCCGGCGGACCCGCCGCTCGGCCGCGATCCGGGCGCGCACCCGGCGCACGCTCGCCCGGTCGCCGCCGGAAAGCCGCAAGGCCACGGCCGCCTGGTCGGCAAAGGCCCGCCGCGCGCCCCGGCGCACGTCCTCGCTGCCGGGAGCCGTTGATGTGAGCGCGGCCTCCTCGGCCACCCCGGCGGCCAGCAGCCGCGCGGACACCGTCTCCAACTCATAGGTTCGCGCGAGGGCATCCTCGTAGTCCTGCCGCGCGGAGTAGAGGTTGGCGATGCCCAGAGCGGCGATCAGCGCGAGGGCCACGGTCAGGCCGACCAGCGCCAGAGTGAGCGTCGAGGCCAGCGGCAGCCCGCCCGGCGGCCGCTTGCCCCCCTCGTGGGATCGGCGGTCTGGCTCTACCATGACCCCGTGGGTCTCGTGAAGGACTTGCGCCGCCAGGCGACACGGGCGATGGGCGTGTCCCTGATCGCGCCGGTCGCCCTGCTCCTGGCCGCCGTGGTGGTTGCCGCGGGCGGCGGAGGGCTGGGCGGACTCGGTTCGCTCGGACAGATCTCCTCCGGACCCACGCTGCCCGACACCGGCCTAGAGTCGACTCCGCGGGCCTCGCTCGCGGAGATCCAGCTCCCAACCGCCGGGCTCACAGGCGCGGCGGCCGGCGGGACGGGCGGCCCCGGCCCCGGCCCGACGGGAGGCTCCGCACCCGGCGGCGGAGGCGGCGCCCCGGGTCCCGCGGGCGGCCCCGGAGGCCCCAGAGACGGGACCCCCCCAATCAACGGCACGCCCCGAACGCAATCGCCCGCGCCACGACGGCCGCCCACGACACCACCCGCGCCGGCCCCAGTGCCGCAGTCTCCCGCCGCCGCGCCGCCGGATCCGGTCGGCGACGTGATCGAGACCACCCGGGGACTCGGAGAGTCTCTGCCCGCCCCCCTGGGACCGACCACGGGCGACATCATCGATTCCCTTCTCGGTCCCGGCCGCTGACTCTCAGGGGTCTGCCGCGGGGGCCGGCCCTCAGGATTCCCGCCACACCTCGACCGACACCTCCTCGACCAGCAGCGGCATCGGTGGCTCGGGCTTGGACGCCTTCACGCGCACCGACTCGGTGGAGTAGCGGTCGGTAAGGCGGTCGGCAACGGCGGCGCAGAGGCGCTCGAGGGTCTGATAGGAACGTTCCTGGGCGGCCAGTGCCACCTGCTCACAGACCTCGGCGTAGTCGACCGTGTCCTCGACCCGGTCGGTGACCAGCGCATCGCAATCGTCCAGCTCCATGGCGATGTCGAACACCAGCCGCTGGCCCAGCTCCCGTTCGGCTTCGGACACGCCGTGCCGCGTGTAGAGGGAGGCCGGATATCTCGACGGTGACCGCCGGTTCCGGAACGTCCTCGTCCTCGTCGTCTGAGTAGGGCTCGTCCGGTTCGAGGTCGTCGTCCTCGAGCGGATCGCGGTCGTCCATCAAGCCAGTCCTCTCTCAGATGGCAGATCTTGAATCAGGGCCGCCGACCGTAGCAGCGGCCACCGCGAGCGCATCCGCGACCTGGGCCACGTCGTGCACGCGGAACACCGACGCCCCGCGCTCGAGAGCCAGCACGTTGGTCGCGATCGTGCCGGGCAGGCGCTCGGACTCCGATCGCCCGCCCGTCAGCTTCCCCAGAAAGCTCTTGCGGGAGGTGCCCACGACGATCGGGCGGCCGATCGCCACCAGCTCGTCGAGGCGCCGCAGCAGCTCGAGGTTGTGCTCCACGGTCTTACCGAAGCCGATGCCCGGATCGAGCCAGACCCGATCCTCCTCCACCCCCTCGGATACGGCGAAGGCCAGCCGCTCCTCGAGGAAGGACTTGACCTCGGAGACCACCTCGCCGTAGCGCGGATCGCGCTGCATGGTGCGCGGCTCGCCGAGCATGTGCATGAGACAGCAGCGCGCGCCGCGCTCGGCCACGAGGCCGGCCAGCTCAGGCGCCGAGCGGAAGGCGGTCACGTCATTCACGATGCCGGCGCCGGCGTCCAGCGCGGCCTCGGCCACCACGGCCTTGGCGGTGTCGATAGAGATCTCCACGCCGAGGTTCTCCCCCGCCAGGCCCTCAATGACGGGCACGACCCGCGCGAGCTCCTCCTCCTCGCAGACCGCCTGGGCGCCCGGCCGAGTGGACTCGCCGCCTATGTCGAGGATGTGCGCCCCCTCGTCCACCAGCCTCCGTCCGTGGGCCACCGCCGTGCCCGGCTCGGCAAACTGCCCTCCATCCGAGAAGGAGTCTGGCGTGACGTTGATCACGCCCATGATCTTGGGCTGTGTGAACTGCACCGGCGGATTATCCCCGGGCGGCTATCCCCGGGAGCGGCCGTGCCGCCGAGCGGCGGCGCCTATCGTGCCCGGCATGGCCTATATCGACGCCGAAGCGCGGCAGGAGCTGCTCGACACCCTCGCGCAGGCAATAGATGAGATCGGGTATGCGCTGGCTTCTCTGGGCGCCGCCTACGAACAACTCGACGAATACAGCGCCGACAAGCTCGAAGACCAGCTCTTCCGGCCCGTCCAGATGGCCTACGGCCGCGCAAAGCGCACCCACGCGGAGTTCGCCGTCCGCCACCGGCTGCCGACCCGGACCTTCGAGCCCCTGGCGCCGGGACTGCCCTCCACAGGCGCCAGGGGCTTTATCGACAACGCGGTCGACGGGGTGGGCGCGGCGGGTGGCGTGCTGGCCACGCTCCAGGATTCGCCGTTGCCGATCGAGGTCGGCGACGTCGAGCTGCGGGCCGGGCTCACGGAGGTGAGGGAGCTGATCGGCGACATCCCGAGCAGAGCCCGTGATCTGGTGCGGGCGCTGGGCCGGTAGGCGCACCCTGCGCCAGCCGCACCCCGGGCCCGCGGTGCTGCAGGGCGGCGCCGGTCGGTCGGCCGACATCTGGGAGGCGGTTGTGCCACGTTCCTGAGCATGAGGATCACTCGCCTGGCTCTGCTCCTGGCGCTTATGAGTGCCCTGCTCGCGGCTGGATGTGGCGAGGATTCCCCCGGCTCGCAGCCCGTAGCCGAGTCGGTCTCTGAACAGCTGCGGTTCCTCGATCCCGAGTCGTCACTCGTGACGGCCATGGACCTCCGCTTCGCGGAGGACAACTGGGAGCACGTGCAGAGGCTGGCCTCTCGCGGCCTGCGCGAGTATCGCAATACCGATCCGGACGCCGGTTTCGAGGTGCCTCCCAACCTGGACGGCGCGCTCAACCAGGCCGCGGGGTTCGCCGGCCTCTCCTTCGAGGGCGATGTGGAGCCGTTGCTCGACGGTTACCTGGTGGTGGGCCTGACGCTCGCCGGTGCGCAGCCCGAGTCCGACCCTGGCGAGCCCGCACCCGAGCCAGAGCAGCGCACGGTGGTGACCTACCGCACTCAGAGCGACGGGCTGCGGGAGGTGATCGAGAAGCTCACCGAGGGCGAGGAGCTGCGTCCGGTCCCGGGTCACGACGACGCGCTGCTGATCGACTCCTCGAGCGCCCTCGTCGGGGATGACACGGTTGTGTTCGTCGACGCTCCGGACGTCGATGAGACCAGCGGCGGCACGGATGAGGTGAGCGACGCGTTGCTCTCCGCCCTCGACCGGGCCGAGTCCGGCGAGGGCTTCCCGGCGGGCGAGCTCGAAAGCGCTCAGAAGGAGACCGGAAGCGACGATCCGCTGGTGCTGGCCGCAGGCGATCTGAGCCTGGGCGGCCTGCTCGTCGAGGGCCCCGGGCTGCAGCGCGCCATCCAGGACGTTCCGCTGCTGGGGGCGGTGCAGAGCACATCGGCCTCGCTGGACATCGGCGAGGAGGATCTGCGCTCCCACGTGCGGATCGCCACCGACCCCGAGAAGCTGGCCGCCGAGGACGTCCCGCTGGGGTCAGCCGGCCCCATCGAGCTGCCGGTTCGCGACGGCGCCATCGTGGGCGCGTCGCGCAATCAGAGCGCCACCACCGTCTTCGCGACCAAGCTGGCCCGATCGCTCTTCGCCGACTCGCAGTTCGTGCGGGCCGTCGAGGCGACCGAGCGAAAGCTCGACATCGACTTCGAGCAGGAGTTCCTGCGCCAGTTCGACTGCCCCAGCGTGAGCGTGCTCGACGCCTCAGACACGCAGCGCTTCGCGGCGCGCTCGTGTGTGAAGGACCCCGAACGGATGCGCGAGCTTCTCCCGCGCCTGACCCCGGAGCTGCCGAAGATCCTCACCGCGCTCCAGGCGCTGGAGGGCGAGGGGCTCGTCGCCCTGCTGCTGATCGCTCCCGACGCTCCGCTGACCCCGTCGTTCGGCGACCTGCTCGGTGCGGTCGAGCTCCAACCGCTTCGCGGCTCCGACAGCGAGGAGGGAGAGCAGCTCTACGAGCTGCGCGGCCTTCGCGACCCTGGCAGCCGGCTCGCCTTCAGCGGCCCCGATCGCGTCGTGTTCGGGATGATCGGCGACAACTTCGTGGTCGGCTCGGCCCGCGAGCAGGTGCGGGAGATCGCGGGCATCGAGACCGAGACCTACCCCGAAGAGGCGGCGAGCGCAACCAAGGTGCCCGTCCCGGTCGCGCTGGCGGCCACCGACGACATCGCGGGAAAGCTCGCCTCGCGCCTGATCGGCGACCTCTCGGTCTCCGCCTCTGGGGACAGCTCAGGCATCGACATCGATCTGATCCTCCCCTTCACGGGCGAGTAGCCCCGCGCGAGCCTTCCGTCGGCGAACCGCGCCGTCGGCGAACCCGCGTAGTAGGCGAACCGCACGGAAGCCTGTCCGCCCAGTAGACCGTCGGCTGGAGCCTACGCTCGTCGAGCCGTGACGATCGCGTGGCCCTTGAGGGAGCGTGTCTGAGGAGGCGCAGCCGACGAGACTCGCCGCAGGCGAGCGGCTCCCGAAAGGGCTGCGCGATCGTCACGGCTCGCAGCAGCGCCCGGGACCGAGCCCGTAACGAAAGCTAGGCCAGGTCCGGCTTCTCGGGGTTGTCGAGACCCCGAGCTTCGGCGGTCCCACCGGCCAGCCCGGGCCGCGGCAGCGGCTGCGGCTTGCGCTCCGGCTTGCGAGCAGGGACCTCGGGCTCGGGCGGCGGGCCGCCCGAGGGCAGCACGGGCTCGTCCGGGCCGAACACCTCGAGCTCGGTCTTGCCCTCGAGCAGCCCCATGAACTCGTCGCTCTCGATCGTCTCCCGACGCAGCAGCACCTCCGAGGTGGCGTCCAGCTCGGTGCGGCGCTGATCGAGAATCGACCGCGCCGACTGGTGGGCCTCCTCCACGATCCGGCGGATCTCGTCGTCGATCTCGCGGGCGATGTCGTCGGAGTAGTCAGGCTCGGAGGAGAACTCGCGGCCCAGGAACGGCATGCCGTGGTCGTGGCCGAACACCCGCGGGCCGAGCTTCTCGGACATGCCGAAGCGCATCACCATCTGCTTGGCGGTGGCGGTCACCTTCTCGATGTCGTTCGACGCGCCGGTGGTGACCTCGCCGAACACGAGCTCCTCCGCGGCGCGGCCGCCGAGGGTCATCGCCATGGTGTCCTGCAGCTCCGCGCGCGTGGTGAGGAACTTGTCCTCGGTGGGCAGTGAGATCGTGTAGCCGAGCGCCTGACCGCGCGAGATCACGGAGATCTTGTGCACCGGGTCGGTGTGCTCGAGGAAGTGGGCGACGATCGCGTGGCCCATCTCGTGGAAGGCCGTGATGCGGCGCTCCTTCTCGCTCATCACCCGGGTCTTCTTCTCGGGGCCGGCGATCACGCGCATGATCCCCTCCTCGAGCTGGATGTGGTCGATCTCGCGCTTGCCCTGGCGGGCGGCGAGCAGCGCGGCCTCGTTGACCAGGTTCTGAAGGTCGGCGCCGGTGAAGCCCGGGGTCTGCCCGGCCAGGTTGTCGAGGTTGATGTGGCTGGCGAGCGGCTTACCGCGGGTGTGGACCTCGAGGATCTTGGCGCGGCCCTTGCGGTCGGGGCGATCGACCACGATCTGGCGGTCGAAGCGGCCCGGGCGCAGGAGGGCGGGGTCGAGGATGTCCGGCCGGTTGGTGGCGGCGATCAGGATGATGTTGTCGGTCATCGTGAAGCCGTCCATCTCGACGAGCAGCTGGTTCAGGGTCTGCTCGCGCTCGTCGTGACCGCCGCCCATGCCGGCGCCGCGGTGGCGCCCGACGGCGTCGATCTCGTCCATGAAGATGATGCAGGGGCTGTTCTGCTTGGCCTGCTCGAACAGGTCACGCACGCGCGAGGCGCCCACCCCCACGAACATCTCCACGAAGTCCGACCCGGAGATGGAGAAGAAGGGCACGCCGGCTTCGCCGGCCACGGCGCGGGCCAGCAGCGTCTTGCCGGTGCCGGGCGGTCCGTAGAGCAGCACTCCCTTGGGGATGCGGGCCCCGAGCGCCTGGAACTTCTTGGGGTTCTCGAGGAACTCCTTGATCTCGTGCAGCTCCTC
>Ga0136640_10000439_pt1 | contig 15932 bp, 13 predicted proteins | sample AntDrymUQ8642106_2_FD_105498 | JGI IMG/M metagenome (GOLD analysis project Ga0136640, IMG submission 105498) | Polar desert sand microbial communities from Dry Valleys, Antarctica - metaG UQ864 (21.06) | ecosystem: Environmental > Terrestrial > Soil > Desert | place: Antarctica: Dry Valley...
AAGGACGCAAAACGCACGCCGCCACCACCGCCTACGACAGCGGTGGCGGGATCGTCGGACGTGCTCGACACCTGTGGGTCAGTGTTGACCCCGCCGCCTTCGGTTGAGCGGTTGGTCGGGGTCAGGAACTCTCGCCGGAGGACCCCGAGTCGGGACGAGAACTGCGCCAGGTGCGCTCGAATGGCAGCCGCCAGGCGTTCGGGGCGATCAACTGGTGGATTGCGTTTGGTCCCCAAGTGCCGGGCTGATAGCGACGCACCGGCGGCGGGTCGTCGATCAGCGGTGTGGAGATCTCCCACAACCGCTCGATGCCCTCGGCCGTGGTGAAGAGCGTGTGGTCGCCGCGCATGGCGTCGTGGATCAACCGCTCATACGCCTCGAGCACGTCGCCCTCCCGTCCGGTCTCGTCCAGCGAGAACTGCAGGCTGAGCTTGTCCAGCTTCATCCCGGTGCCGGGACGCTTGCCGTAGAACGACAACGACACCTTGGACGCCTCGGCCAGGTCGAACGTCAGGTGGTCCGGCCCGTGCGCGCCAACACCAGAGTGCGGCGGGAACATCGACTTGGGTGGCTCACGGAAAGCGATCGAGATGATCCGCGCCCCCTCAGCCATCCGCTTGCCGGTGCGCAGATAGAACGGCACCCCGGCCCACCGCCAGTTGTCCACCTCGCACTTGAGCGCGACGAAGGTGTCGGTCTCGGACTCTTCGGCCACCCCGGGCTCCTCCCGGTAGCCGTTGTACTGGCCGCGGACCACCTCTCGCGGGTCGATCGGCGACATCGACCTGAACACCTTGTTCTTCTCCACGCCGATCGCGTCCGGTGCCAGCGCGGTGGGCGGCTCCATCGCGGTGAATGCCAGCACCTGGAAGAGGTGGGTGACGACCATGTCGCGGTAGGCGCCGGTGGACTCGTAGAAGCCGGCACGGTTCTCCAGCCCCAACTCCTCGGGCACGTCGATCTGCACGTGCTCGATGTGGTTACGGTTCCAGATCGGCTCGAACAACCCGTTGGCGAACCGGAACGCCAAGATGTTCTGCGCCGCCTCCTTGCCCAAGAAGTGGTCGATGCGAAAGATCTGCTCCTCGGCGAACGTCTCGTGCAGCCGTTCGTTGAGGGCCCGGGCACTCTCCAGATCGGTGCCGAACGGCTTCTCCATCACGATCCGAGAGCCCTCCACCAGCCCGGCTTCGGATATCGCTTGGACCACCGGCAGCGCCACTTTCGGCGGCACGCTCAGATAGTGCAGCCGCGACGGCGGCTCGCCCTCGAGCTTTTCCTCGACCTCGGCGACCGCCTTGGCCAGCGCCTCCGGACCGTCACCCTGGCAGACGTAGGTCAGCCGGCTGGCGAACTCGGCCCACTGCTCGTCATCGACACTGTGGCTGCTGAACTTCCGCACCGACTCCCGGGAGAAGTTGACGAACTCCTCGTTGGTCATCTCCTCCAGCGAAGTACCCACGATGTAGCAGCCCGCAGGCAGCAGGCCGGCCTGATCCAAGTGCAGCATGCCCGGCAGCAGTTTGCGCCGAGCCAGATCACCAGTGGCCCCAAACAAGACGATGACGTGCGGTGCGGGCGGCTGGATGGTCGCGCCCCGGGCCTCCTTGGTGTCACTGCTCATGCGGTCCATGGATTGCTACGTCCGTCCTGGCGGCGAGGCTGGATAACCGACGTTACTCCTGGCTGCTGTGCCCCGCTAGCATGCCGCCGATGCCTGACACTCGGTGGTGGCCACGGAGCACCTGCTATCAGATCTATGTCCGCAGTTTTGCCGACTCCGACGGGGACGGCGTGGGTGATCTGGCAGGGGTGACCAGCCGGCTCCTCTATCTTGCCGAGCTCGGCGTCGATGCGGTCTGGCTGACGCCGTTCTACCCCTCACCGCAGGCCGACCACGGCTACGACGTCAGCGACTACTGCGACGTCGACCCCCTCTTTGGCACCCTGGCGGACTTCGACGCGCTGCTGACGCAGGCACACGGGCTTGCGCTCAAGGTGATGGTGGACATCGTCCCCAACCACTCTTCTGATGAGCATGTGTGGTTTAAGGCTGCGCTGGCAGCGCCGCCGGGTAGCCGAGAGCGTGCCCGCTACCTGTTCCGCGACGGCCGCGGTGCCGGCGGGGCCGAGCCGCCGAACAACTGGCAGTCCAACTTCGGCGGCCCAGCCTGGACCAGAGTGCCGGACGGGCAGTGGTATCTGCACCTGTTCGACAGCGGCCAGCCCGACTTCGACTGGACCAACCCCGAGGTCGGGGACGAGTTCGAACGGGTGCTGCGTTTTTGGCTAGACCGGGGTGTGGACGGTTTTCGCATCGACGTCGCGCACGGCATGGTCAAAGCCGACGGCCTGCCTGACCTGACGGCCGAGCAGCTGGCCGCCGAGGGTGGCGAGCTGCTCGAGACCCTGGGCGAGTCTGCTCGACCCTACTGGGACCAGCCGGGCACCCACGACATCTACCGCCGCTGGCACAGTGTGCTCGCCGACTATGACGGAGACCGGATGGCGATCGCCGAGGCGTGGGTCGGTGACGCCGAGGCGATGGCGCGCTACCTGCGGCCGGACGAGTTGCAGCAGGCCTTCAACTTCCACTGGCTGATGGCGCCATGGTCCGCGCAGGCGTTGCGCGAGGTCGTCGAGCACACGTTCCGCGCGACCCGGCCGGTCGGGGCCTGGCCGACCTGGGTGCTGTCCAACCACGACGTGGTGCGAGCCGCCAGCCGGCTCGGCGACGGGGCCGTCGGCCCCGCTCGAGCCCGAGCCGGGCTGCTTGTGATGCTGGCGCTGCCCGGCTCGACCTACCTCTATCAGGGCGAGGAGCTGGGACTCCCGCAGGTGGACGTCGCGCCCGAAGACCGCCAAGATCCAGAGTTCCGCAATGGGCGCGGGGTGGGTCGCGACGGCTGCCGAGTGCCGCTGCCGTGGACCACCGCCGACGACGGGACGGCGCACGGGTTCTCACCACCGGGGGCTGCGGACCCCTGGCTGCCGCAGCCTGCCGGCTGGGGGCAATGGTCCGCGCAGGCGCAGGAGGGCGACGCTAGCTCGACGCTTGCCTTCGTACGGACGGCATTGCGACTTCGCCGCGAGATGCTCGACTCCCTCAGCGACGAGGTGCAACTGCACGCCGTCGACGACGACGACGCGCTGGTGATCCGCCGGGAGGGCTCTACCGGTGCGGGTGGACTGGTGTGCGTGCTCAGCTGCGGTGCGACAGCCGTAACGCTGGCATCGCTCGGCCTTGATGCTGCTGACGTGCTCATCGCCACCAGTGCCGACGCTGTCGCCGATGCGGCGCTGCAGCCCAACACCGCCGCCTGGTTCACCGTGCGCTGAGCACCGACGCGCCGAAACCCCTTGTGCGGCCCGACCCGGGGCCGTACCTTTCCGGTACGCAGGAGAGGAGGTGGTCCGATCAATGAGTGAATCCCGGACATGCGAGGTGGCTGCCAGCTAGTCGCCACCGCTGGCCGTGATCCGCCGCCGGCGCACCCCGAGTTCCCACTGGGAGTGCCCGCTGGCTGGTGCCGAACCGGAAGGCGAGGCGACAGGCGAATTCACGGCAGCCACCCGGCCCGCAGGGGCATCGAGCCGTCCAGTCGATGCAGCGGAGCCGTCCCGGTCAAATATCGGGACGCGATCTCCGCACCCTGCGGGCCGTCCCCTGTCCAGCCCCAACGCGGTGGGTGTGCAATCAGGGAGCGAGGCGATGTCGGGACCAGCCCGCGCCGGATGCGATGTCGGCATCCGTGCGTGTGAAGCGCAACCGGTCGTGCATCCGGCCGCGCCGGCCATGCCAAAACTCGACCACCTGCGGTTGCACCCGATACCCGCCCCAGCCGGCCGGCCGCGGCACCGGCTCGGCGTCCGGGTGCGCGCGATCCACCTCGGCGTAACGATCCTCCAGCCACCCCCGGTCCGGCACGACCTGACTCTGCGGTGACGCCACCGCACCCAGCTGCGACCCGCGGGGGCGCGACGCGAAATAGGCGTCGTCCTCGGCTGGCGACAGCCGGTGCACCGGTCCCTCGATACGCACCTGCCGCTGCACCTCGTGCCAGGTCATGGCGAGTGCGGCGTACGGGTTGGCGGCCAGCTCGGCGCCCTTGCGGGACTCAGTGTTGGTGAAGAACACGAACCCGCGGGCGTCGGCACCCTTCAGCAGAACCAGACGCACCGACGGGCGCCCGTTCGGCGTCGCCGTCGCCAACGCCATGGCGTTCGGCTCATGCACCCCCGCGTTCACCGCATCGGCCAGCCACCGGTCGAAGAGCGCCACCGGGTCGTCGCCTGCCGCCGACTCGGCCAGGCCGACAGCCGCATACTCCTCGCGCATCGCCCGCAGCCGCTCGTCGTCCACCCGTCGAGGCTAGTAGGTGCTCGGCGCCTTAAGGGTGCCGGTCAGCCCAGTGGCAGACTGGGCGCAGCACTCAAACCCACGGAGGACTGCCGCAGTGACCGACGCCCAGCTGACCATCCCGTCCGACCTGCTGCCCTCTGACGGGCGCTTCGGCTCCGGGCCGTCCAAGGTGCGGCCGGAGGCGTTGGCAGCGCTGGCCGCCACCGGCTCCGGCCTACTCGGAACCTCGCACCGACAGGCACCGGTCAAGAACACCGTGCGCCGCGTCCGCGAGGGGCTCGCCGACCTGTTCAACCTGCCCGACGGCTACCAAGTGGTTCTCGGCAACGGCGGCGCCACCGCCTTCTGGGACATCGCCACCCTCGGCCTGATCCGGGCCACGAGTCAGCACCTGTCGTTCGGCGAGTTCTCGGCCAAGTTCGCGAAGGCGGCCGCCGAGGCGCCGTTTCTTAACGACCCGACGGTGCTCACCGCAGCGCCAGGAGCCCGACCGGCTGCGGTCGCCGAGGACGGGGTGGATGCCTACGCGTGGGCGCACAACGAGACCTCCACCGGCGTGATGACCGACGTACGCCGCATCGACGGCGCCGACGACGACGCGCTGGTGCTCATCGACGCCACCTCGGGTGCCGGTGGGCTGCCGGTCGACCTGTCAGCCGTCGACGCGTACTACTTCGCGCCACAAAAGTCGTTTGCCGCAGACGGTGGTCTGTGGATCGCGTTGCTCTCGCCCGCAGCGCTGGAGCGGGCCGCCCAGCTCGCCAGCTCGGATCGCTGGGTGCCGGCATTCCTCGACCTGTCCACCGCGATCGACAACTCGGCAAAGGACCAGACCTATAACACGCCGTCGGTCGCCACGCTGTTCTTGATGGCCGAACAGCTTGACTGGCTCAACGGCAACGGTGGCCTGAGCTGGGCAGTCGAGCGGACCACCGACTCGTCGGACCGCCTGTACCGCTGGGCAGACAAGACCTCGTATGCACAGCCATTCGTCACCGATCCGGACGCACGATCGCTGGTCGTCGGCACCGTCGACTTCGACGACAGCGTGGACGCAGCAGCAGTCGCCACCGCGCTGCGAGCCAACGGGGTCGTCGATGTCGAGCCGTACCGCAAGCTGGGGCGCAACCAGCTGCGGGTGGCGATGTTCCCGGCGGTCGAGCCCGGCGACGTCGAGGCGCTCACGGAATGCATCGAACACGTCGTCGAACACCTGGCCTGAGCCGCACCCGAGGCCGCGAGCCAAGTCAGTAGTACGGGGCCTCGCGGCGGGCGAGCATCCGTCGACGCAACCAGACCACCCCCCCGCCAAGCACCACGAGCCCTGCGAGCACGGCTGCCATAACCAGCACCTGTGCGTCCACGGCGTCGGCTGGCTCGTCACTGCTTGCCGTCGTCGGGTCAGCGTCGGGCTGTGACGAAGCCGCGTCAGCGCTGTCTGTTGTCTCGGCCGGGCGGTCGAGGTCGGCGAGCACCGTGCTCGGCACCTGGACCGAGTCGATCAGCGCCGGGCTGCCTTCGGATCCAGCCAACAAGGTGGCACCGTCGCCGAGCACAGTGATCGACTCACCCTGCTGCTGGCTAGGCAGGTCGATGGTAGCGACCTCTGACCAGTCGGACAGTCGATAGATCAGCGCCTTGCCGTACAGCCGCACCACCGCGCCCTCACCACCCGGCAGCACGCTGGCGTCGGTCACCAGGCCGGGCACCCGAACGTCTGGGACCGGCTCGGGTTTGACTGGTTCGTCGGGCTGCATGTCGTCGGGCAGCGCTAAAACCTCGCCGCCCAGCACCTCTTTGGTGATCAACCAGCCACCCCCGTCGGGCGCCATCAGTAGCGCCTCGACGTCCGGGTTTCCGGTGGGATAGGTGAGCGGATATGTCTCCGGCTGCACGGTGTGCTCCCCGCGGCCCGGAGCCGGCAGAGAGTACAAGGCGACGTCGTCTCGCTCGTGCTGGTTGTCGCCAGTGTCGGCCACCCACAGCGTTGTGCCCTGCACGGCAAGGGCCTCGGGGTCCACCACCTCAGGGTCCAGACCCTTGAGCAACGTGGTGCCAACGATGTCGCCGCTGGCCCGCTCGATGACAAACACGATCGGGTCGTGCCCGGAGTCGTTGACGGTGTAGAGCAACCCGTCGTCGGCCGGTGAGACTCCGAGGGCGCTGGACTCGCTGACCCGCTTGTCCTTGATGACAATGTCGCTGCGGGTCTCTTGGCCCCATGCTTGGGCTCCGCCGGAGCCGGACAGCACCAGCAGGCAGAGCAGGGCCATCAGCGGCTTCCGGTGCACACCTGTCCGCCGTCTGGGGGTCACGACGGCCCCACCCCGAGCAACTCTGCCAGCCGCGGCTGGACCTGCCAGTCGGTCACCAGCCGCTCATAGTCGCGCCGCACCGCCCCGTCCGGCTCCGGTCCGCCGGTGGCGGTGCGGACCGCACGCAGCAATGAGTTGCGGGGGGTATGCACACTGTCGACGAACTCAACCACGTCCACCCGGTAGCCGTGCAGGCGAAGCAGGGCGGAGCGCACCGCGTCGGTGAGCGTGTCGGCCAACCGCTCGCGCAGGATGTTGTGCCGGGTGAGCAGCTCGTAGGGCGCGGGCGCCGCCTGGCCCCGCAGTTGGCGCTGCAAGTGGTGGTGGCAGCACGGCGCGGCCAGCAGCACCGACGACCGCCACCCCACTGCGCGTGCGAGCGCGTCGTCGGTGGCCGTGTCACAGGCGTGCAGCGCAAGCACCACCTCGGGAGTCGGGTCGATCTCGACGTCGACGATCCCTGCCTCGACGAAGCGCAGGCCACCAGCACCGAGACTCCCCGCCAGCTCGGTGTTGCGCTCCCGCGCCTGGCGTTTGCGGTCCACGCCGACAAAGTCGACGGGCAGACCCCGCTGCTCGGTGAGCCACCGGTACGCGGCAAAGGTGAGGTAGGCGTTGCCACAGCCGAGGTCCACCACACGCAGCGGCTCCTCGGTGGTGGGGGCCCGTAGCCGGCCCGCCGCCAGCGACTCGTCAACGACGGTGCTCAGCTGTCGACAGAACTGCTCGACCTGGCGGTGTTTGTCACGCTGCGCGGTCTTGACGCGGCCGTCGGCCGTGGTGATTCCAGCTGCCACCAGCCATTCGTCGGTTGGCGCGAGCACGCGGGCCTTGACCCGGTCGTGCGCCCGTTCGCGGCTTGCAGCGCCCGGCTCGGGCACCACCCGTGCTGCCTCGTGCACCTGCGCCGCACCCCGCTTGGTGACCCGCAGCTGCAGCGTGCGGGTGCCGGTCTCGACGTGCCAGTTGCCGAACGGCGCGGCCAGCAGCTCATCGACCAGCGACGCGGCTGCTGCACCCTGCCGGACGTTGCGGGTGTGCGCCTGGGTGTCGTCGTAGGCGGTCGACTGCAGATGTCGGCCGGCGCGCAGGTCCACCGGGCGCAGCACCACCCGTCGCCACTGTGGTTGTCTCCCGCGGCGGCGACCCGAGCTGACCGCGCGCAGCAGATCGTCAGACAGGACCAGCTCGCGCACCCGGGCCAGCGCATCGTCAAGCGGCATCGGCACCCGGCTCAGCGCCCGATGGCGACGACGACGACCACCAGCAGCAACAGCGCGAGCAAGCCGGGGATCACCAGTCGGCGATGTCGTGGGTTCACTCGGTGATTCTACGTAGTTGCCAGCCTCCACGAGGATCAACCGGCAAGTCGCTCCCGCGGGCCGGCGGCCGCGGCGGGTGCGCGTACGTCGAGCGCGGGGTGCCGGCCCACGTGGGCTCGCACCACCAGCCCGCTGCTGCGGGTGAAGAACGCGGCCGCCGCCAGCGTACCGACCAGCGCAACGGCACCGCCGCCCACGAGGGTCCACCGCGCACCGAAGGTCTCCCCCACCCAGCCGACGATGGGCGCGCCGAGGGGCGTGCCGCCCATGAAGATCATCATGTACAGCGCGGCGACACGGCCGCGCATCTGCGGCACCACCGAGAGCTGCATCGTGGTGTTGGCGGCGGTGATCACCGTGAGCGCGCTGATGCCGACCACCGGCAGCCAGATCGCGAACACGAGGTAGGTGGGCAGCACTCCGGCCACGATCTCGGCCAGGCAGAAGGCGACGGCCGCCCCGACAACCAGCCGCCCGCGGGGGCGTGTCCGTCGGGCCGCGAGCAGGGCACCGGCCAGCGACCCGACCGCCATGATCGAGCCCAGCAGCCCGTACGCGCCGGCGCCCTTGTCGAAGACCTCGGTGGCCATCAGCGCCATCGTCAGCTGGAAGTTGAGGCCGAACGTGCCCACGAAGAACACGATGGTCAGCACCATCACCAAGTCGGGGCGGCCCCGCACGTAGCGCAACCCGTCGCGGATCACGCCGGGCCCGCGTCGTGCCGGTGTTGCGGGGTGCAGTTGGTCGAGGTCGAGGGTACGCAGCGACGCGATCACGGCCAGATAGCTGGCGGCGTTGAGCAGGATCACCCAACCAGTGGCGGCGACGCCCGACCCGAGCAACGCGATCAGTCCACCGGCGGCCGCCGGCCCGACCATCCGGCCGAGGTTGAACGACGCAGAGTTGAGTCCGACGGCGTTGGTGAGGTCGTCGGGACCGACCATCTCGACGACGAACGACTGCCGCGCCGGGGCGTCGAACGCGGTCCCCACGCCGAACAGCAGCGCCAGCACGTAGACGTGCCAGGTCTGGGCGGTGCTGGTCACCGCCAGTAGCCCCAGCAGCGCGGCGGGCACCGCCATGGATAGTTGGGTGGCGACCAGCACCCGCTGCTTGGGGAACCGGTCGGCGACCAGGCCGGCGTACGGCGACAACAGCAGCATCGGCAAGAACTGCAGCCCGGTGGTGATGCCGAGCGCGGTGCCGTCGCCGGATGACAGTTGCAGCACCAGCCAGTCCTGGCCGACGCGCTGCATCCAGGTGCCGGTGTTGGACACCAGCGCGCCCGCGGCGTAGCGACGGTAATTGACGATCGCCAGCGCGCGGAAGGTGGGCCGCACGCGTGCGTTCACGATCGGGCCAGCTTGTCCAGCAGCGGTGCCGCCCGGCGCAGCACGTCCCGCTCTTCTGTGGGCAGGCCGCGCAGCGTCTGCGCGAGCCAGGCGTCTCGGCGGCGGCGCTCAGCGGCCAGCAGCACCGCACCTTCGTCGGACAGGTGCAGCACCACCTGCCGCCGGTCGGTGTCGTGCGGCTCACGCCGCACCAGCCCCGACTCGGCCAGGCAGTTGACCGTGCGTGTCATCGACGGCGGCTGCACCTTCTCGTGGGCAGCGAGCGCGCCAGGTGTCAGTGGCCCGTGCATCCGCAGCGTGCCGAGGGCCGAAAGCTGGGTCGCGGTGAGCTCGGAGTCACGCTCCTGGCGGAGCCGGCGCGCCAGTCGGCCGACCGAGACCGCGAGTGCGCTGGCGAGGCCGGCAACCGGACGTGTCTGACGGGTCTCGCTAGGCATACTTCTTAGCCTAGTTCATTAGCCGTGCTAATGAACTGCCTGGGGTGCTAGTCCATGTCTTCGAGTTGTCGGCCCTTCGTCTCCACGACGAACTTGAAGACGAAGATGAACGACAGCACCGCAAACGTGGTGTACAGACCGTAGGCGAAGCCGAGGCCCAGTGCCGCGAGGCTCGGGAATGTTGTGGAGATCGCGAAGTTCGCCAACCACTGGGCGGCGGCCGCCAGACCGAGTGCGCTGGCTCGGATCTTGTTGTTGAAGATCTCGCCGAGCAGCACCCACACCACCGGGCCCCACGACATGCCGAAGAACACCACGAACATGTTCGCCGCGATCAGTGCGGTCAGTCCGGCCGCGTCGCCGAGCACCGGCTCGCCGCCCTCGAGCGGCGCCGTGCCAAAGACGTAGGCCAGCGCGCCCAGGCTCAGCGCCATGCCCGCCGAGCCCACCAGCAACAGCTTGCGGCGGCCGAAGTTGTCGATGGTGGCGATCGCGACGAGCGTGACGAGGATGTTGATCACCGAGGTGATCACCGTGATCGTCAACGAGTCCCGCTCACTGAAGCCGACCTGCTGCCACAGCGACGAGGAGTAGTAGAAGATCACGTTGATGCCGACGAACTGCTGGAAGACCGACAGCATGACGCCGATCCAGACGATCGGCAGGAAGCCCAGAGCCGAGCCCCGCAGGTCGGCGAACGAGGAGCGACGGTCCTGGATGACTGTCCGGCGGATCTCGCTCATCCGCTCGTCCACGCCTGTGACGAGGACCTCACTGAGCACCGACCGAGCACCCTCATGGTCCCCCCTGGAGACCAGATAGCGCGGTGACTCCGGTATCTGCAGGGACAAGATGCCGTAGGCCAATGCCGGCACGACCTCGACGATGAACATCCACCGCCATGCCTCAAGCGAGAACCACAGCTCCTCGATCGCGCCGCCGGCGACCCGGGCGAGGAAGGCGTCGGACAGCAACGCGACGAAGATGCCCGTCACGATGGCCAGCTGCTGCAGCGAACCCAGCCGGCCGCGGATCGACGCCGGCGAGATCTCGGCGATATAGGCCGGCGCGATGACCGAGGCGGCACCGACACCGAGGCCGCCAACGATCCGCCAGAAGATCAGGTCCACCGGCCCGAACGCGAGACCGGAGCCGATGGCGCTGGCGGTGAACAGGCCAGCGGCCAGCACCATCACCTTGATGCGCCCCATCCGGTCGGCCAGCCGACCAGCCAGGTATGCGCCGGCCACACAACCCAGCAGCGCGGAGGAGACGACGAAGCCGGACAGCCCCGGCCCCATCTCGAACTGCTTGGTGACAGCGGTGACGGTGCCGTTGATGACTGCGGTGTCGAAGCCGAACAAGAACCCACCGAGGGCTGCGACGCCGGCCAGCATCACGGCGCGCCCGGTGTTGTAGTCCTCTCGGACCTGAGGGGCGGTAGACATGGCGGCCTCCGTGATGCGTCGGTGCACTGTAGGCAAGTGTTTTTTATCACGGACCGGCGACGTTCATCGCCGCGACGCTCAGCCCGTGAGCCAGCCGCTGATCGGGCCGATCGCGAACCACACCACGAACAGGCAGGCGACCAACCACATCAGCGGATGCACCCGGGCGACCCGACCGCTCACCACGGCCAGCGCGACGTAGGAGACGAACCCGGCACCGATCCCCGCGGTGATGGAGTAGGTGAACGGCATCACCGCGATGGTCAAGAACGCCGGAATGGCGACGCCGACGTCGTCCCAGTCGATGTCTCGCACCTGCGTCATCATCAAGAAGCCCACTAGGACCAACGCCGGGGTAGCCGCTTCGTACGGGATCACCCCGACAAGTGGTGAGAGCACGGTCGCGGCGAGGAAGCAGACGCCGGTAACGACCGACGCCAAGCCAGTACGAGCACCCTCACCGACACCAGCCGCCGACTCTATGTAGCTGGTGTTGCTGGACACCGATGCGGCTCCGCCCGCAGCAGCCGCGATCGAGTCGACGATCAGGATGCGCTGCGCCCCCGGAGGGGTTCCGCGGGCGTCGTTGAGGCCGGCCTCGGCGCCGATCGCCGTCATTGTGCCCATCGTGTCGAAGAAGTCCGCCAGCATCAGCGAGAACACCAGCAGGCAGGCGGTGATGGCACCGACCTGGGCGAACGAGCCGAACAGACTGAACTCGCCGAGCAGCGAGAAGTCCGGAGTGGCCACCACGCTGTCCGGCAGCGCCGGCACATTGAGCTGCCAGCCGGCGGGGTTGATGTTGTCCGGCGGCGTGAAGGCCGGACCGATCTTGACGACTGCCTCGACAACGATCGCCAGCGCTGTGGTGACGGCGATGCCGATCAGGATCGCGCCCCGCACCTTGCGCGCGTACAGGGTCAGCACCAGCAGCAGGCCGATACAGAACACCAGCACCGGCCACCCGAGCAGCTGTCCCCCGGCACCCAGCTCGACCGGCACCGGGCCGGCGCCGGTGCGTCGTACGACGCCCGCGTCCACCAGCCCGATCAGCGTGATGAACAGCCCGATGCCGACCGAGATCGCGGTCTTCAGCGTGGTCGGCACTGCGTCGAAGACTGCCTTGCGGAATCCGGTCAGCACCAGCAGCAAGATCACCAGCCCCTCAAGGACCACCAAGCCCATTGCATCCGCCCAGGTCATCTGCGAGGCGATCGCAAAGGCGACGAAGGCGTTGAGGCCGAGCCCGGTGGCCAACGCCAACGGGAAGTTCGCGACCAGCCCCATCAGGATCGTCAGCACACCCGCCGCCAGCGCCGTGCAGGCCGCGATGACCGCGAAGTCGCCGCCCGCGAGCAAGTCACCGTTGACGTCGGGCGCGTTCCCGATGATCAGCGGGTTGAGAACCACGATGTAGGCCATCGTGAAGAAGGTGACGACCCCACCGCGGACCTCACGGCCGATCGTCGACCCGCGTTCACTGATCCGGAAAAATCCGTCAAGGCCCGGTCTGGACTCGCGGGCACTGGTCGCGGTAGTTGCGGGACGACGCGACGTGGCCATCGGGCCTCCAGGGTCATACGGCGAGCGGAGCGGTGGAGGCGGCACCGTTGCCGCGGTCGGCAGCATGCCAGAGGGCCGGTGTCCTAAGGTGGCAGGGTGGACCAGCCCGCCGAAGTGCCGCCGCCGGCCGGTGCGACGCGGCGCGAGAAGGCCCGGGAAAAGATGCAGGACCGAGTCGACCAGTTGCGCGAGGGCGGCGAGTTGCTGCGCCCAGTCACCCCGCACGAGTTCGGCCAGCCGGACGTCACCGAGCGAGAGTTCGGCAACCGAACCTTCTTGGTCGCCGAGGTTGCCCCGCTGGACATCGACGGGGTGCGCACCATGGCGGTCGGGGCACTCTTATGGTTGATTGCCTTCGTCGTGATGCTGGTGTTCCGGGATTCACTGGCAGACAGCGGCCGTGACTGGTGGCTGTGGACAGCGCTCACCGGCGCCGCACTGGGGCTGATCGGGTGGGTGTACTGCCGCCGCCGACGCACCTACCTACGCTCGCTGGATCACGACCGCAGCGAGCGCAGCTGACTCCCGGCCAGCCATCGATGGGCTGGCTGCGTCAGTCCCACACCAGTGGCTCATGTGACATGGTGTCGATCACCGGGTCGGGCAGCTTCTCCGGCTGACGGTTGCTCGGCAGCCGTACGTCGGAGTGCCCGCCACAGCCGTGGTCGAGCGAGACCACAGAGCCGTCATCGGCGACTTGCGCGTTGGCGCAGACACCGAACAGCGGCCCCAACGGACCTGCCAGACGCACCAGGAAGCCACACCCGATGCAGCGACCGGGCGCGGTTGTCGCGATCGGGGCGGCCGGGCCACGATCGCTGTCGTACCACCGCTCCGCGGCGGAGTCCCGACCCTCCAGCGACAGCACCTGTTCTCGGCCGAGACCCAGCTCGTCGCTGACCTGACGGACGGCGGTGTCGTCGCGGAGCGCCTCGGTTGCTGGGTCGCCGGTCAACCATGCCGGCACCAGCCGTGGATCGTCGTCGTGGATCGGCACCAAATCGCCGGGTCCCACGTCGTCAGGTCGGACCCGCTCGGACCATGGCACCCAAGCCGGCGCCACCACTGAGTCGGCGCCGGGCACGAGGACCACCTCGTCCACGGTCGGCACCTTCTGGCGCGGGGCCCGCGCCAGCGTGACCGACCACTGCCACCCGCGATAGCCCGGCCTGCTGCTGGCAAACAGATGGCTCACCACCCGCTCGCCCTCAACCCGGTGCCCCTGATGCTCGCCGACGTGCTCGGCCCCACCCGCTGACACCGCCGCGGCCCGGGCGTCGTCGACTGCACTCACCAGCGCTGCGTCGGGGCGTGCGGGCACGGTACGAACTGCTGCTGGCATAGCCCGATCTTCACACATCGCCGCCTGACGGGGCCAACGGCCGCTCGGGTGCGGCAGGATTGGCGGGTGCCGCAGATCGAGGAACCAGTGCCACCCTCGCCCGCCGACGGCCAGTCGTCGACGGGCGGCGGCGACGTGCCCAGACGGCCGCGGCACACCGGCACAGTGACCCGGGCCGGCCGCGCTGTGGGTCGAGCCGGCAAGGCAGCCGGCCGGGGCACGGGGCGGGTCGGCCAGGCGGGGGGACGGCTGGCCGGGCGCACCTATCTGGGCGCCCGTCGGCTCACCCATGCGCACGGTGCCGGCGAGAGCGGCATGGCCCGGCTGCTGGAGATGCACGCGTTCTCGACGGCCGGTGACGCCGCGGTCGCAGTCGCCCTCGCGGGCACGCTGTTCTTCCAGGTGCCCACCGGTGAGGCGCGTGGACAGGTGGCGCAGTTCCTGGCCCTGACCATGTTGCCGTTCGCCCTGATGGCTCCGCTGATCGGCCCGTTCCTGGACCGCTACCGGCGCGGTCGCCGCTGGGCCATCGGCAGCACTGTCGCGGTCCGTGCAGTGTGCTGCCTGCTGTTGGCCGGCGTAGCGTCCACCGGGTCGGCAGAACTGTTCCTCGGTGCTCTCGGCGTGCTGGTTGCCTCCAAGGCCTACGGGGTGACCAAGGCCTCGGCGGTGCCTCGGGTGCTGCCACCCGGCTTCACCTTGGTGAAGGCGAACTCCCGACTGGGGCTGACCGGTACGGCGGCGGCCGCGGTGTCGGCGCCGCTGGCGATCGGGCTTTCGCTGCTCGGCCCGGCATGGGTGCTGCGCTACGCCTTCGTGCTGTTCACGGTGGCCACGGTGCTCGCGATCCTCTTGCCTGCACAGGTGGACTCCGCGGCCGGCGAGGAGCAGGTCGACATCACCGACCTGAGGGGTGGCCGCGCCGCGCGCGGGGCAGGCATCACCGGGTTGGTCGTAGCCGCGCTGCGGTGCAACGCCGGCCTGCGCTTCCTGTCCGGCTTTTTGGTGATGTACATGGCCTTCGTGCTGCGCGACCGGCCGTTCGACGGCTGGGAGGGACGGACCACGCTGCTGCTGGCACTGGTCGTCGGCGCGGCCGGCGTCGGCAGCACCATCGGCACCGGGCTGGCAGCGGTGCTGCGGACCCGTCAACCCGAGCTGACCGTGGTGGTGGTGCTTGTCGCCGACGTCGTCGCGGTGATCGTGGCAGCCGCCATGTACTCGCTGCCCACCGCGGTGACACTTGGTCTGACCGCGGGGATCTGCCAGGCATTGGGCAAGCTGTCGCTGGATGCCCTCATCCAGCGCGACGTGCCAGAAAATGTGCGCACCAGCGTGTTCGCCCGCTCCGAGACTCTGCTGCAGCTGGCGTGGGTGGCCGGCGGGTTCCTCGGCATCGGGTTGCCGCTGTCCCCGACCCGGGTCAGCCTGGGGATCGCCGCCGCACTGCTGATCGGCTGGACGGTGTTCGTGATCCGCAGCCTGATACGGGTACGCCGGCGCCCCACCGCCAACCTGAGCTGATTTTCTGCGCCGGTTGCTGCCGTTCGCTGGTCAGATAACCAGGCCCAACGCGAACGGGCCGATGAGCGAGACGAACACCGTGATGAGCACGACGCCGACAACGTTGAGAACCGCCCCGCCGCGGGCCATCTCGGCGATCTTGACGGTGCCGGTGCCGAACACGATGGCGTTGGGCGGGGTGCCCACCGGCAGCATGAACGCGCAGGTGGCGGCCAGCGCCGCTGGAATGAGCAGCGTGGTCGGGTCGGCTCCGATGCCCACCGCCA
>Ga0136640_10000440_pt1 | contig 15927 bp, 14 predicted proteins | sample AntDrymUQ8642106_2_FD_105498 | JGI IMG/M metagenome (GOLD analysis project Ga0136640, IMG submission 105498) | Polar desert sand microbial communities from Dry Valleys, Antarctica - metaG UQ864 (21.06) | ecosystem: Environmental > Terrestrial > Soil > Desert | place: Antarctica: Dry Valley...
ATCGTCTCGGACCAGGTGGCCGCGATCACCGACGTCCGCCTCGCCGTCGCCCCGTGGCCCACCGACCCCGCAGTCCGCCGGCTGGGATAGGACGACCTGGTCGGTGCTGGTCCGACCTCGATGGCCGATGAGGTGAACGGCTCGTCTGCTCGTCGGCGGACGCGCAGAGCGCAGCCAGGATGCTCGTTCGCCTGACCCGCGAGCGGTGCGACGTCAGGCCACGTTGGCGCGACGGGGTGGCCCGAGAGTGGTGCGGCTAGGCCGGTAGGGTCCCGGCGATGCCCCTCGCCAAGCTCCGCCCGGTGCTGTTGGTCGCAGCGGCGCTGACGCTGCTCGGCGCGAGCTGCTCAGCCGAGGCCGGCGGCGACGATCGGTCCAACGTCAGGTCGTCGACCACCGCGTCGAGCTCGGACGGCTCGGGCAGCTCGACGTCCGCTGCGCCGACCACCGAGCCGGCCCGTGACCCAGCCGATGTCGAAGCCGAGCCCAGCGCGGGGTGCGGCACGCCACCTGATGTCGAACCGGCCGCCGACGAGCGCCCGGGCGACGTGCCGCTGACCTTCACCAGCGGCGACGTCGAGCGGGTCTACCGGCTCGCCGTGCCCGACGACTACGACCCGGACACGCCGGTGCCGTTGGTGCTGAACCTGCACGGTTCTGGCTCCGACGCCGTGCAGCAGAGCGTCTACACGGCCCTCCCGGCGGCCGGCACCGATCGAGGGATGATCGTCGCCGCTCCCGAGGGCCTCGATGGCCTATGGGAGCTGGCCGGAGAGGGCGCCGACGACGATTTCCTGGTCGCCCTGACCGATGACCTGGAGTCGCGCTACTGCATCGATCGCAACCGGGTGCACCTGGCCGGCATGTCCCTCGGAGCCTGGAAGTCGGGCATCACCGGCTGCGCCAACCCGAACCGATTCGCCTCGGTCGCCCTGGTGACCGTCGAGGTCTTCCCCGGCACCTGCGATCCGCTGGCGGTCCTCGCCTTCCACGGCACCGACGACTCGACCGTGCCCTACGACGGTTCGCCCGACGGAGGGCCGGGCCTGCCAGGGACGCCGGAGAACATGGCGAGCTGGGCGGAGAACGGCGGCTGCGACGCCGAGCCAGAGCTCAGCACCCTCGGCGACGACGTGACCGAGCACCGCTACCTGGGCTGCGACGAGGGTGTCGACGTCGTGCTCTACGAGATCGAGGGCGGCGGCCACACCTGGCCCGGCAGCGACATCAAGATCGGGCCGACCACCGACACCATCGATGCCACCGAGCTCGCCCTCGACTGGTTCGAGGCCCACCCCCTCCGCTGAGGCCTTCCGTTCTGGGCAAGCCGTAGGGTCGCAGCCATGCGCGCTGTCGTCATCATCGAGCACGGGGACCCCGACGTCCTCAGCGTGGCTGAGGTCCCCGACCCTGAGCCCGGCCCAGAAGAGGTCCTCGTCAAGGTTCGGGCCACCGCGCTCAACCGGGCTGACCTGCTGCAGCGCATGGGCTTCTACCCCGAGCCCGGCCCGCCCCGTGACCACGAGATCCCGGGCATGGAGCTGGCCGGCACCGTCGCCGCCCTCGGGCCGCGGGTGAGCGAATGGCAGGTCGGGGACCAGGTCATGGGCATCGTCAGCGGGGGGGCCGACGCCGAGCTCATCTCCGTCCACGAGCGCCAGCTGCTGCCGATCCCGCTCGAGGTGGGTCTGGCCGACGCCGCGGCCATCCCCGAGGTCTGGATCACGGCTTGGGACGCGCTGGTGCTCCAAGGCGGTCTCACCGTCGGCCGCACGGCCCTTGTCCACGCCGGCGCGTCGGGTGTCGGCTCGGCCGCCATACAGCTCGGACGGGCGCTGGGCGCGCGAGTGGTCACCACCACCTCGGCGACCAAGGTCGAGGCCTGCCGAGGCTTCGGTGCTGACGTCGTCGTCGACTACACGACCGAGGACTTCGTAGAGGCGGCATGGGAGGCCACCGCCGGGCTCGGCGTCGACGTCGTGCTCGACGTGGTCGGCGGCGACTACCTGGCCCGCAACGTCAGAGCCCTGCGCACCGGTGGCACGATCGTCCAGGTCGGTGTCATGGGTGGCGGCCGCGCCGAGATCGACCTCGGTGCCCTGCTGCCCAAGCGCGCCCGCCTGGTCGGGACCGTGCTTCGGGCGCGGCCGATCGAGGAGAAGATCGCCGTCACCCAGCGCTTCGGCCGCGAGGTGCTGCCGCTCTTCGCATCAGGCACCGTCCACCCCGTCGTGGACTCTCGCTACCCGATGGAGCGCATCGCCGATGCCCACCGCCACATGGAGTCCAACGCCAACATCGGCAAGATCCTCATAGACGTCGGCGTCTAACCCTCGGCGGTCACGGGGGGCCGATCGGGGATCGTCCATGTGGCGGGGTCGACCGGCGGCGGCGCGTCGGTGCGGTCCCGACGGCGGCGGCGGACCTGTCCGGCGGTTGGGATGAAGAACCGAAGCACCAGGGCGATGACGAAGCCGGCCACCATCCCGCCGGCGTGGGCCTGGACGGCGACGGCCGTGTCGTCGGGCGTGACAAGCTGGCTCACCAGGTACGGGCCGAGCAACGCCCATGCGGGCAGGGTCACGACCACCAGGGGCAGAGGTGCGACGAAGGAGAGGATGCGGCGCCGGCCGCCGATGAGCAGGAACGCGCCCATGACCGCCGAGATCGCGCCCGACGCCCCGACCACCGGCTCGGCGGAGCCGCTGTTGACCGCGACGTAGGCCAGGGTGCCGGCCACGCCACCGACGAGGTAGAGCCCGAGGAACGGCCCAGGGCCGAAGCGGTCCTCGACCGCGGCGCCGAAGACCCAGAGGAAGAGCATGTTGGCAGCCAGGTGGATGATGCTGCCGTGGAGGAACAGGGCGGTGAGCAGGCTGGCGAGCACGGGCTTGCCGTCGACGAGCGGTCGGTCGTCGGTGTCGCGGGTGCAGCGGCCGCCGGCCCCATCGGCCCGAGACTCGAGGGAGCGGACCTCGCACGGGATGCTGCCCCACTCGGCGAAGTGGGTCGTCACCTCGAGCTGCTCGTCTCGCGAGAGCGATCCGGTCTCGGACTCGCCTCGCTGGAGGCTGGCCGGCTGGAGGAACAAGAAGATGGCGACGTTCACCGCGATGAGCGTGAGGACGGTCCACGGCACCTGGCGTCGGGTGCTCTCGTCGCGGAGCGGGAACGCCATCAGGCCCCTCCTCTGGATCCTGCCCGCGTCGACTCGACGACCACCGTGCCGGCAACCAGGTCGTGGGGGCCCCGGCCCGTCGTGGACAGCTGCATCCAGATCCACAGCACCGGCAGCAGGGGAGGGAACAGCCAGAACACGGCCAGCACCAACGCTCGGGCAAACGCCGGGCCGATCGCCGGGGCCTCCCCGGTCTGCTCGTCTACGACGGCCAGGCCCTCCCGGCGGTGTCCGGCTGTCCCCCCGTGGCGGGCGACTCGCCAGGCTTCGTCTACGACCAGCAACGCGACCCAGACGCAGGCCAGACCGATGGCCAGCGCGACGTAGTCGACGGTCCAGGCGAGCAGGACGGCGACGAGCCCCACGACCAGGACGGGCGAGTCGTCGAGGCGGGCGGCCCGGGCCCGTCTGCGGGCTTCGTTGGTCCCGACCCGGCCCCAGGCCGTGAGCGGGCGAGGCCTCTGGGCGTCGGTGCCGTCATCGACCGCAGCCCGGTCCACGACCTCGGGCGCGTCGAAGGGGACGACGATCGTGCCTGCGATCCGGTCCGCCACGCCTCTCCGGAGCGGCGCGGTGATGATCGACAGCACATAGCCGCCGGCGATGCCGACCACGACGGCGCCGAGGACGAGCCCTGGTCCCGACGTGGTCATCACGCCCAGCGCAGCGGGGCTGATGATTAGGGCCAGGGTTCCCACTGAGGTGACCACGGCTCGGGTCCAGCCGGTGACGGGGTCCATGCGGGCCCGATCGAGCTCGGCCACCCGCAGCGAGGTGGCCAGCTTGCCGGGAGTGGCCCTGAGCTGGAGCACGAACAGCGCCTCGTAGGTGGTGAGGGCGCCTAGACCGAGGACGAGCCGTCCTAGCACCCGACTGCCGGGCACGAGGCGGAACACGAGGTACAAGACGAGCAGTCCGAGGGCACCGTCGATGAGGCGGGCCAGCACGCGGCGCCCGAGGGGGGCCGCGAACCGAACCGGTCGGGGCCTTTCCCACCCCACCGGCGGGGACCAGCCCGGCGCCGACGGAGCGGCGGCCGGAGGCCAGCCCGAGCCGGGCGCTGCGCTCAGCGGTCCGCCATGTCGATGTAGCTGCGCTCCTCGGCCCCGATGTAGAGCTGACGGGGACGGGCGATCTTCTGCTCCTGCTCCAGGAGCTCCTTCCAGTGGGCCAGCCACCCCGACATGCGGGGGATGGCGAACAGCACCGTGAACATCTCGGTGGGGAAGCCCATCGCCTGGTAGATGAGCCCCGAGTAGAAGTCGACGTTCGGATAGAGCCGGCGGCTCTTGAAGTAGTCGTCGGACAGGGCCACGTCCTCGAGCTTGAGGGCGATGTCGAGCAGCGGGTTCTTGCCCGTCACATCGAACACCTCGTCCGCGGTCTGCTTGATGATGCGGGCCCGAGGGTCGTAGTTCTTGTACACGCGGTGGCCGAAGCCCTGGAGCTTGCCTTTGCCCTGCTTCACGTCCTCGACGAAGGCCTCGACGTTGTCGATGCTGCCGATCTGGCGCAGCATCTTGATCACGGCCTCGTTGGCCCCTCCGTGGCGTGGGCCGTAGAGGGCCGCAGCGGCGCCGGCGGCGGCGGAGTAGGGGTCGGAGTTCGAGGAACCGATCATCCGCATGGTGGCCGTGCCGCAGTTCTGCTCGTGGTCGGCGTGGAGGATGAACAGCGTGTCGAGGGCGTGGGCCAGGGCGAGGTTGGCCTCGTAGCGGGGCTCGGCGATCTTCCACATCATCGACAGGAAGTTGGCGCAGAAGCCGAGCGAGTTGTCGGGGTAGACGAACGGCATGCCCACGCTGAAGCGGTGGCACGCCGCCGCGAGGGTCGGCATCTTGGCCGTGAGCCGCACCATCTGTCGGTAGCGGTTGTCGTCGTCGTCGATGTCCTTGGCGTCGGGGTAGAAGGTCGACAGCGCGGCTACGGCCGACACCAACATCCCCATGGGGTGGGCGTCGTGGTGGAAGCCCTCGAGGAACCGTTTGCGCATGTTCTCGTGGATGTAGGTGTGGTACGTGACGTCGTGGGTCCAGGCCGCGAACTGCTCCTCGGTGGGCAGCTCGCCGAACATCAGCAGGTACGACACCTCGAGGTAGGACGACTTCTCGGCGAGCTGCTCGATGGGGTAGCCCCGGTAGCGGAGGATCCCGGCGTCGCCGTCGATCTCGGTGATGGCCGACGAGGTTGACGCGGTGGTGGTGTAGGCCGGGTCGTAGAACCAAGTGCTGCCCATGAGCTTCTTCCACTGCGACGAGTCGACGCCTCCGTCGATGATCGGGATCTCGATCGACTCGCCCGTGCGGTTGTCGGTGATGGTCACGCTCTCGGGCACGCTGGTCGTCCTCACGTCGGGCTGCGGCGCCCTCCAATCTAGGGGTCGACCGCCTCGCGAGTGACCGTCGCCCCGGTGATCGGACCGACCTCGCTCACGGTCCCGAGCGCGCGCAGTCCGGGTCGTTCCCGAACCTCGGCCGCCAACAGGATCCGCACCCCGTCGGTGACGGCTCGGGCCGGGGGGGTCGGACGGCTGCGCCGGCTGGTGACCAGGCCCACGGTGCGGGGGCCGAGTCCGCTGATCTCCAGTCGCTTCCACCCCTTCGGCGGGCGCAGCGGCGCCGCGGTGGCCGGGAGCAGGGCGGCGCCGAAGCCTTCCTGAGCCAGGGCGGCGAGGGCGCGCATCCCGTCGACCTCGGCGAGTGGGGTGAGGTGGAACCCGGCGCGCGAGGCCTGAGCGTCGAGGTCATCGCGGAACGCGGTGCCCGGCGGCTCGATCAGAAGCTCGTGGCGGGCGAGCTCGGCGAAGGCGATGCGCCGGGCCCGCCCCCGGGCCAGGGCGTGACCAGGAGGGGCCAGTACCACCCGGTCCTCCTCGAAGAGGGGCTCGGCCAGCAGGTCGGGGTGGGTGACGGGCAGGTTGACCACCGCAGCGTCGAGGGTGCCGGCCACGACCTGGGGCAGGAGCGAGGTGGTGGTGGCGTCGACGATCACGAGGTGGATGCCGGGGTGCTCGGTCGCAGTGGCCGGGATGAGGAGGGGTAGGAGCCAGGCCCCGATGGTCCCGATCATCCCGAGCCGCACGGTGCCGGTGATGGAGCCGGCGTGGGCGGCCAGGTCGGCCACCACGGCGTCGAGCTCGGCCTGCACCCGCCGCGCCCGTCCGACGACCAGCTCGCCCTCCTCGGTGAGCTCGCCGGTGGCCCGGTCGACGAGGCTCACCCCCAGCTCGCGCTCCAGGTTGGCGATGTGGCTCGACACGTTGGACTGCACCGTGTGCAGGGCCCGGGCCGCAGCCGAGAACGAACGGTGGTCGGCCACCGCGGCGAGGGCAGCCAGCTGGCGCAGGTCCACGCCGCCGAGTCTGGCCGCGGGTGGGTACTGTCGGCGACGTGGCTGAAACCGGCGTCGCTGCCTTCTTCGACCTCGACCGGACGCTGCTTCGCGGCGCCAGTGGGCCGGTGATCACCGAGGCCCTGCGCGCCGGTGGGGTGATCCCCGACCGCGCCATACCCGGCGAGGGTCTCATCTACAAGTTCTTCGACGTCGTCGGCGAGACGGTGCCTTCGATGCTCCTGACTCGTCAGGCCGCCCGGCTGGCCAATGGGTGGAACCGGGAGATCGTGCGGGAAGCGGGTCGGGTGGCGGCCGATCGACTGGCCGGCGACGTCTTGCCCTACGCCCGGCTCCTCATCGCCCAGCACCAGGCCGAGGGGCGCCCGGTCGTCATGGCCACCACTTCACCGTTCGACCTGGTCGAGCCGCTGGCTCGACGACTCGGCTTCGACGACGTCATCGCCACCCGCTACGGCGAGCGCGACGGGGCCTATGACGGCACCGTCGACGGCCACTTCGTGTGGGGCCCGGGCAAGCTGTCGGCGGTGCGCGAATGGGCGGCGGACCACGACGTCGACGTGGCCCGCAGCTGGGCCTACTCCGACAGCATCTACGACGTGCCCCTGCTCTCGGCGGTGGCCCACGCCGTGGCCGTCAACCCCGACCCCCGGCTCCGGGTGATCGCCACCTTGCGCCGATGGCCCAGCCAGCACTTCGATGTGCCCATGGGAGTGCCCAAGCTCGCCGGCCTCGAACCGCAGCGTGTGCTCCAGCTCATGGCCCAACCGGCCCTGTTCCCTTGGGTTCGCCTCGACATCGGCCCCATCGACCACATCCCGACCGAGGGTCCGGCCATCCTCGTCGCCAACCACCGCAGCTACTTCGACCCGCTGACGATCGGCTTCACCATCGCCCGCGTCGGCCGGCCGCTGCGGTTCCTCGGCAAGAAGGAGGTCTTCGACGCCCCGGTCGTCGGCCAGCTCGCCGCCGCCCTGGGCGGCATCCGCGTCGACCGAGGCACCGGATCCGACGAGCCCCTCGCCGCTGCCGCCGAGGCCCTGGAGGCCGGGGAGATGGTGGCGGTCATGCCCCAGGGCACCATCCCGCGAGGCCGGGCCTTCTTCGATCCGAAGCTCGAGGGACGTTGGGGCGCGGCTCGGCTGGCCGCGCTGACCAAGGCGCCGGTCATCCCGCTCGGTCTGTGGGGCACCGAGCGGGTGTGGCCCCGCAACGCCCGCTTCCCCGACGTCACCGCCCTCGGTGACCCACCGACGGTGCGCGTGCGGGTCGGCCCGCCGGTCGACCTGAAGCACCGCAGCGCCGATGCCGACACCAAGCGCATCATGGCCGCCATCGTGGCCCTGCTGCCCGCCGAGGCCCGCCTTCAGCGAGAGCCCACGCCCGAGGAGCTGGCCCGCAGCATGCCGTCCGGGTCGAAGCTGGCGGGCGACGAGACCTCGCGCCGCCCCGGCTCCGACTGACCGAGGCACACCAACGGCCCCGCGACCCGAGGTGCTGTGGACACCACCTCCTGAGGCGTGGAGCGCCACCACCGCGGGACGCTTCGCCACCAGGCAGGGCTTCGAGTCCTACGCCGAGATGCACGCCTGGTCGGTTGCCGACCTCGACGAATTCTGGGCTGCGGTCACCGACGAGCTGGGGGTCCGTTGGCGGACGCCGCCCACGAACGTCCTGGCCGACCGGGCGATGCCCGGTGCCCGATGGTTCCCGGGCAGCACCCTCAACTACGCCGAGCACTCCCTCGCCCCTGCGCAGGACCGGCCTGAGGACGTCGCGGTGGTGGCCCGCAGCCAGACCCGTGGCCCCGTGGAGCTCACCTGGTCGGAGCTGTCGCGGCAGGTGGCCCGCTGCGCCGCGGGGCTGCGTCGACTCGGCGTGAGCGCCGGTGATCGGGTGGGGGCCTACGCCCCCAACGTTCCCGAGACGCTCGTCGCCTTCATGGCCACGGCGTCGCTGGGCGCGGTGTGGTCGAGCTGCGCGCCCGAGTTTGGCACCCGTTCGGTCATCGACCGCTTCGGGCAGATCGAGCCGACGGTCCTGTTCGCCGTCGACGGCTATCGCTACGGCACCCGCGACATCGACCGGACCGGCGCGGTGGAGGCCATCGTCGCCGCCCTCCCGACCGTCCAGCACACCATCTCGTTGCGCTACCTCGGCTCAGGAGCCGACGGCTGGTCCGACCTCCTCGCCGGCGACGACCCGGGGCCACCGGCCTTCGAGCCCGTCGCCTTCGACCACCCGCTCTACGTGCTGTTCAGCTCAGGGACGACGGGCCTGCCCAAGGCCATCGTCCACGGCCACGGTGGCATCACCGTCGAGCACCTGAAGGTCCTGGCCCTCCACCAGGACCTGACCCCGGCCGATCGCTTCTGCTGGTTCACGACGACCGGCTGGATGATGTGGAACTACCTCGTCTCGGGCCTGCTCACCGGGGCCGCCGTCGTCTTGTTCGACGGCGATCCCGCCCACCCGGACCTGACGACCCTCTGGGACCTGGCGGCCGAGACCGAGACCACCGTGTTCGGGGCCTCCGCCCCGTTCCTCATGGCGTGTCGCAAGGACCGCCTGGCGCCGGCGCGGGGGTCACTGCGGTGGGTGGGCTCGACCGGCGCGCCGCTGCCGGCCGACGGGTTCCGCTGGGTCCACGACGCGCTCGACGTACCGGTGTCGTCGATCAGCGGTGGCACCGACGTGTGCACCGCGTTCCTGGGCACGTCACCACTGGTCCCGGTGCGCGCGGGGGAGATCAGCTGCCCTCTGCTCGGCTGCGACGTGGCCGCCTACCGGCCCGACGCCAGCCCGTGCCCTCCGGGCGAGGTCGGCGAGCTCGTCATCCGGTCGCCCATGCCGTCGATGCCGGTCGCGTTCTGGGACGATGCCGACGGCTCTCGCTACCGGGCCGCCTACTTCGACACCTACCCCGGAGTCTGGCGCCACGGCGACTGGATCAGCTTCACCGACGACGGCGCGGCCACCATCTCCGGGCGCAGCGACGCAACCCTCAACCGCGGTGGGGTCCGGCTCGGCACCTCGGACTTCTACGCCGTGGTAGAAGCCATGGCCGAGGTGGCCGACAGCCTGGTCGTCCACCTCGAGGACACCGAGGGCGGGGGTGGGGAGCTGCTCTTGTTCGTGGTCCCGACCAAGGGGTGTGAGGTCGACGAGCCGGTGCGGACCCGGATCCGAGAGGCCCTTCGCACCGAGGTCTCGCCGCGCCACGTGCCCGATCGCATCGAGGTGGTGGCGGCGGTGCCCCGCACGCTGTCGGGCAAAAAGTTGGAGGTGCCGGTCAAGCAGATCTTGACCGGCACCGCCGTCAGCCGCGCCGTCTCGGCCGACGCCCTGGCTGACCCAGCCAGCCTTGAACCCTTTGTCGCGTTCGCCGCCGAGCGGAGCTCGTCGGGCGGCTGAAGGTCACTGAACCGTGCCCGAGGCGATGACCGGCGACGTGGGCTGGTCGACCCCACCGGCGTCCTCCACCGTCACGCCCACCGTCCCGGCCGGCACGGCGTCGACCCGGGTGCGGACCGAGCCGTCGGAATCGGGGGAGAACAGCCCGGCCGGCACCATGCGGCTGCCCTCGCCGAACCACAGGGCGTAGGTCTTGCCCGGCGGCGGCGCCGCCAGGTCCTCGGCGATGACGACAGCGCCGGCCTCCTCCTCGGAGAGGACCAGGCGCATCGTGGCCCCCTCACCCCTCACCGTCACCGACCGGGCATCGGGGGCGGCAACCACGGCGGTGATGTCCTGGGCCCGATCGGCCCGGTGGTCGGCTTGGACCAGGAGGGCGCCGAGGGCGACCACCACCGAGATGGCCGCAGCGGCGGCGAGGGTGGTCGGCCACGAAAGGCGGGGCGCAGCGCGACGCACGGGCGGGCCGGGGGCCACCTGGCGGGTGCGGGCCACGTCGGCCATGACCACGTCGCGCAGGGCAGCCGGCGGCACCACGGCCGCGGCCTGGCCGAGATGGGCAGCGGCGGCCATCAGCTCGGCTGCCTCGGTCCGACAGTCCGAGCAGCGATCAAGATGCTCCTGGAACAGGTCGCGCTCGTCGGGCGGGAGGGCGTGAAGCACGTACGGGCCCACGAGGGTGTGTGGATCGTTGGTCATGAAGCCACCTCGAGTGCATCCCGGAGTCGGATCATCCCGTCACGGATGCGGGTCTTGACGGTGCCCAGGGGCAGGTCGAGGATCTCGGCGACCTGGGCGTAGGTGTAGCCGCCGTAGTAGGCGAGCTTGATGGTCTGGCGTTGCAGGTCGGTGAGGTGGTCGAGGGCGGCGGCCACCTGTCGGCGCTCGTCGTCATCGGCGACCGAGCCGGCCACCGGGTCTGGGTCTGCGGCGCCGGTGCGCTCGGCGTCGCGCACCCGGCGGTTGCGTTCGGCCTGCTCGCTGCGCACCCGGTCGACGGAGCGGCGGTGGGCGATGGTCGAGATCCACGTGCGACACGACCCCTTGGCCGGGTCGTAGGTGGGGGCGAGGCGCCACACCTCGAGCAGCACCTCCTGAGCGACCTCGTCGGCTTGATCGGGGTCGCGCACCACTCGGCGGGCGATGCCGACCACGGTCGGGCTGATCAGGTCGTACAAGCCCGCGAAGGCGTCGGAGTCGCCCTGGGCCACGGCCCGGAGGAGGGCGTCGGCGTCGCCCGGCGGGTGGGCCGGGACCGGTTGGAGATGACGGCGCGGGCGACCCACGATCAGACCTCACCGACCGCTGCGGGCACCCGGTTCCTCGGCGTGGGACATGGGGTGATGCGTAGCATGTGCTCCACCGAGGCTCCCGACGTAGACGGCGTGGTGCGGACCCTGAGCAAGGACGATCCACCGGCTACCCAGACTTCGATGCTGCGGCCGCCGTGGTTTGGTTCGAACCCGCAGGTCTCTCGTCGCTCTCACCCCGCCTCCGGCGCGCCGCTACCGTCGAGGCGTGGCGTCGTTGGGCGATCGGCGGGGCCGCCCCCTCCGCTACCGCGAGATCGCGTCAGAGCTGCGGGCGCTCCTCGATGCCGGCGAGCCGGGCGAGGGGCGCCTGCTCCCTAGCGAATCCGAGCTGTCGGCCCGTCACCGCGCCAGTCGAGACACGATCCGCCGGGCCCTCGACCTGCTGCGGGCCGAGGGCCGCGTCGACGCCCGACAGGGTTTCGGGTGGTTCGCGTCGGGGGCGCCGCTGCACCAGCACCTCGGACGCCTGGGCACGATCGAGGCGCAGCTCGAGGCGGCCGGACGCCGCTCCGAGCGCCGCATCGTTGACTTCGGCTTCTCCGCGGCGCCGGACCGGGTCCGGTCGGTGCTCGGCGTCGACACGGTGCTGCGCGTGGTCCGGGTGAACCTGGCCGATGACGAACCCTTCGCCCGGGTCACCGTCTGGTGCCCCGAGGAGTTGGGGGCCGACCTCTCACGGGCGCAGGTGGCCCGGCACACGTTTCACGAGCTGTTGGGTGTGCGCCTGGGTGGGGCCGTGCAGACCATCGAGGCTCACGCTGCGTCGGCCGCCGACGCCGCGCTGCTCGAGATCCCGGTGTCGTCGCCGGTCCTCGTCTGCGAGCGAGTCACATCCGATGCCTCGGGCCGGGCCGTGCTGATGGCCGAGCACGTCCTGGCCGGTCACCGCAGCACCTTCACCGTCGACCTACCCCAGAGCGAGGCCTCGATGGCGCCCAGCGGCCTGAACCTGGCTCCGTGATGACGGCGAGCTACCAGGCGTCCCAGTGGATGAGGTCGGTCGCGTCGAGGCGGGAGGCGGGCTTGAAGTCGGTGCCGAGGGTGTAGGCCACCGGGAACAGGCCGGCCTGGGTGACCTTGTCGTGGGGGATGCCGAGGATCTCAGCGGCCTCGGCCTCGGCCGGGAGGTGCAGCGTCGTCCACGCCGAGCCCAGCCCGCGGTTGCGCAGGGCGAGCATGAAGCTCCACGCGGCAGGCAGCACCGAGCCCCAGAAGCTGGCCTGGGTGAAGGTGTCAGCGCCGTCGATGCGGCCCCACTGGCACGGGATGACGTGAATCGGAACCTCGTGGAGGTGGTCGCGCAGGTACTGGGCTGATGCCGTAACCCTCGGCGCGGCGTGGCTCCGAGGGTCAGAGTCGGGGTACGGCGCAGCGTCGACCGACATGGCCATGTAGGGATCGAAGGCGCGGGCGTAGAGATCGGCGAGGGCCCGACGCTTGTCGGCGTCGGCGACGACCATCCAGTGCCACCCCTGGGCGTTGGAACCCGTCGGGGCCTGGAGGGCGATGTCGATGCAGTCCTGGATGACGTCGCGGGGGACGGGCCGGCCCAGGTCGAGGCGCTTGCGCACGCTGCGGGTGGTGGTCAACAGCTCGTCGGCGGACAGATCGAGGGTCATGATCCGACGGTAGCGGCGCACCCGTGCCGGTCACCCCACCCCGCTCGGGGCGCCGGGCCCTGACCAGGCCCCGTGCCAGACTCGCCCGGTGCTACATCGAGTCCTCGCCGCCGGCGCCTGCTCGTTGCTGGCCCTGGTGGGCTGCGGGGTTGAGGTTCCCGACGACGTGGCCCGCCGGTCCAACTCGACCACCTCCACCACCGAGGCGCCTCCCCGCACGACCGAGGCGCCAACGAGTGACGACGAGCTGGAGCAGGTGCTCCTCGACAACGGCTACACACCGGACGAAGCCGGGTGCGGGGCCGCCAACCTGCGCGACTCACTCGAGGAGTCCCAGATCGACGAGATTCTCGGGGCCGGCTCGATCGACGACATCGACGGGCCCACCGCGTCGGACTTCGCCGCCGCCCTCAGGGACTGCCTGGAGGGCGACGGCGGAGGAGGCGACGACGGCCGTGGTGGCGGGAGTGGGAGCGGCGGTGGGAGCTGAGAGGACGGCGAAGGATAGGGCTGCGGGGGTCCCGTGAGCGGCAGCGTCGAGCGACCGGCTCGAAGCCGCCGTGCTCAGTCGCGCAGAGGCCAGGGCTCGCGGCGCTGGCGACGGTGCGAGCGGCGGTCGCCCAGGGCCCAGGCCCGGCGCCAGGCGCTGGCGTCGGGGCCCGACAACGGTGGGCTCTGGCCGGCGTGGGCCCGGCGCCGGGCCGTGTACCAGTCGCCGCTGACCTCGTCGGCCAGGGCCACGACGGCGGCCTCGATGCGGACCGACAGGGCGCGCATGTCCTCGTCGGGCGCCGGCCGCAACGGGGTGCCGAAGGTGACCCGGGTGCGGCCCGGCACCAGCTTGGAGGTGCCCTTGGGCAGGATGCGGCCCGTCCCTTCGAGGTGGACGGGGACGACGGGGACATCACAGCGCACGGCCAGGAAGGCGGCCCCGGCCCGGAAGGGCTGGCCCCAGCCATCAGGGCTGCGACCGCCTTCGGGGAAGATCACCATGCTCCAGCCGTCGTCGATGAGCTCGGCGGCCAGGGCCGCAGAGCGGCGGGTGACCTTGGTCCGCTCGATGGGGATGGCGTTGAGGGCCAGGGCGGCGAGGGTCGCCTTGACGCGCGTGTCGAAGAAGTAGTCGGCCGCGGCCCCGGCGAAGGCCCGGTGACGCCACGGTTCGGGCAGCGATGTGAGCAGCAGGCCGGCGTCGAGGTGGCTGCGGTGGTTGGCGGCGAAGATGGCCGGGCCGTCGAGGCCGACCAGGCGGTCATATCCCCGGCGCTCCGGGTCGGCCACGGCCTTGACGAGGGGCCGCACCGCCCCTTCGAGCACGGCCAGTCGGCCGAGCCGGGCCACCGGTGATCGGGCCCACGCTGTGTCGTAGTCGGCCCCCAGCGTCGCTTCGATGGGCAGCGGCTCGACCCCGCCGGGGACCGTCGGCGCCCGCAGCGGAAACTGCAGGCCCCGCAGCGCGCTCGTCGGTCTGGGAAGACGCCGGCGCACATGCTGGGCGGCGCGCAGCGCGACCTCGACCCGCCTCGGTCCCGTCCGCCCCGGGCTCACCGCTCCTGCCGTCCAGGCGTCACGTGACGTCGGCCATGACGAGAGGCGGGTTGTGCAGGTGGGTGACGGTGGGCTGGGGGCCGACGGTGTCGGTGGCCATCTCCAGCGCGTCCTGCAGCGTCGAGGCGGGCCGGAACCCGAGGCGCCTCACGGCCCCCACGTCGCCGCCGACGATGATCACCGAGCCCAGGTGGGCCAGGGCGTGCGCCCCCCAGTACCACATGTAGAACGGGTGGACGCCGTGGTAGGCGTGGCTCGTGCGGTAGAGGTGGCGGTACCACTCGTCGGTGGCGTAGCGCTCCTCGTAGCGCTCGGCGATGAGCTTCGGGTCGGTGGTGTCGGCCAGCACCTCCTCGAAGAAGTCGATGTAGCTCGGGTGGTGCACCGGGTGGAACTCCCACGGCGTGGGATGGCTCATGATGAGCACGCCGCCTTCGCGCACCAGCGGCCGCCCCCGATACATGTTGAAGAAGTAGCCGAGACCGAGGCACATGACCAGGATCGGGTTCATGATGGAGTGGACGTTGTAGGGGCAGATGTACGGCAGGCCCATGGTGAGCACGTCGGTCTGACCCTCGACGGGGACGAGGTGCTGGGCGAAGCAGTGCTCGAGGGTCCGCTCGTGAACCGGATCGACGGCTCCGGCGGTGACCGATGTGACGCCGAAGGGCGCCTCCCAGCTCTGGAACATCCGTCGGCGCGTGGCCGGACGCATCCGCTTGAGCCCGGCCTGCATGCCGACGAACGTCGCCCGGTCCCTAGCGCTCCACTCCCACTCCCGCTTCTGCAGCACCGACAGCGGCCCGGTGTCGCCGAAGGTGTCGGTGTTGATCGTGGTCTCGATCTGGAAGATCTGCACGCCGGCGTCTCGGATGACCTTGCCCATCCGCCAGTTGGAGTGGTGCAGCTCGGAGCTGTGGCGGTCCATGAACGACCGGGACTGCTCCATGGTGGCCGGGTTGTGGTGGTGGCGCAGGCTGCGGTAGCTGGCCAAGCCGGTGGCGGTGCTCTTGTGGCCGCCGTCCATGGAGACGATGTTGATGTTGACGTAGACGAGGAGGTCGCTCTCGGCTGCCGCCTTGTTGATCTCGACCTCTTCACCTTGAGGTGTGGTGCCGAGGAAGGCCAGGTCGTCGGGGTCCTCGGCGTCGTGGTTGTAGAGACGGCCGTCAGGGGCGAAGGCGTCGTACACCCTGTCGCCGACGGCGTGGCGCAACTCGGCCTCGGTCATCCGCCGGTGCAGGGCGAGCGCGGCGATGATCCGCACGTCGTCGACACCCGCCGCCGCCGCCCGGTCGAGCACGGCCTCGATGACGCGCTGGCGGATGTCGGGTCGGCGCATCTTGGGCAGCGGCAGCGACACGTCGTCGAACGCGATGACAAGCCTCATCCCGGGACGCAGCAGGGCGTCGAGGGGCTCATGGTCGAGAGGGTGGTCGAGCGCGTCGTCGATGGCGCCCTCGACGTCTCGCAGGGGGTCGAGGGGTTCGGCCGGGTACACGAC
>Ga0136640_10000442_pt1 | contig 15871 bp, 11 predicted proteins | sample AntDrymUQ8642106_2_FD_105498 | JGI IMG/M metagenome (GOLD analysis project Ga0136640, IMG submission 105498) | Polar desert sand microbial communities from Dry Valleys, Antarctica - metaG UQ864 (21.06) | ecosystem: Environmental > Terrestrial > Soil > Desert | place: Antarctica: Dry Valley...
CAGGGCGTCGAGGTCGCTCACCCGGGGGGCAACCACGTCCTCGCCGAGGCGCAGCGACCGGCGCACGGCGTTGGCGACCATGGTCTCGCGGTTGGTCACAGTCAGGCGCACCGACACGCCCGACCGCTGGCTGATGTTGCTGGACCCGCGAGCCAGGTGGGTGAAGGTGGCCACGATCTCGTCCATCCACTCAGGCACCCGCACCTCGACCCCCTCGACCTCGAAGGGACGGGCCTCCTGCTGGGCGATGGCCACCTCCGTCGCCACGTCGAGCGGGTAGTGGGTGCGGATCTGGGCCCCGAAGCGGTCCTTCAGCGGGGTGATGATGCGACCCCGGTTCGTGTAGTCCTCAGGGTTGGCCGACGCCACGAGCAACACGTCGAGCGGCAGCCGCACCTTGTAGCCCCGGATCTGGATGTCGCGCTCCTCCAACACGTTCAGGAGGCCGACCTGGATGCGCTCGGCCAGGTCGGGCAGCTCGTTGATGGCGAAGATGCCCCGGTTGGTGCGCGGCACCAGCCCGTAGTGGAGCGTCAACTCGTCGGCCAGATAGCGACCCTCGGCCACCTTGATGGGGTCGACCTCGCCGATCAGGTCGGCGATGGACGTGTCGGGGGTGGCCAGCTTCTCACCGAAGCGGTCGTCGCGGTGGACCCAGTCGATCGGGGTGTCGCCGCCCTTGTCGGCCACCAGATCTCGCGCCGGTCGCGAGACCGGGGCGTAGGGATCGTCGAGGATCTCGCTGCCGGCCACGATCGGCAGCCACTCGTCCAGCAGCGCCGTGAGGGAACGCACGATGCGGGTCTTGGCCTGGCCCCGCTCGCCCAGGAAGACGATGTCGTGGCCGGCGAGCAGAGCGTTCTCGAGCTGGGGCAGGACGGTGTCCTCGAAGCCGACCACCCCCTCGACCAGCGTCTCGCCGGCCCGGATCCGGGCCAGAGCGTTGCGCTGCAGTTCTTGCTTGACCGGAACCGAGCGCCAGCCCGACGCTCGCAGCTGTCCGAGGGTGGCAGGACGGTTCGACATGGCCGGCACCCTACCGACGGCCCCTCCCGTCAATGCCGGCGCGGGTCGACCTCAGCCGACGATCAGGGTCCGTGCTTGCTCGGCCAGGGGTGTCCACTCCTCGCCCTCCATGAGCAGATCCCAGCCGTGGTCTCCGACTTGATCGTCGACCACCACCACCTGCTTCTCGGTGGAGGAGATGGCGTCGCCGAGGGCCTGCAGGTCCTCCGGAGTCGGCTCGTCTTCGGGCGCGACGGCGATCAGCACGGGCTGACGTACCTCGGCTGCGGCGGCGGTCGAGTCGAGTCCGCTGTAGTCGAGCGCCCCCGACAGCGTCACCATCGCGTGGATGTCCGGCGACTCGGCGGCCATGACCATCGCCAGCGCCCCGCCGGCCGAAGCCCCCACCACCGTGATCCGGGTGGCTCCGTCGCCCTTCGCATCGGCGATCACGGCTCGTGCCACCGCCGGCCATGTCTCGACGACGGGCAGGCCGGCGTCACACTCGCTGTCGCCGTGGCCGCACTGGTTGACCAGCACCGAACGCACGCCCTGCTCGGCCAGCCAGCTGGCGTACTCGGCGAACCCACACATGCTGCCGCGGCCCCCCTGGTGGAAGAACACCGCCACCTTCTCGCCCGTGCCGATGGTGCCGACCTGAATGCGGCCCACCCCTTCCACGTCGATCCAGCCGGCCTCGCCGCCGGGTGAGGCATCGCCGCAGACCTCCTCGAGAGCGGTGCGGCCCTGCGTCGGAGCGTCAGTGGTCGTCGGGTCGGTGGTGGACGAGTCACTGGCGCCCCGGTCGGCCCGTCCCTCAGACCCCCGAGAACCCGTGCGAGCGGAGTCATCGTCGGACCCTGAGGAGCACCCGGTGATCGCCACCAGAGCGGCGACCGACATGACGAGCAGCCGCCGGGCGAACACTTCGACACGGTACCCAACCTGTCTTCGGTCCGCCGGGCCTCCGGTAGCGTCCGTCGGCCATGGACCTGGACCTGTCGGGGCGTTGGCACGCAACCCGCGCCGACGACGAGCTGCGGCGGACGTGGCTCGACGAGGACGGCGGGGGCGGCGACTGGGAACCGATCGACGTGCCGGGTCACTGGCGTTCGACGCCGGCGTTCGCCGGGAGCGACGGGCCCCTCCTCCATCGCACCCGCTTCGGCCTCGAGCGGCCTGCTCCCGGCGAGCGGTCCTGGCTCGTGTTCGACGGATGCTTCTACCAGGGTGACGTGTGGCTCGACGGTGCCTACGTGGGCGACACCGAGGGTTACTTCTTCCCACACTCCTTCGAGGTCACCACGGCCCTTGCTGACCGAACCGAGCACGCCCTCGGCGTCGAGCTGGCCTGCCCGCGCCCGTCGGACCTGACATCCAAGCGAACGCTGACCGGCGCGTTCCAGCACTCGCACCTGCTCGACCCGGACTGGAACCCAGGCGGGATCTGGCGGCCTGTTCGGCTCGAGTCCAGCGGACCGGTCCGCATCCGTCACCTCCGGGTGCTGTGCCGCGAGGCCACCGACGAGCGAGCCGTCGTCGTCGTGCGGGCCGTCCTCGACGCCCGCTCGACCGGGGAGGTGCAGGTGACGACGACGGTCGCGGGCGTGGACGCCGTCGAACCGCACACCTTGGCGGAGGGCGAGAACCAGCTCACCTGGTCGGTCACCGTTCCCGATCCCGACCTCTGGTGGCCGCACGTTCTCGGCGACCAGCCCCTTCACGACGTGGTCGTCGAGGTGCAAACGCCGGAGACCGCGCCGGTGGATGCAGTCGCCCCCGACGACGATGCCGGGGCGTGGGTGAGGAGCGACCGCCGGGTGCGCCGGGTGGGCCTGCGCCAGATCGTGCTGCGCGACTGGGTGGCATCGGTCAACGGGGAGCGCCTGTTCCTCAAGGGGTCCAACCTGGCCCCGACTTGCATGGCCCTGGGCGAGGCGAGCCCGGAAGATGTGCGCCGAGACGTGAGCCTGGCCGTGGACGTTGGGCTCGACCTGTTGCGGGTCCACGCCCACATCTCGCGTCCCGAGCTGTACGACGCGGCCGACGAGGCCGGCCTCCTGCTCTGGCAGGACATGCCCCTGCAGTGGACCTACGCCCGGTCGGTCCGCCGGCAGGCCGTCCGCCAGGCGAGGGAGGCGGTCGACGTGCTCGGCCACCACCCCTCGATCGTGATCTGGTGCGGCCACAACGAGCCGTTCCCGATGGACCTCGAGCCTGGGTCGATCGCACCCCTGTCCCTCGGCTCCCGCTTCACCGCCCAGCAGCTCCCCTCGTGGAACCGCTCCGTGCTCGACGCCTCGATCAAGAGGGCGTTGCACCGCAACGACGGCACCCGGCCGGTCGTCGCCCACTCCGGCGTCTTGCCCCACCCACCACGTCTCGACGGCACCGACAGCCACCTCTCGTTCGGATGGGGTCACGGCGACCACCGCGACCTGGCCGGCTTCGCCCGGATGTTTCCTCGCGCCGTCCGCTTCGTCAGCGAGCTCGGCGCTCAGGCCGTCCCGGAGTCCGACGACTTCCTCGATGTCGAGCGCTGGCCGGACCTCGACTGGGATCGCCTGGGCAAGGCCCACGGGATGCACCTCGGCCTGTTCGACCTCCATGTGGCGCCGCGCGATCACCGCACCTACGAGGAGTGGCAGGCGGCGACCCAGCGCTACCAGGCCGTGGCCATCCGGCGCTGCATAGAGCAGCTCCGCCGGCTCAAGTACCAGCCCACCGGCGGCTTCGCCCAGATGTTCCTCGCCGACGCCCACCCGGGGGTGACCGCGTCGGTGCTCGACCATCGACGGGTGCCGAAGGCGGGATGGGAGGCGCTGCGCGCCGCCTGCGCGCCCGTCATCGTGGTGGCCGACCTCCTGCCTGACGCGGTCACCGCCGGGGATCCGCTGGCCCTGGACGTCCACGTCGTCAGCGACCGGCGCGCGCCGATCGAGGGCCTGGAGGTGACGGCGTCGATGCACTGGACCGACGGCGATTACACCTGGCGGTTCGGGGGTGACGTCCCGGCCGATGCCTGCTTGCGCGTGGGCACGATCCAGCTGGTGGTCCCCGAAGCGCCGGGCCCCCTGACCCTCACGTTGCGCCTCGTCGGCCCAGACGGTGAGGAGATGGCCACGAACGACGACACCACCGTGGTGGCCCCTCGGGGGTGACCCTGTGAAAACTTGTTCGATCGGTTAGGTCGGGTGAGGCCGACGCCGCGATCCAGGCCGGTACGGTCCGTCCTGAGATCACGCCCGCCGGGAGGTAGGAGAGCCGATGAGCCGTTCCACCGTCCTCGACCGAGCGGACGTCACCGACGGGCCGGGTCCGTCCCTCGACGACGATGCGGCCATCAGCGATGAGGACCTGGCGGCCGAGGCCCTCGCCGCCGAGCCGCTCGACGTGGTCGGTGAAGACGCCGTGTGCTGGTGGGACATGACCGACGAGGGCGATCTCGGCCTGCTGCCGGACTGGTACATGCCGTCGGCCAAGGCCGGTGCCCGGCGGCTGGTGGGTTGGAAGCGGGTCCTGGCGTGGACCCTGGTCATCATGTTCCTGGCCATCAACGCAGCCGGCTTGTGCAGCACCTACGGCCGGGTCGTACCGGCCAACCTCTAGCCCTCTCCTCCGGTTCTGCCCGCTCTGAGCGGCAGGGGTAGGTTGCCGGCCGATGGCAGCCACCACCGTGAACCGGGGCACGAGCGGACATTCCGCAGCACCGAAGATCCGTTCCCGGCCCAGCCGCAAGCGTCCGTTCCCGATCGAGCTGTACCGCTCGGCACTGGGCAAGAAGTACGTGATGGCGCTCACCGGGATCGCCCTCATGGGCTTCGTCCTGGCCCACATGATCGGCAACCTGAAGATGTTCCTCGGCCCGGCCGAGTTCAACGAGTACGGCGAGTTCCTGCGCGAGCTGCTGGTGCCGATCCTCCCCCACCACGTCGCCCTTTGGCTGATGCGCATCGGCCTGATCGGCGCTTTCGCCCTCCACATCCACGCCGCCTACGCCCTGACCCGCGTCAACCGCGCGGCCCGGGAGACGAAGTACCAGAGCCGGCGCGACTACCTGGCCGCCAACTACGCCAGCCGCACCATGCGCTGGTCGGGGGTGATCGTCGGCCTGTTCATCATCTGGCACCTGTTCGACCTGTCGTGGACGGGCACCGGGGCCACCTGGGTCCGGGGCGCGGTGTACGAGAACGTCGACGCCAGCCTCAGCCGAGTTTGGGTGAGCGCGATCTATGTGGTCGCCAACGTCGCCCTCGGGTTCCACCTGTTCCACGGCGCCTGGAGCCTCTTCCAGACGATGGGGTGGAACAGCCCCCGGTTCAACGTCTGGCGACGGGGCTTCGCCGCCGGGTTCGCCGCCATCGTCGTGCTGGGCAACGTCTCGTTCCCGCTCGCCGTCACCGCCGGCGTCATCGACGTCTGAATCGAGCGCCCGTGAGCATCACCCTCGACGCCAAGGTTCCCGACGGCCCCGTCGCCGAGAAGTGGACCTCGTACCAGTTCGACCGCAAGCTGGTGAACCCGGCCAACCGCCGCAAGTACGAGGTGATCGTCGTCGGCACCGGCCTGGCCGGAGGGGCAGCGGCGGCCACGCTCGGCGAGCAGGGCTACCGGGTCAAAGCCTTCACCTTCCACGACTCCGCCCGACGGGCCCACTCCATCGCCGCCCAAGGCGGCATCAACGCGGCGAAGAACTACAAGGGCGACGGCGACTCGGTCCACCGCCTCTTCTACGACACGGTGAAAGGCGGCGACTTCCGGGCCCGCGAGGCCAACGTGCACCGCTTGGCCGAGGAGTCGGTCCGCATCATCGACCAGATGACGGCCCAAGGTGTGCCCTTCGCCCGGGAGTACGGCGGCCTGCTCGACAACCGCAGCTTCGGCGGGGCGCAGGTGTCGCGCACGTTCTACGCCCGGGGCCAGACGGGCCAACAGCTCCTCCTCGGCGTCTACCAACAGCTCGCCCGCCAGGTCGGGTTGGGCAACGTCGCCCTCTACAACCGCACCGAGATGGTCGACGTGGTGACCGTCGACGGACGGGCCGCCGGCATCGTCGTCCGCGACCTGCTCACCGGCGAGCTCACCAGCCACTCGGCCCACGCTGTGGTGCTCGCCACCGGCGGCTACTCCAACGTCTTCTTCCTTTCGACCAACGCCATGGCCTGCAACGTCACCGCGGCCTGGCGCGCCCACCGAAGGGGCGCGGCGTTCGCCAACCCCTGCTACACGCAGATCCACCCCACGTGCATCCCGCAGAGTGAAGAGTTCCAGTCGAAGCTCACACTCATGTCGGAGTCTCTGCGAAACGACGGGCGCATCTGGGCCCCGGCTGACCGCGACGAGACGCGACCTCCTGAGCAGATCCCCGAGGCCGAGCGCGACTACTTCCTCGAACGGCGCTACCCCAGCTTCGGCAACCTGGCCCCCCGCGACATCGCCAGCCGAGCGGCCAAGATCGAGGTCGATGCGGGCAAGGGCGTGGGGCCGCGCAAGAACGGCGTGTACCTCGACTTCTCCGACGCCACCGGACGCGTCGGTGAGGCGACCATCGAGGAGCGCTACGGGAACCTGTTCGAGATGTACGAGCGCATCACCGACGAGTCGCCCTACAAGCGGCCCATGCGCATCTACCCGGCGCCTCACTACACGATGGGCGGGCTGTGGGTGGACTACGAGCTGATGACCACCGTGCCGGGCCTCTACTGCACCGGCGAGGCCAACTTCAGCGACCATGGGGCCAACCGCCTCGGTGCCTCGGCGCTCATGCAGGGCCTGGCCGACGGCTACTTCGTCCTCCCCAACACGATCAGCAACTACCTGGCCCCACAGCTCGGCTCGTCGCCCGTGCCGACCGACCACCCGTCGTTCGCCGAGGCCGAGGCCACCGCCCGGGACCGCTTCGCCCACTACCTGTCGATCGGCGGCACCCGCTCTCCGGACGCGTTCCACCAGCGCCTCGGACGCATCATGTGGGACTTCTGCGGCATGGAGCGCACCAAGGAGGGCTTGGAGAAGGCGCTGTCGGAGATCCCGGCCCTGCACGAGGAGTTCCGCAAGGACCTGCGGGTCACCGGCGACGGCATCAGCGTCAACCAGACGTTGGAGAAGGCCGGCCGGGTCGAGGACTTCTTCGAGCTGGCGCAGGTGATGTGCCTCGACGCCCTCACCCGCGAGGAGTCCTGCGGAGGCCACTTCCGAGCCGAGCACCAGACTGACGAGGGTGAGGCCGAGCGCGACGACGAGAGCTTCGCCCACGTCGCGGCGTGGGAGTGGACCGGTGACTCGGCTCAGCCGGTCCGCCACGTCGAGCCGCTGGAGTTCGAGGCCGTCCACCTCGCGGTGCGGAGCTACAAGTAGCCGTGACCGACCTCGACCTCACCCTCAAGGTCTGGCGCCAGGACGGGCCCGACGCCCCCGGTCGCTTCGACTCGATCGCGGCGCCCGGGATCAACGACGAGATGTCGTTCCTCGAGATGCTCGACCTCGTCAACGAGCGCTTGATCGCCGAAGGCAAGGAGGCCATCACCTTCGACCACGACTGCCGCGAGGGCATCTGCGGAACCTGCTCGCTGATGATCGACGGTCAGGCCCACGGGCCGCAAAGGGGCACGGCCACCTGCCAGCTCCACATGCGGAACTTCGGCGATGGCCAGCAGATCACCATCGAACCGTGGCGGGCCACGGCCTTCCCGGTGATCAAGGACCTCATGGTCGACCGCTCGGCCTTCGACCGCATCGTCGAGGCCGGCGGCTACATCACCGCCGAGACCGGCGGCGCGCCCGACGCCAACCTGATACCAGTTCCGAAGTCCGTAGCTGATTCGGCTATGGACGCAGCGGCCTGCATCGGTTGCGGAGCCTGCGTCGCGGCTTGCCCCAACTCCGCGGCCCAGCTGTTCACGGCGGCCAAGGCCAGCCACCTGAACCTCCTGCCCCAGGGTCAGCCCGAGCGCTACCGCCGGGTCGAGGCCATGGTCGACACCATGGAGGAGTTCTTCGGCTCCTGCACGAACCACGGCGAGTGCGAGCAGGCCTGCCCCAAGGAGATCTCCATCGACTTCATCGCGGTGATGAACAAGGACTACCTGAAGTCCAAGCTCAAGAATCGCCGCCTCCTGAGTCGGGACTAGCCCCCAGCGGTCAGAGGCGGCGGGCCCGCCAGATCTCCTCTGGCGGCCAACGGCGGGCCCACTCGGCGGTGATGTAGGTGAACTCGCGGTCACCGGCGTCGAGCGACGTGGCGTCGGTGGCGTCGGCCGGGGCGTAGAGCTCGATGAGGTCGAGGATCTCGAACCCCGATGACCGCAGCAGGCGCAGCATGTCGCCGTGGGGCAGGTGGAACTCGACCGACACCTCGCCGGTGTAGGTCACCCGGTGGAGGCCTCGCTGGTCGCGCTCGAGACGATCGCCGGCCGGCTCGTCGGCGTCGGGCGCACACAGGGTGAACAGCACCGAGTTGCCCAGGAACACCAGCTCCCCGCCGGGACGCAGCAGGCGGGCCGCCTCGGGGATCCAGAGGTACGGGTCGGCCCAGATGGCAGCGCCGTACTCTGAGACGGCGAGGTCGAACGATCCGTCGCACAAGGGGACGGCCTCGCCGGCGGCCTGGACGAGCGAGAAGACCGGACCGATCTCGGTCTGGAAGCGGCGGGCCGAGGCCAGCTGACCCTCGGTGGGATCGACTCCCACGACGTTGGCCGCCCCCCGCCGGGCCAGCCAGGCCGACACGTAGCCCGTCCCGCAGCCCAGCTCGACGACGTCGCGACCGGCCACGTCAGGCAGCGCCTGCACCTCGCGCTCGGGGACGCGGAACTCGCCCCAGGTGAACTCGTCGGTCGACCAGGCCCGCTCTCCTGATGCCACCCACTGGTGGGCCGCTGCGTTCCACTGCTCACGGTTTCGGGCGATCGAGTCGGTCACCGCCCCATCCTCGCGGTCGTAGGGTGCGAGTCCATGTGCGACACGCTCGTCTCGCTGACGAACGACGGCGTGCTGTTCGCCAAGAACAGCGACCGCGACCCCAACGAGGCCCAGCTCCTGGCCTGGCACCCGGCATCGGACCACGAGCCCGATGAGCGTGTTCGATGCACCTGGATCGACGTCCCGCAGGTGGCGCGGACCCAAGCCGTCGTGTTGTCCCAGCCCTGGTGGATGTGGGGGGCCGAGATGGGAGCCAACGAGCACGGGGTGGTCATCGGCAACGAGGCCGTCTTCACCGACCAGCCCCACGCCGAGACCGGCCTGCTCGGGATGGACCTGGTCCGCCTCGCCCTCGAACGGTCGACGACGGCGGAAGGAGCAGCGTCGATCATCATCGACCTGCTCGAGGCCCACGGCCAGGGCGGATCGTGCTCGATGGCCCGGCCCGGATTCACCTACCACAACAGCTTCCTGGTGGCCGATGCCTCGGGCGCCGTGGTGCTGGAGACGGCCGGGCGCCAGTGGGCCACCGAGGTCGTGACCGGCCGCGGTCGATCGATCTCCAACGGACTGACCATTCCGGACTTCGCCGCCGCCCACGCCCGCCGGGTCCGGGGTCGGGTGGCCGCCTGCGCCCGACGGAGGGCCCGCACCCAGGCCTCAGCCGAGGCAGCCTCCGACGTGGCCGACCTGTTCGCAGCTCTGCGCGACCACGGCGACCAACCCGGGCCCCGCTGGTCGCGGGTGAACGGCGCTCTCGACGCCCCGTGCGCCCATGCTGGTGGCCGCATCACCGCTACGCAGACCACCGCGTCGTGGGTGGCCGACCTGCGAGATGCGCCACTTCACTGGGCGACGGCCACCGCTGCGCCTTGCACCTCGCTGTTCAGGCCGCTTCGGGTGGACGAGGCCCTGGCCGAGGGCCCGGCAACCGAATCGGCCACCGACCGGTTCGACCCCGCGGTGGCCTGGTGGCGCCACGAGCGCCTGCACCGGGCCACGCTGATCGACCACCAGGGTGCCCTGGCCCGCTACGCCCATGCCCGAGATCGCACCGAGGCGGCCTGGCTGACCGAGCCGCCGACGACCGTCGACGCCTTCGCCGAGGCCGACCGGCTCGAGGAGACGTGGCTGACCGACGTCGTGGGCGCGGAGCTGCCCGACCGCCGCCCCCGCTGGTTGCGGTCGCTCTGGGAGACGTGGGACGTCGCAGCCGGAATGCCTGCCACCACCACCGCCCGCCCGAGGATGCAGCACGTCGGTGGCTGACCGCAGCGGTGGGGTGGTCGTGGTCGGGGCGGGGCTGGCCGGGCTGGCTGCCGCCCGGCGGCTGGTGGCGACAGGCGTCGACGTGACCGTGTTGGAGGCCCGCGATCGCGTCGGAGGGCGGACCGAGGGCGGGCGCACCGCCGACGGCACGCCCATCGAGCTGGGCGGCCAGTGGATCGGCCCCACCCAGAACCGGATGTACGAGCTGGTCGCAGAGCTCGGACTGGCCACGTTCCCGACCTGGAACCACGGCGAGACGCTGCTGCAGCTCGGCGGGCGGCAAGTTCGGGTGGCCTCGCACCGGGGCGCCACGCCGAAGCTGAGCCCGTTCATCCTGGCCGACCTGGCCCAGGGCACGGCCCGCTTCGCCCGGCGGGCGGCCGCGACTTCCCTGGAGGAGCCGTGGCGCACCCCGCATGCCCGCCGGTTCGACGGCCAGACCTTCGAGACCTGGATCACCCACAACCTGCGGACCCGAGCTGGACGGGCGTACTTCCGTGTCGTCTGCGAAGCGGTGTTCTCCGCCGGGTCGACCGACCTCTCCGCCTTGCACGCGTTCTTCTACGCCCACTCCGGGACTGACCTGGACACGTTGCTGGCGACCGACGGCGGGGCCCAGCAGGACCGCATCGTCAACGGCTCGGTCCGCATCAGCGAGGTCATGGCCGACGTCCTCGGAACCCGGGTGCGACTCGGCGCACCGGTCCGTCGGATCCATCAGGACGACCGCGGCGTGCGAGTCACGACCCAGGCCGGGGAGGCCATCGAGGGCGACCGGGTGATCGTGACCCTGCCGCCGACCCTCGCCGGGCGGCTGGAGTACGGACCGGACCTGCCCTCCTGGCGCGACCAGCTCACCCAGCGCCTCCCGGCCGGGTCGGTGATCAAGCTGTTCGCCGTCTACGACGAGCCGTTCTGGCGCGACGACGGACTCAACGGGCAGGCCGCCTCGGACATGGGCCCGGTCAAGGTCATGTTCGACGCCAGCCCACCGGGCGGTCGTCCCGGGGTCCTCCTCGGGTTCATGGAGGCGGGCGACGGGCGCACCTGGGCCCGGCGGCCCCTGGCCGAGCGACGAGAGGCCGCCATCGGCTGCTTCGTGCGCGCCTTCGGTCCCCGAGCGGCCGAACCGTCGGAGTACATCGAGCGCGACTGGATGGCCGAGCCGTTCAGCCGGGGTTGCTACGGCGCCCACTTCGCCCCGGGGGTGTGGACGGCGTACGGCCACGCGCTGCGGGCTCCGATAGGCCGCATCCACTGGGCCGGCGCCGAGAGCTCGCCGGTGTGGAACGGCTACATGGAGGGCGCCGTCCGCTCCGGCGAGTCCGCAGCCGACGACGTGGGTGCCCACGTTCGCTCCGAGCGTCGGTCCACCCCCACCCACTGATTCCTCGAGCGCCGCTTTTGCGTGTGTGACAGTCGGGCCGGTAGCAAGGTCGCCGCCCTGGCGCGGCCCGCCTGGCGCCTCCACCGCAAGCAGAGCGGCTCGCACCCCGCGAGCTGCGAGCCCCTCGAGAGGTTGACCCGATGACCTACGTCTTGGCCGAGGGTGGCTATCAGGCCTTCGACCTGAGCGGCACCGACACCGCCTTGTTGGTGATCTCGCTGCTGGTCGCGGTGGGCGCCCTGGGTGTGGCTGCGGTGATGATGCGCGGCGTGCTCGCGGCCGACGACGGACCGGCGGCGATGACCGTCATCTCCGACGCCATCCACGAGGGGGCCCTGGCCTACATCAAGCGCCAGTTCCGCACCATCGCCGTGATCGTCGTTCCCCTGGCCGTCGTCGTGTTCCTCACCTCGACCGAGATCGACAAGGAGTCCGGCGAGGTCGCCCTCAGCTTCGCCGAGTCGGGCCTGTTCCGGACAGGCGCCTTCCTCGTGGGCGGGCTGGCTTCGGCTTCGATCGGGTTCCTGGGCATGTGGCTGGCTACCAGGGCCAACGTGCGCACCACCGCCGCGGCCGTGCGATCGGACTTCGGGGCCGCCTTCGCAGTCGCCTTCCGCACCGGCGGCGTGGTCGGGCTGGCCACCGCCGGACTCGGCCTGCTCGGCGCCACCACGATCATCCTGCTGTTCCAGAACACGTCCTCGGCGATCCTCATCGGGTTCGGGTTCGGCGGGTCGCTCCTGGCCCTGTTCCTGCGCGTCGGGGGCGGCATCTTCACCAAGGCCGCCGACGTGGGCGCCGACCTGGTCGGCAAGGTCGAGGCCGGCATCCCCGAGGACGACCCCCGCAACCCGGCCACCATCGCCGACAACGTGGGCGACAACGTGGGCGACTGCGCAGGCATGGCCGCCGACCTGTTCGAGTCCTTCGGTGTGACCCTCGTAGCGTCGATCATCCTGGGCGTCACCGCCTTCGCCGGCATCGGGCTCGGTCCCGAGGAGGCGACCCGCGGCGTCGTCTTCCCGGTCGGGGTCATGGCCATCGGACTCGTCGCCTCTGCCATCGGCCTGCTCGTGGCCAAGGCTCGCCCCGGCGAGACCGACGCCCTGAAGATCATCAACCGGGGCATCGGCGTGGCCCAAGTCATCTCGATCGCCGGCGCTGCCGTGCTGGCCTTCGCCTACGTGGGTGACCCCGAGGGCGCCAGCATCTCTCACCCGGGGGCCCGCATGTTCGGTGCCGTCGTGGCCGGTGTGGCCCTCGGCTACGTCGTGTCGCGCATCACCGCCTACTACACCTCGACCACGACCAAGCCGGTCCAGGAGATCGCTCGGGCCAGCCGCACCGGGCCGGCCACCACCGTCCTCGAGGGCATCAGCTCCGGTCTGGAGTCCGCCGTGTGGGGCCTCATCGCGGTGGCCGTCGCCATCGGGGCCGCTCTGGCCCTGGGCGGGGGCAGCTTCAAGTTCTCGACCTACCTGGTTGCCCTGGCCGGCATCGGGATGTTGTCGAACACCGGGATCATCGTGGCCGAGGACACCTTCGGACCGGTCGCCGACAACTCGGCCGGCATCGCCGAGATGTCGGGCCACTTCGAGGGTGAACCCGAACGGATCATGGTGAGCCTCGACGCGGTGGGCAACACCACCAAGGCCGTGACCAAGGGCTTCGCCATCGGGTCCGCGGTCATCGCCGCGGTGGCCCTGTTCGCCTCCTACGGCGAGACGATCATCGAGCAGATCGGCGGGTCGCCGGAGATCGACGCCTCGTTCCCGATCAACGTCGCCGATCCCAAGGTCTTCATCGGCCTGCTGATCGGCGGTTCCATCGCCTTCATCTTCTCGTCGTTGGCCATCCGCGCCGTCTCCCGCACCGCCAGCGTCGTCGTCGAGGAGGTCCGCCGGCAGTTCGCCGACGGCAAGATCATGCGTGGCGAGAAGGCGCCGGACTACGGGCCGGCCATCGACATCTGCACCACCGCGTCGCTTCGCGAGCTGGCCACCCCGGCTCTCATCGCCGTGCTCACCCCGGTCATCGTCGGCTTCGGCCTGGGCCCGATCTCCCTCGGTGCGTTCCTGGCCTCGGTCATCGTCGTGGGCCAGCTCATGGCCAACTTCTTGTCCAACGCGGGCGGCGCCTGGGACAACGCCAAGAAGTACATCGAGGACGGAGCCGAGGGGGGCAAGGGCTCGGACCCCCACAAGGCGGCGGTGATCGGCGACACCATCGGCGATCCGTTCAAGGACACGGCCGGGCCGGCCCTGAACCCGCTCATAAAGGTCATGAACCTGGTCTCGCTGCTGATGCTGCCGGCGATCATCGGCTTCTACGACGAGGGTGCGCTCGCGGAGGGGCGCCAGCTGGTCGAGCCGGCGGGCATCGCCATCGCCGTGGCCGCCGGCGCCGTGGTCATCGCCGCCATTGCCTTCTCCAAGGGCATGCTGAGCCGAGCCGGGGCACGACCGGCCTGAGGCATGCGAAGCCCCTCGCCGCGGCTTCTGAGGCGGTCATGGCCCGGAGTACGATCGCCAGGCCGCGTCGACGACGTCGGCCCACACCCAAGCGCAGGAGAACACCCAGTGGCCACCGATGACACCACGGGACCCGACGGTGAGGACCGCTCGCGCGACGGCCACACCACCGTGACCGACCCCGTCGAGCAGCCCGTCGCGGAGCCCGACGACGAGGGCCACGATGACCGACAGGACGACGACGAGCCCTACGACGACGTGCCCGATGATCGTCGCCGCATCGTGCTCATCGCGGGCGTGGCCTTCCTCATCATCGCCGTGCTCGCCTTCGTTTTGACCCGCGACGGTGAGGCGGACCCGACCGACCGCACTGGCGCCGGAGGATCGTCCTCGACCAGTCAGGCCACCGGCGACCCGGCCGAACCCGGCTCGCAGGTGTCGATCGTCGGCACGAGCGACGCCTTCGACACCGAGGATGCCGACGCCGTCCCCGCCCTCGAGAGCGGAGCCGAGTGGGAGCAGGTCAGCGGCACCTGGGGCATTCGTGACAGCGCTGTCGCCGTGGTCGAGCCGTCGGAGAACCGCAACTTCCTCGTGGTCGACGTCGGCTACCCGGACCTGCAGGCGCAGATGCGATTGGCCACCGTCAGCAAGGGGGCCGGGTTCACGTTCCGATACCAGGACGAGTTCCACTACTGGGCCCTCGAGGTCGTTCCGGAGTTCTCGACCCTCAACATCATCAAGGTGATCGGGGGCGACGCTCAGGGTGAGGGCGAGGGTGGCCTCAAGGTCCTCGACAAGGTCGCCGATGTACCGGTCGCGGATGGCACGACGATCGGCGTCATCCTCCGGGGCGACGACATCGACGTGGTGGTCAACAGCAAGGTCGTCAAGACGCTGTCGGACTCCGACCTGGCCGGCCTGGGCCGCGTGGGCTTCACCACCCTCGGCCCGGGCACCGCTGATGCCCGCTTCGACGACTTCACCGCAGGCGGCCCCACCGGTGAGGGTGTCATCGGGTCGAACGACCGGGACCTCGAGACACCACCCACGAGCGAGGGCGGCTGACCCAGATCGTCGGCCCGGCCGGGCCGACGTCTCGGCGCGCCCCCGCCCTCGTCGGCTCCGAGGGGTGGCGGGACCTCGCACTTCGGGGCGTGCCCCTGGCCGGGGCCGGATTGGTGCTCGGTGGCTGGGGGGGCATGGTGGTCGCCGCCGTGGGTGTCGCTTCCACCTTCGGCCGCCGGACGACAGCAGCGGCCGCTGGTGCGATCGCTCTGATGGCGACCGCAGCCGTGGCCACCGTGGCCGAGGCGCCGCTCGCGGTCGACGAGCTGGACTCCAAGTTCGCGGCCGACCGCCCGCTGGCGGCGGCATCGGCGACGGCGGCCGCGATCCTCATCCTCGTCGTCGCAGTGACCATCGCCGTCCGGGCTCGACGCTCTCTCGTGCGCGGGGCGGTGGCCGACGCACCGCCCGCGATCGATGGATCGTCGCCCGGTCGACCGTTACGTGTTGCGATCCGTGACGCCGGCGCCAACGTCGGGCCCTGGCTCGGGGTTGCCGGCGTCGTGGTTCTCGCGGCGGTCGCCCTGGCCGTCGCGGCCCCCTCGCCGCCCTCAGCCACCAGCGCCGTCGCCGACTCGGTGCGCCAGGGCCTGGGGTGGGGCACGCTCGAAGACGGCACCCTGCGCCTCGACGGGACCGAGCCGCCGTTGCCGGTCGTGGTCGACGCCGTGGCTCCCGGTCATGCGCCGTGGGCGACGCCGCTGGCAGGGGCGGTGGCCGTCGCCGTCGTCGCCGTCCTCGTCGCCCGGCA
>Ga0136640_10000444_pt1 | contig 15841 bp, 10 predicted proteins | sample AntDrymUQ8642106_2_FD_105498 | JGI IMG/M metagenome (GOLD analysis project Ga0136640, IMG submission 105498) | Polar desert sand microbial communities from Dry Valleys, Antarctica - metaG UQ864 (21.06) | ecosystem: Environmental > Terrestrial > Soil > Desert | place: Antarctica: Dry Valley...
CACGCTGCTCGACCGGCTCGACGCGCCGCACGAGGATCGGGTGACCCACCTCCTCGCCGTGCACAACAACCAGGCACAGAGGCCCCTCGAGGACGAGCTGATCCACGGCCACCAGCGGATCGCGGATGAGCTCGGCCTTCGCCTGCTGGTGGTGACCACCACCGCTCGTCGGCTGATCGACAGCCTTCGGCCCTGGATCGACACCGTTGCTCCGATCCTCGTCTCGGCCGGGCTGGCCGTCGGAGAGGGGCTGGGCCGACTGACCTGGACCGGGGCCCACCCGGCAACGGTGTCGACCCGCAGCGGTCAGGACCCGGCCGTGATCGAGGCGCTCGCGACCAGCCGCATCAACGTGGCGCTGGGCAACCCTCGCCGGCACCGCCACGAGCGGGTCGCCCACCTGCTCAGCCACGAACTAGCCCGTTCGACACTCCATGTCTGCTGGGAGGGGACCGCCGTCGGCAACTGCGGTCGCTGCTTCAAATGCCTGCTGACCATGTCGGAGCTGGCGCTGGCGGGCGATCCTGACCCCACCCGTGGCTTCGACGCTCCGCTCGACCCGCGGGCGGTCAGGACGCTTCAGCCGCTTGCCAGCCAAGGACCCCTGGTGGCGCCGTTGGTCGAGCTGCTGGCGCCGGTTCACGAGGAGCTGCGGCGGGCCTGGGCCGATGCCTGGGCGGCTGGTCAGGGCGAACCTGGGGCGAGTCGCTGGGGCGACCGCAGCCCTCCGGGCCTGGCCGGGCCGGGTGTACCCGAACGGGTCGCGGCCGGGTTGCGGGCCGTGTCCGGAACCGCCGAGGCTCCGCGGGCCGGCCCACTGGGGTGGAGACCGGGTGCGGTGCCGCTGCGACCCGCCTTCGCCGACCACCACCGGGTGCGGACGCTCACGGGCGCGGTCGCCACAAGACGACATGCCTGGGCTGTGGTCGAGCATCACATCCGCGCCGAGGAGCGCGACGGGGCCCAGGCCGGCCTGGCGCTGCGTTGCCAGGAGGCGTTCGGCCCCGGCCCGTGCTACCTCCCTGGCATCCTCTGGGCCCACGACGGGGCGCCGGTCCTCGGTCGCGACGCCGTGGCCGCCCTGCTGCGCAGCGCCCGGACCCGCCTCTGGTGGCGCGACGACGGTGACCTCGAGCCGCTGCGCGTCGTCGAGGCCATCGAGCAAGGCTGCCTCCCGCTCCAGGTCATGCCGGCCGGCCCCGCCGACGACCTCGCCGCCGCCCTGCCCGGCGAGCTCGCCGCCCTGGTCGTCGCGAGCGACGAGCTCGAGCACCTCGATCTCTCTCCCGACGCCGTGGCCGCCCGCGTGGGCCCTGCCGTCGACCACCTGCTCACCGGCCACCCCGAGCGCGATCTGACGGCAGGGGCCTACGGTGCCTGACCCGGCTGACGAGGAGGCGGGCCCGCCTCGGGCCCAACGGATCCGGGGCCTGGTCGAGCGGGCCCGGCGCCCGCCGCCCGCGACCCTCGGCGAGACGGGCACGGACGGGGCCGCAACCCAAGCGACGCTGATCGAGCTGGGCGCGACCCTGGCCCGCCTGGAGGATCTGGCCTGGGCCGGGCGCCACGACACCCAGGGCGGGATCGCCGCAATCGGCAACCATCTGGGCCACCTCGATCGCATCCTCGATGACCTGACCCAGGAAGCAACGCGCATCGACGCCGCGGTCGCCGCCCAGGCCACTGCCTTGCACCGGGCCGTTGCTGCTCCGGCGCGCCGGGCGGCGGCCGACGCGCTGCGCCACTCCCTCGGGCCGGCCCCCGACCTGCGACCCGGACTCACGGTATTCACGCTGTGCTGGAACCACGGCGAGCTCCTGGCCGAATCGGTCCGGTCGGGGCTGGCCGTCCTCGACCAGCTCCCCGACGGCGACCACGGTTCGCTGTTGGTGTTCGACGACGCATCCACCGACAGGACCCACGACGTGGTCATCACCTTGGCCATCGAGGACAGCCGGGTCCGGGTCATCAGCTCGCCCGTCAACCTCGGCCTCGCGCTGGCGCGCACCACCCTGCTCCACGCAGCCGAGACGACCCACGCCTTCCACCTCGACGCCGACAACACCGCCCTACCCGACGGGGTGACGAGCCTCTACCGGGCGGCGAAGATGACCGACGCCGCCCTCACCTACGGCACCGTCGTGCAGGTCGATGCGAACGGGGTGAGCCTCGGGCCCATCTCCAACGAGCCGATCGCGCCGGCCCTGTTCCGCTCGAACTACGTCGACACCATGGCCGTCACCGACGTGGCCACGTTCCGCCGCCTCGGCGGTTGGTCGAGCGACCCGCTGCTCGAGCACGTCGACGACTGGGCCGCGGTGCTGCGCCTGGCCGAGGCCGGTGAGCTGGTCGCCTTCGTCCCCGCACTGGTGGGCCGCCACAGGGTGCTGGAGACCTCGTTCCACCGGACCGTCGCGGACCCGCGCCTCGGCGCCCGCCGGGTGGCCCGCGTCCTCGACCCCGTCGGCCGGCGCCACGGCGACGACCCGATGGCGGGCGTGGCCGCCTGCGCCGTGCATCCCGACGTCGGGCCGCTGTGGGCCAGCCCCGAAGCCGTCGCCCTCCGACCCGCCCTCGCCCCTCCGCCGTTGGCAGCCGTCGAGGTGCGAGCGCCGGGCCGGCGGGTGCTGGTCGTGGCCCCCGGCGGGGTGGCCAACTTGGGCGACGACGCCATCGGCGTCCGCGGCATCGAGCGGCTGCGGGCTGCGTTCGGACCCGACGTTGCCGTCGACCTGTTGACCGACGGCTCCCGGCCCGTCCCGGGGCTGGGCTCGGTGCGATGGCTCGGGCCGCTCCTAGACGTGGTCGCCGGTCTGGACCTCGACGCGCTCGGCCCTCTCGACGCCGACCTGGCGGCGGCGGCCGACAGGGTGCGCGTGGGGCACGCCCGTTGGGCGCCCCTGGACCCGACGGCCTACGACGCCTGCGTGGTGCTGGGCGGCGGGACGCTCGCCTCGACGTGGTCCGACGGCCTCATCGCCCCACGAGCCGTCCTCGGCGCCGCCCTGCGGGCGTCGGGCGTGCCCTACGCCTGTTCGGGCCAGGGCGTCGGCCCGCTCGACACACGGGCCGACCGCGCCCTCGTCGGGGGCCTGTTCGGAGGGGCCGTGGCCGTCTCCTGCCGCGACGGAGCATCGGCCGCCCTGGCCCGCGCGCTGCTCGGGGCCGAGCCTGCCTCGATCGAGGTGACCGGCGACGACGCCCTAGGCCTGAAGCCATCGGATCGCGCCGCCGCAACTGGGCGCGGAGGGCATCGCCGGGTGCTGGCAGTCACCGTCCGGCGGGCGGAGTACGTCAGCGTGGGTGCCAGCGACGGCTCTGCCATGCGCTGGATGGCCGCTGCCGATGCCCTGGCCGCCGAGCGCGACTGGGACGTCCTCGGCGTCGCGCTCAACAGTCAGGGCCCAGAGCCGGAGATCGCCACCCTCGCGCAGGTGCGGGCCACCGAGCCGATGGTGGCGCGGTGGCGCCTCGTCGACTGCGGCCCCGATCCCCGCCGCCTGGCGGAGGTGGTGTCGACCGCGACGGCCGTGGCCGCGCAGTCGTTCCATGCCGCCCTGCTCGCCCTCGACGCCGGTGTCCCCGCCGTCCTCGCCGCGGAGACCCGGTACTACCGGGTCAAGGCCGACGGCCTGGCCGAGACGACCGGGCTCCCTCCGAGCCTCGCGGTCACCGACCCATCGGACCTCGGTGCCGCGCTGGATGCCGTCAGCGCCGCCGTCGCCCAGGACCCTCACCCTCTCGCCCGGGCCACCGCCGAGGTCGACACGTGGTGGACGAAGCTCCCCACCAAGCTGGGCGTCAAGCCTGTCAGCGGTTGAGGTAGTCGTCGGCTCCCGTGAAGGGCCAGGAGTCGGGGAGGTCTACGGCGTCGACCGCCGGAGGGAGCACCCTGTAGGAGGTCTCGCCGGGTCGGGTCATGCCGAACTCTTCGCGGGCGATGCGCTCGACCTCCCCCGGTGTCTCCAGCTCGGCGATCCGCTGCTCGAGGCGGCGTTCCTCGGCGCGGATGGCCCCGAGCTCCTCCTGCCTGGCCTCGGCCTCGTCTCGTTGGGTCAGCCAGTCCTGGGTCGGGAACACGGCCACCAGCAAGAATCCGACCACGACGATCGACGCGGCCAGGCTCGCCGCCACCCGATGCCATGGTCGAGGCTGGCGCCCACGGTCGATTCGGCGCGGCGATCCCTTCGACCCGGCCGAACGCCGGGCCGCGCTGGTAGCGGCGGCTGCGCCGGTGGGCCGACTGGCGGGGGGTCGTCGTCGAGAGCCGCTCATCGGCCGGCCCTCGCCACCGCTGCTCCGCCGGGGTAGGAGGCGGCCTCGCCCAGGTCCTCCTCGATGCGTAGCAGCTGGTTGTACTTGGCCACCCGGTCGCTGCGGGCCGGCGCCCCCGTCTTGATCTGGCCGCAGTTGGTGGCCACCGCCAGATCGGCGATGGTGGTGTCCTCGGTCTCGCCCGAGCGGTGCGACATCACCGAGGTGTAGCCCGAGCGGGTGGCCAGGGCGACGGCGTCGAGCGTGGCCGTGAGGGAGCCGATCTGGTTCACCTTGATGAGGATGGAGTTGGCCACACCGGCCTCGATGCCCCGCTCGAGGCGCTCGACGTTGGTGACGAAGAGGTCATCGCCGACGAGCTGGACCCGTTGCCCGAGGGCCCCGGTTAGGTCGGCCCAACCGTCCCAGTCCTCCTCGGCCATGCCGTCCTCGATCGAGACGATCGGGTAGCGCTCGGCCAGGTCGACGAGGTACGACACGAAGTCCGAGGGCGAGAGCTTGCGGTCCTCACCGGCGAGTACGTATGTGCCGCCGGTGAAGAACTCCGTCGACGCGACGTCGAGGGCGATCGCCAAGTCCCTCCCAGGCTCGAACCCTGCGCCCTTGATGGCCTCGACCAGCAGGCTGATGGCCGCCTCGTTGGACTCGAGGTCGGGGGCGAACCCGCCCTCGTCGCCGACGGCGGTGGCCAGGCCCCGGCCGGCCAGCACGGACTTGAGGACGTGGTAGGTCTCGGCCCCCCACCGCACGGCCTCGCTCAGGCTGGCGGCGCCGATGGGCATGACCATGAACTCCTGGATGTCCATGTTGTTGTCGGCATGGGCCCCCCCGTTGAGGACGTTCATCATCGGCACGGGCAGGACGTGGGCGTTGGTGCCGCCGACGTGTCGGTAGAGCGGAAGGCCCAGGTTGGTGGCTGCGGCCCTGGAGGTGGCCAGCGACACGCCGAGGACGGCGTTGGCGCCGAGGCGGCCGAGGGCGTCGGTGCCGTCGAGGTCGAGCAGGGCCCGATCGACGGTGCGCTGGTCACCGGCGTCGAGGCCGACGACCTCGTCGCGGATCTCGCCGTTGACGTGGCCGACGGCGGTGCGAACCCCCTTGCCGCCGTAGCGGTCGTCGCCGTCGCGCAGCTCCACCGCCTCGAACTGCCCGGTCGAGGCCCCCGACGGGACCGCCGCCCGACCAATCGCACCCGAGTCGAGCACGACCTCGACCTCAACTGTGGGGTTACCCCGCGAGTCGAGGATCTCCCGCCCGACGACGTGCTCGATGGTGCTCATGTTGGTCCGCACCTCCGGGCGCGTCGTCTGGAAAGTCGTCGGGTCACACACAGAGTGGGGCCAGGCCGACTAAGCGTACGCGACGGGGACGACCTCCTCCGGCCATCAGCTCCCGCTCTCGGCCGCGCTGACCTGGTCGCGGATGCGGGCGGCGGCGGTGCGGAGGGCGGACTCGGGGTCGATCCCGGCCCTGCGGGCCGCTGCGACCAGGGCTAGGAGCTGCCCACCGAGGTCGTCGGAGGTGGCCACCTCCTGCCCCGGCGAGCCCCGCGGTGGTGACCAGGGGTGACCGGCGGTCTCGGCCTTGCGCAGCACCTTGTGCGCCCACAGTAGGGCGGGCAGGTCGTCGTTGAGCCCGTCCATGGCGCCGGTTCGGCCGGTCTCGGCCCGCTTGATCTCCTCCCACGACCGGGCCAGCGACGCCGGGTCGGTCGCCACGTCGCCGCTCGGAGCGGTGTCGCCGTCGGGCCCGAACACGTGGGGGTGACGGCGGACGAGCTTGTCGTGGATGGCCTGGGCCACGTCGGCCAGCGTGAACGCGCCCCGCTCGGAGGCCAGGGTGGCGTGGAAGACGACCTGGAACAGGAGGTCGCCCAGCTCCTCGGCCAGGTGCTCGTCCGCCGCCATCTCGCCGTCGGTGCCTTCGACCTCGCTCCACGCCGAGATGGCCTCGACCACCTCGTAGGCCTCCTCCAGGGCGTGGCGGGTGAGGCTGACGTGGGTCTGCTCGCGATCCCACGGGCAGCGCTCGCGCAGCGTCCGCACCAGCTCGGCGAAGTCGACCAGCTTGCTCGCCACCGGCTCGGCCAGAGCGGGGATCCAAAGCGACGTGAGGTGGTCGGGCTCGACGCTGCGGTCGAGGTCGGCCCAGGCCACCTCGGTGACGGTCTCGTCGGGCAGGCCGAGGCGCTGCAGCACCAACACCGGTTCGGTCGGGGCCTCGTCGACGGCGAGCTTGATGTCCGACATGACCCGCTGGCTGTGGCAGTGCGCCACCAGCAACGGACCCCGCTCGCCGGCGGCGGCCGCCGCGAAGCGGTGGCCGTCGATGAGGCGCACCCCCGCATCCAACGGGTCGACGCCGAGTCGCACCCACGTCAGGTCCAGGAAAGACAGCGCCGGTCGCACGTCGAGCGTGACGTGATCGGCCGAACACCGCTCTGCGAGCAAGTCGACGGTTCGCTCCAGCACCCGGGGCGAGCCGGGCACGGCGTAGACGACCTCGCCGTGCTCTGCGGCGTGGGCGACCATCTCGTCGGCTATGCGCCGGTAGACCTCGGCGAAGGTGGCGCCCTGGTCGTAGGCGTCGTCGAAGGTCTGGGCATCGCGCACGACCGACGCTGCGGGGTGGCGCGCTGTCCGCAACCACACGGGCCGACCACCGGCCAACAGCTCGGCTGTCTCGGCGGTGATGAGCTCCGGCCCGGCCGGTCCGAGCCCGCAGACCGTGATCCGCCCCCCCGTCACCCCCCGGCGCTGGGGGTGGACACGTCGGGGGCGGGAGCCGTGGTGGGGCCCCCGGGACCGTCGCCGTCACGTGACCCCCGCGGCGGGATCACGACACCCTCGGCTGAGTCCCAGCGACCGAATCGGGGATCGAGCCGCACCTCGACGCGCCGGAGCCTCCGCTCCAGGAGGGCGTCGACCTCGGCCTCGCCGGTGGCCGGGACCTGTTGCGCGATCTGCTCCTGCACGTCGACGAAGGCCTGCTGCTGGCGACCCTCGACCTCGATGAGGCCGAGGTTGCCCATCTCGTCGAAGGTTTCGGGCCCGATCACGTCGCCCTCGGCGGCGGTCGCGATGCTCTCGAACAGAGCGGGTTCGATCTGCTGCTGCAGCTGCGGCAGGGCGAGGCACTCGCCGGTGCTGCCCCTGGCGGCGGCCAGCTCGGGGTCGATCGTCACCTCGGCCGAGACGTCGCCGAAGTCCTCGCCGGCGTCCAGGCGGGCCGCCACGGCGTCGAGCTGGTCGGGGGCGATGAGGATGAGCCGCAGGCACACCGCCAGGAACTGGTCGGGGTTGGCCTCGTAGAACTGGCGAGCTGCCTCCGACACGTCGGCGCCCTCGGCCTCGTCGCGGCGCAGGGCCACCGCCGCGCCGGCCAGGCCGATGAGCCACCGCCGGGTGTCGGCCTCGATGGCGTCGACCAGGTCCTTGCCGAGGTTCTCCTCCGGGCTGCCGCTGGCCAGGCTTTGCTCGAGCTCGTCGCGCCCCGCCTTCCTGTCCTCTTGGGAGACCTCGAGTCCCCGGTCGCGAGCCTCTTCGGCGAGGATCGTGCGGATGACGAGGATGCGCAGCACATCGCTCGCCCACTGCGTGCTGTACGAGGCGTCGCCCTCGCCCCGGATCTGCTCCCGGGCGTCGTCGGGCGCCGTCTCGGCGTAGGCGGAGAGGATGTCGGTGACCCGCTCGGCGGAGATGTCGGTGCCATCCACCGTCGCCGCCGGTGGCCGGCCCGGGTTGCAGGCCCCGGCGCCGAGGGCCACGAGCAGCACCCCCACCGCGACCAGGACGGGAGAGCGGCGGCGAACGGAGGGCACGACGACCGACTGTAGGGGTCGACGCCAAGGCCCAGGCAGTCGACTGCGCCCGTTCTGGCGTACCTCTTGCACCCACCCGGTGCCTGCGGTACGCCATTTCCCTGATTCGGCTCCGCCTGTCGTTGCGCGCGCCACCAAGCAGTCATTAGGTTCACCTAACAGACGACGTCCGACCGCCCACCGACCAGGAGTCCTCCCATGCCGATCTCGCCGCCTTCGACTCGTCGCCTGGTGGCGTCGGGCGTGGCTGCCGTGCTCGCCCTCGGGCTGAGCCTGGGCGCCTGTGGCTCCGACGACGACGGGGAGGCCGTGCGCGAGGTCGGCTCCGGCAGCGAGGGAAGTGGGTCCGGAGGCAGCGGAGGGTCCGGCTCGGGCGGCTCGGGCAGTGGAGGATCCGCGTCGGCCGGTGAGTGCAGTCCGGTCGGCGCCGACCTGGAGGACTCGGCCGCCGAGACCGTGGCCGTCGCCCTCGACGACTTCCTCTTCGACCCGGCCGAGATCAGCGTGGCGGCCGGCACCGTCACCTTCGAGGCCGAGAACAACGGCACCGAGAACCACGAGCTGGCCTTCCTACCCGGCGGCGGCGAGATCCCGATGACCGACGACGACAAGCCCGACGAGGACGCCCTGGCCGAGGCCGGCGCCTTCGAGCTCGAGGCCTTCGGCCCGGGCCAGACCTGCAACGCCACCTACGAGCTGGAGCCCGACACCTACACCCTCTTCTGCATCGTGGAGAGCGAGGACGGGACCACCCACCTCGAGAAGGGCATGCAGGGCGAGCTGGTCGTCGAGTAGCCCGACGAGGGCGGTGAGGCAGTGGCGGGCTCAGCCTCGCTTGGGGCTGCGGCCGTGGAGGAGGCCGATCAGCTTGGCCACGATCTTGTCGGTGGCCGGGCCCCGGCTGAAGCTGGTGAGGTTCAGCGGAGCGGGCATGCGCTGGCGGGCCACGGCCTTGGCCCGGGTGAACTCACGTAGGCCGTCGGCGCCGTGGATGCGCCCGAAGCCGGAGTCGCCCACCCCACCGAAGGGCAGCGACGGGATGGCGGCGAAGGAGATGACCGAGTTGACCGCCGTCATGCCCGACCGCAGGCGCGCCGCCAGCTCCTCGCCCCGCTCCTTGGCGAACACGGTGGCGCCCAGGCCGTAACGGGTGGCGTTGGCCCGCTCGACGGCGATGTCCATGTCCGCGACCCGGGCGATCGTCACCGTCGGTCCGAACGTCTCGTCGGTGTTGGCCACCGAGTCCTCGGGCACGTCGACCAAGACGGTGGGCTGCACGTACCGGTCGCCAACCGCGTCGGACCCGCCGACGAGGGCCCGGCCGCCCCTGGCGAGGGCGTCGGCGATGTGGGTGCGGATGACCTCGAGCTGGCTGGGCATGGTGATGGGCCCGATGTCGGCCCCCTTGCCCGACCCGGCCTCGACGTCGGACGCCTTGGCCACCACCTTGTCGACGACCTCGTCGTAGACATCGGTGTGGACGTAGACCCGCTCGACGCCGACGCAGGTCTGACCGGCGTTGGACATGGCGCCCCACGTGATGGCGTCGGCCGCGGCGTCGAGGTCGGCATCGGCATCCACCAGGAGGGCGTCCTTGCCCCCACATTCGATGAGCACCGGGGTCAGGGTCTCGGCGCACGCGGCCATGATCTTCTTGCCCGTCGCCGTGGACCCGGTGAAGGCGATCTTGTCGACGCCGGCCACGCAGAGAGCAGCCCCGGTTGGACCCGAGCCGGTGACGACCTCGAGCAGGCCACCGATGCCCATGGCCTCGGCAGCGCTGTCGGCTAGCCAGCGCCCGACGCCCGGCGTGTATTCCGACGGCTTGAACACGACGGCGTTGCCGGCGGCCAGGGCGTAGCCGATGGACCCCATGGGCGTGAACAGGGGGTAGTTCCACGGTCCGATCACCCCGATGACCCCGAGGGGCTGGTACTCGAGGGTGGCGGCGTGGTTGGACATCAGCAGCCCGGGCGACACCTTGTGGCGCTTCAACACCTTGGCCGCGTTGCGGGTGGCCCAGGCCATGTGGTCGACCGCCAGCACGATCTCGAGCATGGCGTCGCCGTGGGGCTTGCCCGTCTCGGCGCTGACCAGCTCGGCCAGCTCGTCGGAACGCCTGACCATCAGCGCCTTCCACTCGGTGAGCAGCGGGGCTCGACCCTCGAACCCGAGGTCGGCCCAGCGCTGCGACGCCAGTCGGGCCCGCCCCACCGCCGCGTCGACGTCGGCTGCACTGTTCACCGGGTGGGCGCCGACCACCCGTCCGGTAGCCGGGTCGAGCGAGTCGAAGGTCTCCCGCCGAGAGACGTGGTCGGCGGCGGGGGCGTCGGGGTCTGTCGCTGTCATGGCTGGGTCTCCGGGGCAGAGGTGGTTCCCAGTCGACCACACCGCGGCCTGCACCGCAGAGGGTCGTCGCCGGCTAGCTACTCGACCCGGGCTTTGGCGAGCATGCGCCAACCACCGAGGCTGACGGAGCACCCGCCGCGGGCTCGGGAAGGCGGAGGAGGATGAGGAGATGGTCGGCGAGGAGAGCCTCGTATTCCTCACGCTCCATTGGGCGCGACAGCAGGAAGCCCTGGCCGTAGCGGCAGCCCAGCTCTCGCAGGCGAGCGAGCTGGGCCTCGGTCTCGATGCCCTCGGCCACGACCGTGGTGACGTCGAGCGAGGCGGCCATCTGCATGATCGTGCGAGCCAGGCGCGATCCCTTGGCCGCGCCATCGACGACATCGGTGTCGAGCTCAGCCACGAAGGCCCGGTCGATCTTGACGACGTCGACGGCGAAGCGCTGGAGGTAGGCCAGCGAGCAGTACCCGGTGCCGAAGTCGTCGATGGCGATGCGAACCCCGATCTCGCGCAGCCGGTCGAGCAGTCGGGCGGTGGCGTCGGTGTCGGCCATCAGCGCCGTCTCGGTGATCTCGATGGTCAGGTGGTCCGGGGGCAGGCCGGTCTCAGCCAGCGTCGCCGATACCCGGTCGAGGAACCCGGGGGTGGAGAACTGGACGCCCGAAACGTTCACGCCGACCGTCGAGCCCGTCCGGGCCGCCTGGTGGCAAGCCTCCCCGAGCACGAGCTCGCCGATGGGCACGATGAGCCCGGTCTGCTCGGCGATGGGGATGAACGTGTCCGGCATCACCTCGCCCCGCTCGGGGTGGGACCAGCGAACCAGGGCCTCGGCCCCGCGGACCAGCCCTGTGTCCAGGCAGACGATCGGCTGGTAGACGAGGCGCAGCTGGCCCTGCTCGATCGCCGCCGAGAGGTCGGTCTGCAGGGCCAGGCGGTCAGACGCCAGCTCCCGCATCGACGGGTCGAAGGCGCACACTCGATCTTTGCCGCCCCGCTTGGCCTCGTACATGGCGATGTCGGCGTCGCGCAGCAGGCCGACGGTGGTCGAGACTCCGGTGGCGATGGTCACACCGATGCTGGCCACCACGCTCAGCTCCCGCTCGCCGACCGACACCGGGACGCGCAGGGCCGTGAGGATGCGAGTGGCGATCTCGGCCGCCTCGCCCGGCGCCTGATCGTCCTCCAGCAGCACCGCGAACTCGTCGCCGCCGAGTCGAGCAGTCGTGTCGCCGGCCCGAAGGCATCCGACGATGCGGCGCCCGACGGCGCGCAGCAGGGCGTCGCCGGCGTCGTGGCCCAATCCGTCGTTCACGGCCTTGAAGTCGTCGAGGTCGACGAACAGCACGGCCACCGAGCACGCCGGGTCTCGTCGGCGCCGGTGCAGGGCGTGGTCGACCCGGTCGGCGAAAAGGGCCCGGTTGGCCAGCCCGGTGAGGTTGTCGTGGAAGGCCTGGTGGCTCAGCTCAGCGGCAAGGGCCTTGCGGTCGGTGATGTCGCGCATGGTGAGGGCCAGCCCGTCGACCACTCCATCGTCGAGGAGGTTCGCCGCCACCACCTCGAACTCGCGGGCCGTGCCGTCAGTGGCCAGCAGCCTGGTCTCGAACCGCGACGTGGCCCCGCGGGGACGCGCCGCCGCCTTGAACAGGTGGGCGGTGAGGCCAGCGGCGTCGTCGGGGTGGGCCAGGCGCCGCAGGGCGGAGCCGACGTAGCTCTCGGGCTGGCGGCCGAGGGCGGTGCGGAACGCAGGGCTGACGTAGCTGATCATCCCCTCGGCATCGACCACGCTGATCACATCGGTCGAGTGCTCCACGAGGGCCTCGAAGCGGTCCTCTCCGGCCTTGACGGTGCGGGTCTGCACCGAACGGACGAGGGCCACCATCCGCATCAGAGCGAAGACGAAGGCGGCCAAGGTGGCGACTGCGGGACCGATCAACATCGTCACGCCCGGATCGCCGCCGCGCAGCACCTGCACCACCAAGGTCAGGGGCGGTACGAGGGCGGCGCCGAGCAGCACCGTCACCCTGGTCGAGCGGAGCTTGGTGGTGAGGGTGGCCGGCATCAGCTCACTCGCCATCGAGGGGTCGACGGCGGAGGCTCCGATGAGCGCGTATGCGACGAGGAACGACAGGTCGATCAGACCGCCCTCGGCGTAGGCGTCGAGTCGCTGGGAGAGCACGAAGCCGACATCCGCGGTGACGAACAGCAGGACACCGGCACCCATCAGCGCCGTGGAGGCCGACCGGGTCTCCAGGCCGAACAGCAGCCGCGCCACCGCGGCCAGCAGCACCAGGTCGACGACCGGGTAGGCGATCGACCAGGCTCGTTCCGCGGTGGAGGTGGCCGGCGCGTGCAGCAGCGGCTCGATGATCAGGGCCCACACCAAGACGCCGCCGGCGGTCGTGACGAGCGCCGCGTCGAGGGCGGCGAAGGCATCGCGCACCACGGTCATCGACCGCACCCGGACGACGAGCGACGCGGCCAGCAGCAGGCCTCCTCCCAGGTAGGCGGGCTCAGCTAGCGACGGGAAGGTCTCGGCCCCGACCGCGAGCTGGTTCCACCTGATCAGCTCGCCCACGACGATCGAGCCCAATCCCATGGCCTGGAGGATCCACGCAACGCGGTTGACCGGTCGGTGTCGGATGAGGCCGATCACGAGGGCGAGCACGCCGATGACGCCCACGCCGTTGTAGAGGAGCTCGTTGGCGACGGTGGGGTCGGTGACCCCGTAGGCGACCGCGCGTTCCTCCACCTCCAGCATGTCGGCCGCCAGCCGTCCCCTTTGAGCCAGCAGGCCCCGTCGGCCGGGCGTCAGGTCCTCTTCAGATCGATCTCACATCGATTTCAGGTCGAGTCACCCGTCCGGCCGCAGGCCCTCAGGACCCAGGATCGACCCCGAGGGCGGCACCGAGCGTTCGTCGGGCCGCCTCGGCGACGGGGAGATCGAGACCGGCGTGGGCGGCGACGGCCAGGGCCAGATCGAGATCCTTGTCGCCCAGGGCCCTGGTGTGGGCGAAGACGGCCCGGAGCCCATCATCGGCGGGGAGCGGTCCGGCGCCCTGTCCCAGCATGATCGCCCCCGGACCACCCGTCACGGCGTCGGAGTGGCGCACCACCTCGCCGAGGGCGGCCAGGTCGAGGTCGTTGACCGCGGCCAGGCGGTGCGCCTCACCCACCGCCGCGTAAGAAGCGAAGGTGATGAGGTTGCGGGCGAGCTTGGCTCGGGTCCCGGCACCGACCTCGCCGAATCGGACCACCAGGTCGGCCAGCCCCACCAGCGCGGCCCGGCACCGGTCGACGGCGGCAACGGGACCGCCGGCGAGCACGGCCAGACGCCCGCTCGCGGCACCCATGGGCCCGCCGCTGACCGGTGCGTCGACGACGTGCACGCCGCGGCGGGTGCCCGCCTCGGCCAGCTCCTCGGCGGTGCCGGGTGCGATCGTCGAGTGGATGGCCAAGACCGTGTCTGACGACGCCGCCTCGAACAGCGCCTCGACGACCGCCCGCACCTGGTCGTCGTCACGGACGACGATCGACACGATCGTGGCCCCGGCTGCGATCACCGCCGACGGGTTGTCGGCTGCCTCTACACCTCGTCGGGCGAACGGCTCCACCGCACCGGGAGCCACATCGCAGACCACCAGCCCACCCGGGCGATCGACCAGGCGCCGAGCCATCGGGCCGCCGATCGCGCCCAGTCCGACCCATCCCAGCTTCTCCGGCACACGGCCCGGCCGCGAGGGAGCACCGGGGCGGCCTTCGCTCGGCTCGCTCACGCCGGCTCTCCCACGGACTTGGTCTCGGTGTACTCCTCGAAGCCGAGCACCCCCATCTCACGGCCGACGCCGGACTGCTTGTAGCCGCCGAAGGGCACGTCGCCGCCGTACCAGAGGCCGCCGTTGACGCTGACGGTGCCGGTACGCAGGCGGCGGGCGACATCCCAGGCCCGGTCGAGGTCCCCGCTGTAGACCGCGCCCGACAACCCGTAGGGCGAGTCGTTGGCCAACCGCACCACGTCGTCGTCGCCGTCGTGGGGGATCGCCACCAGCACGGGCCCGAAGATCTCCTCCCGGGCCACCCGGGCGTCGTTGCCCACGCCGACCACGAGCGTGGGCTCGATGAAGTAGCCGCGGTCCCGATCGGCTGGGCGGCCGCCCCCGCAGGCGAACGTCCCGCCCTCCTCACGGGCGAGGCTCAGATAACCCTCGACCCGTTGGCGCTGGCGCTCGGAGATGAGCGGTCCGCAGATCGTGCCCGGGTCGGTCGGGTCGCCCGGCGCCAGGCTGGCCAAGGTGGCGACGGCAGCGTCGACGCCCTCGTCGAAGCGGGCTCGGGGCAGCAGCAGGCGGGTGGTGATGGCGCAGCCCTGTCCGGCGTGGGTGCAGATGGCGAAGGCCGCGAAGGTGGCTGCCGTGGCCACGTCGGCGTCGTCGAGCACGGCGAACGCCGACTTGCCGCCCAGCTCCAGGAACACCCGCTTGAGGGTGTCGGCGGCCCCGGCCATGACCTTGCGGCCGGTGGCGGTCGAGCCGGTGAACGACACCAGGTCGACACGAGCGTCGGCGGTGAGCTGGGCGCCGAGCCCGTGGTCCGACGAGGTCACGATGTTGACCACCCCGGGCGGGACGTCGGTCTCCTCGACGATCAGGCGAGCCAGCGCGCTGGCGGCCCACGGCGTGTCGGGAGCCGGCTTCAGGACGATGGTGTTGCCGGCGGCGAGGGCGGGGGCGACCTTGGCCAGGTTGAGCTGGTGGGGGAAGTTCCACGGCGTGACCGCACCGACGACGCCGACCGGCTCGCGGAGCACCCGCCGCCGGCTGGGGATCCCCATGGGCTCGGCGATGCCCAGGTCGCGACGCCACTCGTAGCGCTCGGCCAGGTCCGCCACCCAGGCCACGTCGCCGACCGGACTGTCGTACTGGGGCCCGCTGGTCAGGAATGCCGGGGCGCCGACCTCGGCGATCGTGAGGGCCCGCATCTCGTCGCCATGGTCGACGAGCGCCTGGTGGAGCTGGCGAAGGCACCGCACCCGCAGGTCGAGGTCGGTGCCCCAGCCCGTCTCGTCGAAGGCGCGGCGGGCGGCGCCGATGGCGGCGTCCATGTCGGCGGCGACGCCGTCGGCGGCGACGCCGAGAACCTCCTCAGTGGCCGGGTTCAGGGTCTCGAAGGTGGCGCCGCCCGAGGCCGGCCGCAGCTCACCATCGATCTGCAGCACGTCCAGCCCGGCCGCCTCGATCGCCCCCGGCCCGCCCCTCATCGCCGACCGCCGGTCCCATGATCTCCGAACTGGTGAAGGTTGCGCGGGCCCTGACCCGCGAGATCGACACCAGTACGGCCGCGCTGGTGCGGGTCGGCGCTCATTACGGGCGCTCCCAGAGGCCGACGGGGGCTTCGCCGATGGGG
>Ga0136640_10000445_pt1 | contig 15837 bp, 16 predicted proteins | sample AntDrymUQ8642106_2_FD_105498 | JGI IMG/M metagenome (GOLD analysis project Ga0136640, IMG submission 105498) | Polar desert sand microbial communities from Dry Valleys, Antarctica - metaG UQ864 (21.06) | ecosystem: Environmental > Terrestrial > Soil > Desert | place: Antarctica: Dry Valley...
CAACGACAACCGCAACAACGACAACCGCAACAACGACAACCGCAACAACGACAACCGCAACAACGACAACCGCAACAACGACAACCGCAACAACGACAACCGCAACAACGACAACCGCGGTGACGGCCGGGACGACGACTTCGACGGCAGCCGCCGCCGCCGCGGCCGCTATCGCGACCGTAACCGTCGCGGCGGCCGGGAGGGCGGGGACCGTTTCGGCGGTAACGAGCCGGACGCGACGATCAGCGAGGACGACGTACTGATCCCGGTCGCCGGCATTCTGGACATCCTGGACAACTACGGGTTCGTCCGTACATCGGGGTACCTGACCGGCCCGAACGACGTCTATGTCTCGCTGTCTCAGGTCCGTAAGTACGGCCTGCGCCGCGGGGACGCGATCACCGGGGCGGTCAAGCAGCCGCGCGACGGGGAGAAGCGGGACAAGTACAACGCCATGGTCCGGCTGGACACGGTGAACGGGATGGAGCCGGAGCAGGCGCGGCAGCGGCCGGAGTTCACGAAGTTGACCCCGCTCTACCCGCAGGACCGGCTGCGGTTGGAGACCGAGCCGGGCATCCTGACGACGCGCATCATCGACCTGGTGATGCCGATCGGTAAGGGTCAGCGGGCGCTGATCGTCAGCCCGCCCAAGGCCGGCAAGACGATGGTCCTGCAAGCCATCGCGAACGCGATTACGACCAACAACCCCGAGTGCCACCTCATGGTCGTGCTCGTCGACGAGCGGCCCGAAGAGGTCACCGACATGCAGCGCTCGGTGAAGGGCGAGGTCATCGCCTCGACCTTCGACCGGCCGCCGTCGGACCACACCACCGTCGCGGAACTGTCGATCGAGCGGGCCAAGCGCCTGGTCGAACTCGGCCACGACGTCGTCGTACTGCTGGACTCGATCACCCGGCTCGGGCGCGCCTACAACCTCGCGGCCCCCGCGAGCGGGCGGATCCTGTCCGGTGGCGTCGACTCCACCGCGCTGTACCCGCCGAAGCGATTCCTGGGCGCGGCCCGCAATATCGAGGGCGGCGGCTCGCTGACGATCCTGGCCACCGCACTGGTGGAGACCGGCTCCACGATGGACACGGTCATCTTCGAGGAGTTCAAGGGCACCGGCAACGCCGAGCTGAAGCTTGACCGCAGGCTTGCGGACAAGCGCATCTTCCCGGCGATCGACATCGACCCGTCGGGTACCCGCAAGGAGGAGATCCTGCTACCTCCGGAGGAGCTGGCGATCATCATCAAGCTGCGCCGGGTACTGCACGCGCTGGACTCCCAGCAGGCTCTGGAGCTGCTGCTGAACAAGGTCAAGGAAACCCGCAACAACATCGAGTTCCTCATGCAGATCCAGAAGACGACGGTCGGACCGCAGGACTGACCCGAGTCGGGAACAGCCGCGCCTCGCGTGACGTTCCGCTCGCACGACACGAAAGGACCCAGCTGTGAAGTCCGATATCCACCCCGAGTACACCGAGACGCAGGTCACCTGCAGCTGCGGCAACACCTTCACCACCCGCAGCACCGCCAAGGGCGCCGCCCTGCACGCGGACGTCTGCTCGGCCTGCCACCCCTTCTACACCGGCAAGCAGAAGATTCTGGACACCGGCGGCCGGGTGGCCCGCTTCGAGCGCCGCTTCGGCAAGCGGACCGCCGACCCCACCAAGTAGCTGAGCACAACCCCCACCGGCAGCGACGCGCTGCCCGTACTGCTCGCCGAGTACGCCGAGATCGAGACCACGCTGTCCGATCCCGCCGTACACGCCGATCAGTCGCGTGCCCGTCAGCTCGGCCGCCGGTACGCCGAGCTCGGCCACGTCGTCGAGGTCGCGCGACGGCTGGAGCAGGTCCGCGGCGACCTCGGCACCGCGCGCGAGCTGTCCGCCGAGGACTCCACCTTCGTTCCGGAAGCGCAGACTCTGGCGGTCCTGATGGCGGAGCTGGAGGCAAAACTGCTCACCCTGCTGTTGCCGAGAGATCCCCATGACGGCAAGGACGTCATCCTCGAGGTGAAGGCCGGCGAAGGCGGCGAGGAGTCGGCGTTGTTCGCCGGTGACCTGCTCCGGATGTACCTCCGGTACGCCGAGCGACGGGGCTGGCGTACCGAGGTGCTGGAGGCGACCGAGAGCGACCTCGGCGGGTACAAGGACGTTGCGGTCGCAGTCAAGGGGTCGGGCAAGGGACACAGCGGTGAGGGCATCTGGGAGCGGCTGAAGTACGAGGGCGGTGTCCACCGCGTCCAGCGGGTGCCGGTGACGGAGTCCCAGGGCCGCATCCACACGTCTGCGGCCGGCGTGCTCGTGCTGCCCGAGGCCGAGGACGTCGACGTGACGGTCGACCCGGGGAACCTGCGCATCGACGTGTACCGATCCTCCGGGCCTGGTGGGCAGAGCGTGAACACGACCGACTCAGCCGTGCGGATCACCCACGTTCCGACCGGCATCGTGGTGTCGTGCCAGAACGAGAAGTCCCAGCTGCAAAACCGCGAGCAGGCCATGCGGATCCTGCGCGCCCGGCTGCTCGTCGCGGCGCAGGAGGAGGCCGACGCGGCCGAGAACGACACCCGCCGCAGCCAGATCCGCACCGTCGACCGCAGCGAGCGGATCCGCACCTACAACTTCGCCGAGAACCGGATCTCAGACCATCGGGTCGGCTTCAAGGCCTACAACCTTGACCAGGTGCTCGACGGCGACCTCGACGCGGTGATCGACGCATTGCACGCGGCCGACACCGAGGCGTTGCTGGCCGGGAACGCCGGCAACGCCGGCAGGGGCGAGTGACCACCGCGCCCCCCGAACCCACTTTGCCTGCCGGGTGGCCCCGCAATTCGGACAAATCGGCCGGCCCCGCGGCCACCCGGCAGGCAAAGTCGGTGGGGGAGGTGCTGGCCGCGGCGACCCGCGCGCTGGCCGACGCCGGCGTACCCAGTCCCCGGTTCGACGCCGAGGAGCTGCTCGCCCATGCCGCAGCAGTGCCTCGGTCGGCGCTACTCGCCCGGAGCGGAGTCGACGAGGCGGTGGCGTCCCGGTTCCGAGCCCTCGTCGAGCAGCGGGCCGGACGGGTCCCGCTGCAGCACCTGACGGGCGTCGCCGGCTTCCGCTACCTGGACCTGTCAGTCGGCCCCGGAGTGTTCGTGCCGCGGCCGGAGACCGAATTGCTGGCCGGGTGGGCGATCGACCGCCTGCGGGAGACAGCCGCGCCGGTCGTCGCAGATCTGTGCGCTGGTTCGGGCGCCATCGCCCTGTCGATCGCCCAGGAACTGCCGCATGCCGAGGTCTATGCAGTCGAGCTCGACCCGATCGCGGTCGCCTGGGGACGCCGCAACGCCGACGCGCGGGCAGCCGCCGGCGACCGTCCCATCACCCTGATCGAGGCCGACGCCGCCGACCCGCGGACCCTCGCCGACTGCGACGGCACGATGGATGCCGTGCTCAGCAATCCGCCGTACGTCCCGGACGACGCCGTAGTCGACCGGGAGGTGGCCGAGCACGATCCACCGCTGGCACTGTACGGCGGACCGGACGGGCTAACCGTCGTACGCCGTCTGATCGACCGGTCCGCCCACCTGCTGAAAGCCGGCGGGCTCCTCGGCATCGAGCACGCCGATCTGCAGGGCGAGCTCCTCCCGGCGGTGATCCGCAGGCACGGGGGCTTCACCGATGTAGGGGATCATCGGGACCTGAACGGCCGGTCCCGCTTCAGCACGGCAGTCAGACGATGATCATGGGATGTCGCCGGTCCTGGCCGGCTCAACCCCGTGATCATCGGCGAAGGGGGTGGCGATGACCCGGATCTTCGACTGCTCGCAGCCCGACCGCCGGCGGCGCGGCATCGGGGCCGCGGCGGACGCCATCGCCGACGGCCGGCTCGTCGTCCTGCCGACGGACACCGTGTACGGGCTGGGGGCCGACGCGTTCACGCCTGAGGCGGTGACCTGCATCCTGATGGCGAAAGGTCGGGACCGGGACATGCCGGTGCCCGTGCTCGTCGGCTCCTGGAGCGGGATCGACGGTCTGATGACAACGGTTCCCGATTCCGTCCGCACGCTGGTCCGCGCGTTCTGGCCGGGCGGGCTGACCCTGGTCGTGGAGCACGCTCCGACGCTGGCCTGGGACCTCGGCGACTCCCACGGCACGGTCGCCGTGCGCATGCCGCTGCATCCCGTCGCGCTGGAACTGCTCGAACGCACTGGGCCGCTCGCGGTCTCCAGCGCCAACTACAGCGGGCAGCCGCCGGCGACGACCGCCGAACAGGCGCGCGAGCAGCTCGGCGACGCGGTACACATCTACCTCGACGCGGGGCCGACCGCCGGCGCGGTGGCCTCGACGATCGTGGATGTCACGGTCTCCCCGCCACGCGTGCTCCGGCTCGGCGCCGTGTCAGCCGCGCAGCTGCGTGACGTCGTACCGGACATCGAGGAGATAGCCTGAGCGCCGACCCGATCGCCGCCTCGGAGGCACTGATGAGCACACCGTTCTGGGGTCCGGATTTCGACGCCCTGCAGCAGCAGGACCCCGACATAGCGGGCATCCTGCTCGGCGAACTCGAGCGTGCGCGGGAGGGCATCCAGCTCATCGCGAGTGAGAACTTCACGTCTCCGGCCGTTCTCGCAGCCCTCGGCTCGACCCTGTCGAACAAGTACGCCGAGGGCTACCCCGGCCGGCGCTACTACGGCGGCTGCGCCGAGGTCGACAAGGCCGAGGAGATCGGCATCGCCCGCGCCAAGGAACTCTTCGGCGCCGAGCACGCCAACCTGCAGCCGCACTCGGGAGCCAGCGCGAACTTCGCGGCGTACGCCGCCTTCTGCTCCCCCGGTGACACGATCCTCGGAATGGCGCTGCCGCACGGCGGTCACCTGACCCACGGCACGAAGGTCTCGTTCTCCGGGAAGTGGTTCAACGCAGTCGCCTACGGCGTCCGGGAGGACACCGAGCACATCGACTACGACGAGGTGCGCGATCTGGCCCGCGCAAACCGGCCGAAGATCATCGTCTGCGGCGGGTCGGCGATCCCACGGCTGATCGACTTCGCGGTGTTTCGCGAGATCGCCGACGAGGTGGGCGCTGTCCTGATCGTCGACGCGGCGCACTTCATCGGCCTGGTCGCCGGCAAGGCCATCCCCAGCCCGATTCCGTACGCCGACGTCGTCACCATGACCACGCACAAGGTGCTGCGCGGTCCCCGTGGCGGCGCGATCCTGTGCAGGGACGAGCACAAAAAGGCGATCGACAAGGCGGTGTTCCCGTTCGCGCAGGGCGGGCCGCTGATGCACGCGATCGCGGCCAAGGCCGTGAACCTGCTGGAGTGCCAGCAGCCGGCGTACCAGGCCTACGCCAGGCAGGTCATCGTCAACGCGCAGGCGCTGACCGAGGGCCTGGCAGCCGAGGGCCTGCGGCCGGTGGCGGGCGGCACGGACACCCACCTGGCGCTGCTCGACCTGCGCGACGTCGGGGTGACCGGCGCGCAGGCAGAAGCCCGCTGCGACGCCGCCGGCATCGTGCTGAACAAGAACGCGATCCCGTTCGATCCGCAGCCGCCGTCGGTCGCCTCCGGTATCCGGGTGGGTAGCCCGTCGGTGACCACCCAGGGCATGACCGAACTCGACATGAAGGACGTCGCCGGCCTGATCGGGCAGGCGGTCCGGGACGAGGACGGCGCCGCGGCCGGAGAACTGGCGGCGGCCGTACGCGCTCTCGTCGCCCGCCATCCGGCTTACCCGCGCCCGTAGGGGCAAGCGGCTGAGGGCATAGGGGCTGAGGGTGCGCGAATTCGCCGTCGTCCTGCTCGTCGCGGCGATCGTCACCTACCTGCTCACCCCGTTGCTGCGGGCCGTCGCCACCCGCGTGCAGGCGATGGCGCAGCCGCGCGACCGTGACGTGCACGCCATCCCGACCCCGCGGCTGGGGGGGCTGGCGATGTACGGCGGGATCCTGGCCGCCGTCTTCGTGGCCACGGTGCTGCCGGCTCTGCAGCGCACGTTCGTCTACTCCGAGGACATTCTCGGTGTGCTGCTGGCCGGCGGCGTGATCTGCATCCTGGGCGCGATCGACGACCGGTTCAACCTCGACGCCTTGACCAAGCTCACCGGGCAGATCGCCGCAGCCGGCATCATGGCGCTGTTCGGCGTACAGATCACGTTCTTCTACCTGCCCTTCGGCGACGTCGGCACCGTCTTGCTGGGCAGCGACATCGCCGTACCGCTGACGATCCTGCTCACCGTCCTGACGATCAACGCTATGAACTTCATCGACGGCCTCGACGGGCTGCTCGCGGGCGTGGCCGGCATCGCAGCGCTGGCGTTCTTCGCCTACAGCTACAACCTGTCGCGGACCGGCCTGGCCGACATCGCCAGCGCCCCGACGCTGATCGCCGCCGTGCTGGCCGGCTCGTGCCTGGGCTTCCTGCCGCACAACTTCCAGCCGGCCCGGATCTTCATGGGTGATTCCGGCTCCATGCTGATCGGCCTGATGCTCGCCGCCGCAGCACTGTCGGCCACCGGCAAGGCCGACGTACAGACGTTCGACACAGCCACCTCGGTACTGCCGTTGACACTGCCGTTGCTCCTGCCGCTGGCGGTGCTGGCGTTCCCGCTGGTCGACCTCGTGCTGGCCGTGCTGCGTCGGACGCGGGCCGGTCGTTCGCCCTTCGCCGCCGACAAGCTGCACCTGCACCACCGACTGCTGGAGATCGGGCATTCACACCGGCGGGCCGTGCTGATCCTCTACCTGTGGACTGCGGTGCTGGCCTTCGGTGCGGTGGCGCTGTCGATCTTCGGCGTCTCGGCGGAGGTGCTGTGGGCACTGGGGGCGTTGCTGGCCGTGTCCGTGCTGGTGAGCACGATTCCGCAGCTCCGCCCGCGCCGGGTGGCGGACGTCCCGCGTCGAGGTGAGCGCGGCTGACTGATAGCGTCGCCGAGACGATGGTGGGTGCCGTCGACCAGCGGCGACGTCCCATCTGCCGTGCTGTATTGGTACCTGCCGACTACCGCCGGACAGACGACGACGAAAGCAGAGTGATCCATGGCGGAGCTGACGATCTCCTCGGAGGAGATCCGGAGCGCGATCGAGGACTACGTCTCCTCGTACACCCCCGATGTCACGCGCGAGGAAGTAGGAGTCATCACCGAGACCGGTGACGGCATCGCGCGGGTCGAGGGTCTCCCGGGATGTATGACCAACGAGCTGCTGGAATTCGAGGGCGGCGTGCTGGGACTCGCGCTCAACCTCGACGTCCGGGAGATCGGCGCGGTCATCCTCGGCGACTACGCCGGGCTGGAGCAGGGCCAGGCAGTCAAGCGCACCGGGAACATCCTGTCCGTTCCGGTGGGCGACGCCTTCCTCGGGCGGGTCGTCAACCCGCTGGGTCAGCCGATCGACGGCCTGGGCGACATCGAGGCCGATGAACGGCGGCCGCTGGAGTTGCAGGCGCCAACGGTCGTCGAGCGGCAGCCGGTGAAGGAGCCCCTGCAGACCGGCATCAAGGCGGTCGACGCGATGACGGCCATCGGCCGGGGCCAGCGTCAGCTGATCCTGGGCGACCGGCAGACCGGGCGGACGGCGATCGCGATCGACACGATCATCAACCAGAAGGACAACTGGGCCACGGGCGACCCCAAGCAGCAGGTCAAGTGCATCTATGTGGCCATCGGCCAGAAGGGCTCCACCATTCAGGCGGTGCGTGCGGCGCTGGAAGATGCCGGCGCGATGGAGTACACGACGATCGTGGCCTCCCCCGCATCGGACTCCGCGGGCTTCAAGTACCTCGCGCCGTACACCGGCTCCGCGATCGGCCAGTACTGGATGTACGCCGGGCAGCACGTGCTGATCGTCTTCGACGACCTGTCCAAGCAGGCCGAGGCCTACCGCGCAGTGTCACTCCTCCTGCGCCGCCCGCCGGGGCGGGAGGCCTACCCCGGTGACGTCTTCTACCTGCACTCGCGGCTGCTGGAGCGCTGCGCGAAGCTCTCCGACGAGCTCGGCGGCGGGTCCATGACCGGCCTGCCGATCATCGAGACCAAGGGCAACGACGTGTCGGCGTTCATCCCGACCAACGTCATCTCGATCACCGACGGGCAGATCTACCTGCAGAGCGACCTGTTCAACGCAGGCGTGCGCCCGGCGATCAACGTGGGCATCTCGGTGTCCCGGGTCGGCGGCAACGCCCAGGTCAAGGCGCTGCGCTCGGTCGCCGGCCGGCTCCGGCTGGACCTGGCCCAGTTCCGCGAGCTGGAGGCGTTCGCCGCCTTCGGCTCCGACCTCGACGCTTCGTCGAAGGCCGCCCTGGCTCGCGGCTCGCGCCTGGTCGAGCTGCTCAAGCAGCCGCAGTACAGCCCCATGCCGGTCGAACGCCAGGTCGTCTCGATCTGGGCCGGCACCACGGGAGAACTCGATGTGGTCCCGGTGACTGACATCCGCCGGTTCGAGACCGAGTTCCTCGACTACGTCGGCCGCGAGCACAAGGACATCTTCGATTCCATCGCGGAGTCCAAGCAGCTCTCCGACGACACCGCCGATGCCCTGCGCAAGGCAGTCGCCGATTTCAAGGGCCAGTTCGAGACGTCCTCCGGTGAGGGGCTGCAGCTGAATGAGGCCGAGGCTGACACGATGGACGACGAGGACGTGGGTCAGGAGACGATCACCGTCTACAAGAAGAAGAAGTAGCTCGTGGGCGCACAGCTTCGCGTCCTGCGTCGCCGGATCCGATCGGTCCAGTCGACGAAGAAGATCACCAAGGCGATGGAGCTCATCGCCGCGTCCCGGATCGCCAAGGCGCAGGCCCGCGTCGAGGCGTCGAAGCCGTACGCCGAGGAGATCACCCGGGTGCTGTCCGCGCTGGCCTCCTCGGCCAGTGTCGACCACCCGATGCTGAGCGAGCGGGAGAACCCGGAGCGAGCCGGCGTCCTGGTCGTGACGAGCGACCGTGGACTGGCCGGCGGATACAGCGTCAACGCCCTCCGGACTGCCGAGGAGCTGATGCAGCTGATCCGCAGCGAGGGCAAGGAGCCCGTGCTCTACGTGATCGGGCGCAAGGGGCTGGCCTACTACACCTTCCGCAACCGCGAGCTGGCCGGGAGCTGGACCGGCTTCTCCGAGCAGCCGCGGTACGAGGACGCGCGTGAGGTCGGCCAGACGTTGATCAGGGCGTTCGTGGCCGGCCGCGACGATCTGCGCAACTCCGTCGCCGAGAACAGCACGGGCGAGGATGCCGGCGCGGATGACATCCTCGGCGTGGATGAGCTGCACATCGTCTACACCGAGTTCCGCTCGATGATCACGCAGGCTCCGGTGGCCCATCGGATCGTGCCGCTGGTCGTGGAGGAATCGGAGGAAGAGGCGCCGGACGGGCCACTGCCGCAGTACGAGTTCGAGCCCGAGGCGGAGACGCTGCTCGACGCGTTGCTGCCGAAGTACATCACCACCCGCTTGTACGCGGCGCTGTTGGAGTCGGCCGCCTCGGAGTCCGCCGCACGCCGGCGGGCGATGAAGGCCGCCACGGACAACGCCGATGAAATCGCGAAAACGCTCGTCCGGCAGGCCAACCAGGCACGGCAGGCCGAAATCACCCAGGAACTCAGCGAGATCGTCGGCGGCGCCGACGCGCTGACCGCGGCAGGAAGCGACATCTGATGAGCCCAACGGTTATGGCAACTGCTGCCTCCGGCAGCGGCATGAAGGGTCGCGTCGTACGCGTCATCGGTCCGGTCGTCGACGTGGAGTTCCCGCGCGATGAGATGCCCGAGCTGTACAACGCCCTCAAGACCGACGTCGAGCTCCAGGGCATGGCCAAGCGGCTCACCCTCGAGGTCGCGCAGCACATCGGCAACAACATGGTGCGCGCCATCGCCATCCAGCCCACCGACGGCCTGGTCCGCGGCGCCGACGTCACTGACACCGGCGGCCCGATGACGGTGCCCGTCGGAGACGTCGTCAAGGGACACGTTTTCAACACGCTGGGCGAGTGCCTGGACGAACCCGGGGTCGGCGACGACGCCGAGCGGCTGCCGATCCACCGCAACCCGCCGCCGTTCGACCAGCTCGAGGGCAAGACGGAGATGCTGGAGACCGGCATCAAGGTGCTGGACCTTCTCAGCCCCTACGTCCAGGGCGGGAAGATCGGGCTGCTGGGCGGCGCCGGAGTGGGCAAGACCGTGCTGATCCAGGAGATGATCCGTCGCGTCGCCCAGGAGTTTGGTGGCGTGTCGGTCTTCGCCGGCGTGGGGGAGCGCACCCGCGAGGGCAACGACCTCTTTCTGGAGATGACCGAGTCCGGCGTCATCGAGCAGACCGCGCTCGTCTTCGGTCAGATGGACGAGCCGCCGGGCACCCGCCTCCGGGTGGCGCTGTCCGCGCTGACGATGGCCGAGTACTTCCGCGACGTGCAGAAGCAGGACGTGTTGTTGTTCATCGACAACATCTTCCGCTTCACCCAGGCCGGGTCCGAGGTCTCCACGCTGCTCGGGCGGATGCCCTCGGCAGTGGGGTACCAACCCACCCTGGCCGATGAGATGGGCCAGTTGCAGGAGCGGATTACCTCGACCAAGGGTCACTCGATCACCTCGATGCAGGCGATCTATGTGCCCGCCGACGACATCACCGACCCGGCGCCGCACGCCACCTTCGCCCATCTCGACGCGACGACGGTGCTGTCCCGGCCGATCTCCGAGCAGGGCATCTACCCTGCGGTGGACCCGCTGAACTCCACCAGCCGGCTGCTCGACCCGCAGTTCGTTGGCGAGGAGCACTACGGGATCGCCCAGGAGGTGAAGCGCATCCTGCAGCGCTACAACGAGCTGCAGGACATCATTGCCATTCTGGGCATCGACGAGCTGGGCGAGGAGGACAAGGTCCTCGTCGGGCGCGCCCGCCGGATCCAGCGGTTCCTGTCGCAGAACATGTTCGTCGCCGAGGCCTTCACCGGTCAGCCGGGCTCCTTCGTACCTGTCGCGGAGACCTTGCAGTCGTTCAAGAGCCTGACCGAGGGGGAGTACGACCACTTTCCGGAGCAGGCGTTCTTCATGTGCGGTGGGCTGGAAGACCTCGAACGCAACGCCAAGAAGCTCGGTAGCTAGTGCAGCGTGCGGTGGCCGGGCAGTGCGGATGCCCGGCGGCGACCGGGCCGGCCGCGGCGAAGGAGCACGCGGCCGACCCGGCGTGGTCGGGGGCGACTCGCCTCCGGTACGGACCCGCCGCACTGGCGCTGTCTCTCCTCCCGACGGTTCTCATTGTCGCAGGTCGCGACGGTGTCGCCTGAGGCGGCTGGCTAGGATCGCAGGACGACGGAAGTCGAAGGAGCACCCGGATGGCAACCCTGCACGTCGAGCTCGTCTCGGTCGAGCGCATGATCTGGTCCGGCGAGGCCAGCCTGGTGCTGGCCCGCACCACCGAGGGTGAACTCGGGATCCTGCCTGGGCATATCTCTATGCTCGGGCAGCTCGCCGATGGTGGCGTCGTACGGATCGACGAGGAGGGCGGCGAGCAGCTCATGGTCGCCGTACACGGGGGTTTCCTGTCTGTCACCGAGAAGGGCGTCTCGATCCTCGCCGAGCTCGCGGAGTTCGCCGACGAGATCGACGTCGAGCGGGCGCGGCGGGCGCTGGACAAGTCCGACCTGGCCAGCGACGACGAGGAGGATCGGCAGGCCGCACTGCGTGCCACGTCACGGCTGCGGGCGGCCGGCCAGTCCGTCTGAGGTCGTCCCCTGCCCCCCCGGTTCCCGAGCTACTGCGGCAGACCCTGTCGGGCGCGCTCGAGCTGAGCCGAGACGCTGCCGTCGATGAGATCCTCTCCCACCTGGACGACGAGCCCGCCGAGGAGATCCCCGTCCACCTCGATCTGCAGGGACACGTCCCTGCCGTAGATGCGGGCGAGCACCGAGCCGAGTCGCTGCAGCTGCGCGTCGCTGAGCGGCGCCGGTGCGGTCACCCGTGCGATGGACCGCTCACGGCGGGCGGCCACCACGGCGGCTAGCTCTTCCAGTACGACGTACAGGCTGCGTCCTCGGGGAGTTCGCACCGTGTGGTGGAGCAGCTGCAGTGTCGTCGGGGTGACCTTGTCCGCGACCACGGCATCGAGCAGCGCCACGCGACGCTCCGCGGTCGCGCTCCGGTCCGACAGCAGGGTGTTCAGCTTCGTATCACCGGCGAGGATGCGGCCGAACCGGAAAACCTCGTCCTCGACCTGGTCGAGGCTGCCACTGCCCTCTGCCACCTTCAGGAGAGCTTCGCGTCCGAGGGCCTCCACTGCGTCGAGGAGATCATCGGGCTTCGACCAGCGACCTCGGACGACATCGCGCAGGGTCGACAGCGTCTGCGCGGCGAGCCGTTGCCCGAGCATCGCGTCGACGAAATCGGCTCGGGCGGTGTCCGGGATGGCAGGGTCGGCCAGGTGGCGCAGGAGAGTGCGCTCGCGCGTCAGCAGCCCGGCCACTGCGAAGAGTTCGTCGCCGAGCGTGCTGAGTGCCTGCTCGTCCGCCGCACCGAACTCTGTATCCAGCCGCTTGCGGGCGGCGGTCAGGGAATCGCGGCTGACGCCCTGCATCAGCTGACTGCGGGCCGGCGCCGGGGAGGATGAGCGCTCGGGCTCAGACATGTCCTCGAGCTCGTCCAAGACACGATCGATTGTCGATGCCCGACGACGGTCGTCGGTGAGCGCCTCGTTGACGGTGCGGCCGGCGAGCTGGATGGCCAGCTGACCCACGTCGCGGCGCAGCTCCCGGACTGTTTGCTTTCGCTGCGTGTCCAGCTGGTCCTCGCCGCGCTGCCGGATGCGCATGACCTCCTGTTCGGCCCGCTCGGCCAGCTCATCGGAGATGTAGTCGGCCTCGGCGCGGGCCCGATCACGGACCTTGGCCGCCTCTATGCGTGCTTCCTCGACGGACTCGTCGTACCTGCTCTGCGCCGCCGCCAGATCCTCGTGTGCACGCTGTGCATCTTCGACCTGCTTGGCGACCGCCTTCTGCTGGGCCGCCATGGCCCGCCGTGCTGGCGGCACGACGTAGCGGACGACGACGAAGACGACGATGGCGAAGGCAAAGAGCTCGGCGATGATGGTGGCCATCAGCCACTTCCTCGTCCCGCGGGGGTTGAGGACTCCTGCCGGTCTGCCCTCAGGGGCTCGAGATCTTGCAGGTAGCCGTCCATCGTCGCCAAGAGCCGCTCGTCGGCGGCTGTGCGGCTGCCCAGGATTCGCGTGAACAGCGTCAGTGCGAGGTCCCCGACCTGCTCGCGCAGTTCTACGGCCGCCCGGGCCCGCTGAGACTCCAGTTCAGCCTCGCCGCGCTCGTGCAGCCCGGCGACTTCCTGCTGAGCACGTTCGCGCTTGTCCCCAGCGAGTCGATCGGCATCGGCGCGGGCCTTCTCGCGGATCTTGGCACCCTCCGCCCTCGCCTCATCGAGTTCCTGGCGGTACCCCCGCTGGGTGGCTTCGTTTCGCTCGCGTGCCTGCTGCGCGTCATCGATGCCCTGCTGCACCATCTGCTGGCGTTGCCGCATGGCCCGCTGGATCGGCGGCACCACGAACCGGCCGAGGATGAAGAGGATCAGCAGGAACGCGAGCAGTTCGAACAGGAACGTGCCGTTCGGGACGAGGAAGTTGCCGCCGCCTTCTTCCTCGCCTCCTTCGGAGGCGGCAGCTAGAACCTCCATGATGCGCAGACGATCCATCACACCGGGCCGAGCACGAAGACGAACAGGGCCATGAAGGCGAGGTTGATGAAGTAGGCGGCCTCACAGAGACCGACTGTCAGGAAGAAGATAGTGAACAGCCGGCCCTGGGCCTCGGGCTGGCGGGCCACGCCGGAGATCGTCGCCGCACCGGCCATACCGTCACCGATGGCGGCGCCGATGGCACCGCCGGCCAGGGCCAGGCCGCCGCCGACGAAGGCGCCGGCCAGTTGCACGCTGCTGTCGCTTACAGCCATGAAAGCTCCTTAGGTTCTGCGGAAGTTGCGGGGGTTTCGGCAGGGCCGACTACGAGGTGGCAGATGCTCGCCTAGTGCCCCTCCTCGCTCGTGGCCGATCCGAAGTAGAGGACGGTCAGCAGGGCGAAGATGAACGCCTGAATCAGCCCGATGAACAGATCGAACAGCTTCCATGTGGCGGTCGGAGCCCACAGCACGTACGCCGGCAGGCCCACGATCAGGGAGATGATGATTCCCCCGGAGAAGATGTTGCCGAACAACCGCAGGGCCAGCGACACCGGCTTGGCGAGTTCTTCGATGATGTTGAGTGGGAACAGCCACCAGTACGGCTGGGCGAAGTGCTTGATGTAGGTTCCGGCGCCGCGCTTGCGGACACCGGTGACGTGCACTGCCACGATCACCAGGAGGGCCAGCGCGAAGGTCAAGTTGACGTCGGCGGTGGGCGGCGGGACATAGTGCTCGGTGGGGAGCACGGCAAGCCAGTTGGCGGCGAGAATGAACAGGAACAGGGTCATCGCCAGCGGGATGACGAACGGCGCCGTCTTGATGCCGACGCTCTGCTCCACCTGCTTGCGCACCTGGCTGTTGACACCCTCCAGGAAGAGCTGTGCGCCGCTGGGAACGCCTGCGGTGACCCGGGATCGCACGAACAGCCCGAGACCCACGACGACGGCGCCGGCGATGACCGTCGCCAGCATGGTGTCGAGATTGAACGTCAGACCGAGGAACGTCGTGGTCGGGTGCACCCCGATCTCGATCCCCTCGGCGGCCAGTACCGTCATGATCCCTTCATCTCCCTGATCATCGGCAGTGCGGCGACAATGATCATGAGCAGCTGGAAGACCGCCAGCCCGACGATGACGCCGAGGCCCTCGGGCTGAAACAGCAGAGCCAGGCTGAGGGCGAGCAGGGTGATGAGGGCCAGCCGACTAACAACCGAGCCGATGAACTGTCGCTTGGGGCGGGAGGACGCACCCTGGGCGAATCGTACGACCGACAGCTGGACCAACCGCGAGTTGAGCATGCCCAGCGCCAGCCCGACGCAGCCGAACACGGCGGCGGTGAGGTAGCCGAGCGGGACCGAGGCAAGCAAGCCCACGACTCCGAGCACACAGGCCACGACAACCGACCTGCGGAAGTTGGCGTCGGCGACGGTCGGGACAGTCAGCTCGGGCTGCACGGCTGGCCTCTCACCTCGACGTACCTCTCGTCACTTCTAGGGTCTGAGCTGCTTGCGGAACTCAGCGACCGTATAACAGCAGGCTGCGACGATACCGAGCAGGAGTCCGAGAAGCAGGAACACCGGAGTTGTGCCCACCGCCGCATCGAGCACCCAACCCAGACCCAGCCCGGCCACGAGGCACAGCGCGATCACTATACCGATGGTCAGCAGGGTCGAGATATCGGACGGGCGGCGCTCGTCGGGCATGCGCCACAGTATGGCTGCACCCGGCGCGGGCGGCCTCAGCGATTCGCGCCGGGCACCCAGAGCACGTCGCCGTCGGGGTTGGCGATCCGGCCCAGGATGAACAGCAGGTCCGAGAGCCGGTTCAGATACTTCACCGCGATGGTGTTGGTGCGCTCGCCGTCGACCTCGACCAGCGCCCAGCCCGAGCGCTCTGCCCGGCGTACGACGGTGCGGGCGACGTGCATCAGGGCGGCGCCGGGGGTACCGCCGGGCAGGATGAAGCTGTCCAGTTTGTCGAGCCGCTCATTGAACTCGTCACAGGCCGTCTCGAGGCGCTCCACATAGGCCTCGGTCACCCGCAGCGGCGGGTACTCCGGATCCGCGACGATCGGTGTAGACAGGTCCGCCCCCACGTCGAACATATCGTTCTGCACCGAGGTCAGCACCGCGCGCACATCGTCGGCGAGTTCCCCCATCGCCAGGGTCACTCCGATCGCAGAGTTTGC
>Ga0136640_10000446_pt1 | contig 15815 bp, 10 predicted proteins | sample AntDrymUQ8642106_2_FD_105498 | JGI IMG/M metagenome (GOLD analysis project Ga0136640, IMG submission 105498) | Polar desert sand microbial communities from Dry Valleys, Antarctica - metaG UQ864 (21.06) | ecosystem: Environmental > Terrestrial > Soil > Desert | place: Antarctica: Dry Valley...
GACTACGAGCGACGCCAACGTCGAAGACGCCTGCAGCTTTGCCTGGATTCAGCTCCTCGCCTGTCGGCCGAGCCGCCGGCCGTCGCTCTTCTCCTGGCTGGCCACCGTGGCGATCCGGGAGGCCTGGCGCCTGCACCGGCTCGAGCGCCGCGACGCTCGCGACGGTGACGAGGTGATCCTCGACGGAATGGAGTCGCCGAGCGCGGGCTCCGAGGCCGCGGACAGGATCGCCGTCGACCAGGTGACCGAAGCGCTGAGAACGATCCACCCGCGCAAGCGCCGGATGCTGCTGCTCCACGCTGCGGGGTTCACCTACCAGGAGATCGCCGCCGAGTACGCGATCAGCGTCGAGCGCGCGCGGGCGCTGGTCTACAAGGCCCGGCTCCAGGTAAGGCAGCGAAGCGAGGCAGACTGACCGTTGCCTGCCCGGCTTCGCCGGGGGGTGAATCCGGCGGCCTCCCCGCCTCATGCGGACATGGCCGGAATGTTGACGCTGCGCGGCGAGATCGTCGCCTTCGTGGGGGCCACGCGCTTCTACCTCGCCCCCTACGTCGGCGAGCGCGACATCCACGACCGCGACCGCCGCGCCGTCATCGCGCTCTGCCGAGCGCTCGTCGGCGACCCGTCGTGCTTCCCGCCCGACGGCGGCCACGAGCCGCCTTCTCACCCGCCGTCCTGACGGTCGGCATCCCACAACGGCAAGCGGCTTCCCGTGACCGGATAGCCCTGACAGACCAGATGCACTGTGTTGCCGGTCGGGCGGCCCAGGCGCTCCGCACCCGATGAATCCTCGGTGCCCGAGCCGCGCCGGGGGTCGCGATCTGACGTTGACTGCAGCGCAGTTGCAGCACGCTGGGCGCTCGTGGAGCGCGCTGGGATCAGCTACGGTGACGCTGAGTAGAAAGCGGCCCCCGCGACGTTGTTGCGTCCGGGGGCCTGGCCCCAGGAGACAGAACCTCCGTGAGCATCACGCAGCTTACGTGCGCCACCCCGCGCACCGCACTTACGCGCGCCGTTCGGGCAGCGTTGCCAGTCGGTCCTGAGCGCGGTCGGGCGGTGTCGTGACTGCCGCTTCCGGCGTGGTGGCGCGCCATCGTCGACGGTGCGCGTCGCGCGGCGGCGGGCGGTGTGATTGCTCGCCGACCTATCAGGCGCAGGTGCACGATCGGCGAACCGGCAAGCGACTGAGCCGGTCCTTCGAGACTCGAGCCGAAGCCAAGCGCTGGCGCCAGGAGGCGATGGTCGACATCCGCCGCGGTGGTCTCGCGCTGCACCCGACGGGGCAGAGCGTCGAGGCGGCGATGACCGAGTGGCTGGCGGCGGCGAAGGCGGGATCGGTGCGCACGCGTGGCCGCGTTCCTTACGCGCCGTCGACGCTGGTCAGTCTCGAGAAGAGCTACCGGCTGCACGTGCGCAGTCGCTTCGGCGCGGCGCGCCTGGACTCGCTGACCCTGCGCGACATCCAAGACTGGGTTGAGGACCTCCAACGAGCGGGCATGTGCGCCTCGACGATTTCGTCGAGCCTGTTGCCGCTGCGGATGCTGTACCGCAGGGCCAAAAGACACGGGCAGGTCACCGTCAGCCCGGTCGACGGGGTCGAGGTCCCGCTCCAGCGCCGCCGTCGCAGAAAGCCCGTCGACGTCTCAGAAGTCCACGCGCTGATGAACGCCCTCGCGCCCGCTGACCACCCTCTCTGGGGCCTGGCGATCTACGCGGGCCTGCGCCGCGGAGAACTGCTGGGCCTGTACTGGGAAGACGTCGACCTCGACGAGAGGGAGCTGCGTGTCGAGCGTTCGTGGAATCCCAACTACGGCTATGGCCCGCCCAAGAGCGAAGCCGGCCAACGGGTCGTTCCTGTCCCCGACCGGCTCGCCACGATCCTTCGCCAACACGCCCACCGAACCCAACGCCACACCGGCCCCATGTTCCTTGGCAGAACCGGCGTCACCCCGCCCGCCCCAGGCCCCATTCAAGTTCGCGCCGACCGCGCCTGGCAGACCACCGGCCTCCCGCGCACGACACTGCACGCCTGCCGCCACCTCTACGCCAGCGTCAGCGCCGCCGCCGGAGTCCCCCTCCACGAACTGAGCCGCTACATGGGCCACAGCTCGATCGCGATGACCATCGACCTCTACACGCACCTGTTCCGTGGCTCCCAAGTCGCCGCGGCAGCCAAAGTCAACGCCTACTACGACAGCCACGCCCCCGAAGCTTCCGGCCACGACATCGCTGCATGACGGCTCGCTGCCGCTGGCACGCGGATGCGATAGCGGCCGACCGCATCGCGGCCAGAGCCGCGTCTCGTCCGATGCGGGCGCGACGGTTGGGGCGGATGACTCCGTAGCCCACCAGCGCCAGGACGAGGTAGTCGGCAACAGACGCTCAAATCTGACGGTAACTGGGGCAGGGAACCAGATACCCCCTTTGCGCTCAAAGCAGGGCAGGCATCGACGCAGTCGCTCGTTTGCTTCGTGGCCGCCGATGCCGTTGCCCCGGCGCCTCCCGCCTACCCGACCATCCTCTCCGCCGTCAGGCAGCGGGCCTAGTCTGGCACGCTGCCCCATCTCCTGTACTACGGCCTGCGGAGACTGCCGCTGAAGCCGTTTTCACCTCCGCCTTGGACGCGGGGAGATTCCTCCGAGTGCTCGCCGCTCAGAGGACGGCCCAATCTCCGGGCCGCCCTTCACAATCGACCTCACGTGTTTTCTCTCGACGAGGACAACCCCCCGACCATCTCCGAGGCGACGCGTCGAGACATCATGGACCTCCTGAGCGCCGGCGAGGTTGCGTGGGCAGGGCGTTTGGAGGAGCCGAGGTTTCTTGAGCGCATCTTCGGCCTCTCGAAGATGCGCTCCACAGACGGACGGTTCCGCGATGCGGCCGGCGACATATGGCAGCACCGCATCAACAACTACGACTGGCCGGCGGACTGGGTCTTTACCGATGACCGCTTCCAGCTCCTGCGCTGCCCGGATGAGCTCTTCGGCCGATTCCTGGCTGAGATGTGCCACCCGGTCGTACGACCCGACGTTGATGAGGCTCGCGGGCTCGTGAAGGGCTTCAACGAGCTTCTGGCCACAGACGGTTGGGAGCTTTCCGAGGTCGCCCAGCTCTCAGGCCGCCCAGTATTCGCGGCATGTCGTCGTGAGGCTTACCGTGGGGCCGCGGAGAGCTTGCAGAACGACGGTTACGAGCGCCTCAAGGACCCCGAGGCGCTGCGCGAGCACCTGCGGCGCATAGACCGCGACCTCAACTCTGACCCGGCGGGAGCCATCGGCTCCTCCAAGGAGCTCGTAGAGACCGTTTGCAAGACCATCCTCGACGACTACGGGGTCGAGTATCGCCAGGGCGCAGACGCGATGGACCTCTACACGCTCGTCCAGGTCGAGCTCCGCTTGAACGTCGAGGCCGTCGAGGACAGCAAGAAGGGCAGCGAGGCATCGGTCAAGGCCCTTCGTGCGCTCATCACCACCATCCAGTCGCTCGCCGAACTACGCAACGAGCTCGGCCTGGGACATGGCCGCACCCGCCCGTCTCCGGCCTTGACTCGACACGCGCGTCTCGCATTCAACTCGGCGGTCGCCATCTGCGAGTTCCTGATGGACACCTGGCACGACCGTCGCTCCCGCAGCCGCACCTAGCTTGTTGCTGGCCCCCGACGGGTCCACCGTCGTGCTAGCGCCAGAGTTCGCTCGGGTCATCGGGCTCGTCTGCGGACTTCGGATATGCGAACCCAACCATCGGGGGCCCTTCAACCCGCAGACCGGAGCCCGTCGAGAGCCTCGGTCGCATCAATGGTCGAGATGGCAAGCTCACCAACGACCACCCGTATGTGAGCGCGGTCGTCGTTCTGCACGAGGGGACCGAGCCACGCTCCGGCGCTCCTCCGGGCGTCGTGGCCTCTGGAGCCCGCGCCGAGCTTGGCCCCAGTCCTCTCACTTCTCCTCGGTCTAATACTCGGGTGCCCGTGCAGTTCAGTCAGTCGCGCGAGAGCCTCGAACTGGCACGAAATCCCTGCAGCCGACCAGTTCGAGCAGGGAACGCTGGACTGGCCGATGTCCGCAAATTGCATCTGATTGTCGTCGGTGTGGGCCACGAGACTGCCCTCGTGGCCCAACCGAAGCCCGGCCACGGTATGCCCTAGGACGGCGGTTCGGCGCTTGCAGGGGCGAAGGCGTAGTTGCGCGGGCCGAGCCAGGCGCGAGCGAGGTTCGCGTCATCTCCCGGGCGTATGACGACGAGGCGCCGGAAGCTATTCGTGGGCAGGCCGGAAGTGAGCCAAGCCCGGCTGAACTTCACCGAGTGCGAGTCGACAGCGGGAGAAGAAGTCGGGTGGCGTCAGTATCCGGTGGTCCAGTCGAGGATGAGGCGGCTAGGGCCTTCTCTGATCGCCCGCCCCAGGTGCCACGACCGATGGTAATGAGGAAAGTCCACGCGCTCGAGCTCGTCCACGATCGCTCGCAGCCTCGGGCTGAGCTCGTCCATCCGTGCCTCGTCATCGCGGTCCCTCGCATCTCGGTATTGGTGCTGAAGATCGGCCTGCTCGCCTTGAAGCTGCTTCACCGCGGCAGGCAGCGCGCGCTCGATCGGCCTGTACCCAGATCGCTCTCGGTCCGCCTTGAGGATCCGATCCACCTCATCTGCCGTTCCCTCGGGCCGGTATTCGAACGAAAGCGACAGGTGAGTGCGCTCTGGATCCTCGTCGCCCCAACGCACCAACGAGAACCGCTCCGGCGTCTCTGTGTACGGGTTTAGCTCCTCGACCAGGTCCCCGTCAGCGCGGGCGCGCCAATGGCCAAGCGACTCCCCCTTCGGGATGATCGTGCCGGCCGCGCGCTGTAGAACGGCCGCAGCCTCCTTGGGCACCTCCATCCAGAAACGTCCATCACCGTCGATCGTCGGATCATCCAAGCGCCACACGACGACAATCGCCTGGACCGACCCCGGCTGCACAGTCTGGGGTGCCGCACCCACGACTCTGGAGCCTACGCCTTTTAGCAGCAGGCAGTAAACGCCGAACGGCCGCGCGAACGCCGAGCATCACGCTCCTGCTCCCGACACCGAGCGGACAGTACGCGACGCTCCCTCCGAGTCGATAACAGGAGCCGCCGTCTTCTGCCATCGCTCCCAGTAACGAGGCGGCGAAGCTAGACGTCGCGAGGATAGGAACGCACTTCGGAGCCCTCGGGAATCTCGACCGGGGTCAGGATGCCCTTGCCGGCCTCGTCGAGAACGTCCTTCCCTTTCTCGTCCTGCAGTGAGAAGACCGGTTTTCCATCGGTCGTCAGCACCGGGTGGCCGTCGCGATCGAGGTAGTACTGGCGCAAGGGGGCGAGCGACTTTCCCGCGACGCTGAACCCCGCCCCGCCCCAAGGCTTGCGGCGGCGGGGATCGTGGCCGATCGGCGAAGGCGCGAGATCTGGCTCTGGCGGGCGCGGTATGCGCTTGGCCGACGCCCACGGATCCGGCCCTGACGGTGGATCTGAGACAGGCAGCATCCCGTCGGTCTCTGCCATCAGACGCTCGTGCAGCGTCCGCGAGGAGACCCCCGGCAGAGCTATGCCGAGTGGCAGCTGGTAGTGCTGTATCAGCGCGAGCAGGATGTGCACACCGGTTACCTGCTCGTCCTCGAGCTCGAATGCCTCGAGCGTGGCTCGCTCGAGCACTACGTGGATGGCGGGCGGGACCGTGAGCTCGCGGTCGTGGGGCTCGTAGGGGTCGCCCCTGGATTCGACATGGCGCCGGCGCGCCTCCTCGAGTGTCAGCCCGAGCGAGGCCAGTGTCGCTCGGGCTTCCCCGGGGCAGTCGCGGCGAAGCAGCGCCAGGAAGAGATGCTCGGGAAGGACGCAGCTGTGATTTAGCTCGTGCGCCTCCGCTTTGGCGAGCTCGAGGATCTGCTCGGTGCCGTGGCCGACCGTGCCGGGGGCGGGTGGCCTCAGCTTGCTGGGCTTGGGCCCGCGATCAGGATGCGCGGCCGCCCAAGCCTCGACGGCCGCTCGAGACCACAGCCTGTAGCCGCGCGATCCGAGCTTAGATCTCGGGAAGTCTGGGGCTGAGGCGGCGAGCTCTGCTGCTTGCGTGCGGCTGAGCGCGAGAATGCGGGCGAGGGCGGCCGCGTCGACCTCACCCGCGGGTGGTGGCGCATCTGCGCTGGCCTCGGAGCCCGCGGCGCGGCGATCGGTGAGGGCGGTCACGTGCTGGGCGAGCGCTGCGGGGTCGATCCCGTGATCGACCAGCAGGGCGAGCCCGCGACTGTCAGCTGGCGCCTCGAGCAGCGCAAGCAGCGCGTGCTCGCCGCTCACCAGCTCGTCGCGCAGTTCGACCGCCTTCAGATTTGCCCGCTCGAGCACATACTGCGTGCTCCGCGCGAAGGACTTGCATCCGGCGTCGGGGGAGGCCCCAACGTTGTCGATGACCGCGCGCTGGGCGCGCTCGAGTGTGAGATCAAACGACTCAAGCGCTTCGCGCGCGACTCCCGGGCAATCCGCGTGAAGCAGTGCCAGCAGCAGGTGCTCGTCGCCGATCCAACCGTGGTCGAGCTCCCCGCTCTGCTCGCCCGCGAGCTCCATGATCCTGAACAGGGAAGCGGCGGGCATGCCCCTACGCGAAGTAAAGGGACGGCTCCACGCCGGTCCGCGGTCCGGATTGCCGGCTGCCCATTTCTCCATTTGCCGGCGTGCCCAGAGAGGTCTTTCCTGGCGCCCCGCTATGGGCGTGGGAAAGTCGGAAGCAGACTCCGCCAGCTCAGTCGCCCGCTGGCGACTTAGCCCGAACATGCGAGCGAGCTCCGTGGCATCGACTACGTTCGCCTCGATCATCGTCATCACCTCGATCGCATCGATGAACTGGTCAAGTGAGGGCTCGATCGATCGCTCGAGCGCGTCGAGGATGACCGTGAGGCGATCACGCAGTCGCTGGCGCTGGTCGAGATCACGCTCGACCCGCCGGAGCTGACTGCGAACGGTCTCCACGAGCGCGGTGGGCTCCTCATCGAGCGAGCAGGCGATCTCCTCAAGGCGCAAGCCCAGTGATCGCAGAGCGAGAATGCGATAGAGCCGCTTCACGTCCGGCTCGGCATAGAGCCGGTGCCCGGCAGAGGTCCGCTCCGACGGCACGAGCAGCCCCACATCGTCGTAGTGGTGGAGCGCCCGCACCGTCAACCCAGTGGCCTTGGCGAGCTCGCCGACCTTCCAGCTTTTGCAGTCCTCGCTCATTACACGAGAACCTACGCCCTCACGTACCGTGAGGTTCAAGGCCTCGTCGTTCCTTCAGTCGGATAGTCCCGTGTGCTGGCGAGCCGCCGGGTGGGGGTCGCCCACCCGCAATTGCGGAGTCGGCGGCCCCCGACACGGCCGCCGTAGCCGACGCTTAGAAGACCTGTCACAACTCAGCGCACAGCACAGCCAACTGCCTGCAAGGCCTCGGCGCCGACTCGGCGCTCGTGCCCGACGGCCCTCGCCCGAACGGCATCTTCACCCTTGGCGCTTCGCTTCCCTTCGGAGCCGCTTCGCGCAGAGCACGCACCTGCATTAGAAATGCGGTCCGTCCGGAGGCGGACCAGCTATGCGCGATAACCGGTCGTTCCGTACGCCCGCCCGGAAAGGACAAGGAGCGGGAACGTGTCGATCGCGGCCCGGCGGCACCGATGCGACCGCCATCTCTGCGACCCATACCCGACCATCCTCGATTGAGTCAGCGGATGGACCACTGACTAGTGCTAACGCGCCAACTTATTGCGGAGAGGTGGACCAGCCCAATAGTCGTCCGGCGCTACTTCGCGGTGGGTGCGCAGGACCCTTAACCGGGCTAGTCGCCTGTGTCGGTTCTGCAGCGCAAACTGCAGCGCACGCCCTGACCCGGCGTAGACCGCGAGCGCTTTAGCCGACGTCGAGCGACCAGCCGTCGAGCCAACCGAAGCGACGAAGCACGGCCATAAACCCCGCTATAGACCGCCTTCGGCGCGCGCTCGCCTGACCGGCCAGAGAGTCGAGCTCCCGCGCCGCGAACGCGACCCCTGAGCAACGGAATAGCCCTGACAGACCAGATGCACTGTGTGCAACTGTCACACCAGGGATCGCGCTCATCGGAACCTCCGATTGCGCTCTTCGAGCCAGCGCCCGGTGCGTGCGAGCTCGTCGCTGAACAGCAGCTCGACCCGCGGGTCGGGGTGGGCGCCGGTGTCGAGCTGGTCGCGCCAGACGCTCAGCGCGGCGAGTCGCTCGGCGCCGGCGCGGTCGGTCGAGCCGAGCTTGGTCGCCGCCCGCAGGTCGAGCGGGTAGCGCTCGGTGAGCGCCATCACCGCCGCGACGCATCCCGTTGTCGGCAGCCATGGCACCGGGGCTGTCTGCGGCCTCTCGCCTGCTTGCGGCTGGTCGGGCGCCGGGCCGCGCCGGCGCTTGGGCGGCGGGTCGAGCCGGGCGCCGGCGTCGGCGAGCCCTGAGCGCACGAGGCGCGCCGCGGTCGTGGCCCGCGGTTCGCTGCGCCGGGCAGCCAGCTCTGCCAGCGCGTCGCGCTCGCCGGCGCTGAGGCTGACGGCTACGCGTTCGTGACGGGGGTTCGCCTGGCTCATGGCGTGAGGTCGAGCTCTGCCGCGACGGGCATGTCGGGCGCGCGATCGAGCGCGGGCTCGAGACCGCGCGGTCCGAGCTCCGGAAGGCTGGCGAGGTCGCGGGCGAGCGAGGGCGTCTGGGCGCCCCCGACACGCATCCGCGCGGCGAGGTGGTCGATCCGCTCGGCATCGCCGTCACCATCGAGCTCGTCGCGGGCGACGTGCCACTCGACGCCGTGGCGCGCGCGTGAGGCCTCGACGTAGGCGCCCTCGCGGGAGGTCTGCCAGCCGCCGGTGACCGCCACCGCGCGCTCGACGGTGGCGCCCTGCTGGCGGTACACGTGGCCGGCGTAGCCGAGGCGCACGGCACCGGCGTCCCCGGCGCTGACCTCGACCTCGCGGGCGCTGCCGTCGACGCGCACCCGCACCGACCCGTCCCGATCGTCTACGGCGATCACCTCGCCGCGGACCCCGTTCTCGACCCGGGCGGCACCGGGGATCGCCATCGAGCGCGACCACGCGAGCCGATCCCCGGCTCGGATCGCGCCGCCGCCGTCGGGCTGCTCGACCGCCTCGGGGCCGAGCTCGCCGGCCTGTAGGCGCAGCTGCTGCACGCGCAGGTTGAGCGCGTCGACCTCGGCGTTGCTCGCATCGGTCATCAGCGCGACCTCGCCATGCCCGTGCTCGGACGCCAGCTCGAGGTAGCGCCGCGCGGCACGGTCGACGGCCTCGGCGCGCGAGTCGGAGAGGTGCAGCGCGCCGCGCTCGCGGTAGTGGGCCATCGCCAGGGCAGGATCGCCCGAGCGCAGCGCGCCCCAGGCGCCGCGCTCCTCGGCGTCCTCGGTGCGGTGGATGTCTGTCAGCTCGGCGGACGGGGCGAGCGCATGGAGACGGTCGAACATCCCGCCGGCCCCGACAGAGGAGAGCTGGCGCGAATCGCCGATCAGCACGAGCGACGCGCCGCGCTGCTCGACCGCGGCCACGAGCCGGCCGAGGCGCTCGGTGTCGCCCATGCCCGCCTCGTCGACGTAGACCGTCGTGGCCGCGTCGAGGCCGCCGCGGCCCTGCTCCATCGCCACGACGAGCCCGTCGAGCGTCCGCACCCGCCCGGCAAAGGCCGGGGCTTCCTCTCCGAGGCGCTGGGCGGTCCGCCCGGCGACCGCGACGCCGACCACCGACCGCCCGCAAGCCAGCTCGGCGCGGGCGGCGGTGTCGATCACGACCCCTTTGCCGGTGCCGGCCTGGCCGATCAGGACGGCCGCGCGCTCGGGGCCGGTCAGCGTGGCCACCGCGATCCGCTGCTCTGCGCTCAGCGGACTGGCGATGCGCTCCTCGGTCGCGCAGGCGGCTCGCTCGACGGCGTCTGTCGAGATCGCCCGGCCCGGGCGGTCGGCGAGCGCACCGAACTCGTGCTCGAGCCGGGCTTCGAGCGCGCGCATCCGGGCGGTCGTGAGCGCCCCGTCGGCCAGCTCGACGATCCCGCCGTCCCGACGGAGGCCGGCGATGCCGGCGAGCGCTTGCGCGGGCGCCATACCGGTGCCCGCGGCCTGCTCGAGCGCGACGCAGCGCAGCTCACGCTCGTCGAAGATCGCCCTCCTTCGCGTCGCGTGCTCGACCACGCGCTGGGCGAACGCCTCCGGGCGCGGGTCGGCCGCCTCGGTCACGGGGACATCCGTCAGCCCGTGGTCGGCGGCGGTGGCGCGCCAGGCGCCGTCGAGCTCTGTGCGAGTGCGCGGCACCTTCGCCTCGCGGGTCTGCAGCGCCAGCGAGCGCAGCTCTCCGCGCTCGGGGTCGCGCCCGTGCTCGGCCCGGAAGCGCTGCGCCGCCCGGTGGACCTCCTCGGTGCGTTTGCTCAAGGCACGGCTTACCTGCTCGCCGACGCCGCGGATGGCGAAGTAGCGGCGGTCCTTGCCCGCGCTGACGGTTTCGTAGCCGAGCTCGCGCAGCCCGTCGGCCAGCCCTGCGCGGTAGAAGGCGCCGACCTCGCGCGCGGCAACGAACGCGGGCCGCGAGCGCACCGCGGCGACCGTGCCGTCCGTCCGCTCGACGCTCGTGATCACGACATGGCTGTGCAGCTGAGGGTCGGGCACGGCGCCCGCCACCCCGCGGGCGGTCGTGTGCCTGAACTCGGCCGCGTGCAGCTCGCGCGCGGACGCCGACTCGCCCTGCGCGCTCGTGAGCGGCACACGGTCGCGCAGGTAGGCGACCGCACCGGCGACCGCCCGCGAGTGGGCCTGCTCGATCGCGGCGCGCTCGGCGGGATCGCCGATCGCCCATACGACGCTGACGGGCTTGGGCGCCGAGAACGTCACGTCGAGGCCCCCCGCCCGCGTGCCGTCCGCGCCGGCCGGGCGCAGCCACAGCGGGTCTTCGGCCGGGCTGGGGGGCGCCCTGCCCTCCATCAGCGCGCGCAGATCGTCGGGCGCCAGCGGGCCTGGCCCGATCCCCACCCGCGCGAGCGCCGCCGGGGAAGTCAGCCACCGTCCCGCTGACTCGACCGGCGCGCCATCGGCGCCGAGGTAGTAGCCGCCGCGCTCTGGCACCGCGGTACGCGACTCCAGATAGTCGGCATAGCCCTGCGCCGAGCTGGCCGCGATGCTCGCCGCGGTCATCATCGCCTGCGGCCTTTCTCCCAGAACGCCGGCAGGTAGGTGACCGCCGGCAGGTCTCGCCCGTGCACCATCACCGCCTGGCCCTCGCCGAGCTGCATCAGCCGCTGGGCGGAGACCTTCGGCGCCTGGCGCTCGTGATGGGTCTTCGAGCCCGACGCCCCGAGCGGTTCCGCGCGCCACGAGCTGGCGGTCACGGTCTCCTCGTCGAGCAGGTCCGTCAGGTAGTTGCGGGTGCTTGCGTCCTGGATCGGTCCGAGGAAGAGCTTGCAGAGCACGTTGCCGAGCACAGCGTCGGCCTCGGGGCCGTAGCGGTGCTCGAGCTGGGACAGGGTCTGGTAGATCAGACACCAGCGCACTCCCCAGCCGGCCGACACCGCGAGGTAGGTCGGCAGCTTGCTCAGCGGCGCGAGGTGCGCGGCCTCGTCGGCGAGGATGCGTAGCAGTGGCCGAGCGGGGTCGCGGGGTCCTGCGGCCTGCTGTTCCCAGACGCGCAGGACGGCGCCGAGCAGGCCGCCGATTATCGGGGCGAGCAGTTCCTGGTCGCTGTCGGGGGCGACGATGTAGAGGGTGCCCCCGCCGAGCAGGTCCTCGGGCCGGAACTCAGGGTGGTCAGAACGCTGGACCGAGGGGAAGCGGTAGGCGTCGATGAGCTGGGCGGCCGACATCAGCAACAGCGACCGCGGGCGCTCGTCCTGCGCCTGGATCCCGGCCAGGGCATTCGCCGCCGCGTCGGCCGATCGCTCGGAAAGGATCGCCCGTGGCTCATCGAGCCCGTCAATCCCCGAACGAAGCCACCCGTGGATGTCGGCCATCGTGCGCCCATCGAGCGCCGCTGCGTGCAGAAGCGGCGGCAGCGCCACCCCGATCGCCTCGCGGTTGTAGAACCGCGCCCCGCCGGAGTCATTCGACGACGCCGAAGCGGCCGGGTCGGCGTCGAAGAGCCACCGGCCCATCCGCAGTGCCTGCTCCCAGTCCTCGCATCCGAGCAGCGGACTCCAACCGGCCAACTCCCACGCCGGGCCAGAGGACAGCGGGGCGTAGATCCACACCGGCCCGCAGTGCACGCGCGACCCGAGCGTCTCGAGCACGACCTCGTCCTTGTTGAGCAGCACCACCGCCGGTCCGTCGTGGTCGAGCAGCGCCGGCACCAACACGCGCGTCGTCTTACCGGACCGGGTCGGGGCGACGGCCATCAGGTGGCTCTCCCCCGAAGACCGCAGCGTGCGGCCCCTCAGCTCGCCGAGCGGCCAGCTGTCACCACCGGCCGGGGCAGACGCACGGCGGTTGAATAAGACGAGGCGGGTAAGGCCCGTCGACAGGCGGTGCCGTCCGCCCTTGCGGGGCCGCAGGTGCACCAGGTCGCGCGGCTTCGCCCAGGAGCGCGAGGTGACGCGGTTGCGCGGACTCCACGATGCAAGGGCGACCGGGCGCGAGCCGCGCCAACGATCGACGCGCGCCCACACGATCGCTGTGACGGCCAGCAGGGCGACCAGGCCCAGCGCGTTGAGCGCGATCCACGCCTTCGGCGGCGGCATGGTTTCCCGGTAGGGCGCGAACGCTCTCAGCGCTCGAGGGTCTCCGTCGGCTCCGTGTGTCAGCCACCGGATCGCTCCGCCGACGGCGTCGCCGGGGGTGACGATCGTCGGGTCGGCGCGAAAGGCCGACCAGGCAAGCGTCGGCCACGCCACGGCCAGGTACAAGAGGAAAGTCAGGAGGACCGCGCTGGCGATCAGCGGCAGAACCTCCACGTTCGTGTCGTTCTCGCTCTTGTTCATCGCTACTCCTTCCGCGCGGCCGCGCCGCGACTTGTTGTGGGTCGGCCGGAGTCGCCTGGCGACTGCTGCCGTTTCCTTGCTCGCGTCATGAAGCTGCTCGCCGGCGTCACGGCGGGCCGTGACCGCGTCCCCGCGGATCGCGGGGGCGGGCCGACTGCGGTCGTCTGTGCAGGGCACGGATTCGCGAGCCAGGCGTCAACCGACTCCGGCCGGATGCGCCAGTGCGCGCCGAGACGCTCTCCGGCGAGCGCGCCGGAGCGCAGAGCGCGGTAGACCGTCCGCTCGCAGGCCCCGACCCTGAGCGCGACATCGCTCACCCGCAGCCACCTCGGCTCGTCGGGCGGGTTGGCGGCGTGTGCGCCCAGCGACTCGACGCGCTCGCCGAGCACCTTGTCCAGCCGCAGGAGAACCGCCTCGGCAAGGAGGTCCAGCACGTCAGCAGTGGCGCGGCCGTCGGGTGGCGCCGTAGGGTCCACGTCAGCCATCGGCTCGGTGACCTCGCGCCGATGCGTCATGGCCTGCTCCTCGGTCGCGCCCCGAACCGCGTTCGTGACCTGGCCGAGACGCGACTACTCGAGCGGGCTGTCGACAGGCGAGCGGAGCAACGGAGCACTACTTCTCTGGTCCCGAATGCGACAACTTTGCTCGCTGAGCGACAAGAGAAGCGCCGACTGCGAAAAAATGCCCCCATACCTGTAGAGAGACCCGGGAGGGCATTCCTACCCCCCTCAATTTCCTCCGGCCCCGCTTTGGGGAGACTCCGCGAGGGTGCTAAAAAGGCTCTACAGAGGAGTTCGCGGGGGCCTCTACCCCCTCTAACGTCTCGCGGGACTTTCCGCCCAAGGACAGCCGGGGCCGGCTGGTGGGCGCCTCTCAAGGTTTCCCTCATGCCTGTTAAAGGGAGGGTTCGGGGCCAACAGGGCCCCCCCATTCGTTTGGTCCCGTCCTGGGCGGCCGTCGCCGGTGAAGAGCGGCGTCAGCCGGCGGGCTCGGTGGTCCCCTCGTTGAGCAGGGCCAGGTACTCGTCGTACACGTAGAGCTTGTTGCGCCGGCGCCCTGTGACTTCGCGCAGGATTCCGAGTTCTTCCAGCCGCGCGACAGCGGCGTAGACCGGCGGTTCGCTCAACTCGAGCCGGTCGGCGGTGAGGGGCGCGCGGATGGCCACGACCCGGGCAGCGAGGTCGTGCACACGGCCGGCGGTGGCCGCGCCGCGCCCGAGCGCTTGGATCCGCGCGCGGTCGCGCTCGATCATCTCCACGATCCGCTGGGTAGTCTCGGTGGTCGAGGTCGCGACCTCGATGACGCCGTCGAGGAAGAAGCTCAGCCACTGCTCCCACGCGCCTTCGGTGCGCACCCGCTGCAGGTGGTCGTAGTAGGCGTCGCGGTTCTGCTTCAGGAAGAGGCTCAGGTACAGCAGCGGCCGCCCGAGCACACCGTCGGCGGCGAACAGCAGCGTGATCAGGATCCGTCCGACGCGACCGTTGCCGTCATAGAACGGATGGATCGTCTCGAACTGCACGTGGGCAAGCGCGGCCTTGACGAGCACCGGGCTGGGCTCGGGGTCGCCGTGCAGGAACTTCTCCAGCTTGCTCATCATCGGCTCGACCTGGTTAGCCGGCGGCGGCACGTAACGCGCGTTGCCTGGGCGGCTGCCGCCGATCCAGTTCTGATTCGCGCGGAACTCCCCAGGCGCCTTGTCCGAACCGTGCCCACCCGCAAGTAAGAGCCCGTGCACTTCGCGCAGCAGCCGGTTGCACAGGGGCAGCCGGCCCGAGCGCAGGCTGTCCATCCCGTGGTTGAGCGCGGCGATGTAGTTCGCCGTTTCCTCTGCGTCCTGGCGGGGCACGCCTGGCGCCGCCTCGTTCTCGAACAGCAGGAGATCCGAGAGCGAGGACTGCGTGCCCTCGATCTGCGAGGACAGCACCGCCTCCTTGCGGACGAAGGTGTAGAGGAACTGGTCGGGGTCGGGAAGCAGCAGCGTGATCCCGTCGAGGCGGCCAAGCGCCTGGTTGGCGGTGTCCAGGCGGCCCTGCAGCTCGGCGCCGATATCGAGCGGAGGCGTCGGCGGGAGCGGGCGGGGGTGAAACGCCCAGAACTCTACCGGCGCTTCCTGGGCGAGCAGGAACTCGCCGGCGCGGGGATCTGCGGTTGGCTTCGACGTGGTCATTTCGAGCAAGCGAACGCTAAGAACCCCGAAGCTTACTAAGCGAAACGGCGCCATCCCTTACTTAGCCGTCGGGACCAGTCAGTCATAGCGAGCTTTACCAAGCGGTCATAGCTGCCAGGGACCAAGCACGGAGGGCGATGTGGTCGAAGGTCTGCCCTTCTCTCGCTCGTGAACCTCCGCGATGCCGTTCGGCGCATCGGTTACGAGGTGACAGTCGACAGGATCGCCTGAGAGCGCCTCGCTCGACAGAGAAGCAGGTGTGGGGCTACAGCGATCGGGTCGGCCGCGCTCGGTCCGCATCTGGTCCTCGCTGACATCTCCGGTGAGCGCCGCCGACCTGGCTCGCGGGTTTCTGTGTCCCTGGGCAGGTCTGACGGCTGTTGCGGCGATGCCGCGCCGTTGAACTAAAGCCCGCTCGCTTCTGGCTGTGGGGTTTTCCCCGGAGCGGAGGGCCGCTTCTCGTGCGTTGCCGAGCAAGAGCGCCCGCGTCAAGGCGACGCGCGTGACTGCTTCGTGCCGAAGCGGTCACGCGCGGCCTCGCTGCCGACGTGATCCCTTCGCGCCGTTAACAGTCGTCGCAGCCAGCGCTGCCGCCACTACTGCTTCTGACGGAAGCGGAAGCGAGCGAGAGGTCCGACGGCCGGTGACGAGAGTGCTGGATTCGTCGAAAAGGGGAACTCTGGGCATTGGCGGTGAGCGAAGGTGGACCGGCC
>Ga0136640_10000447_pt1 | contig 15809 bp, 18 predicted proteins | sample AntDrymUQ8642106_2_FD_105498 | JGI IMG/M metagenome (GOLD analysis project Ga0136640, IMG submission 105498) | Polar desert sand microbial communities from Dry Valleys, Antarctica - metaG UQ864 (21.06) | ecosystem: Environmental > Terrestrial > Soil > Desert | place: Antarctica: Dry Valley...
ACGCCGGGCGACCTCCTCGGTCGTTGGCTCCCGCTCGAACTCCGCGGAGAGTTCGTTGTAGGCGCGGCCGACCTTTCGGATCTTCTCGGTCATGTGAACGGGGATCGGTATCTTGCGTCCCTTGTCCGCGACGGCGCGCTGCACGGCCTGGCGGATCCACCACGTAGCGTACGTCGAGAACCTGAAGCCCCGGTCGGGATCGAACTTCTCCACAGCCTTCATAAGCCCGATGTTGCCCTCTTGAATGAGGTCCTCGAACGGCAACCCGTAACCGCGGTACTTCTTGGCGACGCTCACGACGAGGCGCAAGTTCTTCTCGATGAGCCTCTGCCGAGCGCGCTTGTCTCCCGCTTTGGCGCGCTCCGAAAGGTCGATCTCCTCCGTATGCGTAAGCAAGTTTCCCTGCCCAATGTGCGCCAGGTATTTCGCCAGTAACTCCGGCGTGTCCTTCTCCCGCTCCTGATTCTGTAGTTTCGTCTTCGCCATGAGATCCTCCTGTATGAAACCCAATTCTACCCAAAACCAGTTTCAAAAACTACTCTTAGTTTTCCCCGTCCGGTCTCTATGAAACCCTTTTTACACCTAAGTTTGCAAGCTTTTTCACAACCACCGTGCTCCTATCTCGTTGCGTGCTATGTATACGTTTGTGGGCGTCGAAAAGTTTCCTTTGGGCTTCCGCCGTAAGAATTCCGTAATGGTCCTGCGACGAGCGCGGGGCTGGCGTGGCGGTATACTGAGAGACATGAAGCAGACGTTACGGATGGCCGATGAGATTGAAACCCGTACAGACGAGATTTTGGCGACCTGGCGAGAAAGCGTTCCGTCCGACTCCGAGAACAGCGATACCTTCGAGCTTCTGTGCCGGGACATCGAGCGCGTGACGCTTGTCTTCGTGGAGTTCATGCGGAGTCCGGAGAGCGTCGAGACTTTCAGTCGCGGGGGAGCGACGCAGGCTCTGGTACGGGAGATCTCCGTTCACCAGCACGCCCTCGGGCGCGACGCGGTGGGTGTGATCGGGGACTTCGCCGCCCTGCGTCGGGCCGTGTTCGGGACCGTCGAGCGTCACATTGACTTCGAGGACGTAAACGGGGTCGAGGTCGCCCGGTTTTTCGTAAAGATGATCGCTGCCTCGGACTGGGTGACGAGCGTCAGCCTGGAAGCCTTCGAGGAGATCGTGCGCGAGAAGATGCGCGAAGCCCTCGGCCGGGCCGCCGCAACCGACCTCGTCACGGGCCTGCCCAACAGCGACCTCTTGAACCGCCTGCTGCTGCCGAACCTCGTCTCCGAGCACGAGCGTTTCTCGCTCGCCATATTCGACGTGGCTGACTTCTCGGATACCATCGCGCAAGGGAAAGTCAAGCGTGCGCGCCGGGCCTTGCGCCGGCTGGCCGAGACCGTGCTGGAAGTCGCGCCCGAGTCCGCCGTCTGCGCCCGCTTCGGCGACGACGAGGTGTGTGTCGTCTTGCCAGAGGGGACTGGCGAGATGGCCTACCGTCTGGCCGAGGACGTGCTGGAGCGCTTGAAGAGCGAGAAAAAAGGCTTCGATGTGGACGTGGGCGTCTCCGAGTACCCGGCGCACGGCGCGACCGCGGGCGCCGTATCGGGCGCGGCGCTCAAGGCGCTCAAGATGGCGAAGCGTGTCGGGGGTGGCGGCATCATGGTTGCACATTGATCGAGAGGAATACATGATCGCGATAACCAACAGCCTGCCCGTAAAGGAAGGTGCCGCCGACGACATAGTCGAGCGTTTCGCCGGGAGCCGAGGCCACGTTCAGGACTTCCCCGGTTTCATCTCGATGGAGGTGCTCCGCTCCGAGGACGCCACCGAAGTCCTCGTCATAACGCGCTGGGAGAGCCCCGAAGCTTTTGACGCCTGGGTCGGCAGCGAGGAATTCCGCCAGGCTCATGGCCGGGGTGGGGCGGGGGATTCGCTGAGCGGACACCCGAAGATGACGCGCTACGAAGTCGCCGTACAGCGCGATTCTTCGGAGGCGCGGTCGGCGTCGTAGAGCGCCGGAGGTCCTAGATCGGCGTGGCTTACGCCAGCGTGATGGAGGTTGGCGTGGAGGTTTCCGAGGGGTCGTATTCGCCCTTGCCGAGCACGGCGAACACGAAGGCAAAAAGGAAGATCATTATGAAGACCATGACCGCAAACGCTATTCTCTCTCGTCGCACCGATTCTCCTCTCGCGGGCGTAATCCGCCGTCATTCTAGCCTAACCGCGCCCGTAAGTCGCGCTTCTCTTGTCGCATCTGGATACGGCTCGTAGTGTACAATGTAGCAATGTGTTGCGGGATCTTGCAAGAAAGGTCGAATTTGAGCAATAGCCCTGGATTATGTAGTGGAGGTGGAGATGCATCCTGATCTCCCGTTGTCCGAGTATACGGCGGTGCAGGAGCACGAGTGCCGGGAGTTGTTGCGGATGCTCCACGACATGGGCATAGCGACCGCCGACAGGATCTACCGCCCCGGCGATGCCGTCTACCGTGAGGGCGAGTACGGCGATGCGCTCTACGTGCTCGTGGAAGGCGTCTTGAAGCTCTTCCGCCCATACTCGGCGAGTAAGGAAGCGACCCTGCGGCTCCTGAAGCCGTGGGACATCTTCGGGCATTTGGCATTCGCGGGTGAGGCTCGGCAGCGTGCTTACGCCGAGGCCGTGACCGAGTGCAAAGTGACGAAAGTCCCGAAGGTCTTTGTGGAGCGGGCCATCCGGCAGGAGCCTCGGGTAGCGTTCAAAGTGATGACGCTGCTGGAGTTGCGGCTGGTGCAGTACGAGGAGTTGGTCAAGTGCCTGCTGCCGCGCGAGACCGAGGTGCGGTTGGCGAACCTGCTGCCGCTTTTGGCCCAGAAGTTCGGGGAGCGGAGTGACGCTGGCGTGAAGATAGACTTGCGCCTTACGCACCAGGACCTCGCCGCGATGGTGGCTTCCACGCGGGAGTCCGTTACCAAAGTCCTAAACGAGCTACGCAGCCGCGGCATCATCGAGGTCGAAGCCGGGCGCATCACCCTCAAGGACTCGCTCGCGCTCGCGCAACTCAGCGGTCTGTAGTCGCCGAGGCCTGACAGCCAAGGTTTATTTTGCGATAGTGTGCCGGCTGTGAAGTCGGAAGCGAGGATTTAGAGCGTGCGGGAGTTCTTCGAGGCGATATTTCTTGGTGTGGTGCAGGGGCTCACGGAGTTCCTGCCGGTTTCGAGTTCCGGGCATCTTTTGCTGGGGCAGTATTTTCTTGGCATGGATCAGGACCGTTTCGGGCTTTCGTTCGACGCGGCGATTCACACGGGGACGGTTCTGGCGGTCATCTCGTACTTCTGGCGGGATCTGCTCGGAATGGCGGCGGCTTTCTTGCGCTCGCTGCGCGGCCCGGATTTCTCGGATACCGAGCAGCGGATGGCGTACCTTATAATACTGGCGACTATTCCGGCGGGCATCATTGGGCTGCTGTTCGAGGACTTTTTCGCCACGGTGGTTCGCTCGCCGTGGGTCGTGATCGTAAACCTCGTGCTCGTGGGCGTGTTGTTCATTGTGGGCGAGAGGGTCGGGCGCAAGACGCGCGATGCGTCCAAACTGACTTTCCTCGAAGCTCTCGGTATCGGGCTCGCCCAGACTTGCGCTCTGGTGCCGGGTATCTCGCGCTCGGGGGCGACTATTACGCTCGGGTTGTTTCTGGGTTTGCGCCGGGATCAGGCGGCCCGCTTCTCGTTTTTGATGAGCGTCCCGATCACCACCGCCGCCGCCGCCCTGAGCCTGAAAGACATGACCGGGCGGGGGATGGACGGCCAGGATATGCTGCTGTTCTTTGCGGGTGCCGTAACGTCCGCGGTCGTGGGCTATATGGCGATACGGTTCCTGCTCAACTACCTCGCCGGACACAGTCTGCACATCTTCGCTTACTACCGCTTCGCCCTCGCCGCCGTCGCTACGGTCGCGCTCCTCCTCTTTTTCTAGCCGTTCGACGGCGACAGAGTTTGTGTGGTAGTTTTGACGCCATCATGCGTTTGGCGACTCGAACATCACGTCGATTTACCGGGGAGGGGCGAACCTAAGCCCGCCGCTTCGGCGCGCCCCTCCTATACTGAACGTTCTAAAATACTCTTACCAGGAGGCCGCGAAACCATGTTCGTTACCGAAGCGTTCATCAAAAATCACGTTTGCTACGCGGAGGTGCTACATGTCCGCTGAAAACGTCCCGGTCACGCCGGAGGAGATGGACGCGCTGCGCGCAGACATCGACGCCGTGGACGCCGAGTTTGTGGCGCTGCTGGATCGCCGGGCGCGGGCGGCCCGCAGGATCGGCGAGCTAAAGCAAGAAAGGGGGCTAGACACCTACGCCCCCGCTCGAGAGCGCATGGTGATGAACCGCGTCTTCGAGCTCAGCGAGGGGGATTTCCCCAGGCGCGGTTTAGAGACGGTGTTTCGGGAGATAATTTCGTGCTCCATCTCGCTTGAAGGGCGGCTCAAGATCGCATACCTAGGCCCCGAAGCGACCTTTACCCACGAGGCCGCCCGCCGCTCCTTCGGGACCAGCGTGGACCTCGAACCGCAGCGGACGGTCGCCGAAGTCTTCGCCCGCGTGGAGTCGGGAGAGGCCCAGCACGGCGTCGTCCCGGTCGAGAACTCGATGGAGGGCGCTGTTACGCATACGCTGGACGAGCTGATGAACAGCCCGCTCAAGGTGTGCGGCGAAGTGTACCTGCCAGTGTCGCAGAATCTACTCTCGCGCTCCGGATCGATCCCGGAGATCTCGCTGGTCTGTTCGCACCCGATGGCTCTGGCGCAGTCGGCGAGCTGGCTGCGGCGCGAACTTCCGACGGTCGCCGTCGAGGAAGTCGAGTCCACCGCCGAAGCCGCGCGCCGGGCCGCCGAGGAGCCAGGTGTCGCGGCGGTCGCCAGCGTCATGGCGGCGGAGGCGCACGGTCTGAACGTGCTCGCCGGTAACATCCAAGACGCCCGCGCCAACGCCACACGCTTCATCGTTTTGGGGCGGGCGTGGGCCGGAAGGACTGGTAAGGACAAGACCAGCGTCGTGTTCTCGGTCAAAGACCGGCCCGGCGTTTTGAAGGACGCGCTATCGGCGTTCGCTGGCGCTGGCATTAACCTGACTAGGATCGAGAGCCGACCCAGCCGCAAGCGCGCCTGGACTTACGTGTTCTTCGCGGACTTTCAGGGCCACCCGGACGAAGAGCGCGTCCAGACGGCGTTGGCGAACCTGGAGGACCATTGTCCTTACGTCAGCCTGATCGGGGCTTATCCCGAGGTTTCGCCGGAAGGTGCTGGCTAGGATGGACTTCAAGGCCGCCGCCCGCACGGTGCTCGGCGAGGTCGGGCATCCGCTCCACTACACAGACATCACCGAGCTGGCGCTCGAATCCGGGTATCTGGCGAGCGCGGGCCGCACACCGCAGAACACCATGCGCGCCCGGCTCTCGGTGGACGTGCGGGACAACCCGGAGACTCCGTTCACACAGACCGCCCCCGGTGTCTACGCGCTGCGGAGCGGGCTTTAGGAGCGGATCAAATGCTGTATATTTGTCGGATCAGGGCTAGTTTTTACGCGATTTAGGAGAAGAGATGGTCGAGGTTGTCGGGCGAGCCGTCGAGGCGGCGTGGAAGATCAAAAACCTAAAAGATTACGACCAGCGTCTGATGCGCGCCGCGCGCCGGGTCGACGACCTCGCTCGCGAGCACGAGACGGCGGCGCTCGTGATCTACGAGGCCGCCCTGATGAAGAGCGGTCATTCCCAGGACGAGGTACGAGCCCTGATCTCCTCTTTTCGCGAAACGTTCGAGGATGAGGAAGAGCCCTTCACCATCCCCCGCGTGAGCGGCGTCATGAACGTCCACGGCGACGAGTGGTTCTTCGGCGACGCGGCGCTCCGCACCATGACCGGCCAGCTACTTGGGCAGTTCCAACACCGGGTTGCGCAGTACAATTACATTGACGAGGCCGAGGTGCTCAAGCGCTGGGCCAACTCCTACGATACCCGGCTCTTCATCCGGCGCGGAATCTACGAGACCGAGCCGGTGGCCGGCGTGGTAGTCGGCTTCGACCTGACGTTGCTCCAATACCTGCGGGTCGCCGCCGGTGGCGACACGCTTATACCCAACGAGGCTGTTGGGCGTGCGCTCGCTTCTTTAAGCTTCGACGATGCCGCGAGCGAGTATGAGATCCTCGCCAACGCGGAGAGTCTGGCGCTTCACCTGGATCTGCCCGCCCCGATCGCGGGCGCAATGCTCGAAGACCTGGCCCACGAGGACTTCACCGACTACCCGGCACCACCGCCGGATGTTACGAACGACGAGGATTCCGCCGGAGAAGCCTCGGAGCGAACGACGGTGGCGCCGGGACCGGAGGATCAAGCAGCCAGAGAAGCGGTGCGCGAGGATCCCGTAAAGGGCGAGGAGCCGACGAGAGTACAGGACCCGCAAGCGAAGGACGCTCCTGGAGTAGCGGAGGAATCCGGCGAAGGGAAGCCAGCCGCCCCCGAGAGCGGCCGGGGCGGGGAACCCGGTACACGAAAAAATAGTGTGACGTAGGTTTCGCGCGAGCAACTCCCGCCAAAGACGGCGAAACTAGATGATAGAATGCCAACCAACAAAATCGAAGCTTACACATCATCAAGGTTACGAGGTAAGAATCGTGGCACGGGGCATCGTTAAGGAGTAAGAGGGAGCAGGCCCGAGTATGACGGAATCCAAAAAGCGCATAGCATTAAAACCGCACATGAAGCAGATCCGGGAGTGGGTCGACGCCGGTAAGGCTGATGAGTGGATCGCCGACGCCCTCGGTACCAGCGCGTCGTCGGTGCAGTCCTTTCGCTCCCGCAACGACATCTACCGCCGCGAGCGCGGTGGTCGCGAGCCCGAAAGGGTCTTCGAGGGCGTTCTGGACCACGGCGAGCGCGATGGCTGGGGCCTCTGGCTCGACCCGGCGGTGGCCGAGGACCCCATCTGGCGGGAGCATTGGTCCGGGGTCGATGCGGTGGTTGTTAAGATCGCCGAAGATTCCATAGTTCTTGAAATGGATAATGCCGAACAGGCAACTGAAGACGGCGGGATCAATGGCGTCGTCGCCAGCGTTCCGGTCGCACGGGTCGAGGAAGAGGGCTCCGGGGATGCTTCGGTTGATGTCGCCGAAGACGGCGGGGCCGATGGTTCGGGCGCGGACCTGGAGACCGGGCGCGTGAAGTGGTTCGATGCGGAGAAGGGCTACGGGTTCCTGGTGCGGGCCACCGGCGAAGACCTTTTCGTCCATCACTCCGAGGTGAAGGGAGACCCATCCGCCCTGGAACCGGGGACGCCCGTCGAGTACGAGGTCGGACAGAACGACCGGGGTCCGAACGCCCGCGGCGTGCGGATCACCGACTGAACTCCCGCTTCCGGGGCGTGTCTTCTAAGTTAGATGATCCGTCCGGGACAACTCTAGCAAGAGTGGTTCGGCACCGTTCTCAGGCCATGCGAGGCGTGTGATCGAGGCATTGGGCGTGCGGGCGGTACCCGGCAGGAGTTCGGCTCCGAATAGGTCGCGCAGGAAGGCTCGCATCGCGCCCCCGTGCGAGACGAGTACGATGCGGTCGTCGGCGGCGTGGCGCTCGCGGACTTCCGAGACGGCCCGTGCGAAACGATCCAAGACATCCTCGTCGGTCTCGGCACCGACCATCGCCCAACGTTCCTCTTCGGGTACGGAGAGAAACTTCCGCGCTAACTCCGGGTTCTCGTCCATGCGTTGTTCGGCGGTGGTTCCTTCGAGGGTCCCGCCGCCGCGCTCGGCCAGGCCGGGCATGGCGATGACCTCGCTCGCGTAGCCGGATTTTCGGGCGATGATCGAGGCAGTCTCGAAGGCGCGGGAGAGTGGGCTGGCGTAGAAACCGTCGAGGGTTTCGTGGACGAACGCGGTGCCGGCTCGCGCGGCTTGATCCCGGCCAAGCTCCGAGAGTGGGTAGTCTAGTTGTCCCTGCCAGATGCCTCGGGCGTTGGCGGTGGACTGTCCGTGTCGGATAAAGATAAGCTCTTGTTGTTTTGTCATGCCGGTAGAGTAGTGCATGAGAGGCGTGTGGGGCAAACACCGGCGACATCCGGGAGCCGGGAATGCTAGAATCCGGCCCGTTGAGCGGGGCTCGAAGCCGAGGGGGTAAGGTCGTATGTTTTGGAGAAGGAGCAGAAGCGAGAACTCCGATCCGCCAGAGACGAACGTCCCCGCGACGCCGGAGCCCGAGGCCCCCGCGGACGCAGGCCCGATGGAACTCGAACGCAACGCTCCCCGCCCGCCCACCATCCTGCAAGTCGCCGGAAACTTCGAGCAGCAGGGCGCGCGAATCGTAGAGCTATTCAAGGAGATTCAGTCGCCGCAGGGTCAGACCGTGATGCCGATCCACCTCGAACAAGATGGAACCGAGAGATTCGTCGAGGTCGAGACGGGACCGTGGGGCGACGGCGCCGTGGACGCGGCCCTGAGAGCCGTGGCGGTGTTGCGAAGCTCGGAACACGCCAAGATCGAGGTCGAGATACTGAGTGCCTATCCCGTCCCGTCAGACGTAATGTTCTTCTACTCGCAGGCACCTGCGGCGCTCTTTCAACTGGCCTTGATGAGCGGCGAGATGGAGAGGCCCGAGGAGTTCGCGGAGATGTTCCGCTCCGCCGCCGCCGAGCACTGGGGCATCGACCTCGACTACGAAGTGGGTACTCTGCCCTTGATCGAGGAGCTACTGCTCGCCGCGCTGAACGACGACCCGGAAAGCGCGGACGTTTCGGAAGGCGCGCCAATCTTGCGGGAGTTGGTGGAAGGACTGGGGTGCTACGTCGGGGAGGTGATCCGCCGAAACGCTCCCGAGTTCGGCGCTTGGCGTCCCGCGACGGACTGGGGCGAGGAGGCCGCCGTGATCGAGGTTCGAGGCTTCGATCTCGACCCCATAGGCAAGGCCCACGCCTTTCTACTCGATGGCCCCGAAGACTCAGTGGCCTTCTACGCCGAGTTCGTCCTAAAAGAACTCTCCGACGAAGTCCCGGAGAAAGACGCGGACCCCACCTGAACTACGAGGCGTAACGCTTTCGCAACTCCCGGATGATGTGCGTGGAATCCACCAACACTTCCTCCCCGATGGTCATGACGGGGATGGCCCGCTGACCCGAGAGCTGCATGACCGACTCGCGGCCATCGTTGTCGGCGTTGATGGTCTCGTGTTCCAGGTCCAGCCGGTCCAACTCCTTCTTCACCCGGATGCAGTACGGACAGTAGTTGCCGGAGTAAAGCGTTATCTTTGCGTCGTTGCGCGTGGCCTCCAAGACGGTCTCTCTTTCTCTGTTTCGATACTTTGCGTTAACATAACCGATTGTATCGCACGAGCTTTCAGGATCGGGGGCGTGATCACACCTCCATAAAGTCTCTACCTCGACTTTTGGATCATGCTGAAGTTGTAGTTGACGTGTAGAGATCGCAGGCAGTTGGATTTGGGTGTGGCTAAAGGTTCGAGTGCGTGTTAGGGTTGAGATTCGTGGTTGGCTGGAAGCCGAGAAGATTTGGTTGCCGGTTAGTTTTTTGTGTGGAGACGAGACGTTTACGAGAGTGGTGCGGAGGGTGGGTCTTTGAGCCTCAAGAATCGAGGGCGGAAGCGGAGGTCTTTGGAAAGAGATCCGTCGAGGAGTTCTCGTTTCGATGTCCCGAAGAAGCGGGGTGGATCCGGCATAGTCGGTCCTGTGGTGTTGGTTTGCGCGATCATCGCGATGGTCGTGATGGCCGACTACTGGGTCAACGCCGGGCGGGTGTACCGGGGCGTCGAGGTCGGCAGCATACCGCTAGGCGGCAAGACCCCCGAGCAGGCCGAGAAAGTCATCGCTGATCGCACCTCGGGCGCGCTCAAGGAGATGGAGTTCGACGGCCCGGAGGACCTTTCGCTCTCCGCCGCCGAGATGGGCGTGGACTTCGATGTGAAATCCACCGTCGAGAACGCCTACGCCGTGGGGCGAGAGGGCGGCGTCCTGGAGAGGCTCGCGGACCGGGGCGAGGCCGCGTATGGGCGCGTTGTGATACCGCCGAAAGTCGAGTACCGGCGCGAGGTCGCCAGCAAGCAAATCGACGAGATTGCCGCCCGCTTCGATAACAAACCGAAAGAGGCCGAGGTGAACATCCTCGGCTCCGAGGTCGAGGTCGTGGAGTCCAGCGAGGGCTACAGGACGGATAAGGCCGCGACACAAAAATCCGCAGACGCCGCAGTCGGCGACATGACCGGAGAAGCCGAGATAGTAGGCCGCGTCCTGAAGCCCGAGATCGCCACGCCAGCCGCCGAGAACGCCGCCGAGAAGACCCGCGAGGCCATGAGCGAGCAGATGGTCTTCACGGCCGACGGAGAGCGTTGGACGCTTTCTCCTACGGACATCGGGGCTACGCTGGATGTCAAGCGGAACAGGGATCAGTTCGACGTCTCGCTCAACCGGGATCGCATGGAGCAATACCTCGGGAACGTGTATGCGTCGCTCACCGTAGAGCCGGTCGAGGCCGATTACGACATAAACGGCTCCGAGGTTTCGGTGGTGCCGGGTGAGATCGGGCAGCGCATAGACGAGAACCAGTTCTTCGAGGACATCGAGACCGGTATCTTTACGGGCCAGCGCGAGTACCAGGTGCCGCTCGTCGAGAACGAGCCCGACCTGACCACCGCCGAGGCCGAGGACTTGCGTCCGACCGACATGATCGGTGACTACCGAACCAACTACATGACCTACGACGACTCACCGGGGCGCATAGAGAACCTTGAGATAGCCTCCAACGCCGTCAACAATACCCTGCTCGCGCCCGGAGAGGTATTCTCGTTCAACGCGCTCGCCGAGCCTCTGGACTACAAGGAGACGAAGGTGATCGTGCAGGGCCGCGTGGACGAGGCCGAGGGCGGCGGGCTCTGCCAGGTCTCCTCGACGCTGTACATGGCCGCCAACTACGCCGGCCTCGACGTGATCGAACGCAACCCACACTACGCCGAGCTACCGTACATCCGTCCCGGCTTCGACGCGACGGTCTGGTTTGGGGCGCTGGACATGAAGTTCGAGAACACCTCATCGGGCTACGTCCTTATACAGCAGTGGGTGGACGATGACGGGTACGTGAACGCCGCGATCTACGGCCAGCCAACCGGCAAGGAGGTCGAGATGAATTCCAAGAAGGTGGCGACCACGGAGGACGCGGACGGTAAGCCGGTCACCAAGTGGGTCACGTATCAGAAGGTTGCTAGAGACGGTGAGGTCGTCAAGAACGACGTACTTCACACCGACACTTATAAGTTCCTCAAGCCTGCCGCCGAGGACGCTCCCAACGCAGAGCGCCCGCCGAACTAGCAAAGCTGGAAGAAGACGTTTAGGAGCGGGTAAGCTCCAGGATCATCTCGACCTCGACCGGCGAGCCGAGCGGCAACTCGACAACACCGACGGCGGAGCGTGAATGTAGCCCGGCGTTTCCGAATACCTCGCCCAGCAGATCCGATGCGCCGTTTATCACGCCGGGCTGTCCGGTGAAGCCCTCCGCTGAGGCGACGAAACCCGTGACCTTCACTATGCGGGCTATGTTATCTAGGCCGTCGGCTATGGACGCTGCGGCGGCTAGGGCGTTCAGGGCACACATCCGGGCGGCATCCTGGGCCTGTTCCGGGGTGACGTCCGCTCCGACTTTGCCGGTGATCCGCAACTGGCCGTCCTCGAATGGGAGTTGTCCAGCGGTGAATACTAGGGACCCGGACTTCGTCGCTGGGACGTAGGAGCCGGCGGGGGTTGGGACACTTGGCAGTTCGTAGCCTAGCTCGTGCAGGCGCTCGGTTGGATTCATTTAGCGCAACGCTCCTTCGTACTCGCTGGGATCGTAGATCAAGGGCGCGTCGGGGCCGAAGGTCTCGCCGGAGATGACCTCGCCGATGATTACGGAGTGCTCGGCGGCTCGGGCGGTATCGACGACCTTGCAGTCGAGGTAGGCCAGGCAGTCGAGCAGGTACGGCGAGCCGGAATCGGTGAGGGCGTAGGGGACCCCGCGCAGCTTGTCGGTGTACTCGCCGCTGGCCTCTCCGAAATGGGCCGCCACATCTACCTGGTCCTCGCGCAGGACGCTCAGGGCGAAGGTGCCGCTCTCTAGGACGAGGTCGTGAGTATAGCGGTCGGCGCGGACGGCGGCGGCGAGGAAGGGTGGGCGGTTGGAGACCTGAGTCACCCAGGCGGCGGACATGGCGTTGGACTCCCGCCCTCGGCGCGTGCCGAGGACGTAGACGCCGTGCGTCAGGTGCGCGAGGGCGTCCGTTATGGTCTGCTGCGTGTGTGAATCTCTATCCACCGGTCTCCATTCCAGGCTACGGTTATGTGTCCGTATTCTACCAACAATGGGTATACTGCCGTTCATGTTAGTCGTGAAGGATGCGGGAGAGCGGCCTTGACCGTATCGCTGGTCGGAATAGGTATCTTTCAGGCCGTGCTGTATCTGCTGTTTATTCGGGCTATAGACCTGTACGAGCGGGAAGGGTTCCGGTACGTACTGCCGGTGTTTATCTGGGGGTTTACGGTCGCGGTCGTGGTGGCGTTCGTGTTTAACACGCTGGCGTCCATCACCATCAGCACGATAGCCACGCGGCAGGCTGCGGACTTCCTAACGCCAGTCTTCGTCGCACCGGTGGTGGAGGAGAGCATAAAGGGCCTCGGGCTGCTGCTGACGTTCGCGGTGGCGTACTCGGCGGCGGGCCGGCGGCGGGCGGTGGAGTTCTCCGGGGTGATGGACGGCATCGTGTACGGCTCGGCGGTGGGCTTCGGGTTCGCCATCGCGGAGGATTTGTTGTATCTGGCGCAGGCCGGTCCCGAGACGTTCGTGGTGCGACGCGTCTTTGGGGGCTTCGCGCACGCGGCTTTCACCTCGCTAACCGGGGTGGGAATCGGTTTGATCCCCTGGGTGCGGTATAGGACGCTCAAGGTCCTTTTGCCGATCATGGGTCTGTGCGGGGCGATGCTTCTGCATTCGATCTTCAACCTGACGGCGACGCTTTTTGGGGTGTTGGCCTATGTTTTGATGTTCTTCGTGGTGCTGGCGTACATCACGCTCATATTGGCGTGGTTGGCGGTAGAGCGGCGGGCTATTCGGGAGGAACTGCGCGAGGAGGTCGCTGCGGGGACCATCAGTGCCGAGGAGTACGAGATCCTCCCGACCTACTTCCGCCGGACAGGGTACTACCTGCATCTGATCCTCTCGGGCCATCTGCCTACCTGGAGGCGCGCCCGCAAAGTCCACGGTGCCGCAGTGGACCTCGCCTTCACCAAACGCCTGGCCCGAAACGCCCACACTTCGCCCCAGAGCGAACGCATAGGCAACTTGCGACGTCGAATTTACGAGCTTCGGGGACCCGCGCCCCAAGCCGCCCGTCCGTGAGGGACAAACAACGATCATCCGGTGTGATCCTGACCGGCGGAGAAAGCCGCCGAATGGGCCGCGACAAACTCACCCTACAGGTCGGCGACCAGACCATCCTTGCCCGAGCCCGCGAAACCGTCGCCGCCGCGTGCGGCGAAACCATCCTCGTGGGTGAGGGCGGGGACGGGGGCGGCGCTCGCCGCGTGCCGGACCTGCGACCCGAAAAAGCGGGGCCGCTCGCGGGCATCGAAGCTGGACTCGCGGCGGCGCGTTATCCGCTCGTGTTCGTGGCGGCGGGGGATATGCCGTTCTTGAGTGTGGCCCTGATCGAGCATCTCTTGGCCCGTCTAAAACCACCGACGCTGGCGGCTGTCCCCCTTCACGGGGGCCGTCTACACCCGCTCTGCGCCGCGTACCACCGGGACCTACTGCCGGAAGTGAGCGCGGCGCTCGACCACCGGGTACGGGCTGTGAGGGAATTTCTGGCCGGGCTTGAGAGTGTGGAGTACGTCGAGGAGCTTGGCGGATTCGGGGACCCGGATCTGATGCTGATGAACGTCAACGCGCCGGAGGACCTGGAGAGGGCGCGGGCGTTGGTCGCCGGCGAGTCGCGGTGAAGCCGTACCGGACCGGAAGCCCGGACGAGGGGTTGTTGCGCGGCTTGTTGGAGGTCTTGCGGGTGTACCGCGGCGGCGAGTTCTCCGAGGGTTTGACCGGGAGCGATCGCCGGGTGGCGGTAATTTTGGGGGCGCAGGTTTTGCGGGGTGGGCGAGCGAGCCGGACGCTGGAAGCTCGGGTGCTTTGTGCGGCGGAATTGTACGCTGCGGGCGAGGTGGACCTAATCATCCCCACCGGCGGGCTCGGGGAGCATGGCCCGACGGAGGCGGCGGTGATGGCGCGGATACTGCGGGGTGCGGGTGTGCCGGATGAGGCCGTGTTGCTCGAAGACAAGGCGGTTAGCACGTGGGATTCGGCGCTGCGGATCGGCGGAATTTGCCAGGAGCGGGGGATAGGCGGGGTTCGGATCGTCACGGACCCGCTACACTGCGTGCGGGCCGCGGGGGCTTTTCGGTGGGTTGGGGTGCGTGCTTGGGCGGAACCGGCTTATCGGAGCCCGATGTGGCGGGTGGCCTGGATGCGGCGGGGACAATTGGCGAGAGAGATGGGGGCGATGGTTTGGTACCGGGCAAGGCATGGCGTGGGGTCCCGCTCGCGGCGGTAGCCGTTGGGGTGCTGGCGGTCTCGGCGGCGGCGATCTTCATCCGGCTGGCCGACGCTCCGGCGCTGGCGGTGGCCTTCTGGCGCTGCGTCCTCGGTGTGGCCGTGCTCGCGCCGTTTGCGGTCGTCCGGCGGGAAGCGTTGCCGACGGGGCGTCCCTTAGGGTTGCTCGTTGTATCAGGGGTAGTGCTCGGGGCGCATTTCGGGTTCTGGATCTCCTCCCTCGATTACACGAGCGTGGCCGCGAGCGTGGTGCTGGTCTCGACCGCGCCGGTCTTCGTGGCTGTTCTGGCGTATCCAATCCTCGGAGAACGCACCTCGCCGCTCTCGCTGCTCGGCATACTGATCTCGCTGGCGGGATGCGCTGTTATAGCGAGCGACGGCACCGCTGGCTCGGCGGCGCTCCTCGGCAACGTGCTCGCCGTCCTCGGTGCTCTAACGGTCGCCGCGCACTTCTTGATCGGGCGCTTCTCCCGCACCACCGGGATGGGCGTGCTGAACTACTCGGTGATTGTCTACACTTCGGCGGCGGTGGCGCTGCTGCCCGTGGCGCTTCTCTCGGGGACTCCGCTGTGGGGATACTCCGCCGAGACGTGGTTTTGGCTGTGGGTCATAACGCTCGGGCCGCAGATCCTCGGCCACACCGTCCTCAACTGGGCCTTGCGCTACGTGGAGACCGCCTTGATTTCCGGCAGCGTCCTCGCCGAGCCGGTGATAGCCTCGCTCCTCGCCTGGCTGATCCTAGCCGAAAAACCGGGCCTTCCGACCGTTCTCGGCGGAGCGGTCGTGCTAATGGGTTTGTTCTTCCTACTACGGGGACGACGTATCGCCGAGAAGCTTGCCACTTGAAAGCTGGACTTTCTTCACAGACCGTCTGGGGGCGATGTTGTATTCTGGGTTCGAGAGTCCACTCAGAGAAAGCCGAAGGATTTGGGACCGGGTAGGACAGGGTTTCGATATGGAATAGTGGCCGTGGTGGTCGCGCTGGTCGCGGATTTGTATTTTCTGGCCGTCAGCCCGGCGGGTATACCTGACTGGATCCTTACGGTCATCCACCAGTACCACACCTCGCTCGCCCTGGCGACGTTCGTCTTTGTGACCGTTCTTGCCGCCCTACGAGTGCGCCCCACACGCCTGGATCCCGACGCCTCCTACCGTGCTATCCTCACCCGCGACGGGGCCATGTGCGGCGTCGTCATAGCCTCGATGGTCGGTGTCGCGCTGCTG
>Ga0136640_10000448_pt1 | contig 15751 bp, 11 predicted proteins | sample AntDrymUQ8642106_2_FD_105498 | JGI IMG/M metagenome (GOLD analysis project Ga0136640, IMG submission 105498) | Polar desert sand microbial communities from Dry Valleys, Antarctica - metaG UQ864 (21.06) | ecosystem: Environmental > Terrestrial > Soil > Desert | place: Antarctica: Dry Valley...
CTCGGAGTGTCGCGTAAAATAGAATCCGCTTCGGAGCGCAACCGTCTGCGCGTTTTAATTCAAAAAATTAAGCAGGAAGAAACGGTTCCGTCCGGCGGATTTATTGTCAGAACCGCGGGCATCGGAATTTCAGAAGAAGACTTGCGGCAGGACGCGCGTTATTTAATTAGCACCTGGCTCGACATCAAAAAGACTTCGGAAAAAGCCAAATCGCCCGCCCTTGTTCATCAGGATTTGGATATTATCCAGCGCCTTCTGCGCGATCAACTTTCAGATGAATTTACGGCGATTCGCGTCGATTCTGAGGAAGAATATCAGCGCATCGTCGAATTCGTCAATCGTATTCAGCCGCGTCTCGTCAACCGGGTCAAACTCTACACGCGCGACGAGCCGATTTTGGAAAATTACGGCGTTCAGGAAGAAATCAGCAAGGCTCTCAAACCCCGTGTCTGGCTGCGTTCGGGAGGCTATTTGGTGATTAATCAAACTGAAGCGCTGGTCGCCATCGATGTCAACACCGGTAAATTTGTCGGCAAAGGCAATGCGCGGCTTGAGGACACGATTACCAAGACAAATATGGAAGCGGTTGATGAAATCGCCAGACAAATTCGCCTGCGCGACCTCGGCGGAATTATCGTGCTTGATTTAATCGATATGGAAGACCGGCGCAACCGTTTTAAGGTTCAGCAGGCTTTGCAGGAAGCGCTCGCCAGCGACAAATCGCCGAACAAAGTTCTGTCGTTTAACGATTTCGGGTTGATTATAATGACCCGCAAACGCGTCAAGCAATCTCTGGAGCGAACAATGTGCGCCCCGTGCGATTACTGCGAAGGAGCGGGTTGGGTAAAATCGCCGCAAACCGTCTGTTTTGAGATTTTAGAAGAAGCTAGAAGGCTTGCCAGAACCGTCAATGACGTGCGGCAAACAACTCTCAGAGTTCATCCGGACGTGGCAAAATCCCTGCACGAATCAGAAAGAATGGTTCTGCAGGAAATCGAAGATTACCTCGGAAGTGTAGACGTGACGGGCGATAAAGCAATTCACCTGGAACAGTTTGATTTCGCGTTTGTTTAAAAAACATCAAGCGGTGAGCAGTTTGTAGAATCTAACAAAACTGCTCACCGCTTACTTTTTACTGTTCACTTTCAAAACTTCAAATCCTTTTTCAAATCCTTCGCGTTTTTCGGTTTGGCAAAAATCGCGTCGGAAATTGTTTTGTTAAATTCGATTGATTCGTAATTGACGCGACTGATCTGCACATTATTTGTGAAATGGTCAACGATGAACGGAGTTTTAATACCCGCAACATCAATAAATTGCGCGTAGCGATCTTCTTCTTTAATTTCTTCATTGTCTGGATTAAGACGTTTATAAATTGCTTTCGACGGCAAACCGTCAGTAGCGGAAAATTCAAATTCAACCGCAAAACCATCCGCAAAAATGAGTTTGACAACATCATTGCGCCTGCCGATTCCCGCTTCGCGTTTTCCCGCGTAACTCAAATTTGCTTTGCCGCGCCAATGCTCGCGCAAAAGATTGTCGAGGCTCGTGCGAACTGAGCGCTTAAAATTTTCAATCTGCTCTTTTGTCTGCTCACCCAAAGTTTGCGCCGCGCCGTCAAAAACCCAGCCGGTCTCACCCGTATTGGTTTGCACGTTTTTGGCGCCCGCCTGCTTGAACTCAGTTCGTTCATTATCCGGGTAAACAATCACGTCAACAAAAGATTGAAACGAAATTATTGCGCCGTCACGCAAAATACTGAAACGCCCACGTCCGACCGTCGATTTCACTTGAAGATATTTATCGCCGCCGAGTTTCTCAACCGCGCGTTTGATGACGGCTTCAGCTTTTTCGTCGGTCTTATTTGCTTGTGCGAAAGTAAAATTTGCCAACCCAAACAAAAAAAGAAATAGAAGAAAAATTATTTGAGTTTTAACTTTTTTGTATAAAAGATTCATATTCTATCTCTACTTTACGTCACTGCGTTCAAGGCGGCGAAGTTCTGTATTTTCCGCATCATCTAAGATTACAATCAAAACATCAAAAGATTTATTTTATCTAAAACTTTTGGCTCATCATTTTGCCATTCGATTTTACCGCCGCGCAGACTAGCTTTGTATGTTTCCAAGATAGTTTTTCTCCCAAACAAAAGGGGCTTTGATGAATTTTATCATCAAAGCCTCTGATGCTAAACATTTTTACATTCATTTAGTTCAATGTTTAATTCAAGCTAAATGTGTCCATCGGCTTGATGACGATTTCGCCGTCAACTGCGTCAACCGTAAAGCGCGTGGCGGTTTTCCAGGCGTTGGTAATCGGAAGTTTTACCTTCTGGTCAATATAACGCTTCAAAAATCTTGCGCCGTAAGTGTGGCTGTAACCTTTTTCCGTCAGCACATCGACCGCTGCCTCGGTAATTTCGACGAATTTACTCTGCCGTTCCATCTGACGTTTCAGTTTGGCAAGATAAATTTTAGCAATTTCTCGAACTTCGTCCATCACAAGCGGCGAGAAAATAACAATCTCGTCGATGCGGTTACGGAATTCGGGCGAAAATCTGGTTTCGGCTGCCTTCATCACGTCCGCTTTAATTTCCTTCATTTCGCCGCGTGATTTTGTTCCGAATCCGAGCGGTTTTTCATATTTCTTAAAATTATCAGAGCCCAAATTGGAAGTCATAATCACGATTGCGTCGGAGAGATAAACTTTTTTGCCGCGACCGTCTGTCAGCCAGCCTTCGTCAAAAGCCTGAAGAAAAATATTCATCAAATACGGATTAGCTTTTTCAACTTCGTCGAGCAGCAGAACCGTATATGGATTTTCCCGAAGCTGTTCGGTCAAGATTCCTCCGCGTTCCGAACCGACGATGCCGCGCGGCATTCCGATCAGTTTTTCGATGCCGACCGTTCCTTCGCCGTATTCGGACATATCAATCCGCACCATTTTGCCTTCGTCGCCAAACATAAATTCGGCAACCGCTTTGGCTAATTCAGTTTTCCCGACACCGGTCGGACCGAGAAAAAGAAGAACTCCGTCGGGCGCATAATGATTGTCTTTGAGCGGACCCTTGTTTAATCGCAGGCGTTCGGCAACGGCGCGAACCGCTTCTTTTTGCCCGATCACGCGTTTACCGAGCTGTTCTTCCATCACCGAAAAACGGTCGGAAGTCTCCCTGTAAATCATATCCTTCGGAATGCGCGATTCCTGCGAGATGACATCGATAATATGTTCAGCTTTGACAACCGAAGAAGTCGGCTCGTTAATTTCCACTTTCACCGAAGCCGTATCGAGCCAGCCGATCGCCTTATCAGGCAGATGCAGATTGCGAATATACTTCGGCGACATTTCAAGCGCCGTGTTGATCGCTTCGTCAGAAATCGTCACCGAATAATTGCGCTCTAAGCGCGGGCGCAGTCCGAGCAGAATTTCGCGCGTTTCATCAATCGTCGGTTCGGAAACTTTCACCAGCCGGAACCTCCTGGCTAATGCTTCGTCTTCACCGATATATTCTTTGTATTCGGTCAGAGTCGTCGCTCCGATAATTCTTAATTCGCCGCGCGCTAATGACGATTTGAACATATTGCCCGCGTCGGATGAAGTACCCATCGCCGCGCCCGCGCCGATAATCGTATGCGCTTCGTCGATGAAAAGAATTATGTGACTTTTTTCTTTTACTTCATCGATAATGCCTTTGATGCGTTCTTCAAACATTCCGCGCAGCATCGTTCCGGCGACTAATCCGCCCATCTGAAGCTGCACGATATGCGCGTCCCTCAGACGCGCCGGAACTTTGTCCGGTTCAAGTTCAATCATCCGCGCCAAACCTTCAACAACGGCGGTTTTGCCGACGCCCGGTTCGCCGACGAGCATCGGTGAATTTGAACGCTCGCGGTGCGAAAGGATTTCCATCATCTGCAAAATTTCCTGTTCGCGTCCGATGGTTGGAGGGATTTTGTCTTGTCTGGCTAACTTATTAAGCGAAACGCCGAAGTGTTTCAAATACGAAGGCAGTTCGTATTTTTTACGAATCTGTTCTTCTTCCTTCTCAATTTTGCGAATCCGTGTTCTGGCGGTCTGCGCGAGTTCATCGGACGGCACGCCCAAATTTTGCAGAACGTCATTCAGAATGCTGCGTTCGTCATTCGATAAAACATAAAAAATATCGCTGCCGTCAATCACGCGCCGCCCTTGAGAACGCGCTCTGTCCATTGAGCGTTTAAACAATTCGGTGGTTTCATTCGCAATCTTATAGCCTTTGCCCGTGTGCTGTCTGCCGGAATCAAGCCGCCTTTCAATCAGCACTTTAACAGAGCGCGGATCAACCGCCAAATCGTGCATTGTCGCGTTGAATAGCTCGGCTTCTTCGTTAACCAGCGCGTGCAGGATATGTTCAATCGCAATATAATTTTGGTCGCGCTTCTTGGATTCGTCCATAGCAACTTCCAGAACCCGCCGACCGCTTTCGCTGAATTTATCTTTGTATGCGTCTAAATCTGCCATATAATTCCTTTTGGTTAACAATTTTCTTCTAACAGGTTAAAAACTTATCACCTTTTGATGCGGATAAACAGAAAACTTTTGCCCTCGAAAATATCATAACACTTGGAAAAGTCTTTGATAAACAAAAAGTGAGAAAGATATTCAATTCCGCAAAAATATACATCAAAAATTTTAGGTTCTGTAAATTAATACTCAAAATGCTGTTTAAAAGTTCTGTCGATTTTGACTTGTCAGACCAGGATTGGAAATCTACCATCAATTAAAAGATTAATGTTTATTTGACGTAATTCAAAGGGACATCTAAAATTGAGTTTTTTGTGGCTCTTGCAATCCGTTCTTAAATCGTATTGTTGCCGGTAAAATTTACAAAGCAAAATTAGATAAAAAGTATGAATGTTGTCATATTAGCAGGCGGATTAGGAACCAGGCTCGCAGAGGAAACAGAAATTAAACCAAAGCCAATGGTTGAAATCGGCGGTCATCCGATTCTCTGGCATATAATGAAAATTTATGCCTCCCAGGGATTTAACGATTTTTTCGTCGCGCTCGGTTACAAAGGCGAAATAATTAAGCGTTATTTTCTTGACTATTATAGTTTGAGCGGAAATATGATCGTCAATTTGTCGAACGGTAAAGCGGATATTACCGAAAACGAGCAACACGAAAATTGGACGGTTAACTTGATTGACACCGGACAGCAATCAATGACCGGAGGACGTATCAAACGGCTCGAGCATCTTCTGAAAGATGAAACTTTTATGGTGACTTACGGCGATGGCGTTGCCGATGTTGACTTAAATGAATTAGTCAGATTTCATCGCTCGCACGGCAAGATAGCAACCGTTACCGCCGTGCGACCACCGGCGCGTTTCGGCGAACTGCTTTTTAACGAGGACTCGACCGTTAATTTCAGCGAAAAACCGCAGGCGCACGCTGGTTGGATCAATGGCGGCTTCCTTGTTTTCGAGCCAAAATTATTTGATTACCTCGCGGGTGACAGCAGTATTTTGGAGTTTGACGCGCTTGAACAACTCGCCGATGAAGGGCAGCTTGTTGCCTTCCGACATCCGGGCTTTTGGCAATGTATGGACACTCTGCGAGACAAACGCCAGCTTGAAGAAGCGTGGCAAAATGGGAATCCGCCGTGGAAGGTCTGGTAGATGCAAAAGTTTTGGAACGGGAAAAAAGTTTTAATCACCGGACACACGGGATTTAAGGGAAGTTGGCTCGCCTTTTGGCTGAAAATGCTTGGCGCGGATGTTTGCGGCTACGCGCTTGCGCCGGAAACTCAGCCGAATTTGTTTGAAAATTTAGAACTCGAAAGCAAAGTAAATTCAATCATCGGTGACATTCGGGATTTAACGCACTTTGAAAAAACCGTCCAATCGTTTCAGCCCGAAATCGTTTTTCATCTCGCCGCCCAAAGTCTCGTCAGAAAATCTTACCGCGCACCCGTTGAAACTTATACGGTCAATGTCATCGGCACAGTCAATATCCTCGAAGCCGTTCGCAAAACAGATTCGGTTAAATCCGTTGTCATTATTACGACCGACAAAGTTTACGAAAATAAGGAATGGCATTGGGCATATCGTGAAACGGAACAGCTCGGCGGTTTTGATCCATACTCAAACAGCAAAGCGTGTGCAGAACTGGCGGTTTCGGCTTATCGAAATTCGTTTTTTGGCACGAGTGATTGCTTAATCGCCACGGCTCGTGCCGGAAATGTGATTGGCGGCGGCGATTGGTCGGAAGACCGGCTTTTGCCCGACGTTTTTCGGTCACTTGTATTTAGGGAAAAATTGGAGATTCGCAATCCAAATTCAATTCGTCCATGGCAACACGCACTCGAACCGCTCGACGGTTATATGAAACTTGCAGAAAAACTCTACGCAGGTGAAAAGTATTTTGCGGAGGCATGGAATTTTGGACCGGCGGAAGAAGATTCAAAGGCAGTTGGTTGGATTCTCGAAAAGATTAAGCGAATTTGGAACGAGCCGGTTAACTGGGAAATTGCCGAAGGCATTCAACCGCACGAAGCGCGACTTCTGAAGCTCGACAGTGCGAAGGCAAAAAGCGAATTGAATTGGTCGCCGAAATTGAGTCTTGACGAAGCAATAAAAATGACCGCTGAATGGTATCGCGGATTTAAGGATAAACAGGATTTAATTGAATTAACGACTAATCAAATCAACTTTTACCAAAACAAATAGTAAAATGTATCTCGCACCGCTTAAATTCCAAGGTGTAGATTGAATAAATTTCAGCTTATTTATAAAAACACGATGCAGTGTAGATTTTGTCAAAACTCCTTAACTCACGAATTTGCAGATTTGGTTAATAGCCCGCCTTCAAATTCTTATCTTCGCCGCGAACAACTGGCGGAACCAGAAGTTTTTTATCCGCTTCGGGTGTTTGTCTGCGAAAAATGTTTGCTGGTGCAAATTGACGAATTTAAAAAAGCAGAAGAGATTTTTGATGAGCATTATGCTTATTTTTCTTCATTCTCGAAATCGTGGCTGGAACATTCAAAAAAATATGTCGAGATGATGTGCGCGCGCTTTGGTTTTAACGAAAATTCTCGGGTTATTGAAATTGCTTCTAATGACGGCTATCTGCTGCAATACTTCCAACAGAAAAACGTCCCGGTTTTGGGAATTGAACCGACTTTAAGCACGGCGAAAGCTGCTCAGGAAAAAGGTATTGAATCCTGGACAGAGTTTTTTGGAACCGAACTCGCGCAGAAGATTGTTGAAAAAAATTTTCAAGCCGATCTGCTTTTGGGAAATAATGTTCTGGCTCACGTTCCGAATATCAATGATTTTGTTGAAGGCTTAAAAATTGCACTCAAACCAAACGGCGTTATCACAATGGAATTTCCACATCTTTTGCAGCTTGTGGAAAATAATCAATTCGATACGATTTATCACGAACATTTTTCATATCTTTCTTTTCATACGGTCAGAGAAATTTTTGCCGCGCAAAGGTTAGGAATATTTGACGTTGAAGAAATTCCGACGCACGGCGGTTCGCTTCGAATTTTTGCCAAGCACAAAGAAAATAAAACACACGAAATTACGGAAAACGTTGAAAAACTTCTTGCCAAAGAAAAACAGTTTGGCTTGCTCGAATTAGATTATTATCTTAATTTCCAACCGAAAGTTGACCGTATCAAATATGATTTGCTGGCGTTTTTGGTTGAGCAAAAAAGAAACGGCAAAAAAGTCGCAGCTTACGGCGCGGCGGCGAAAGGTAATACTTTGCTCAATTATTGCGGAGTCAAAAACGATTTGATTAGTTTTGTCGTTGACGCTTCACCGCACAAACAAGGTCTGTTTTTGCCGGCTAGTCACATTCCGATTGTTAACGAAAGTTTTATCAAAAATGAAAAACCTGATTTTGTGATGATTTTGCCATGGAATATAAAGGAAGAAATTTTTAATCAACTAAACTATATTCGAGAGTGGAACGGCAAATTTGTGGTCGCAGTTCCGAAACTGGAAATAAGCTGAAAACGATGAAAACAGTTCTTTTAACAGGAGCGACAGGTTACATCGGACAATTTGCTATTCGTCCGTTGCTTGCAAAAGGTTACGCTGTTCACGCCGTTACCTCAAAATCTTTCGGATTTGAAAATACCGATAATTTATTTTGGCATCAAACAAATTTACTTGACACGGAAGAAACAAAAATTTTAATGGAAACTGTTCGTCCGACACACCTTTTGCATTTTGCGTGGTATCTCGAACACGGCAAAAACTGGAACGCGGTCGAAAACTTAGACTGGCTGCAGGCGAGTTTACATCTTGCCAAAGAATTTGCAAGAAACGGCGGAAAACGAATGGTCGTCGCCGGAACTTGCGCCGAATATGATTGGAGAAAAGAAAGTCCTTTTGAAGAATATAAAACTTCTTTAAATTCCCAAACGCTTTACGGAATGTCTAAAAGCACGCTCGGCTTAACTTTAGAAAAATTTGCTGAATTTTCCAATTTTAGTTTCGCATCGGGTCGGATCTTTTTTTTGTTCGGCGCAAATGAATCACCAAACAGGTTGGTTTCATCCGTTATTAGGACATTGCTCAAAAATATGCCGGCGAAAACCTCGCACGGAAATCAAATTCGAGATTTTTCATACGTTGAAGACGTAGCGGAAGGAATGGTTGCGCTGCTTGAAAGCGATGTTGGCGGCGCGGTGAATGTCGCTTCCGGTCAAGGAATCAGAATTAAAGAAATTGTTACGGAGATTGCTGAAATTATAGGCAATCCCGAACTTTTAGAAATAGGCGCGCTAAATGCTCCTGAAAATGAGCCGCCGGAAATAGTGGCTGATATAACCCGTTTACAAAAAGAAGTTGGCTGGCAAAGAAATTCTGACTTAAGAAAAAAATTAAGAGAAACCGTCAAATGGTGGCGAGAAAATTACGAGAGCTAAAAGTGATACTGCCAAATAAAGTTGTTTGGTCGAAAATGATATTGGGAGCTTTCCTCAGCGTTTAGAAAAAATAAACTTGTCCCAAAATTTAAGCTAGAGTGAATTCAAAAAGCGTATCTCAACTGGCAGACAATTTACGGCGGCTTAATGTTAAAAAAAATATTTTCAACTAAAATTAATGTTGCTGCAAACTTCATCAGTAGTATATGGATAGGGTTTTTGAGCATCATTTTTGTTCCTCTCTATCTGCCTTATATTGGTATCGAGGCATACGGCTTAATCGGTATCTTTATGAGCGTTCAGGCTTTCATAAATCTGCTTGATTTTGGACTCTCGCCGACTATTAACGTTGAACTGGCAAAACTTTCAGCTCTTAAAGACCAATCCCAAGAGATGCACAATCTTAAACGGACGCTTGAGGTTGTGAACTGGTTTTTAGCAATTTTTATTGCTCTGTCTCTTTGTGCGCTTACACCATTAATTGCTCGTCTCTGGATTCAACCAAATAATTTATCGGTCGAGACGATTACTCAGGCATTTATAATAATGAGTGTCAATATAGCCATTCAGTTTTCCGCCAATCTTTACGCCGGCGGTTTGATGGGCTTACAAAAGCAAGTATCTTTAAATGTCATAAACATAGTTTGCGGAACTCTTCGCTCAGTCGGCGCATTTGTCGTTTTGATTTACTTTTCGCCGACGATTCAGGCATTTTTGCTGTGGCAGGGTTTGATTGCTTTATTGCAAGGCATAATGTTTGCCGTTACCTTGAAATTTAGTTTGCCTAATGCCTCGACAAAAGGGCGGTTTCAGAAAGAACTACTTTATAAAATAGGAAGTTTTGCGACCGGAATGACTGGGATTGGTATCGGAAGTTTGATTTTAAGTCAAACGGACAAAGTTATCCTGAGCCGAATGTTGACGCTGGAAACATTTGGGTATTATATGCTGGCAGTTACTATCTCAAGTATGGCAATGAGTATGCTTGTCGGTTCAATTACGCACGCTGTTTACCCGAGATTCTCGCAGTTTGTTTCGACCGGCGATGAAAACCAGCTTCGAGAATTTTATCATCTCAGTTGTCAAACAGTTTCGGCTTTTTTGTTTCCCGTAACAATTGTCTTTGCACTGTTTTCTTATGATATTTTGTTAGTCTGGACTGGAAAGGAAGAAATTGCGGTCAATACTTATTCGCTTTTGTCCCTTATTGCTATTGGAACAGGGTTTAACAGTTTGCTGTGGCTGCCTTACTCTCTTCAATTTGCTCATAGTTGGACTAAACTTCTTTTTTACTTGAATATCGTGATGATTTTTACTGTTGTGCCATTAATGATTGCTGGTGTTTATAAGTATGGAGCAATTGGCGGAGCAACGGCTTGGATTGTATTAAACGCCGCTTACCTTGTAGTTGCCGTTCAATTTATGCACCGCAAAATCCTGAAGGGTGAACTGCTGAGGTGGTATTTAGAAGATTTGGCAATGCCTTTTATTGCCGCGCTATTAGCTGCTGTAATTGGAAAAATACTTTTAACTTCTAATGGAACAAAAACAGAAACCTTTGTTGGATTGATAGCTGTTTCAATTTTTACTTTTTCAGCCGCGGCTCTTTCAACCAAAGCTATGCGAAATCACTTGAAAAACATTATAAAATATATTCACAATTTCAATGTTGAACAAAGCCGGAAATAAATTTATTTAAATCGGTAGAAATGAACAAACCATTTCAATTGCGATGCTAACCCGCAATAGAGTCAAACTGTTAGCAATTGCTATCCATCGCCAGAGAAACCTCTATTGCAACCTGACTTATACAAGTGATATTTTATTGCAGCAATAACTTTAAACACATTTGCCAGCAGCATAAATTCGATCCCGACCATGAAGCATTTTTGGGTGAGAAGAATTCTGAGTAATGAATAATAAACCTTTCTTTTCTGTAGTTTTGCCAACTCTTAATCGTGCAAAATATATTTCCTTCGCTATTCAAAGCGTGTTAAACCAAACATTTGAGGATTTTGAATTAATTGTTTCCGACAATTCTTCCACCGACAATACCGAACAAATTGTTAAAGACTTTTCGGACAAAAGAATTCGTTATTTAAAGACGGAAAAAACTTTTCCAATGTATGATAGTTGGGAATTCGCGCTTGACCACGCAAAAGGCGAATACATTACGTTTCTCGGTGATGACGACGCTCAAAGCTCAATTTATCTGGAATCGTTCAAAGAAATAATTAATAAACACGACGCGCGGATGGTTTGCTGCCGAATAGCCGAATATTATTATAAATCAGATTCGCTAACTACCATACCTTTTAGCAATAAATTGACTGCTTATAATTCCCAAAAAGCAATGAAAGATGTTTTTGTTCATAACGGATTATGCAAAGGCGAGCCGCTATCTGCTCCTAATCTGCCTCTGCTGATAAACGCCGTCTATCATAATTCTGTTTTTGCCCAAATTAAAAACAAAATGGGGAGAGTTAATCCGCGCATTTTATCGAACGATTTCTATTTGTTGGTAATGACACTAAACTTTACCGAGCAGTATTACTATTTAGATTCTCCTCTATCTTTTCACGGGGCTTCGCCCGAAAGCACCACGCGTTCCATTTCCAATAAAGTAAAAGGAGCTAATTTAAGAGACACCCAACCCGAACTGGCTCGTTTTTCAAAAGTTCCGCTAGATATTTTTATCCCTTATAATTTTGTCGCCGACGCTTTGCTGACAGCTAAATCTCATCTGGATAATTCTCTTAATTATTTGGACCTGGATTTAACCGGCTATTTTGTCAATATGCACCGTTACATACACGCTTTGGAGTTTGAAGGAAACAATATGTCTGATGAATACAAAGAGTTTTCAAGCGTTCTCAGCAAACAAAACTCACAAATGCAAAAGGAAATCAATTCAGTAATTCTGGGTAAAAAAAATTCTGTTAAAAACAATTTGCGACGTAAATTTCACAAAACCGTCGTTTATCGTTTTTTGAGAAATTTACGCGACTTGGTAAACTATAATAACTTACTAACCATCGAAGGAAGAAAAATCGGATTTAACAGTATTACCGAATGTGCAAAATTTATTGACCGTGATTTTCTGAAAAAATATCAAAGCAAAGTGAACTAAACTTACAGCAATTATTGTTAAATAGAATGAGAAAAATTTTTGCGAGTAGCTTGACAAATATTACTGGTGATACTTCCATCGATATAAACTACATTAGTCATAATCGAATTATTCTGAAAACTTTTAAAGTCATTTTTGTGAAATCAACGTGAAGAAAATATCAATCGCACTCTGCACTTATAACGGCGAAACGTATCTGCGAGAACAACTTGACAGCTATGCCGCACAAACCAGATTGCCTGATGAACTTATCGTTTGCGACGACGGTTCAAAAGATTCGACGTGGGAAATTTTAACGACATTTTCAAAATGCGCGGCGTTCCCAGTTAAGTTATATTTCAACGAAAAAAATCTAGGTCATCGGCAAAATTTTGGAAAAGCTACCGGACTTTGCACGGGTGATATTATTGTTTTTTCTGATCAAGACGACGTTTGGCGGAAAGATAAGCTAGAGTTGATTGAAGTTGAATTCGCAAAATCTGAAAACGTTGGAGTAGTTTATTCTGATGCTGAAGTTGTAGATGAAAACTTACATCCTCTCGGTGTAACTATGTGGCAGTGTAATAATTTTAACCTCGAAAAACAGAAGAATATTAAATCAGGTAAATCTTTTGATCTTTTGCTCAAAGATGGCTTCGTTTTAGGTTCAAGTATGGCATTTAGCGCAAAGTTCCAAGATTTAATTTTGCCAATTCCGCCAAACATCTATTTTGATCACGACGACTGGTTTACATTAGTAATTTCTGCTATTGCAGATGTATCGCTGATAAGTGAACCACTTATCAAATATCGTCAGCATCAACAACAGACTTCTGCAGGCATGGTAATCAATGCTGAAACTGGATTTAAACAGTCATTAAAGGCAAAGCGGAGAATTAATAAATACGATGGATCTATAACTCAACTAATTTTTGCCGAAAAAAGGCTTAGTGAAAGTTCCTATCCGGTAGAAGAGGCAATATCAAAAATCAAAGCGGCTAGAAAACACCTCTCAACTAGAGCAAGTTTACCAAAAAACCTTTTGTCGAGATCAATTAAAGTTGGTCAAGAGTTGATAGCCGGACATTATCATAATTATTCCGATGGATTTAGAAGCGCGGTGAAAGATTTACTGGTCGGTCAACCAGAAAAATAAGAAAATAATTTTTAGGTAGTATGTTTCCCAAAATATTTTGTTGGAAATTTCCGGTTTGCTTGAAAAATCATCCGGCTTGCGACCGATTCTCTGGCAGTTTTACAAATTAAGATTAGCCGGCGCGATTAATCGCGGCTTGCAGGAAGGACGCGAGCATTATTTGGCAAAACAATGAGAGATTTAGAAGGTTTTAAGTTTATAAATCTGTAACAACTGCGGTGTAACTTTGAGATTCGGACAGTTTTGTCAATATGAATTTATTTAAGAATATAGCAACTAAAGTTCTGTCAAAAAAAATACTCGTTTCCTCAAAGCAGCGGATTATATTAGCGTATCACGACGTTTCCGACCCGGATTCGCCGCAATATTCCGAACTTTATTCGACTACTATCGACAATTTTCAAAAACAGATTGAATTTATCGGCAGAGATTTCGAGATAGTCTCGCTCGAAGAGATAGTGTCGCCCGAATTTTCCTCAAAAAGACGATTAGCCTGCGTAACTTTTGACGACGGTTTTTTGTCGGTGAAAGAAAAAGCGATGCCTTTTCTTTCAGCACGCGAAATTCCTTTTGCGGTTTTTGCCAACAGCGAAGCGGTCAAAGAAAATCAATTGGCTTACAGTTCAAAATTTTCCGAACTGAATAAAAAATACGATAAAAAGGTTTACCTCGACGCGGCGGATTTGAAAAGTTTGAGCGAAAACGGCGTGCTAATCGGAAATCATTCGTCGAGCCATAAAATTCTTTCCGAGTGCGATGAAAACGAGATGCGTCAAGAGATTCTTGACAATAAGTTGTTTTTAGAAGAAATTATTAATAAAGAAGTCAAGCATCTGGCACTGCCTTACGGCAAGCGCGAACATTATAATCCGGCGGTTTTGGACTTGTGTTTTTCTACCGGACACGATTATGTTTATTCTTCAAATCCGATGTATTTCAATGCCGCCGATTTAAGCGGCGAGCGGCGGCTGATTCCGCGTTTCGGAATAGGAAATCAATCGCCGGAAGAGTTATCCTTTATGATTAATCGACCGCTGCTCAAAAAAATAGACATTTAGAGGTGAAAAGATATGACGACACCGAACGAATTGGAATATAAGCTGGTAACACCGGAAAATCTCGGACGCTTTACCGAAATTGTCGATGTTTGTTTCGGTCTGAAAGTCGATGAAGATTATTTTAAATGGAAATATTTCGGCAATCCGGTTGGCGGCACGGTTGCTTTTGAAGCCCGCGACGGCGAGAAAGTCGCCGCTTTCTACGGCGTAATTCCCGAAATTTACCTTATCAACGGCGAGCAAGTGAAAATTTACCAGTCGATGGATACGATGACTCATCCCGACTATCAGAGACGCGGACTGTTTGTAAAGCTCGCCAACATGACGTATGACCGGGTAATACAAAATGAAGGGCGACTTGAGCTGGTCGGAATTCCGGGAAGCAATTCGTATCACGGACTCGTCAATAAACTAAAATGGACGAATATTCACAACTTTAAATATTTTTTTGTTAATAAATTGTTATTCAGAGCCGGACAATTACTGCAAAGCAAATCGACTGCGATTATTGAACAAGTCTCCGAATTAACCTCTGAGCTGACGGATTATTTAAATCAAAACCGACCCGCGGCAAAACCGATTAAGCCGCATCTTTCGCCGGAATTTTTCGCGTGGCGCGTTTTCGGTCATCCGTATCGCGGTTACAAAGTCGCGCAGATTAAAGTTGAAAACACTGTGGTCGGCATTTGCGTTTACGCTTTGGCAGAGTTAAAGGCGAACAGGCATAACATTTTTCTGCTCGATTTTGTCGATGAAGGCGATTTTGCCAAACACACGGCAGCCGTCATTGATTTTTTATTTAGGGAAGCCGACATCTCGTTTGTCCACACCTGGGAGCCGCTCAAATCCGTGATGCGCGACGCTTATCGAAAATGCGGTTTTATGAAAAACGATTTCGGGCGCGGACCGTTTTCCTATCGCGTTCCGCTGTGCGTAAAATCTTGGAATGAGAAAGTGAACGGTGTCGATTGGTTCGACATAAATAATTACGACGTTCAGCCGTTGATGCAGGATTAAATTTAACCGGAACAATATTTGTAATTTTAATGAATCGTTTGAAAGTTCTCCACTTTGTTACCGACTCCTGTCGTTACGACAACTTCTGTATTATTGCCGACCACACAAACCGTCATAGATTTGATTTGACAATCGCCAGCATTGCCGCCGACGGAGCTTTGCAGGAAGATATGCGCGGGCATAATGTCAAAAGTTTCGGCTTGGGATTTGCGGGTCGAAAACAATATGCGCAGGCTGTTTTGAAGCTGGCGCGATGGTTGAAAAAAAATAAAATAGATATTATCCAGACGCATCTCTACGACGCGAGTCTGGTCGGGCTGGCGGCGGCAAAACTGGCACGCGCGCCGCTGGCGGTTTTAACCGGACATCATTCGCAGGAACTTATATTACACAAGGAAACTTTTCATCATAATTTACCGTTTTGGCTTGATTGTTTAAATAGTCGTTGGTTATCGCAGTATATTATTGCCCCTTCCGAACAA
>Ga0136640_10000449_pt1 | contig 15747 bp, 20 predicted proteins | sample AntDrymUQ8642106_2_FD_105498 | JGI IMG/M metagenome (GOLD analysis project Ga0136640, IMG submission 105498) | Polar desert sand microbial communities from Dry Valleys, Antarctica - metaG UQ864 (21.06) | ecosystem: Environmental > Terrestrial > Soil > Desert | place: Antarctica: Dry Valley...
CAGTTCACCGAGGAAGTGAACTGGACCGCGTCCGATTTCGTTTTCGCGGGCGTGCTCTTCGGCAGCGTCGGTCTCGCCTTCGAGTTCATCGTCCGCAAGTCGGGCAGCCTCGCCTACCGCTTCGGCGCCGCGCTCGCGCTGATCGCCGCGTTTCTCACAATCTGGGTCAACGCCGCGGTCGGCATGATCGGCGACGGTCCGTACAACCTCCTGTTTGGCGGCGTGCTCCTCATTGCACTGATCGGGGCGATCGTCGCTCGGTTCGAACCCGCCGGTATGGCGCGCGCAATGGTAGTGGCGGCGATCGCGCAAGGCGTGCTCAGCGCCGTCGGCATGTCCACGGACGCGCGCGGGGGCATTCTGAGCATGACCTTCGTCGTGCCGTGGCTGCTGGCGGCCGCTTTGTTCAGGAACGCTGCGCGGGAGCAAGGTCTCGCGGACATTCGGGGGGCACGGTAGTAGCCGCGGAAATCGGCCGGGAGCGCGGGCGACATCATAAACTTACCGTCTGGAGCGGCCGCGGCGCTCATGCTTCTGCCCTTGCTCCCGGAGTGGTTCGCTGGCGAGGTAGCCTGGGACCCGGGCGACTTCATGTTCCTCGGCATCCTGCTGGTCGGCGTCGCCTATGAGCTGGCGGCGAGGGTTCCGGACCGGAGCGCTTACCGAGCCGCGGTCGCCATTGCCCTCGCGGCCGCCTTCCTGAACAGCTGGATCAACCTTGCCGTCGGCATCATTGGATCCGAGGACAACCCCGCCAACTGGATATATGCCGGGGTGATCGCCGTCGCCGTCGTCGGCGCGGTCCTTGCGCGCTTTCGGCCCCTTGGCATGGCTCGCGTGATGGTCGCCACGGCGATCGCGCAGGCGCTGGCGATACCCAGCTTGCCTTGCATCGCGTTGTTTTGCCGCTTCGCCCCCGCGCTGGCAAGCAAGGATGCAGCCGTTTATTTGCCGTCATCCGCGCACACGCATCGGATCGCAGGCAGGCCGCGCGCCGACCTGTCCGGGCCATCGATTGCGATGCGTTCGGGGTGATCCTATCCAAAGACTTGCCCTCGCATCACTTTGGATTACGGTCCGCCATGTCCTCGCCTTCCGCTTTCAGCATACGCCCTTTCGCGCCGGACGACTTGGCGCTGATGGAGGCCATGCTGACGATGTTTGGCGAGGCTTTCGACGAGGTAGAGACCTATGGTGGGGCTCGGCCTGGTGCCGCCTACCTCGAACGGCTGCTCGGCAGCGATCATTTCATCGCCCTTGCCGCCGTGAAGGATGGCGCGGTCGTGGGGGGACTGGCGGCTTACGAGCTGCAGAAGTTCGAGCAGGAACGCAGCGAAATCTACATCTACGATCTCGCAGTGGCGGCAGAGCACCGGCGCGAGGGTATCGCCACCGGGCTGATCGCGGAGCTCAAGAAGATCGGGTTGGCGCGCGGGGCCTACGTAATCTTCGTGCAGGCCGATCACGGCGATGCGCCAGCCATAGCGCTCTATACCCAACTGGGGCTGCGCGAGGATGTATTGCACTTCGATATCGCAATTCCCTAAGGCCGCTTGGCCAGCTGCGACCGGCGGTATGGAATTGCGTGGCGATCGGTTCTAATCCTCAAGTCGCCAGGACGCGGGAGAGGCCATGTCGCCGATTTTGAAACTATGGTTCGGCCTCGCCGCGACGGCCTTGTCGGCGTGGCTGTTCCACGGACCGGGGGGCTTTGGCGAGCGGCTGCTCGGCAAGCTCGACCGCCAAGTCCAGCCGATCGTCGCGCGCCAGGAGCTTGCGGGCGTGACGGCAAGGTTCGAGCGCAATCCGATGTCGCGCGACCTGCGCTTCCGCGGGCAGGCCAATGATTTCCAACGCACCCGCTTCGTCGAGATCATCGGCGAGGCTGGGATAAGAGGAATAAGGTCGGTCGCGTGGGACCCCGACTATGCGCGGTCGACGGGAGACGCGCGATGAGCCTGCCGCTTTTCGCCGAGGGCCTAATCTGGCAATTGGGCGCCTATCTGCTGGGGCTCGCCATCGCGTACGGAATGTTCGGGCGCGGCGGGCGCCGCTACCGCTAGGGGTTACAAATCGATGTTGTTCGTTGCCGGCGAGAATCTCGTTCCCATCCTGGTCGCGCTGCTCATCGGGTTCATCACGGGCCTGTGGATCTGGAAATTGGCGCGGCGATCGGGCGAGCGCGCCAAGCCCGTGCTTAGCGAAGAGGAGCCGATGCGGCGGCCCTATATCGACAACCGGCCGGCGGCGGTGGACGAGACTCTCGTCAATCCGCGACCCGAGCCCGAAGTCATCGCGCGGCGCGTCGACGATGCTGGCGACAACGGCATCGCGTCGGGCGCAGCGGCGGGGGTGGCCGATATCGCGGGCGAACTGCTCGGCGTTGGCGCGCATGGCGAGCTTCAGGAGGGCGAGCTCGAAGGGGGCGGGCCGGAGGATGATCTGCAGGCGATGAAGGGAGTCGGGCCCAAGCTGGCTTCTCTGCTTCGCGCGCAGGGACTGGCGCGCTACGATCAAATCGCCGCGCTCGGACCCGACGACCTCTCGCGCCTCGACCCGCATCTCGGCGCGTTCAAAGGCCGCCTCTCGCGCGACCGCATCGTCGAACAGGCCGCTTTTCTCTCCCGCGGCGACCGCGAGGGCTATTCGAGGGTATTCGGAAACCTGTAAGCCAAGGGGGTTGCCGCATGCCTAGAGTCTCAAGGACAATGGCCTGACGAACGTCCTGATGCTGCTGTTCGCGGGCAGCGCGTCGGCCATTGGATCGCGGGCTGGAAGGTCGAAAACGAGGAATTAATGCGGCATGGCGCGGATGCCTTGTCGCTTACCGCCTATCTCGCCGACCCGGCTTTTTATCGAGCCTGTTCGAAAATTGGGAAAGCGAATTCCTGCAGATGTCGTCTTACGTCGTGCTGACCGCGTTCCTGTTCCAGCGCGGATCGGCCGAATCGGACGATCCCGATTCCCCTCCGCGCGACGCGATCTCGCCGCGCAGGCGCGGAGGCCCGGGCGCCCGCAATGCTTCGCTCCGGAGCCGCCGCGCGCTGGCTGTCCGCGAATTCGCTCGGGCTTACGCTGTTCGCGCTGTTCGTGATTTCGTTCGTCATCCACTGGACGCAGAGCGCGCGCGTCACCTCCGAGGAAGCGCTCCAGCATGGCGATGCGGCGATCGGGGCGTGGGCGTATCTCGGCGATGCCCAGCTGTGGTTCGAATCCTTCCAGAACTGGCAGAGCGAGTTCCTGTCGACCGCAGTGCTGGTGGTGCTTTCGATTTTCCTGCGGCAAAAGGAGTCCCCCGGGTCAAAAGCGGTGGCAGCACCGCACAGCCAGACCGGGACCTAGGCCGCAGGAGCCTTCTTGCGTCTTTTGGTGACCTGCCAATCGGTCACCGTGTAGCCCTGTTCGAGAAGGCATTGCCGCATCGCGCCCTTGAGCTCGCGCTCCTTTTTCGCTTTTTGCGCTTTGGCCAGGCCCCAGGCGGCCGCCAGGCCCACCACCGGCATCATGACCATCGCCGCGCTTGCCGCGCCGGCCGCGGCCGCCATGCTGCCCGCGGTTCCGCCGAAGGCGGCAGCACCGGCGCCTACCCCCGCGGCGACCCCCACGCCGCCCGAAGCCATGCGGCTTGCGAAGCCCGAGCGCACGCCCTGAGCGACAAGCGTCCGGCAGGCCTCGTGATCGGCGGTGTATTTGACTATGTCGGCCGGCGGCGGTTCGAGCACTGCGATGAACTCGCGCGGCCGGGACGAGCATGACGCCATCAAAAGCGCGCAACACGCGGCAATGCCGCAACGACGTTGGAACATGGCGACTTCCCCCGAAGGCCATCGATGCGCGAGCCTAACCCGCACACGCCCCCGCAAGTCAAGCCGGGACCGAGGGCAGGCGCGGCTTCGTGCGCTCGTCGCTGGCCAGCAATTTGTCGATCTTGCGCCCGTCCATGTCTATAATTTCGAACCGCCAACCGTCGTGGCGGAAGCGCTCGCCGGTTTCGGGAAGGCGTTTCAGGACCGAGAGCGCGAAGCCCGCGGCGGTGGCATAGTCGCGGTCGGCAGGGAGCGTGACGCCGAGGCGGTCCGAGAGCATGTCAGCGGAAAGCGAGCCCGAGATCAGCCAGCTGCCGTCCTCGCGTTCGATGAGCGGCGGATCGGTGCCTTCGTCCGCGTCGGACGCGAAGTCGCCGGCCAGCGCGGCGAGGATGTTGGCAGCCGTCATCAGCCCTTCGAAATGGCCGTATTCGTCGTGGACCAAAGCCATCGGCACTTCGGCGCATTTAAGGACGATAAGGGCGTCCATGGCGTCCATCTGGTCGGGGACGACGGGGGCGCTGCGCATCAGGTCGCGCAGGCTGAGCGGGCGGCCCTCGATCAACGCCGCAGCGATGTCGCGCGCCTGGACGACTCCGACGATGCGGTCGACTGAGCCTTCGGCGACGGGCAGGCGATTGTGCGCCGAGGCGGCGAGCGCGATGCGCACCGCAGCTTCGTCTGAATCGACGTCGAGCCAGTCTACATCGACCCGCGGCGTCATGACTTCGCGTGCCGGCCGATCGGCAAGGCGGACGATGCCCGAGATGATCTGACGCTCGGATTCCTCGAGCACGCCCGCGCCATGTGCTTCGGCGACGACGAGGTGAAGCTCCTCGGCAGTGACGTGGGTGCGGCTTTCGCGCGCCATTCCCAGCAACCGGAAGATGAGCGCGCTGGTGCGATCCAACAGCCAGACCAGCGGCGCGGTGGCGATCGCGAGCCAGCGCATCGGAGTCGCCATGATCGCTGCAATAGGCTCGGGGCGACGCAGCGCGAATTGCTTGGGAACGAGCTCGCCTATGATCAGGCTCGCATAGGTAGTGAGGATGATAACGATCGCGAAGCCGACCGTGGCGGCGGCGGCGGGTGCGACGCCGAGAAGCGCGATTCGCTCGCCGACGGGCTTGCCCAGCACCGAGCCCGAATAGGCGCCGGCGATTATCCCGATCAGGGTGATCCCGACCTGGACGGTGGACAGGAAGCGGCCCGGATCGGCGGCGAGATCGAGCGCGACCTGCGCGCCTCTTCGGCCTCCCTTGGCCATTGCCGAGAGCCGCGGTTTGCGCGCCGAAACGATCGCGAGCTCGGACATCGCGAACACGCCGTTCAAGGCGATTAGCGCGAGGATGATGAGCACATCGGGCCAGGGAAAGGGGGAAGGCGCGGGCATTGGCGTCGGTTACGCTTTTAGGGGCAATTCTTTCCAATGGACAACCGCAGACTCAGCGCGGGTTCACGCGGCAAAGCGGAACTTAGCGCGACGTGCGAGGGTTAGGCGGCGTTCAGCCCGAGCAACATGGGTCTAAGAAAAAGGATTTATATTATGGGCAAGGCACATCGTATCGGTACCGCGGCGCTGGCAGCGTCGCTGCTTGCCACCACCGCGTGCACCACCAACCCCGAGACCGGCAACCGGGTCATCTCGAAAACCGCGATCGGCGCGCTTGGCGGCGCGGTCGCGGGCTTTTTCCTTGGCGACCTGATCGGCGGTCGGCGTGACCGCACCGAAAAGATCGTCGGCGCGGGCATCGGCGCGATCGCCGGTGGCGCGGTCGGTGCGTACATGGACAAGCAGCAGCGCGAGCTCGAGCGCCAGACCGCGGGAACGGGAGTCGACGTCATCCGTCAGGGGGACGAGCTGGTGCTCAACATGCCGTCGGGCGTGACCTTCGCGACCAACAGCTACACCATCGAGCCGCAGTTCCAGGATACGCTCGCCGAGGTCGCAAGGACGCTGGCAAGCTACGAGAAGACCTTCATCGATGTTCGCGGCCACACCGATTCGACCGGCGGCGACCGCATCAACGTTCCCCTGTCGCAAAACCGCGCGCAGGCTGTGGCGAACTATCTCACCAGCCGCGGTGTTCAGTCGGCGCGGATCGAGACCAGGGGTTATGCCTCAAGCCAGCCGGTCGGCGACAACAATACCGAAACGGGCAAGGCAGCCAATCGCCGGGTGGAGATCAAGATCGTTCCGGTAACCGACACCAGCGTCTAAACGATCATCCGCGGCGCTCCGAGAAGAAAGCCTTCAGGAGTGCTGCGGACGCGTCATCGCCGATCCCGGAATAAACCTCCGGGCGGTGGTGACAGGTCGGCTGGCCGTAGAGTCGCGGACCGTGAAGAATTGCTCCGCCCTTTGGGTCGGGAGCGGCGAAATAGAGGCGGCGGATGCGGGCAAGTCCGATCGCCGCGGCGCACATCGCGCAGGGCTCGAGGGTTACCCACAAATCGCAATCGTCGAGCCGCGACGTGGCGAGCGCCTCGCCGGCAGCGCGCAATGCCCGAATTTCGGCATGCGCGGTGGGATCGCTCCCGCCGACCATCGCATTGCGGGCAGCGGCGACTTGCCTGGAGCCGCGCATGACGACCGCTCCGACCGGGACTTCGCCGCAAGCCGCGGCCTCGCGCGCAAGCGTGAGCGCGGTCTGCATCGGAGAAGAAAGCCTGGTGTCCACGCTGGCTAAGGCCGGAGCGGAAACGAAGAATGCGGCCGCGACGGTCGCAGAAAAGCGATGCGCCGCGGCCGGACCTGCAGGCCTAGTCGGCCTTCTTGTCGACTTCGATGGTCGGCACTTCGATGTTGGTCTTCTTGGTGTCGACCTCGATGGTCGGCACTTCGACGCTGGTGTTGGTCGTGCCGACATCGACATCCGCGGTGTCGACATCGAATGTCGGAAGCTGACCGCCCTTGGCGTCGATTTCAACCGACGGGAGCTTGGTTTCCTTGTTCTGATCGATGTCGATCAGGCCGAAAGCAAAGGCGGCGATGAGGGCGAGGATCGCAAGGATGGCGATTACCAAAATACTGCGCGAATTGTTGTTAGTGCCGTTGGCCATGAAGACTTCCTCCCAATGGGGAATTTCGTTGCGAACCCGGTTCGGGCAAACCGCCTTAATCCAAACGGTTGCACCGACGCAACGCGCTTGACGCGAAGCGGTCTTCATCGCGCCATGCTTGCTTTACCGCGTCATAGCGAGCCCTTACCGCGCGCACGGCGATGCCGATGACGCTCAATGACCTCCCTCACGAGGGCTTGGCGGCCGATATAGCTGTGGTCGGCGCGGGGGTCGCCGGGCAGACCATTGCCAAGGCCCTCGCCAATCGGGGACGCGAGGTGCTGCTGATCGAGAGCGGCGGCGGCGACTATGATCCGCAAGTGCAGAGGCTCGCGGCAGGTGAGAATGCCGGCATCGATTACTACCCGCTCGACGAGACGCGGCTGCGCTTCTTCGGCGGGACGGCGGCGATCTGGGGCGGGCGAAGCTGCCGGCTCGACGCGATCGATTTCGAGGCGCGGGACTGGGTTCCGAACTCGGGCTGGCCGTTCGCGGCGGACGCTCTGGCACCCTATTACGACCGCGCCGAAGCCATGCTCGGGATTGCGGCGGTAACGGGGGCTGGCCTGCATTCCCAAACCCCGCATCTCGACCCCGCGCAAGTCGATTGCCGGCTGTGGCGTTTCGACACCGATGCCGATCGCTTCACCTTCGCGCGCCGGAGCGACGTTACCGGGCACAAGCGCATCCGCATCCTTTGCCACGCCACCGCTACGCAAATCGCGCTCGGCGCGGACGGGCGCGCGGTCGAATCGCTGACGCTCGCTGCGCTAGACGGCACCACCCGGCTGGTGCGCCCGCGCCAGCTCGTCCTGGCCTGCGGCGGAATCGAGAATGCGCGTCTCTTGCTCCTGTCCGACGATGTGGCAGCAGGCGGGATCGGCAACGGCCACGATTGGGTGGGCCGCTGCTTCATGGAGCATATGCACGGGCGGGGCGGGACGATCCGCACGCATCGGCCCGAGGCGCTGCTCCGCCTGTCGCAATTTTTCTGCGACCAGGACGTGCTCACCATGGCAAGCCTCCGGCCAAGCGAAGCCGTTCAGCGCGCGCGCGGCGGGCTCAACACCAGCTTCACCATCGCCGCGCGCAAGACCAAGGGCGGGCGGCGCGACCTGATCGACCGCGGGTTCAGAATCGCGCGCGACAATTTCGCGACTCCGGGCAAGGCCTGGCGCGATCGCTTCACCGCGCTTCGCGCCTGGAGCCGGGAGACGCAGCTGCGGGTCGATCCGTGGCGGCCGGGGGCGCTAGTGCGGATGGGGCTTCGCGAAGTCAGCCTGCTGCTTCGCGCCGAACAGGTTCCCAATCCCGCCAGTCGCGTCACCCTCTCGGCGGCGCGCGATGCGCTCGGGCTGCGCGCGACCCGGCTCGACTGGCGGCTGAGCCCGCTCGACAGGCACGGCGCCCGGGTCGCGGTCGAAGCTTTCGCCGAAGCGCTTGGCCGGGCAGGCCTAGGCGAGCTTAAGCCCGCCGCATGGCTCGGCGAGGAGGGCGCGAACTGGGAATTCGATCCGCTGGTCGGAAAGCATTGGATCGGCGGCTACCATCATATGGGAACCACGCGCATGGCGAATGAGCCCAAAGACGGGGTTTGCGATGCCGACGGACGCGTGCACGGCATCGCCAATCTGACGATCGCCGGAAGCTCGCTGTTCCCGACCTGCGGCTGGGCCAACCCGACCTTGACCATCATGGCGCTGGCGCTGCGGCAGGCAGAGAAGCTCGATGCCCCAAGTTGACCGAATCGCCGCTTGCCGCTAACCGGCGCGGCTTCGGCGGGCTCGCATGAGCCTTCATGTCCAGGACGAAACATCATGTCGCGCATTTGCGAGCTGACCGGCAAGGGCCGGCAGGTGGGCCACAATGTGTCCCACGCCAACAACAAGACCAAGCGAACTTTTCTGCCCAATCTGCAGAATGTGACGCTGATTTCGGATTCGCTCGAGCGCAGCATCAAGCTTCGCGTGTCGACCAATGGACTGCGTTCGGTCGAGCATGTCGGGGGCCTCGACAATTGGCTAACCAAGACGAGCGAGGACAAGCTCAGCCTTAAGGCGCGCCGCCTGAAGCGCGAGATTTCGAAAAAGGCCAGCGGAACGAGCGAAGCTTCGGCGACCTAGCGTCGCTTCGGCGAGGTTAGCGCTTTCTCGTCCAACGCGAACTGCATCAGCAGCGTGCGCTGCAAGGTGCTAAAATTGTCGTCCGAAGCGATCCAGATATAGGTCTTGCCGCCGCGCCGTTCGATCGCGAGCGCTTCCATATTGTCGACCGTCAGAGGCGGCCGAAGCGTGGCGACGATGCGCGGGGCGACGAGAGCGCCGCTCCTAAATTCTGACAGATGGGCAACGCCGAGGCTCGCCGCGACGCCGCCGGTGACCGAAAAGCTGCGGTGCAGCGTCATGATCCGCCCGCCGCCGAGCAAGGCCGCGTCGGTGACCGCGAACCCTTCGGGCAAGCGGTAATTCATGCGGTCGGCGTGCGCGCGCGGATCGGTCGGATCGCGGTCTAACAGCAGCAAATCGCTCGATTGCGCCACGCTCCCGGCGCCTTCGGAGAAAATGAGGAAGCGACCGTCGGGAAGCCGCGCCATCGCCTCGGCGCCCGAATTGGGGCGCCAGTGCCGCATTTCAGGGGGCTGGCGCTTGGCCTCGCCGCGGCGAAATTCGGGCGAATAACGCCACACTTCATTGTGGCGCTCGTAAGTCACCCACAACCGACCAGCGGGATCGAACGCAATCGCTTCGCTGTCGCGGTCGGCTTTTTTCTCGCTGTTGCCGGGCCCGTCGGCGAGCGGCACCAGTCGAAGCGAGGACGGCCTCCCGCGTGCGTTCCCTATCCACATCACGGTGCCGCTGTCGCTTAAGGCAACGAATCCCTCGCGGGTGAGCGCCAGCGCCGAAATGCCGCCGAAACGCGGATCGGCCGAACGCAGCTCCCAGCCCGAAACGAAGCGCAGCGCGCCGACGGTGCGGGCGCCGCCCGTGGGATCGAGCGCAACGGGAAGCGCGACGAGCCGCCCGACGCTTTCGCTTCGCGCGCGCAAGACAGGCTCGGAGCGGGTCATGGTGACGCTCGAGCCGAACAGTACGATTAGCAATAGGAAGCGCGACACGCCCGCTTCCTAGCTGCTGGGGCTGCGACACGCACCGGTCATTTTCGCATGAACGGTGGCTGACATAGGCATTCAGCAAAAGCTCAAGCGAATCAGGGCATTCAGTCCCGGTCGACGATGCGCTGGCGTGATTTGTCCACCTCGACCGCCGGCATGAAAATTGAGATCAAGTCGAGCAGGAGAATGAAATGCGTAAACTTCCGTTGATTGCCGCCGTCGCCGCGATGACCGTCGCGACCGTCGCCCCGACCGCCGCGTTCGCGAGCCATCGCGACCGCTACGAGCAGCGCCGCCACCAACAGCAGCGCTATCAGGACGACCGTTATTACGGCCGCAATTACAATTCTTATCAGCGCTGCCGCTCGGGTACGACCGGAGCGATCATTGGCGCCGCCGCGGGCGCGCTGTTAGGCCGCGAAGTTCTGCGCCGCAGCCGCACCACCGGAACCATCCTCGGCGCAGCCGCCGGCGGTCTCGCCGGTCGCGAGATCACCCGGGACAAGCGCTGCCGCTAAAACCAGTTTCGGCCGGGCGATCCGGCCGGAGTGTAGAGCGTACGAGATCCCTCGCGTCGCGTAACGAGGGCGGGAGCCGGAGTGCGAAAGCACTCCGGCTCTCAACTCATTTGGGCCGAAGTGGTACTTTAGCCTGGGCAACAAATCGTCATGCTGAACTCGTTTCAGCATCCATGCCGGTGTCCCGCCTCGGATGGCCGGATGGACCCTGAACCAAGTTCAGGGTGACGCTCAATACTGCGCCATCACGCCGCGTCGAACAGGCCGGCGAGCTGCTCGACCATCGTTCCGCCGAGCTGTTCGGCGTCCATGATGGTGACCGCGCGCGCGTAATAGCGGGTGACGTCGTGGCCGATGCCGATCGCCGCGAGCTCGACCGGAGAGCGCGCTTCGATCCAGCCGATCACCTGCCGCAGATGCTTTTCGAGATAGGTGCCGTTGTTGACGCTCAGCGTCGAATCATCGACCGGCGCGCCGTCCGAAATGACCATCAGGATGCGGCGCTCCTCGGGCCGCGCGATGAGGCGGTTGTGCGCCCATAGCAAAGCCTCGCCGTCGATATTTTCCTTGAGCAGCCCCTCGCGCATCATCAGGCCGAGATTGCGTCGCGCGCGGCGCCACGGCTCGTCGGCGCGTTTGTAGACGATGTGCCTGAGGTCGTTGAGGCGTCCGGGCTGGGGCGGACGTCCATCAGCAAGCCAGCGCTCGCGCGCCTGCCCTCCCTTCCAGGCGCGGGTGGTGAAGCCGAGGATTTCGACCTTGACCCCGCAGCGTTCGAGGGTGCGCGCGAGGATGTCGGCGCTGATCGCTGCGATCGAGATCGGACGGCCGCGCATCGATCCCGAATTGTCGATCAGCAGCGTGACCACGGTGTCGCGAAATTCGGTCTCACGCTCGACCTTGTAGGACAAGGACTGGGCCGGATTGACGACGACGCGGGCGAGGCGGGCGGCATCGAGCAGCCCCTCCTCCTGATCGAAATCCCACGACCGCGACTGCTGCGCCATCAACCGGCGCTGGAGACGGTTGGCGAGCTTGGTCACCGCCGACTGAAGATGGACCATCTGCTGGTCGAGATAGGCGCGCAGCCGCGACAGCTCCTCCTCGTCGCAAAGATCGGTGGCGTGGCTGATCTCGTCATAAGCGGTGGTGTACTGCCGATAATCGAAGGCGGGCGGCAGGGCGGACAGCGCGCGATTTGGCCGCGCTGGGAGTGCGCCTTCCTCGCCCTCTTCGCTGGTGCCGCTGTCGACGTCGGATATCATGTCCTCGTCGGCCGCGCCTTCCCCGTCGCTGTCGCTATCGTCGTCGCCGGTCTCGACGCGAGTCTCCATTTCGCCCGACGATCCGCCGCCTTCGTCGTCCTCGTCGTCGGCTGGGTCGGTGCCCTCGCTCTCGTCCTCGCCCTCCCCTTCGTCGCCCGCGTCGGGATTGTCGGGCCGGTCGGAGTCGCCTTCGATCAGTTCGAGATCGCGCAGCAGTCGGGTGGCAAGGGTGGCGAAACCGGCCTGATCGTCGATCGCAAGGGCGAGCGCGTCGAGCCCGGGGCCACCCTTTTCCTCGGCCCATTCGGAAACGAGCGCGAGCACGGCGAGCGCGGCCTTGGGCGCGGCCTCGCCGGTGAGCCGCTCGCGGACGATGAGGCCGAGCGCAGTGGCGAGCGGGACTTCCTCGGCGGTGCGGGCGCGCGAAATCGGGTCGCTTCGCATGCGCGCCTCGGTGACCCCGCGCAGATTGTCGCGCACGCCCTCCATGCGGCGGCTCCCAAGCGCTTCGACGCGAGCAAGCTCGACCGCGTCAAACACGGTGCGGGCGGCAGGGTCGCGCGGGGACCGGCGCGCGTGAAGCGCGGCATTATGGTGACGAAGCTTGAGCGCCGCGGAATCCGCCGACCCGCGCGCTTCGGCGACATCGCGAGCGGGCAAGTTGCGGCCGGGGAGCGGGACCTTGACGATCTTGCCGGTGGCGGCGGGCGTATCGGTGGTGAAGCTGAGCTCGACCTCGGGCTCGCGCGCCAGTGCCCGCGCGGCGCCCCCGAGCGCGTGGCGGAAGGCTTCGAGGGGATTGTATTCGGCCACTTACGATCCTTCCCGGCACGGGGAGGGGGACCATGAGACGCATGGTTGAGGAGTTGCCGAGGTTTTAAGCGCTCCGCGCCGCGCCTCCACCACTCGCCGGTGGCGAGCGGTCCCCCTCCCCGGACCGGGGAGGATTTTGTTCATCCCTTTCCAACCACGCTCTCGGGCAGATCTTTACCGAAGACGCGCTGATAATATTCCGCGACCAGCGACCGCTCGGCTTCATCACATTTGTTAAGAAATGACAGGCGGAAGGCGAAGCCTACGTCGCCGAAGATGAGCGCGTTCTGGGCCCAGCTGATCACCGTGCGCGGGCTCATCACGGTCGAGATGTCGCCGTTGATGAAGCCCTGGCGCGTCAGCTCGGCAACCTTGACCATCGCATCGACGGTCTTCTTTCCGCCGGGATGATCATATTCGCCCGATTTGGCGAGCACGATCTGCGCCTCGGTCGCGGCGGGCAAATAGTTCAGGGTGACGACGATGTTCCAGCGGTCCATCTGGCCCTGATTGATCTGCTGGGTACCATGATAGAGCCCGGTGGTGTCACCGAGCCCGATCGTGTTGGTGGTCGCGAACAGGCGGAACCAGGGATTGGGGCGGATTACCCGGTTCTGATCGAGCAGGGTGAGCTTGCCCTCGACCTCGAGCACGCGCTGGATGACGAACATGACGTCGGGGCGGCCGGCGTCATATTCGTCGAACACGAGCGCGGTCGGCGATTGCAGCGCCCAGGGCAGCAGGCCTTCGCGAAACTCGGTGACCTGCTGGCCGTTCTGAAGCACTATCGCGTCGCGGCCGACGAGATCGATGCGGCTGATATGGGCGTCGAGGTTGATGCGCACGGTCGGCCAGTTCAATCGCGCGGCGACCTGTTCGATGTGGGTCGATTTGCCGGTGCCGTGATAGCCCTGAATCATGACGCGGCGATTCTTGGCGAAGCCCGCGCAGATCGCGAGCGTGGTGTCGGCGTGGAACACATAGGCGGGATCGAGATCGGGAACGCGCTCATCGGCCTCGCTGAACGCGGGCACTTCCATATCGCTGTCGATGCCGAACGCCTCGCGCACCCTCACCACCCGATCAGGCGCCTCGAGAATGGTCGCCGAGCGGCTGTCGGGCTGGACGTTGGGGATGTCGGTCATGTCTTCGCTCGCTAAAGGACCGCGCCGCGCGCCGCAACGTCAGACGGGCATTTCGGCCTTGGAGGGAAGCGGGAACAGCGTGACGAAACGCTCGGCGAGCGCGCGGTCCCCCTCGATTTTCAGCGCGCCCGAAGCTTCGAGCGCGGCGAGCGGTTGGCCGCCATAGGCCCCGGCGGCGAGCGCTGCGGGGTCACCGATGAAGACCAGGTCCGCGCCCGCCACAGTGCCGCGGAGCGGAGTGACCTTGCCGTCGTCGATGCGGAGCAGAAAGCTCTCGCTCCCGAGGCGGAAACCGATCCGGCCGGAAAGGCCGCGGGCGCGCTCGGCGTCCATCATCGTGCGGAAGGAAAGCATCAGCGACACCGGGCTGAAGGGCTTTGCGGGATCATGCTGGGTCGAGCGCGCGGCCCAGAGGCCCATCGCCTGGAAAATCGGGCCGGCCTCATAACCCCATTTGGTGAGCTCGTAGACTTGGACCGAGGCAGGCGGATCGAGCTTGCGGCGGCGGACGACCCCCGCCGCCGCGAGGCTTTCGAGGCGCTGGGTCAAAATGTTGGCGCTGATTCCGGGCAGGCCGCGCTTGAGGTCACCAAAACGTCTTGGTCCGAACATAAGCTCGCGCATCACCGGCATCGCCCAACGCTCGCCGAAAATATCCAGCGCGTGCGCGGCCGCGCACGCATCGTCGTAAAAGCGGCGCGGCGAAACGTTGGATTTTTCGGTTATCTCTTGTAACTTCACGGTTGCAATTAATAACTAAGGTCAGCATATTGGTCAAACGGCGATTTGCGAGGGGGGTGAAAATAGCCAAGATGATTTTCGTGAATCTGCCTTCGGCGATCTGGCGCGGGCGAGCATATTTTACCTGGCGATCGGGGTGACCAAGTACCCCAGTTCAGCGACGCGATCGCATCGGCGATGGTGGTTTCCGAACCGATCACGTGATGCTTTGACCCACGACAAGTTCAGCCAGTTCACGCCAAAGAAGATCGCCGACGCCAACGAGGTCAGCGAAATTCTGATCTGCATTTCGGCCGACAGCCGCGAGGCGGTAGACGATATCGCTGGCAAGGCGCTCGCCGCGGGCGGCCGCGAAACGCGCGATCCACAGGCTCACGGCTTCATGTAATTGCGCAGCTTCGAGGATCTCGACGGCCATATCTGGGAGCCGATGTGGATGGCCATGGAGGCCGCCAAGATTGCGATGGCGCCCCAGAGCGAAATGACCAGTGCTTAGTCAACTGAACACCAGAGGAGAGAAGTCATGAGCTATGTCGATGGTTTCGTCATTCCCGTGCCGCACGACAAGAAGGATGCCTATCGCGAGATGGCGCAAAAGGCCTTGCCGCTGTTCAAATCCTACGGAGCGACCCGCATCGTCGAATGCTGGGGGACCGACATTCCCGACGGCAAAGTCACCGATTTCAAGAAGGCGGTGCAGGCAGGGCCCGAAGAGAATGTCGTTTTTTCGTGGATAGAATGGCCCTCGAAGGAAGTGCGCGACGCGGGCAACAAGAAAATGATGGAAGACCCTGCGATGCGCGACATGGAAATGCCCTTCGACGGCAAGCGTATGTTCTATGGCGGCTTCGAGCCGATCCTCGACACCGTGCTGGAGGAGGGACGATGAGCGCGATACGCAAATTGCCGATAGGTTGGCCGAACAGGGCGAGCAGACCGATCCCAATCCGCACGACAGCTTCATCTGGTACGAGCTGATCACTCCCGATCCGGACGCTTCCGCGCGGTTTTACGGGAAGATCGTCGCTGGGCCGCGCGCAGCGCGGGGATGAAGGGCTTCGACTACCGCCTGCTCTCGATCGGCGGCATCGACGTGCATCGCCGATTGCGCTGCTGCGCCGTCGTTATTCTACGCGGATTGGGCGCACCCCATTGACCCACCGCACGGCAATCTTCGTTCCTATCGCGCGCGCCTGCTGGAGCGGCACTAGTTCGCGCGCGCAGTCGAAAAAGCACGGCCGTAGCGCCCTATTTCCACTCGGCGCGCCCGATCGCGATTGATCG
>Ga0136640_10000450_pt1 | contig 15722 bp, 12 predicted proteins | sample AntDrymUQ8642106_2_FD_105498 | JGI IMG/M metagenome (GOLD analysis project Ga0136640, IMG submission 105498) | Polar desert sand microbial communities from Dry Valleys, Antarctica - metaG UQ864 (21.06) | ecosystem: Environmental > Terrestrial > Soil > Desert | place: Antarctica: Dry Valley...
ACCAACCTGACGATGGCGATGACGGCCAAGTCGATGCCGTACAAGCACGGGTTCGGTCCGTTCGCCGGAGAGGTGTATCGCGCGCCGATGTCGTACCCGTTCCGGGAGCCCGCGCCGATCAGCGGGGCCGAGGCGGCGCGTCGGGCAACCTCGATGATCGAGAAGTCGGTGGGAGCCGACCAAGTGGCTTGCGTGGTGGTCGAGCCGGTGCAGGGCGAGGGTGGCTTCGTGGTGCCCGCGCCGGGGTTCCTGCCCGCGCTGTCCGGGTGGTGCCGCGACAACGACGTGTTGCTGGTGGCCGACGAGATCCAGGCGGGCTTCTGCCGCACCGGTGATTGGTTTGCCTGTGACCATGAAGGGGTCGTCCCCGATCTGGTCACTACCGCCAAGGGCATCGCCGGCGGGTTGCCGTTGGCGGCGGTGACCGGCCGTGCCGAGGTGATGGATGCAGTGCACGCAGGCGGGCTCGGCGGCACCTACGGCGGCAACCCGGTGGCCTGCGCCGCGGCGCTAGGCGCGATCGAGACGATGCGCGAGCACGATTTGCCCGCAGCCGCTCGGCGCCTCGGTGCGATGATGCTGGGCCGGCTGGGTGCGCTGGCTGAGCGGCTGCCAGCGATTGGCGAGGTCCGTGGGCGAGGCGCGATGGTGGCGATCGAGCTGGTGCGCCCGGGTGGCACCGAACCGGACGCCGCGCTCGCCGGTGCGGTCAGCGCAGCCTGTCATGCCGCCGGAGTGCTGACGCTGACCTGCGGCACATACGGCAACGTGCTGCGTCTGCTGCCGCCGCTGGTCATCCCCGATGCGCTGCTGTCAGAGGCTCTCGACGTTCTCGAGGACGCGCTCCGCTCCGCGACCGCGGGCTGACCCGCAGGCCAACCGCCACTCGCCGGCTGACCATCCGCGTGTTGCTGCCCGCCACGTAAACGTGGCGTACCGACTCTTTACGGGGGCTACTGCTCGCGGATACCCCAGGGCGAGCCGTACGCCGTAAGCAGGTCGAGGAACGGCACGGCGTCGAAGGCCTCGGGGCCCAGCACTCCAGCCCCGCTCCAGACCCCGGTGGCGAGCAGCTCGAGCGCGATGACCGGGTTGACCGCCGTCTGCCACACCACGCACTGGTGGCCGTACTCGCGCATCGACCACTCGTTGTCGACCACGTGGTACAGGTACGTCGAGCGCGGCTGGCCGTCCGTACTGGTGCCCCTCACCCACACGCCGGCGCAGGTCTTGCCGCGCATCGCATCGCCGAGCGACGCCGGGTCGGGCAAACAGGCCGCGACCACATCGCGCGGGCTGACCTCGACGTCACCAACACGGACGGGATCGGTGCGGTCGAGTCCGATCTTGTGCAGCGTCTGCAACACGCCGATGAACTCTTCCCCGAGGCCGTACTTGAAGCTCACCCGGCCGGCGTCGATCCACCGGGGCATCAGGAGCACCTCTTCGTGCTCCACGTTGACGCACTCGACCGGCCCGATGCCCTCAGGGAAGTCGAACGTCTCGGGCTCACTGAACGGCGCGGTGACCGACCAGCGCCCATCCGCCCAGATCACCGGCGGGTTGAGGCACTCCTCGATCGTGGTCCAGATCGAGAAGGACGGCGCGAAGTCGTGCCCCTCGACGGTCAGGTTGGCGCCATCGCGGACGCCCAGCTCGTCGATCTCGCTGAACAGGTGGTCGGCGGCGTACCGGGCCAGCACGTCGGACAGCCCCGGCTCGACACCGATGCCGACCAGCGCCAGCCGGCCGGCGCCCGACCAGGTGTCGGCGACGGCGAACTGCTGGTCGCCGAGCTTGGTGCCGAGCTCGGCGTACGGGCGCTCGGGATGCGGGCGCGAGAGCGACATGGCCATGTCGAGGTAGTCCGCACCCGCGGCGTACGCCCCGTCGAAGATCGGCATGACGAAGCGCGGGTCGACGGCGTTGAGCACGTGGCTGATGCGATGCTCTCGGCACAGCGCGGCCACCGCGTCGGCCGACGACGCGTCGACCTGGGCGGCGCTGAAGCGCCTGTCGGTAACCAGCTGCACTGCCTGCTTGGCACGCGCCTCGTCGTAGTCGGCGACCACGCAGGCTTCGAAGAAGCGTCGACGCGTCGCGATGGCGACAAAGGCGGACCCGACGCCGCCGGCTCCCACGACCAGGATGCGCATCGGCTCAGGCATCGAGGTTGGTCATGACGTGCTTGACCCGGGTGTAGTCCTCGAGGCCGTACATCGACAGGTCCTTGCCGTACCCGGAGTGCTTGAAACCGCCGTGCGGCATCTCCGCCACCAGCGGGATGTGGGTGTTGATCCACACGCACCCGAAGTCGAGCCGCTTGGACATCCTCATCGCCCGGCCGTGGTCCTTGGTCCACACGCTCGAGGCCAGGCCGTACTGCACCCCGTTGGCCCAGCGCACCGCCTCGTCCTCGTCGCTAAAGCGCTGCACGGTGATGACCGGACCGAAGATCTCGTCCTGGATCTGCTCGTCGTCCTGCCGCAGCCCGGACAACACCGTCGGAGCGTAGAAGTACCCACCGCCCAGGTCGCCGCCGACCCGCTCGCCGCCCGCGCCCAGCGAGGCGTGGTCGGGCAACCGGTCGACCATCCCGCTGACCCGCTCCAGTTGGGTGGCGTTGTTCACAGGCCCGTACAGCACGTCGGCGTCGTCGGGCCGGCCTGTTCGCGTGTTACGTGCCTGCTCGGTGAGCGCTGCGACGAAGTCGTCGTGCACCCGGTGGCCGGCGAGCACCCGGGTGGCCGCGGTGCAGTCCTGACCGGCGTTGAAGTAGCCAGCGACGGCGATCGCCTCAGCGGCCGCCTGGACATCGGCGTCGTCGAAAACCACCACCGGGGCCTTGCCGCCCAGCTCGAGGTGCACCCGCTTGACGTCGTCGGCGGCGGCATGCGCCACCTCTGTGCCGGCGCGGACCGAACCGGTGATCGACGCCATCGCCGGTGTCGGGTGCGACACCAGCGCCCGGCCGGTGTCCCGGTCGCCGCAGACGACGTTGAACACCCCGGGCGGAAGGAACTCGGCCGCGATCTCGGCCAGCAGTGTCGTCGAGGCGGGGGTGGTATCGCTGGGCTTGAGCACCACGGTGTTGCCGGCGGCGAGCGCCGGCGCGATCTTCCAGATCGCCATCATGATCGGGTAGTTCCACGGCGTCACCTGAGCACACACCCCGACCGGCTCGCGGCGTACGAACGAGGTGTGCCCGGCCATGTACTCCCCCGCCGACTTGCCCTCCAGCACACGGGCGGCGCCGGCGAAGAACCGGATCTGGTCGAGCATCATCGGCACCTCCTCGTCCATGGTCAGCTGGACGGGTTTGCCGGTGTCCCTGCTCTCGACGGCCACGACCTCTTCGGCCCGCGACTCCAGCGCGTCGGCCAGTTTGAGCAACGCACGCTGACGTTCTCCGGGGGTGCTGTCCCGCCAGGTCTCGAACGCGGTCGCAGCCACCCGGGCCGCCCTGTCCACGTCCTCGGTGGTCGACAGCGGTGCGGTGGCGTACACCTCGCCGGTGACCGGGTCGATGATGTCGTACGTCGAGCCGTCGATGCCGTCGACCGCCTCACCGCCGACGAAGTTGCGGAAGGTGCGCTTGTCGGACACGTCGCTCCAATCTGCAGATGCCGAATCCATCGGTGAGACCCGGGTGTACGTCGCATCCTCTCGATCTGGCGACGGTTTGGCAACGGGATCCGTTGATCGCCAGGCGAGAGTCTGGCGGAGTGATCAAGAGGCGGGGCGTCCGCCGGGGCATAGACAACGCGCAACGGCACCTCCTCGGCGCTCACCTGCTGCGCCCGTTCGCAAGACAGCAGCTTCACGTGGCGTACCGACCGTTTACGGGGCACGCACGCCACGTAAAGCAGTGCTGCGCCACGTTTACGTGGCACAGCGGCCCACGGCGCTGCGGGGATGACCGGTTATCGTCGGCCGGGTGGGCCCCGACGCGACATCCCCGCTCAACCTGGTTGACCTCGACTCCCTGCTCGACGACGAGGAGCGGGCTATCCGCGACACCGTCCGCGAGCTCGGCGGCGACCGGCTGCGCCCGCACATCACCGAGTGGTTCGAGGCCGGCACGGTTCCCGCGCGGGATCTGGCCAAGCAGTTCGGCGAGCTCGGGTTGCTTGGCATGCACCTCGACGGGTACGGCTGCGCCGGCACCTCGGTGGTGGCCTACGGGATGGCCTGCCACGAGTTGGAGGCGGTGGATTCCGGCGTGCGAAGCCTGGTGTCGGTGCAGGGCTCGTTGGCGATGTTCGCCATCCACCGCTTCGGCAGCGAGCAGCACAAGGAGCATTGGTTGCCGCGGATGGCCGCCGGCGACGCGATCGGGTGCTTCGGGCTGACCGAGGCCGACGCCGGTTCCGACCCGTCCTCGATGCGCACCAGCGCCCGGCGGCTCGGCGCCGGCGACGACGCCGACTGGATCATCGACGGCTCCAAGTTGTGGATCACCAACGGCACCGTCGCCGACGTCGCGGTGGTGTGGGCGCGCACCGGCGACGGGGTACGGGGTTTCGTCGTGCCCACCGACACCCCGGGCTTCACAGCCCGCGAGATCGGCCACAAGCTGTCGCTGCGCGCGTCGGTGACCGCCGAGCTGGTGCTGGACGGCGTCCGGCTGCCTGCAGACGCGATGCTGCCGGCAGCACGGGGCCTGGGGGGACCGCTGAGCTGCCTCAACGAGGCTCGGCTCGGGATCGTCTTTGGCGCCCTCGGGGCCGCCCGCGACAGCTTGGAGACCACCATTGCGTACGCCGGTGAGCGTCAGGTGTTCGACAAGCCGCTCAGTGGCTACCAACTGACCCAGGCCAAGCTCGCCGACATGACCGCCGAACTGGGCACCGGGATGCTGCTGGCGGTGCACCTCGGCCGGCTCAAGGAGGCCGGCTCGCTCACGCCGGCACAGGTGAGCCTCGGCAAGCTGAACAACGTCCGCGCTGCCCTAAGAATCGCCCGCGAGTGCCGCACGATCCTGGGCGCGAGTGGGATCACCGCCGAGTACGCCCCACTGCGGCACGCCAACAACCTGGAGTCGGTGCTGACCTACGAGGGCACAACCGAGGTGCACCAGCTGGTCGTGGGGCAGGCGCTGACAGGTCAGTCGGCGTTCCGCTGAGCCCGCGGCCCGACGTCCTACCGGCCGTGCAGCAGCGGCCCGGCCGGGTCGTGGCTGAGCCCGTGCCGACGGGCGGCCATCGCGCTCAGCGCCTCCAGCACCACGCGGTTGCCGAGGTAGGCGGTGATCTCCGCGTGGTCGTACGGCGGTGACACCTCAACCATGTCGATACCGACGACGGGCAGCTCGAGGCAGATCCGCCGCACGGAGTCCAGCAGTTGGCGTGCCGAGAGACCACCAGGCTCAGGGGTCCCGGTGCCGGGTGCGTGCCCTGGGTCGCACACGTCGACGTCGACGGACAGGAAGACGCCGTCGCAGTCGTCCAGTGCGCGCTCGAACGACTCGGTCAGGCAGGTATCCAGCCCGCGGGCGCCGATCTCGGTCATCTCGTACGAGCGCATGTCCTGCTCGGCCATCCAGGCGAGCGTCTCGGGGCCGGGCCAGTAGCCGCGCAGCCCGAGCTGGATGAACCGGTCGCCGCGCAGCGCACCGGACTCGATCAGCCGGCGCATCGGCTGGCCGTGGCCGTACAGCGAGCCGAACTCGATGTCGCCGGTGTCGGCGTGTGCGTCGAAGTGCAGCATCGACACCCGCCCGAAGCCCAGGTGCCGGGCCACCCCGGTCGCGTCGGGCAGCGTGACGGTGTGGTCACCGCCAAGAATCACCGGCACCGCACCGGCAGCGGTCACCGCATGCACGGCACCTTCCAGATCGGCGATGGAACGCTCGGCATCGCCGGAGTACATCTCCACGTCGCCAGCGTCCCGGACGTCGAGGTCGCGCAGGGCGTCGGTGCGCAGCGCCAAGTGCGGCCGGGAGCCGTCGTGTGGGAGGTAGCAGGCCTGACGGATCGCCTGCGGACCGAACCGGGTACCCGGCCGGTGCGACGTGCCTCCATCAAACGGTGCACCCACGATCACCACGTCGGCGCCCTGCATCGTGGTGGCATCGGTGTGATCGCACGGCGCGACACCGAGAAAGGTGAGATCGGGGCCAAACTGGGCGCCGTACCGTGGCATAGCGGTCTCCTTCATTCGTCACAACGAAATCCGTTGCATGGGCACCCACTAGCACCGAATATGTGGCCTGCGACCCCGACACAGCGACGGATTCACTTGCCGCCGGCCGGTCGGCTCAGGCAGACTACTCGCAGTCCACCCGGAGGAGCCACCCATGACGACCACGCCACAGCCGGTGCCGCAAGACGACCACCAACAGGCCCGCGACGCCGGTCTGCAGCGGTCAGCACGCGACCACCTGTGGATGCACTTCACCCGACACTCCACCTACCAGTCGAGCGATGTGCCGACCATTGTGCGCGGCGACGGGGCCTACATCTACGACGCCCAGGGCAAGCGCTACCTGGACGCGCTGGCGGGGCTGTTCGTCAGCCAGGTCGGACATGGGCGCAGCGAGCTTGCTCAGGCAGCAGCCAAGCAGGCCGGCGAGTTGGCGTTCTTCCCGCTGTGGTCGTACGCGCATCCGGGCGCGATCGAGCTTGCCGAGCGGATCGCCGGCTATGCGCCGGGCGACCTGAACCGCGTCTTCTTCACCACCGGTGGCGGTGAGGCCGTCGAGTCTGCGTGGAAGCTTGCCAAGCAGTACTTCAAGCTCACCGGCAAGCCGACCAAGCACAAGGTGATCAGCCGCGCGATCGCTTATCACGGCACCCCGCAGGGAGCGCTGTCGATCACTGGCCTGCCAGGCATGAAGGCGCCGTTCGAGCCGCTGGTGCCGAGCACGTTCCGGGTGCCGAACACCAACATCTACCGGGCGCCGGTGCACGGTGACGACCCGGAGGCATTCGGCCGCTGGGCGGCGGACCGCATCGACGAGGCGATCGAATTCGAGGGCGCCGACACGGTCGCGGCGGTCTTCCTCGAGCCGGTGCAGAACTCCGGCGGCTGCTTCCCGCCGCCGCCCGGATACTTCCAGCGGGTCCGCGAGATCTGCGACCGGCACGACGTGCTGCTGGTGTCCGACGAGGTGATCTGCGCCTTCGGCCGGCTCGGGCACATGTTCGCCTGCGAGCGGTACGGCTATCAGCCCGACATCATCACCTGCGCCAAGGGCTTGACCTCGGGCTACTCCCCGCTAGGGGCGATGGTGGCGACCGACCGACTGTTCGAGCCGTTCGCCAGTGGGTCCGAGATGTTCGCGCATGGATATACCTTCGGCGGCCACCCGGTGTCGACGGCGGTGGCGATGGCCAACCTCGACATCTTCGAGCGCGAGCAGCTGAACGAGCACGTGCGCGACACCGAGGGCGCGTTTCGTTCGACGCTGGAGCGGCTGGGTGACCTGCCGATCGTCGGTGACGTCCGCGGCGACGGATACTTCTACGGGATCGAGCTGGTCAAGGACAAGGCGACCAAGGAGACCTTCGACGAGGATGAGTCCGAGCGGCTGCTGCGTGGCTTCTTGTCCAAGGCGCTGTTCGACGGCGGGCTCTACTGCCGCGCGGACGACCGCGGAGACCCGGTGATCCAACTGGCACCGCCACTGATCTGCGACCAGTCGCATTTCGACGAGATCGAGCAGATTTTGCGCTCGGTGCTCACCGAGGCGTGGTCGCACCTGTAGTCGGCGCCCGCTCGCGTGGGGTTGGTCGCGAATCCGTCACGCGCGACTCCTGCGGTGACGGGTTCGCGCACACTGTTGGCCGTGGGCGGCGGCCGGCGGCCTGGACCACGAATCGGCACGTGGGGACTGCGCGGCCCGCCGCGCCGCCGTACGCCGCTCGAACAGGTCCACCCACACCGGCCCGAACGTCGGGGCCGGCCCGGTGTAGCCCCCGGCCACCAGCGCCTCGTAGACCCGCAGCACGACGTCACGCGGTCGCCGCAACCGGACGGCGGTGACCCGGACGTGCCGCCATCGCGACGCGGTGAAGTCGTCCAACCGATCCAGGTCGTGCTCCCACTGGACGGCCGAGTCCGCGTGCTGGCGCCCGTCGTACTCGACGACCAGGCCAAACTCGACGTACACCAGGTCGCCGCGCCCGATCAATGCACCGGCGGTGCCCACGCCCAGGTTGCACCGTGGCTCGGGGAGTCCCGCCAGCGCCAGCATGAGACGGACGAGAGTCTCTCGCGACGACTCGGCACCCCCGCGCACGAGGCGGACCGCCCGCCGCGCCGCTGGCGCTCCCGTCCCCCGGTGCGCAGCGACAGCTCTGCGGAGGTCGTCGTAGCTGCACCGGCCGAGGTGCAGCAGCCAGTCGCCGGCCGCGACGGCGTCGACGAGGTCAAGCTCGGCGCAGGCGGCTGCGAAGCAGGCACCGGCCGCAGCCACACCACCGTCGCAGGCCGGCAGCCGCTGCAGCCGGGCCATCCGCACCACCCGGTGCCGTACCTGCCGATCAGTGCTGCTGGCGAAACGCAACGGCCAGGGGGCACCCACCCATACACCGCGGGCATGCAGCCCGGTCAGGTGATGCACGATGGCGTCGTCGGGCAGCACCAGCCGCGCTGCGTCCACCCAGATCGGCAATGTGAGCGGCTGGTCGGCGAGCATGTAGACGCCGTGCAGCAACGACCGGAACCGTTTGCCCTCGAGCGTTGTCGGTGAAAGCCCCCCCGCGCGCGGTCGCTGCAGCGAACGGGCCGGGACGCAGGTCGAGGGGCAGCGGCGTGGGTGCAGGTGACATGCCATGAGTCTTGGTCGAGCACGCAGCGCTTGGGCCCGTCGTCCACAGGTCCAGTTCGATAGCACTCCGCACAGTGGGCACGAATCCGTCACCCGCGGCGCTTGCAGTGACGGATTTGCGGCCCCTGTCGCAGGGAGCGGCGGGCGGGGGCGGTGGGGCGGGGGCGGTGGGGCGCTGTCAGGGGGCGAGGGAGCGCACGGCATCGACGAGGATCGACAACCCTTCGCGGGCGTCGGCTTCACCAAGCGTCAGGGGCGGCGCCACCCGCAGGCAGTTGCCGTGCAAGCCACCCTTGCCGACCAACAATCCGCGCTCCTTCGTGGTCTCCATCAATGCGGCGGCAGCTGCCGGATCGGGCTCCAGCCCACCGGGCCGCACCAGCTCGATGCCGATCATCAGCCCGCGACCACGCACCTCGGCGACCGCCGGCAGCTCACCCAGCGCGTCGCGCAGCCCGTCGAGCAACAGCCGCCCGACGACGGCGGCCTGCTTTTGCAGGTCGTGGTCGAGCACATAGTCCAAGGTCGCGTTCGCAGCCGCGGTGGCCAACGGATTGCCCCCAAAGGTGGAGATCGAGTTGGCGCCGAGACAGTCCATCAGCTCTGGCCGGGCGACCACCCCGCCCAGCGCAACCCCGCCCGCGATCCCCTTGGCGAAGGTCAGCGCATCTGGGCGGGCGCGCTGCCCCTCGTACCCCCAGAAGTGGTCGCCGGTGCGGCCCCAGCCGGTCTGCACCTCGTCGGATACGAACAAGATGCCGTGCTCGTCGAGCACCTGCTGGTAGGCGCCCAGCAGGCCGTCCGGTGGGACCGCGAACCCGCCGACGCCCTGCACCGGCTCGGCGATCATGCACGCCACGTCCCCGGCGGTGGTGGTGGCAAGCAGCTCGCGCAGGTCCCGCACGCAGGCGTCGATGTAGGCCTCGTCGGGCAGGTCGCGAAACGAGCTGCGCAGCCGATAGCCGCTCTGCGCGTACGTCACCTGCAGCGGCGACAGGCTGGAGGCCGACCAGCCGCGGTTGCCGGTGACTCCGACGGTCGCGAACGCCCGGCCGTGATAGCTGTTGCGCAGCGCAATCACCTGGTTGCTGCGGCGGGCCTGGGTTGCCAACAGCAGCGCGGCCTCGTTCGCCTCGGTGCCGGAGGTGGTGAAGAAGACCTTGGCGTCCGGGATGCCAGACAGCGCGGCTATCCGCTCGGCAAGGCGCACCTGCCCGCTCAGCAGGTACAGCGTTGAGGTATGCAGGACTCCCCGCTCCACCTGCTCGGTGATCGCCGCACGCACCTCGGGAACGTTGTAGCCGATCATGTTGGTGAGGATGCCGGCAAAGAAGTCAAGGTAGGTGCGACCGTCGGTGGCGGTCACCCGACAGCCCTCACCGGCGGCAATCTCGATCGGCTGGTCGTAGTACAACGCCAGCCAGGACGGCAGCACCGCCTTGTGCCGCTGCAACAGCTCGTCACTCATGAGTCGAACCCCAATCCCAGCTTGTCCATCGTGGTGAGCCATAGGTTGGCATGTCCGGTGCTGTCGGCGCGCAGCATCGAGCGTCTGGTTGCCTGGATCCCGAGCCAGCGGACCGGCTCTGGCGGGAACGGCAGCGGACGCTCGTGCACCATCGAGAGCTCGGTGCGCTCGGTGGCGGCACCGGCCAGCAGGTCCAGGCAGACGTCGGCGGCGAATCGCGTGGCGGCCACACCGAGCCCCGTGTAGCCGCCGGCGTAGGCCAGCCGACCGCCCATCGCCGTGCCATAGAAGGCGCAGAAGCGGGTGCAGGTGTCGATCACGCCACCCCAGGCGTGACTGACCCGCACCCCCGCCAACTGCGGAAAGGTCTCGACGAGGTGCCGCGCCAGCAGCTCGTACGTCGGGCCGCCATGTCGGTCGATCGCGCTGCGACCGCTGCCGAAGCGATAGACCGCGTCATACCCACCGAAGAGCAGCCGGTCATCTCGGGTCAGCCGGTAGTAGTGGAACAGGTTCGCGGCGTCCCCGATGCCCTGTCGGCCGTGCCAGCCGATCTCCGCCCGCTGGCCGGCGTCCAACGGCTCGGTCATCAATGAGTAGTCGAACACCGGTACGGTCATCAGCCGCAGCCGGCGCAGTAGGGGCGGGGCGGCGTTGGTCGCCAGCACGACCTGCTGGGCGTGCACCCGCGCGGCCTCGGACCGCAGGTCGACGCCGGTGCCGCTGCGCTCGACGGCGCCCACCGGGGTGTTCTCGTGGATGGTGCCCCCCGCTCCAGACAGGCGGCGCGCAGCCCCCAGGCGAGCCGGGCGGGCTCGACGAGCACGACCTCGGATCCTGCACCGCCGCCAGATACGTCGGGCTGTGCACGAGATCGCGCACCTGCGCGACGTCCAGGAGGCTCACCTCGCGACCCAGCGCGTGCTGCTGCTCGACCTCACGGGCCAGCCCCGCAACCTCGTGCTGGCGGGTTGCGACCTGCAGCTCACCGGTGCGCTCCAGGGAGCAGTCCATGTCGTACCGCTCGACGGTGTCGACCAGCCCGTCAAGGTTGGCGCTCCCCTGCCGCAGCAACTCCGGCATCTCCTGGGGCCAGCGCGCCAACCCGTTGCCGAAGCCGTGGGTGAGGCTCGGCTCGACGAAGCCGCCATTGCGCCCGCTGGCCTGCCCGCCGCACTCCCCCGCCTCCAGAACCGTGACGGTCCGGGCGGGGTCACGCTCCTTGGCGCGAAGCGCCGCCCACAGCCCCGCGTAACCGCCGCCGACAACCACCAGGTCGGCGAGCGCATCCCAGTTGAGCCTCGGCAGCGGGTCCGGTCGGGCGGGGTCATCGAGCCAGTACGGCCGGTGCCGCACCCCGCTGAGCGACATCGGAGCAGGCGCGCTCACTGCACCCGTTCGCGACGTCGGCGCAGCATCTCCCCACCCAGCACCGCGGCAACCGCCAGCGCAAACATGGCGGTGCCCACCACGTTGATCTGCATCGGGATGTCGCGTTGGGCGGCACCCCAGACGTACATCGGGAACGTCGTGGTCTGACCGGAGTTGAAGTTGGTGATGATGAAGTCGTCGAAGCTGAGCGCGAAGGCCAGCAGGGCCGCGGAGAGGATGCCGGGGAACACCAGCGGGAACGTGACCTTCCAGAACGCCTGGGACTCGGTGGCGTAGAGGTCCATCGCGGCCTGCTCGAGCCGCGAGTCCATTCCCTGCAGCCGGGCCCGCACGGTGACCACCACGAACGACAGGCAGAACATGATGTGGGCGACCAGGATCGTCCAGAAGCCGAGCACTCCGCCGAAGCCGACGGCCACGAACAGCGCCAGCAACGAGGCTCCCAGCACCACCTCGGGCGAGGCCATCGGCAAGAAGATGACCACGTTGGCGACCGGACGGCCACGGAAGCGGTGCCGAACCAGCCCGAAGGCCATCAGTGTGCCCAGCGCCGTCGCTGCAACCGTCGCCAGCAGGCCGATTTGGACGCTGGTGATGAGCGAGCTGCACAGCCCCTCGGGCTCGCAGGGCTTGAGCCAGTTGGCTAGCGTCGGCTCGCCGAACGTGTACAGCGCCCTGCTCGGTGGCTTGTTGAACGACATCAGGACCACGATGATGATCGGCACGAACATGTACGTGAGCACGGCGAGCCCTGCGGTCAGCACCAGGTGCTCGGAGATCCAGCGGCCTAACCGCACCATCACAGCAGCTCCTCGGTTCCGGCCCGGCGGATGTAGACCGCGACCATCGCGACGATGAACACCATCAGAGTGACCGATAGCGCGGCGGCCGCCGGATAGTCGCCCACCTTGAAGCGAGACTCGATGACGTTGCCAATCATCTGGGTCGTGGTGTCCCCGAGCAGCCGGGAGTTGATGAAGTCTCCGGCCGACGGGATGAAGGTCAGCAGCGTGCCGGCAACCACACCGGGCATCGACAGCGGCAGCGTCACCCGCCGGAAGCCCTGCAGCGGCGAGGCGTACAGGTCGCCGGCCGCCTCGATCAGCCGGTGGTCGATCTTCTCCAGGCTGACGTACAGCGGCAGCACCATGAACGGCAGGAAGTTGTACGTCAGACCCGCGACCACGGCGACCCCGGTGGCCAACAGCCGCCCGTCGTCGGCGAGCAGGCCGAGGGTCCTGCCGACACCGACCACGAAGCCGTTGTCGGCCAGGATCAACTTCCACGCCAGCGTCCGCACCAAAAAGCTGGTGAAGAACGGCGCGATCACCAAGATCAACATCAGATTCTTCCAGCGGCCGGCTTTGAACGCCATCGTGTACGCCAACGGATAGCCCAGCACCAGGCAGAGCAGGGTGGCGATCGCCGCGTAGGCGAAGCCACGTAGGAAAGGCTCGGCATAGAAGGCAAGCGAGTCGACGTAGTTGCCGAACTCCCACGTCATGGCATAGCCGAGCTCTTCGGAGCCCGTCGGGTCGTACAGGCTGGTGGCGACCAGCTGCACCAGTGGCACCAGGAAGAACGCGGCCAGCCAGAGGGCGCCGGGAAGCAGCAACAGCCAAGCCGGGCTCAGTCGACGGCGGGGCATGCTGGGGGCAGAGGTCGCGCTGCTCACGGACGCACCCTCACGGCGCAAGACCGTCGTCGACCCCGGCGCGGGCGTCTTGGTCGTGGTCGAGCAGGAAGGCGTGCGGCCCGGCGAACTGGGCGTCAACGTGAGCACCGCGGCGGAGCAGCGGGCGGGCACCGGTGTTCTGCTCGAATGCCATCAGCTCTTGGCCCCACGCCGAGCGAAGGATGTATTGGGTGCTGACGCCGACAAAGCTGACGTCGATCACCTGGGCCGGGCCGAGGCTGTTATCGACGCTGGTCTGACCAGCAGTGCCGCTGTCGGAGTCGCCGCTGGGCTCGGACGGGGTCAGCACCACCTTCTCGGGGCGCACGCCCAGCCAGACCTTGCCCTCGCTGACCCGCGCACGAGAGGCCGGTACCCGCACAGTGGTGCCCTCGACCTGCACCACCAGGTCGTCGCCTTCGCGGCCCTTGATGTCACCCGCGACCAGGTTGGACTGGCCGAGGAAGTTGGCCACGAAAGTCGTGGCGGGGCTCTCGTACAGGTCGGCCGGTGAGCCCAACTGCTCGATCAGCCCGGCGTTCATCACCGCGATCGTGTCGGCCATCGTCATGGCCTCCTCCTGGTCGTGCGTGACGTGCACGAACGTAGTGCCGACCTCGCCCTGGATCGATTTGAGCTCGATCTGCATCTGTCGGCGCAGCTTGAGGTCCAGGGCGCCCAGCGGCTCGTCCAGCAGCAACACCTGGGGTGAGTTGATCAGTGCCCGGGCCAACGCCACCCGTTGCTGCTGCCCACCGGACAACTGGGCCGGTTTACGCGAGGCGAGGTTGGCGAGCTCGACCAGCTCGAGCATCTCCGCCACCGGGCCCGCGACATCTTTGCGGCCCTTGCGTCGCAACCCGAAGGCCACATTCTCCTGCACGGTGAGGTGCGGGAACAGGGCGTAGCTCTGGAAGACGGTGTTCACCGGGCGTCGGTACGGCTTTGCCCAGGTGATGTCGTCGCCGCCGAGCAGCACCTGCCCATCGGTGGGCACCTCGAGGCCGGCCACCATCCGCAGCGTCGTTGTCTTGCCGCAGCCCGACGGGCCGAGCAGGGCGAAGAACGACCCAGCTGGGATCACGAGGTCGAGGTCATCGACGGCGACAAAATCACCGAAGCGCTTGGTCAGCGAGCGCAGCTGCAGGTCACCGGCGGGCTCATCGCGGCCAGGACCGGCGGCCGATCCGCGGGGTTCGGCTTGCCCGCTCTCGGCGTCGCGGTGGGCAGGCATCCGGTTCAGGCTCCGATCACCCGAGCGAAGTCATCTTGGTAGGCCTGCTCCTTCTCAGGGTCCAGCCCCATGAAGTCGTAGGTCTTGGACAGCAACTGCTCGTCGGGGAAGATCAGCACGTTCTCGGCAAGATCGGGGTCGATCTTGGTCATGGCCTCCTGTGCTCCTTGCACCGGGCAGATGTAGTTCACCCAGGCGACCAGCTCGGCGGCGACCTCCGGCTGGTAGTAGAAGTCCATCAGCTTTTCGGCGTTGGTCTTGTGCGTCGCCTTGTTAGGCACCAACGAGTTGTCGCTCCACAGCGCCAGACCCTCTTCGGGAGCGACGAACTTGATCGCCGGGTTCTTGAACTGCAGCTGGATGACGTCGCCGGACCAGGCCTCGCAGGCCAGTACGTTGCCCGCGGCGAGATCCTGGCGGTACTCGTTGCCGGTGAACTGTCGGACCTGCCCGGAGTCCTTCACCTTCTCCAGCCGCTCAAGGGCGGTGCCCCACTCGTCGTCAGTAAAGTCGGTCGGGTCGGCTCCGGTGACCAGCAGCATGAACAGCATCGTGTCCGGCATCTCGGTCAGCAGCGACATCCGGCCCTTGAGCTCCGGTCGGGTGATGAGATCCTCGAAAGAACCCACCTCGTCGATCTCGTCGGAGTTGTAGGCGATGCCGGTCAGACCGCTCTGCCAGGGCACGCTGTACTTGCGATCGGGATCCCACGACGGGGCGCGCAGGTTTTCAATCAGGTTGGCGTCGACGTTGGGCAGGTTCGCCTTGTCCAACTCCTGCAGCCACCCCAGACCCAGCATCTTGGCCGCCATCCAGTCGGTGAGCGTGAACATGTCTCGCCCGGTGGACTCGCAGGCACCCAGCTGGTTGCGCACCTTGCCGTAGAAGTCGCTGTTGTCGTTGACGTCATCGTTGTACTCGACGTCGATCTTGGTCTGCTCCGTGAAGTCGTTCAGAGTCGAGTTGTCCTGGTTGCGCGGGTCGATATAGGCGGGCCAGTTCGACCAGTTGACCATCGCCTCGTCAGCGGACAGGTCCTCGCTGGTGCACGACTCGGATTCCTGGCTGCTGCCCTCGACACCGCACGCAGACAACAGGCCCCCGCCGGCCACACCCAGCGCACCGACGGAGGCGCCACGCAGCAGCGAGCGTCGGCTGACCGGACGGTGCAGACCGGGTG
>Ga0136640_10000452_pt1 | contig 15709 bp, 15 predicted proteins | sample AntDrymUQ8642106_2_FD_105498 | JGI IMG/M metagenome (GOLD analysis project Ga0136640, IMG submission 105498) | Polar desert sand microbial communities from Dry Valleys, Antarctica - metaG UQ864 (21.06) | ecosystem: Environmental > Terrestrial > Soil > Desert | place: Antarctica: Dry Valley...
AGCCCCTAAAGGAGGGCGAAGCGGCAATCTACCAGCGGGAGAGCATATGAGCGGGATCATGGCGGGGAAGCGCGGCCTAATCATGGGCCTCGCCAACGACCGTTCGCTCGCCTGGGGGATATCAAAGGCGCTCGCGGCGCAAGGGGCGGAACTGGCCTTTTCCTACCAGGGAGAGGCGCTCGAGCGCCGGGTGCGCCCGCTCGCCGCCGAAGTCGGCTCGGACTTCCTGCTCGATTGCGACGTCAGCGATATGACGGCGCTCGATGCCGCCTTTGCCGCGCTCAAGGCGCGATGGGAGACGATCGATTTCGTCGTTCACGCGATCGGCTATTCGGACAAAAACGAGCTGCGCGGGCTATTCGTCGATACTTCCGCTGAAAATTTCGCGATGACGATGAACATTTCAGCGTACAGCTTCGTCGCGGTCACCCGGCGCGCGCGCGCGATGATGCCGGATGGCGGATGCGTGCTGACGCTAAGCTATTACGGCGCCGAGAAAGTCATTCCCCACTACAATGTCATGGGAGTCGCCAAGGCGGCGCTCGAGGCCAGTGTCAAATATCTGGCGATGGACCTCGGCCCCGAGAAGATTCGCGTCAACGCGATATCCGCAGGGCCGATCAAAACCTTGGCCGCGAGCGGAATCGGCGACTTTCGCTACATATTGAAGTGGAACGAGTATAATTCGCCGCTGCGCCGCAACGTCACCATCGAGGATGTCGGGGGCGCCGCGCTGTATCTGTTGTCCGACCTGGCGAGCGGGGTGACGGGTGAAATCCATCATGTCGATGGCGGCTACAATGTCGTCGGGATGAAAGCCGAGGACGCGCCCGACATCGCGACGATCTGAGCGGCGCGATGTCGCGCAACAGTTTCGGCCACGTCTTTCGATTCACGACCTGGGGGGAGAGTCACGGGCCGGCGATCGGGACGGTGGTCGACGGGTGCCCGCCGGGACTAAAACTTTGCGCAGCTGACATTCAACACTGGCTTGACCTGCGGCGGCCGGGCCAGTCGGCACTGGCCAGCGCGCGGCGTGAGCCCGACCGGGTGCGCATCCTTTCCGGGGTTTGGGACGGGCGGACGACAGGGACGCCGATCAGCCTGATAATCGACAATGTCGACGCGCGGCCGGCGGACTATACGGAGCAGCCCTCGCGTGCGGGACATGCCGACGCTGCCTACGAAGCCAAATACGGCATCCGCGATCCCAGCGGGGGCGGGCGGGCTTCGGCGCGGGAGACCGCAGCCCGGGTGGCGGCGGGGGCGGTGGCGCGGCTCGTCATTCCAGAGGTGAGGATCGCGGGGCGGGTGATCGAGATCGGCGGCGAGAGCGACGAGGCCGCATGGCCCGAAATGATCGCGGGCGCGCGCGAGGCCGGCTCGTCGCTTGGCGGTGTGGTCGAATGCTTGGCGACGGGCGTCACGGCCGGCTGGGGCGCGCCGGTCTACGCGAAGCTCGATGCCGAACTTGCGGGCGCCTTGATGGGGGTCAACGCGGTCAAGTCTGTCGAAATCGGCGCGGGGTTCGGTGCCGCCCGAATGCGCGGCGAGGACAATGCGGACCTGGGCCTCGCAGGAGGCATCGTCGGCGGGATCGCGACCGGCGGGGCGATCGTCGTTCGCGCAGCGTTCAAGCCGCCATCGTCGGTGGCGGCGTTAGGCGTTAGCGGGCGCCACGATCCGTGCGTGGCAATCCGCGGCGCGCCGGTGGTGGAAGCGATGGTGGCGCTGGTGCTTGCCGATCACAAGCTTCTGCACCGGGGTCAGTGCGGTTAGCGGCGAGTGCCGACGAGCGTGCCCTTCGTCCCGCCCTTCAGCAGCTGGAAGTCGAAGTCCGGCCACCGCTTTCGCCAGCGGGCGGCCACGATACGTTCACCGGGCCGGGCGGCGTCGTCGAGCATGATCACCCCGCCCGGCGCGATGCGCGTAAACAGGCTGTCCGCCGATCCCCGCGTCAGCGGGTGTATGGTCCACGGCGGACCATCGACGATGAGGAGGTCGATGCTTTCGGGAAGCGGGCCGGGCTGGTACCAGAGGCCCGGCCAGTTGCCCGGCGGCGTCCCGAGCGGGGCCACGCGAAGGTCGGTTTCCAGGCCGTGACCGGCAAGCCAGTCACCGGTTGCAGCGACGAAGTCGGGATGCTGGTCGAAGCTGGTCAAGCTTCCGCCGCCCCATTGTGCCAGCGCCTTTGCGATAATCAGGCTTGATGCCCCCGCTCCGAACTCGACGACGGTATGGGGACGTGCGGCCTCGATATGATCGGCGATGAGGGTCAGAAAGCCGGTGTCGCTCTTCCAGCTGCCGAGATTGGGAAGCGCGTCCGGGGGAAGGCCAAGGCGCGCAAGCAGCTTTTGCTTGGTTGCCGGCCGGCCGCCCGACAGCGACTTCAACAGCCACGGCCACTGCACAGCGCCGATGCCGAGCAGCCAGGCGAGGTCGGATGCCGACCGCTTAAACGCAGGTGCGTCCGCGTCGGTATAGGCGCGGGGCAGGAAGCCGGTGGTTTCGCGCGAGGTCATCTCAAGCGAACGGATCGCGCACGAGGATCGTGTCCTGGCGCTCGGGCGAGGTCGAAACGAGCGCGACCGGGCAGTCGATCAGCTCCTCGATGCGGCGGATATATTTGATCGCTTGGGCGGGGAGCTGGGCCCAGCTGCGTGCGCCCCGCGTGGAGTCGCTCCAGCCCGCCATCGTTTCGTAGATCGGCTCGACCCGCGCCTGGTGCGCGGCGTGGGAGGGCAGGTGGTCGAGCGTTTCGCCGTCGAGCCGGTAGCCCGTGGCGACGCGGATTTCATCGAAACCGTCGAGCACGTCGAGCTTGGTCAGCGCGATTCCAGTCGTCCCCGAAACCGCGACCGATTGCCGGACGAGGGCGGCGTCGAACCAACCGCAGCGGCGTTTGCGGCCAGTGACCGTGCCGAATTCATGGCCGCGCTCGCCCAATAACTGGCCGGTGGCGTCGTCGAGCTCGGTCGGGAAAGGACCCGAGCCGACGCGGGTGGTGTAGGCCTTGGCGATGCCGAGCACGAAGCCCGCGGCGCCCGGACCCATCCCCGATCCGCTGGCCGCGGTGCCAGCGACGGTGTTGGATGATGTGACAAACGGATAGGTGCCGTGATCGACGTCGAGCAATACGCCTTGCGCGCCTTCGAAAAGGATGCGTTTGCCGGCCTTGCGCGCGGCGTTGAGGGTCGCCCAAACCGGCTTTGCGTAGGGCAGGACGAAGCCGGCGACTTCGCCCAGATCGGCCTGGAGGCGCTCGCGATCGACCGGCGGCTTGCCGAACCCAGCAAGCAGCGCATCGTGATGCGCGCAAAGGCGATCGAGGAGAGGGCCGAGCGCGCCGAGATGGGCAAGGTCGCACAGGCGGATCGCGCGGCGGCCGACCTTGTCTTCATAGGCGGGGCCGATGCCGCGCCGCGTGGTGCCGATCTTTCCTGCGCCGCTGGCATCCTCACGAAGCGCGTCGAGATCGCGGTGAATGGGCAGGATGAGCGGACAGGTGTCGGCGACCTGGAGCGTTTCCGGCGTGACCGCAACGCCCTGGCCGCGCAGCTTTTCAACCTCCCCCTGGAATGCCCAAGGATCGAGCACCACCCCGTTGCCGATGATCGACAGCGTTCCCGACACGATCCCCGACGGGAGCAGCGACAATTTGTAGACCTGGTCGCCGACGACGAGCGTGTGCCCCGCATTATGCCCGCCCTGAAAACGCACGACGATGTCGGCCCTGTCGGCGAGCCAATCGACGATCTTGCCCTTGCCCTCATCGCCCCATTGGGCGCCGATGACGGTGACGTTTGGCAAGAGGAGCAATTCCGTTAAAAAGGACGCCGCGTGCTATACGGCAAAGGGGGCCAACGTCCATGCTCGCACCATTCCGCAGCCGACCTGTGGCTTGGGTCCTCGCGTCCGCCTTAGGGGCCGCGGTCCCCACGGCTCCGATCGCGGCGCATATTGATGTCCAGGACTTCGAACCATAGGATTACAGCTTCGCGCCAACGCTTAACGCGCGCAGCTTTCGCTACGGTGTGTCCGCCTGGCAGACCGTAGACCATCTTCGAGGGGTCTCGACGGCCTCTCCTCTGATCATTGAGATACGCGCCGGCGATTGGCGAGAAGCTGGACAGCCTTATTTGATCTCCTGGCTGCCGGATCATTTCAAGCGTCGAGGCTTTGCCCATGCGCGCATAAGGTTCGATGCCGTGGATGCAAAGAAAGGCTCCAGCCCCATCGCCGCTGTGGCCGAGCTCGCGACCGCGATCGCGAAATTGCGATTCGAAGCAGCCAAAGTCAGATTCAGTCCTAACGAGATAGTCCTGCTCGGCGCAGGTTCGGGCGGGCACTTCGCAACGCTGCTGGCAACTGATCTTAAGTATCTGTCTGCGTCAGCGGTGCCGCCTTCCGCCATTTGCGCGGTGGTGACCATCAATGGAGAAGGCTTCGATATTCCTCGCTGTCTCGCGCATACGACTGGCGCGCGAAGGAGCAGCTATAAGAAAGCTTTTGGCGACGATGTCGCGCTCCAGCGTGCGGCGTCTCCGGCCAGCCATGCTGACGCTCCTAACGCGGGCCCCTTCCTCATCCCGACGGGCGCGGACAATCCCACGACGGCGGCACAGGGGGCGACCATTGGCGCGCTGTTGCGACGCGCGGGCACATCCGTTTCGCAAGGGAGCTTTCCCAAATGGAAGAGGGGCGCGCGGCCGACTTATGTCGGGACCGAGGAGAATGCGGGAACAAAGCAGGTTGACAGCTTCATTCTGATTCACTGCCGCTAAAAGCGCAGCGCATTGACCTGGCGGACGCCGGGAACGGCCTTGAGTTTCGCGGCAAGATCGGGGGAGATGCGATTGTCGACCGCGACCAGCGCGACGGCTTCGCCCCCGGCCGCGCGGCGGCCGAGGTGGAAGGTGGCGATGTTGACCCCGGCTTCGCCGAGCGCAGATCCGATGCGGCCGATGAAGCCTGGGGCGTCGTCGTTAACGATGTGGATCATGTCGCCGTCCATATCGGCCTCGACCTTGATCCCGAACATTTCGACCAAGCGCGGGGCCGCGTTTCCGAACAGGGTGCCTGCGACCGAGCGGTCGCCTTTCTTCGTGGTCGCGGTGACTCGCACGAGAGTGTGGTAGTCGCCCTCGCGCTCATGGCGGATTTCGCGCACATCAAGGCCGCGTTCCTTGGCAAGGAAAGGCGCGTTGACCATATTGACGCTGTCCGACCAGACCCGCATCAGCCCGGCAAGGACCGCTCCGGTGATCGGCTTTTGATTGAGCTCGGCCGCCGCGCCTTCCACCTCGACCGATATTCCGGTCAGCGCCTGGCCTTCGATCTGGCCGAGGAGGGATCCGAGCTTTTCGGCTAGCGCCATGTAGGGTCGAAGCCGCGGCGCCTCTTCGGCCGACAGCGACGGCATGTTGAGCGCGTTGGTGACGCCGCCGCTGACCAGGAAATCGGCCATCTGCTCGGCGACCTGGATCGCTACATTGACCTGCGCCTCGGTGGTCGAAGCGCCGAGATGCGGAGTGCAGATCAGCCGTGGGGTGCCGAACAGCGGGTTGTCCCTGGCGGGCTCCTCGCCGAATACATCGAGCGCCGCGCCGGCGACATGGCCGCTTTCGAGCGCTTCCTTGAGCGCGGCCTCGTCGATCAGCCCGCCGCGCGCGCAGTTGATGATTCGCACCCCGGGCTTGGTTCTGGCCAGCGCCCCGCGGCTCAGGATGCCGCGGGTCTGGTCGGTCAGCGGGGTATGCAAGGTGATGAAGTCGGCGCGCGTGAGCAGCGTCTCGAGATCAACCTTCTCGACCCCGATTTCGAGCGCGCGTTCGGGGGTCAGGAAGGGGTCATAGGCGACGACGCGCATCTTGAGTCCCTGCGCGCGATCGGCGACGATCGAACCGATATTGCCTGCGCCGATCAGGCCGAGCGTCTTGGAGGTCAGCTCGACCCCCATAAAGCGGTTTTTCTCCCACTTGCCGGCCTGGGTCGAAGCGTCGGCGGCGGGAAGGTCGCGGGCGAGCGCGAACATCATCGCGACGGCATGTTCGGCGGTGGTGATCGAATTTCCGAACGGCGTATTCATGATGACCACGCCGCGCGCGGAGGCGGCCGGGATATCGACATTGTCGACCCCGATCCCTGCGCGCCCGACCACCCTCAGGCGCGGAGCGGCATCGAGCAGCCTGGCGGTGACCTTGGTCGAAGATCGGATGGCAAGTCCGTCATAATCGGCGATGATGGCGGCGAGTTCGTCCGCCGACAGCCCCGTCTTTTCGTCGACCGACACGCCACGCGCGCGGAAGATTTCGGCGGCCTTGGAGTCCATTTGGTCAGCGATCAGGACTTTGGGAGCGATCATGCCGTCGTCACCCACGCCCAGTCGAGCCACGGCGTCAGCGCCTCGATATCGCCGGTATCGACGGTCGCGCCGCACCAGATGCGAAGCCCGGGCGGGGCGTCGCGGTGCATCGCGATGTCGTAAGCGACTTCCTCGCCCTCGAGGAGTGTCGCGATTTTCTTCATGCGCGCAACCGGGTCGTCACCCTCGGTGAACTTGAGGCAGACGCTGGTGTTCGATCGGGTCGCGGTGTCGGCGGCGAGATTTTCGATCCAGGCGGTCTGGTCGACCCAGGCCTGCAGCGCCGCCGTGTTGGCATCGGCGCGGGCAATAAGGGCGGGAAGCCCGCCGAGCGCATCGCCCCATTCGAGCGCGAAGATGTAATCCTCGACGCACAGCATCGACGGCGTGTTGATCGTCTCGCCCTTGAAAATACCCTCGCTGAGTTTGCCGCCCTTGGTCATGCGGAACAGCTTGGGGAGGGGGCGGTCGAGGACGAAGCTTTCGAGCCGCTCGACAGCGCGCGGGCCGAGAACGAGCATGCCGTGCCCTGCCTCTCCGCCGAGCACTTTTTGCCAGCTGAAGGTCGTGGCATCAAGCTTGTTCCAAGGCAGGTCGCACGCGAACGCCGCCGAAGTGGCATCGCAGATGGTAAGGCCGGCCCGGTCGTCGGAGATCCAGTCGGCGTCGGGGACGCGGACGCCGCTCGTCGTCCCGTTCCAGGTGAAGACGATATCGTTGGCGGGATCGGCGCCGCCTAGATCGGGGAGTGCACCGTAGGGCGCGGTCAGGACGCGCGGGTCGAGCTTGAGCTGCTTGACCGCGTCGGTTACCCAGCCCTCGCCGAAGCTTTCCCAGGCGATGACGGTGACGGGTCGCGGCCCCAGCATCGACCACATCGCCATTTCGACCGCGCCGGTATCGGAGGCGGGGACGATGCCGATCCGGTGGCTGTCCGGGACCCGGAGGACCGCACGGGTCAGATCGATCGCGCGTTTCAGCCGCGCCTTGCCAAGCGTCGAGCGGTGCGACCGGCCGAGCACGGCGAGATCGAGCTTGTCGGGGGACCATCCCGGCGGCTTGGCGCAGGGGCCGGATGAAAAATGCGAACGCGCGGGGCGCACCGTAGGCTTGTCGACAGTCATTCCACTCTCCTTCCAGAGAGATGCACCGCGTTGGGGCGGCGTGGCCCGCGGCCGCCATGCGGCCCCGACCCGCGGGGTGTCAACCGCGCCAATCGCCGCTAAGAGCGGGCCGCTTATGACCGATCCAATCCCGCCGAACCGTATCTTCGCCCCTGCCAAGGACGAGGCCGAAGCCGCCGCCCATCCGACTTCGAGCCCGCAGACCGAGGACCCCGCCTACCGGCTCGCCTTCCAGGATCCCGAATTCCTGCTGCGCCCCGATTTGCGCCCGGTGCGTTTCCAACTCGAGCTGCTCAAGCCCGAGCTTTTGCTCGACGAGGCGGGGATCGCGTCGATCTTCGTCTTCTACGGATCGGCCCGTATCCCGGCACCCGACAAGGCAGACGCGATCGTCGCCGCGGCCGCCACCGCGCACCAGAAAGTGGTGGCCGGGCGGCTCAAGGCCAATGCCAAATATTATGACGAAGCGAGGAAGCTCGCGCAGCTCGCCAGCCGGGTAGAGCGCGACCCCGACGGAAAGCGCCACTTCGTGGTCTGCACCGGCGGCGGGCCGTCAATCATGGAAGCTGCCAACCGCGGCGCCGCCGACGTCGGCGCGGCTTCGATCGGGCTTAATATCGTGCTCCCCTTCGAACAGCTTCCCAACGAATATGTGACCCCGGGCCTAAGCTTCCAGTTCCACTATTTCGCGCTTCGCAAGATGCATTTCCTGCTGCGTGCTCGCGCGGTGGCGGTGTTCCCGGGCGGGTTCGGGACGTTCGACGAGATGTTCGAGCTGTTGACCCTGGTCCAGACCGGCAAGGTCGCGCGGCTGCCGATCCTGCTGTTCGGGCGCGATTACTGGAACCGCGTCGTCAACTTCCAGGCGCTGGCCGACGAAGGCGTGATCGCGCCGACCGATCTCAACCTGTTCACGATGGTCGACACCGCCGACGAGGCGTGGGGCCATGTCTGCGCTTACTACGGTCACCCGCGGCTGCAGCCGGCCGATCAGGACGCGCGCGAAGCCTCGTAGCCGGCAATAAACTCGTCCACCGGCACCGAAGCGATCGACCGCGCCAGCACGTCCTCGGCGAGCTGGTCGGCGCGTTTGAAGCGAATGCAGCTCTTGCCCATGTCGAGCCTCTTGCCCGCCGCCGCATATTCCTCGGTCAGCCGCCGCGTTCGCTCCTCGGACCCGTACACACAGTTGAGATACAGCGCGGTATGGTTCTTCTGCGCGGCAAGGCCGACATAGCCGAGGGGCTGTCCATTATAGGTGTTTGGATAGCGTTCGAGCGGCACTTCCCACCCGATCATTCCGTAGCTCATGCGCTCGACATAGCCGTCCGGGATGGCGTCGTTGACGAGTTTACGGACGTGGGCGACGAGGGTGGCGCGTTCGGGCGGAAGCTCGGCGATATAGGCTTCGGGCGTAGCGGCCTTGCTGCTGACCATCGCGATCCTGGCTCCTATTTGCGTTCCTGCTTTGACGTCCCCGTCACAGATGGCGCGCCTTCGCCGCCGATATTGCCCTTGGGCTGCTTGGCGGCCTGCTGCTCGGTGATGACGGGCTCGTTTTCGCCTTTCTGCGGCCCGTTGCCTGCGCCGGTTCCGGCCTTGCTGAGCGCATTGTCCTCACCCGCACCCGAGTCCGCGGCTTCGGCGGGAGCGGCGGGTATCCCCATCGGCGCGTCGCTCTTGCTGTTGAGGTAGGCGAGGACGTTGGCCCGGTCTTCTGGCTTGGACAGGCCGGCGAAGGTCATCTTGGTGCCCGGCGCATATTTTTTCGGGTTGGCGAGCCACGCGCTCATATTTTCCCAGTCCCAGGTCTTGCCCTTCATTTCGGTCAGTACGGGCGAATAGGCGAAGCCCGCGACATGGGCGTGGGGGACGCCGAGCGTGCCGTACAAATTGGGGCCGAGCGCGTTGGCGCCGCCCTTTTCGGCGTTGTGGCAGGCGGCGCATTTCTTGAACACGTCGGCGCCCTTGGCCGGATCGGCGGAGGCGAGGTAGAAGGCGATCGGCTTTTCCGCCTCGGCCCCGGCTTCGCCGACGATCTCCACGCCCTCGATCGGGTAGCCCATTTTTTCGGGCCGTTCGGAATGGAAGATTTCGCCGCTGACGATCGAGGCGCCGAGCGCGACGATGCCCGCGCCCAACACCCAGCCCGCAATGGTATTCGCCCGATCGTCCATGAAAAAGCTCGCCGCCGTAAGTGCGTGGAAACTGGCCGCTCATCTAGGGCGGCGCGTCACACCCCGCAAGCCAGGCTTCGAGCAGATCGCGGGCAATGGCCCAGAGCGGGGGAGCGAGAAAGGGCGCCCCCGGTTCGGCATCGAGCGCCGCGCGCACGCCGTCGCGAGAAACCCAGAACGCATCCTCCAATTCGGTGTGGTCGATGGTGAGCGCGCGATGCTCGACGACGGCGATGCAGCCGATCATCAGCGATGACGGAAACGGCCAGGGCTGGCTCGCGAGGTAGCGTATTTCGGTCGCGCGGACGCCCGCTTCTTCGAACAATTCGCGGGCCACGGCGTCCTCGATCGATTCGCCCGGCTCGACGAAGCCTGCGAGCGCCGAATAGCGGCCCGGAGGATATTGTGGCTGGCGTCCCAGCAACACTTCGCCCTCGTGCTCGGCGAGCATGATGACGACCGGATCGACGCGGGGAAAATGATCGGTCCCGCAACCGCTGCAGTGACGGCCCCACCCGGCGCGGATGATGGCTGTCGGCCGGCCGCATCGCGCGCAAAAGGCGTGCCGGCTGTGCCAGTCGACGAGGCTGCGCGCGGCTGCGTAGATCGGTGCGTCGGTGCGGCCGAGTTGTTCCAGAAGCCGGTAGCTCGGGCGCGGCGGCGCGAATGCGGGCCGCAGAGACGCGAAAACAGGCGCGTCGTCGACCAGTCCGAGCAAGGCGAGCGGCGCGGCGTCGTCCACGGCCTCGAAGGTCAGCCTTCCGTCCGCGCCAAGCAATGGATCGAGGCCATCGAGCCGGAGCAGCCGCGCGTCGGGACGCGAAAGTAGCGCCGCAAATTGGCCGAGATCCGATCGCGCCGCGTCGAGCCGATCGAACCAATGGCCGCCGAACATGGGCGCGATCATTGCCAGACCTGGCTCGCCGCCTTGCGAAAAAGTGTCGGCAGGCCGGCGCGGTGAAGATCGGCGACCGGCCACCACAGGCCGCCGGGCCTGCCTTCGCTAGTCGCGTGCATGACATGGAGCGTGAGGCCGAAATGGGTGAAGACGTAGCGCACCTGGCCCGCGCTACGCCAGTCGGCCGCGGCCGGCGGCTCCGCGGGGAAACCGTTCATTCCCCCCAGCAGGCCGCGCGGCGGGCGCCGTTCGAGGAGCACTTGGCCGCGATGTTCGAGGACATAGGCAAGTCCCGTGCGGCTGGGGCGGTCGGGCCTGGCAGGCCTGACAGGAAAGGCTTCGGGCTGGCCGAGAGCGCGCGCCTCGCAGCACGATTGCAGCGGGCAAAGGGGACATGCTGGCGCTCGTGGCCGGCAGACGGTCGCGCCAAGATCCATCATCGCCTGGGCGAAGTCGCCGGGCCTGTGGTTGGGGGTCAAGCGGTCCGCGTGTTCGGCGATCCGGCGCTTCGCGAGGGGCAATGGCTGCGCGAGCGCGAAAAGCCGGGCGACGACCCGCTCGACATTGCCGTCGATCACCACTGCGCGCTTGCCGAATGCGATCGCCGCGATTGCGGCCGCGGTGTAAGCGCCGATTCCGAGGAGGGAGCGCAACCCGGCTTCGTCGGCCGGAAAGCGTCCGCCATGGTTATGTGCCACGGCGCGCGCGCAACTCAGCAGATTGCGCGCTCGGGCGTAATAGCCGAGCCCCGCCCAGGCGGCCATTACGTCGGCATCGTCGGCGGCAGCGAGCGCTTCGATCGTCGGCCAGCGGCTGATGAAGCGCTCGAAATAGGGGGTGACCGCGGCAACCGTGGTTTGCTGGAGCATGATTTCCGAAAGCCAGATGCGATACGGGTCGGCGCGGTCTTGGCCGGGCGCGCTTCGCCATGGCAGCGAACGGGCGTTGGCGTCATACCAGTCGAGCAGCCTGTCGGAGACTTTGCCGGGACCACTGGCGAGCATGGAAGGGCTATGGCATGAGGCCCCGCGATGAGCAAAGACGCCCGATGAGCAAAGCGGTTACCTCGGGTGAGCGGCGACGCGGCGGGGCGGCACGCGCGGTTTCGGCCATGCTTCCGGAGGCCGGCCGCGCCGCATTCCGCCGCTTCGGCTTCGTGCAATCCTCGGTCGTCAGCCGCTGGCGCGAAATCGTCGGCGATCGCTATGCCGGCGTTTCGGCGCCTGAATCGATCCGTTTTCCGCACGGTAAGCGCTCGGGGGGCGTGCTCACGCTCGTCGTCGAGGGCGCTTATGCGCCGACCATGCAGCATGTCGCGCCGGTCATCACCGAGCGCGTCAACCGCTTCTTCGGCTATGAAGCGGTGGCTCGGATATCCTTTCGCCAGGGCAGCGTCGCGAAGGCCATCCCGCGTCCCGCGCCGCCGTCGCTCCGCGCGATCCCCGCCGAGCTTGGCGACTCGCTGCGCGAAATCGCCGATCCCGGGCTTCGCGCCTGCCTCGAAGGGCTCGCCCGTGGCGTCGCTGCCACGAGCGGTCCACCGCTCCTCGAAACTCTCGCATCGATCCCCTTCATGGGAAAACTTTCGGAGAAATAGACGATGAAGATCATATTGCTGCTGGCCTCGACCGCTACGTTCTTGCTGGCGGCGTGCGAAAATTCGGCAAAGACTGAAAGCAACACCGCCGCTTCACCTGCGGGCGATAACCCGGTCGCGGCGGCGCCGGGAGCGGCCGACTGGACCACGCAGGTCGTCGAAACGCCCGAGGGAGGCTACCGGATGGGCAACCCCGATGCCCCGGTCAAGCTCGTCGAATTCGGCTCGATGACGTGCCACGTCTGCCGCGACTTCGCCGCCGATTCGGCGGGCGCTTTGGAGGATAAATATATCAAAACCGGTCAGGTCAGCTTCGAATTCCGCAACTTCGTCCGCGATCAATACGACATCGTCGCCTCGCTGCTCGCCCGCTGCCAGGGCCCGGGCCCCTTCTTCAAGCTCACCGAGCAGATGTTTGCCGAACAGGACGCATTCATCGCCAAGGCGCAGGCGATCAGCGCGGCCGAGGTCAAGGCGCTGGATGCATTGCCGACCAGTCAGCAGTTCGTCCGCCTTGCGGGCGTGATGGGGCTCGATAAGTTCGTCGGAATGCGCGGCGTCCCGTCGGCCAAGGCCAAGGCGTGCCTCGCCGACGATGCCCAACTCAACCGGCTCGTTGCGATGAACCAGGCCGCGTCGAAGGAATATGAAATCCGCGGCACGCCGACCTTCCTGATCAACGGCAAGGTCGTCACGGAGGCGGTTCAATGGAAGGCGCTCGAGCCCAAAATCCAGGCCGCGCTACGATAGTGACTAATCGCTATTGAGAATGATTATCATTCGCGTTAGGTGAACTTGTCCCCGGGATTCGTGGGGCCGGGGACTCACGATGTTCGTACTTTCCACGGTGCTTTTTGCCTGCGCGGTTGCGACGTCGGCCGCCGCCGTGGAAGCCGAGCCCGACCCCATCGTCGTAACGGCGACTCGCGATGGCTATGCGGTCGAAGCGACGAGCGGCGCGACCCGCACCGCGACCGACGTCAAGGATATTCCGCAAGCGATAAGCACGGTGACCAGGCAGCAAATCGACGATGTCGCGCTGCGATCGATCGGCGATCTGCTTCGTTACGTTCCGGGCGCGCTGATCGGGCAGGGGGAGGGGCAACGCGACCAAGTCACGCTGCGCGGCAACAACAGCACCGCGGACTTCTTCGTCGACGGGCTGCGACGACGTCCAATATTATCGCGGCCTCTACAATGTGGAGCGCGTAGAGGTTCTCAAGGGCCCGAACGCGATGGTCTTCGGGCGCGGCGGCGGCGGCGGGGTGATCAACCGGGTCGGCAAACGTCCGGGGAGCGAAGCTTTCGCGGCCGCAGCCGCGTCGCTCGACAGCTTCGGCAGCGCCTTCGTCGAGGCCGACCTCAACCAGCCGATCGGGCCGGCGCTTTCTGTGCGGGTCAATGGTGTTTACGAGCGGTTCGACAGCCACCGCGATGCCTATGGCGGCGATCGCCTCGCGATCAATCCGGCGCTGGGCATTAAGGTAAGCGCGGCGACCCGGATCGGGCTTTCGTACGAACATGCGCGGGACGAGCGCGTCGTCGACCGGGGAGTCCCCTCGTTCGCCGGGCGCCCGCTGGGCGGCTTTCGCGACACCTTCTTCGGCGCGCGCGGCGTCAACCGCTCCGATTTCGATGCGCATGTCGTGCGCGCGGATGTCAGCCACAATTTCGCCGACAATCTGAACCTAACAAGCAAGCTGCTCTACGGCGTCTACGACAAGACGTATCAGAACGCGTTCGCGGCAACCACGTTGACGACGAGCGCGGGGGGAGTTCGCCAGCTCGGCATCGAGGCCTATCGCGATCCGACGCGCCGGGAGAATCTGTTGGTCCAGAACGATCTCGCCTGGCGGGTGAAGCTGGGCGGAAGCGACCATGTCCTCCTCGCCGGCTTCGAATATGGCGATCAGGACACGCGCAACGCGCGCATCAACGGCTTCTTCGATTCGGGCGTCCCGACAACGAGCGGCGGGCGGCGCACGGTAGTCGCACTGACCGACCCGCTTGTCATTCCTGCGATCAATTTCCGCGCGGGAACCGGCAACCGCTCGGTTCGCAGCGAGGCAGATGTCGTCGCTTTCTACGTCCAGGATCAAGTCTCGCTCGGCGCGCATTTCAATGTCGTCGCCGGACTGCGCTACGACCGCTTCGCGCTGCGCGTCGACGACTTGCTCGCCGGAACCGCGTTCGCGCGGAAGGACGAACTATGGTCGCCGCGCCTCGGGTTCGTATTCAAGCCGGTCGAGCAGGTGTCGCTCTACGCGAGTTACAGCCAATCGTATCTGCCGCAGTCGGGCGACCAGTTCGTCGCACTCGACGCCAGCCTCGAGACGCTCAAGCCCGAGCGCTTCGTCAACTACGAGCTTGGCGCCAAGTGGGAGCCGCTGGACGGGCTGCTGCTGACCGCGGCGGCGTACCGGCTCGATCGCGGCAACAGCCGCGCGCCGGGCGCGGTGGCTGGAACAACGGTGCTGACCGGCGAACAGCGCAGCAAGGGAATCGAGCTTGCCGCCGTGGGCCGGGTCACGCGCCGCTGGAAAGTCAGCGTGGGCTATGCGCTGCAAAAGGCCGAGGTCCGCGAGACGACGAGCGCAGCGCCGGCAGGGCGCGAGATCGCGCAAGTTCCGCGGCACCAGGCATCGCTGTGGATGCGCTACGATTTCAGCGATCGGATCGGCGCGGGCATCGGCGCGTACCACCAGTCGAAGGTGTTCGCGTCGATATCAAACGCGGTGCCGCTGCCGCGCTACACGCGGATCGATGGCGCACTGTTCCTCGAACTGGCCGACGGCATCGAGGCGCAGGTCAATGTCGAGAATATCCTGAACCAAGCGTATTTCCCGACCGCGCACAACGACAACAACATCAGCACGGGGGCGCCGCGCAATGTACGGGGCACGGTGAGGCTGCGCTTTTAGGCAAGGTCGGCTACCCGCTCGCCAATTATCCTGAGGTCGGCGACGAAGCGGGCATATTCCTCGGCCTTGCGATCGGGTTCGGGAATGCGGAGCAGGAAGCTCGGGTGGACGGTCACCCAGCATTCGCCGCCATCGGCGAGCCGCATTGGCGCGCTGCGCGACTTGCCGATGGTCATGACGCGCCCGAACAGCGAGCGCGCCGCGGTCGCGCCGAGCGCGACGGTGACCGGGGGACGGATGATCAAACGCTCCTGGTCGATCCACCATTTGCATGCCTCGATCTCGGGGCCTTCGGGTTTGGAATGGATGCGGCGCTTGCCGCGCTGCTCGAACTTGAAATGTTTGACCGCATTGGTGACGTAGGCCCTTGAACGGTCGATGCCGGCCTCGCCGAGCGCTTGGTTGAAGATTTGCCCCGCGGGGCCGACGAACGGGCGGCCGGCGAGATCCTCCTGATCGCCCGGCTGCTCGCCGACGAACATCAGCGGTGCATCGACCGGGCCTTCGCCGAATACCGTCTGCGTCGCGCACTTGTAGAGGTGGCAGCGGGTGCAGCCGCGCGCTTCCTCGCGCACCGCGGCCCAGGCGGCGCTGCTGTTCGCGCCGGGGACGGCTCGCGATGCCTCGA
>Ga0136640_10000453_pt1 | contig 15696 bp, 15 predicted proteins | sample AntDrymUQ8642106_2_FD_105498 | JGI IMG/M metagenome (GOLD analysis project Ga0136640, IMG submission 105498) | Polar desert sand microbial communities from Dry Valleys, Antarctica - metaG UQ864 (21.06) | ecosystem: Environmental > Terrestrial > Soil > Desert | place: Antarctica: Dry Valley...
ATGATGTGCAGAACGCGGATTGGTTTTGAGTCCACGCTGTTAATTTTATTTCTTGAAATTTTATTGCCCGAACGCTGCGGAAAAAAGATAAATTAAACTTCCGCCACGATTAAGTAATCGCGGTCGAGATTAATCCATTCGTATTTCTCCACGCCCGCCTGTTTGAGAATATCTTTGACTTGAGTTTCCCGGTAAAGAAAAAGCGGTGTTCCCTTCATCCAAAACCGGAAACGCCTTAACGGAACGCGAAATTCGACGGCTTTCGGAAAACTCAAAATCATTTTTCCTTTCGTCAGCTTTCGCATCGCCTCGATAACCGGCACCGGCTCGGCGATGTAATCGAAAAAACCGTTGGCGGTCGAAGCGTCAAACGGAGCTTCGGATTCGGAGACGATTTCGGGAAACGCGCCGACGCGAAAATCGCATTGCTCCGCCACGCCTTGTTCCTTCGCCAATTCCTCGGCGATGTCAATCATCAATTTTGCAAAATCCACGCCGACCACTTTCGCCGCGCCTTCTTTGGCAAATTCGAGACAAAACCTGCCCGAACCGCAGCCGACATCCAGGATTTTTTTCCCGGCGAACGGCTGCAATTTGGCGACATTGATTTCGAGACGTTTCTGAACCACGCCGCGCCAGTAATCGTCTATAAATTTACCGACGAATCCCTTTTCCGTTTGGTAAATCGCATCGAAACGCTCCGCGTCGTCATCGAAATGGACGCGCACTTTTTCTTGAATTTCTTTAGCTGTCTTTGCTGACATAATTTTTATTGTGTTTTTAAAATAAATGTAATTAAAAATCGGTTCTTTATGTTTTCAACTCGTATCTTAGTCAGGAAACCGAAACCTCAATCAATTGATATTCAAAACCTCGCGCATCGGCGCAAACCGAAAATCGCGCAGTAATTTTTTGAATCTGCGCTCGGTCGCGCCCAAATTAAAATAATGCGTTGCCGCAATGCGGCGCGGCAAATCAATTCGCGGATGTTCGGGGTCGAGTTCCCACGGATGCAGGTAAAACGTGAACGGCTGACCCGCCCGATTGACCGCTTTGAGAAATTGTTTCGACAGAGCATACGGGTAAATGCGAAAATACGCGCCGCCTGCAACCGGCACGGTAACATTTCCTAACTTCAAAGTCGAAATGGGAAACTCCATTAATTTATATTTCCCTCGTTCGATCTCATACGGAAAACGCGGCGCACCCGCGATACCGTAACGATAATTTAAAACCGGAAAAATACTCGAATCATATTTTATTCCGAGTTCGCCTAAAATATCCAAAGCCCACAGCGAATCTTTCGTAATCGAAAAAAAAGGCGCACGATGTCCGACGACTTTTTCGCCGATAAAATCTTCCAGGAAACCCATTGCGCGCTGCATTTCCCCGCGATAAACTTCCGGCGTTTGATTGTAAATAAGCGTGTGCGAAAATCCGTGCGTGGCGATTTCGTGTCCTTCGGCTTGAATTCTTTTGACGATTTCAGGATGCTGTTCGGCGGTATAACCGAGCATAAAAAATGTCGCTTTGGTGTCGGCTTCACTAAAAATCCGCAAAAGTTTATCGCCCGCGTAAGCTATCCGGTCTTCAAAACCATCCCAATTCTGATACGGAATCTCCAGACCTTGATACCAATCTTCAAAGTCAATGGTCATCGCATTGGTGATAGTTTTTTGTGTCATAACCGCTTAATCGTCCATCGTAAAAATCGTGTTCGGGTCGTCTTCGTGGCGAATTTCGTCAATTTCTCCGCGTTTTCCCTCGCCCATAAAAAGTTGATTCGGACAGTTTATCACCATCCCTTTTTCAATCGTGCTGACGTTTTTATAAGCGTGAACGACTCCTTTCGGAATTATAACAGCTTGCGGATTGTCCGCGCCGACAACCAATGTCATCACGTTTCTAAAAGTCGGAGAATTTTCTCGATTATCCCACAGGCGCAATTTAAAGTTCGACGTGCCGAGAAAACAAAATAAATCGGCTTGCGCGGCGTGTTCGTGCGGACCTCTCTGGAGGTTCGGTTCGGTGATGGAGATATACGCCATCGTCGGATAAAATTCCGCCGCGATTTCGTCGTGCCGAAAAAGCTCGCAGAGCCAGCCGCGTTCGTCAACAAATTTTTTCAACGGGTAAATAACCACGTCTTGAATTTTGCCTTTTGTAAATTTCGTTTCTTCCTTAGCTGTTTGCACTTTTTATCTCCAAATTGTTCGCTCCGGTCTCCGCCACCAAATTCGTCGCGTGAAGCAGACTTTCAAAAGTTCCCGCGTCCGTCCACCAGCCGTCGAGTTCGTTCCACGTCATTGTGTTCTGATTGATGTAATGATTATTGACATCCGTTATCTCCAACTCGCCGCGTCCCGAAGGTTCGAGCGTTTTGATAACGTCGAAAACGCCCGCGTCGTAAAAATAAATACCGATGACGGCAAAATCCGATTTCGGGTTGGCAGGCTTTTCCTCGATTTGCAAAACTTTGTCGCCGTCGAGTTCGGGAACGCCGAAGCGTTGCGGGTCGTGGACTTTTTTCAAAAGAATCTTCGCGCCCGCGCCTTGCTTTTGGTAATCTTCGGCGGCTTTTTGAATATTGCCTTCGATAATATTATCGCCCAAAACAACGCAAATCGGCTCATCGTCGGCAAAATGCTCGACTAAAGAAAGCGCGTCGGCAATACCGCCTTCGCCTTCCTGATAAGTGTAGTTTATATGCTTCAAGCCGAATTCCTTGCCGTTCCCCAAAAGTTTGAGAAAATCGCCCGCCGAATTTCCGCCCGTAACAATCATAATATCGTCAATTCCGGCGTTTATCAGCGTTTGAATCGGGTAATAAATCATCGGTTGATGATAAACCGGAAGCAAATGTTTATTAGTAACTTTTGTCAGTGGTTTTAAGCGTGAACCGAGACCGCCTGCCAATACTACACCTTTCATAATTTTCTACGATTGATTTTTATTTCTTTAAGTTAGTTTACAACACCAAAAGACGACTTTAATCTATAAATCTTTGAAACCAAAGTTCCAGCATCAAAAGCGTCCATAATTGCCAAACGTGATCGCGCTCGCCGTTGATGTGTTCGGCGACTAATTTTGTTATTACTTCCGTTTTTATTATTCCGCGTTTCGCAAATTTTTCCGATAGCAGATGCTCGCGGATAAAATCTTTCAATTCTCCGCGAAGCCAATGCGTTATCGGCACGCCGAAACCCATTTTCGGGCGGTATAAAACTTCGCGCGGGACAAGTTTGCTTGCTACCTTTTTTAACAGAAACTTGTTTTCCGTTCCTCTGAGTTTAATGTTTTCGGGCAAGCTGGCGGCAAATTCAATAACTTTATGGTCGAGCAGCGGCGAGCGGGCTTCTAAAGAATTTGCCATCGAAGCAATGTCAACTTTGACCAGCAAGTCGTTCGGCAGATAAGTCATCTGGTCAACAAACATTGTCGCGTCAACGATCCCGCTGCCGTTTGTTTTATCATACCACTGCTTGATAAAAGCGGCTGAATCGTTATTCCCGACTTCGCGCTTAAAATCTTCGGTGTAAAGATTTTCCTTTGATTGACGGTCAACCGCGCCCACCCATCGGAAATATCTTTCAACTTTTGAAAGAGAAGCCGCCTGCACGAATCGTTTTAAGTCTCGCGCCCGGCTGCGTTTCAGTTCTGAAGTCGGAACAAAATTAACGGCATTTTCGATTAAACCCTGGCGGATAAAAGCCGGGATTTTATGATACTTTTCCGAAAGCCGCATCGCCAGATAGCGTTCGTAACCGGCGAAACTTTCGTCGCCGCCGTCGCCGTTGAGCGCGACCGTGACGTGCCGGCGCGTTTCGCGGGCGACGTAATAAGTCGGAATTGCCGACGAATCGGCGTAAGGCTCGCCGTAATGCTCGACCAGCAGCGGCAGAATTTCAATCGCGTTCGGCTTAACGATAAATTCGTGATGCTCGGCTCCGATATGCTCGGCAACCGTCTTGGCATATTTTAACTCGCTGAAATCTTCTTCTTCAAAGCCGATGGAAAAAGTCTTGACCGGCTGCGAGCTTTCCTCCGCCATTAGCGCGACTATCGTTGACGAATCAACTCCGCCGGACAGAAAAGCTCCCACCGGCACTTCCGAAATCATCCGCATTTTTGTAGCTTCGCGCAAAATTCGGAGCGTTTCGTCTTCCGCTTCAGCCTGCGAAATTTTGATTTTGTGATGAAAATCGGGAAGCCAGTAACGCTTTATTTTTATTTCACCGTCTTTCCATTGCAGCCAGTGCGCCGGTTCGAGTTTTCGGATTTGCTTAAATGCGGTCAGCGGTGCCGGGACGCAGAGGTAAGATAAATAATGATGAATCGCCTCATAATCAACTTCCCGACTCGTTTCCGAATACGCCAGCAATGCGCGAAACTCCGAGCCGAAAATCAAGTCGCCGTTTGCCTGATGAGAATAAAGCAGCGGTTTTTTACCGATCCGGTCGCGGGCGACGAAAAGCGAATTGTCCCGCGTGTCCCAAATCGCAAAAGCGAACATCCCGCGCAGATGCCGAACACAGTCAACACCGTATTCATCATAAAGGTGAACGATAACTTCCGTATCGCTGTTGGTGTAAAATCCCTGTCCGCGACTTTCTAAATCTTCTCTTAGTTCCCGAAAATTATAAATCTCGCCGTTGAAGACGATCCACGCGGTCTTATCTGAATTGTGTATCGGCTGTTTGCCGTGTGCAATGTCAATAATCGAGAGGCGGCGCATCGCCAGCCCGACATTTTCATTGAGGTAAAAACCGTCGTCGTCAGGTCCGCGGTGAACGATGCAAGCGTTCATTTGACGAAGAATTTCGCGGTCAACCGGACGTAATCCTGCTTTTGCTATGCCGACGATCCCACACATTAGTTAAAACTCTTAAGTCTGTTTTGCTCTCTTATAAATGCTTGCTGCATCATTCGCTGCTTACCAATCTTCCTTGCAAGTTGATTATTTTCACGTTTTTCCTGCCAGGTAGTCAAGCCGACGGCAATGAAAATAAAATAGAAAATCAGCATTTGCGCCCGCATCCGATAGGCGGTTCCGACATTGCCCTGAAAAATCGCGTATGAAATCGTCAGCAATAAAGTCAAAAGTATAATAGCGATTGAACTACGCAACTTATTATTGAGAGTGTACCAAACGCCGGAGACTAAGAACGGAACTAAAGCCCACCAGAGAAGAACCTCCGGCAAAGTCATTAACTGTCGAAAATTTCTTACCTCCCAAGGGAAAGGCGCGAGCATTAAATAAGTCAAACCGAGCGGGAGAACTTGCAAAGCACCGGACGGAGTCGAAACATCGAAATCTTGCCCAAATCCTGATTCCGCGTTTCTGGCTTGGTCAATACGACTATTTTGCAGGCTTTCCAAACTGCTGTAAGTATCTATATTTTCCTGAGCGTTACGCAGAACACCCAAGTATGTCAGACCCAAAGTTATAACTACTAAAACCGCCGTCTGTTTTGCTATCGAGCTGACTGATTTTTGAGTGCTGATAAAATACGCGCCGACAATGGCGACGGTGAAAGCAAAAAATATATAAAAACGAAGCGTGTAAATTCCGATTAGCGCAACCAGCAGCAAAGCGACGTCATTGTAATTAAACTTTTTTTGCAGAGAGAGCAGATTATTTATCGCCAGTGCCAGCAAAAAACAAATAATTCCATCCTTGAGACCTTGTGACGACCAAAGAACGAGCGATGGAAATACGCCGACTAATACGGCGGCGACTTTAGCTACTCGATTATTTGAAAAGACTTTCTGAGCGCATACGTAAATCAAACAGGCGGTTGCCGCGCCGAGTACGGAATTAAAAAGCTGGATTGCCAGGGGATTTCTTCCAACCACCGAGTAAATCACGGCGACAATGTATGCCATTCCAAATCCGCTTCCCGTCCCTCTCGTGGCAAAGCCCAGATAATATTCGTGATACTCGGTAGCTTCACTCGCGTAACCAAACCAATATCTCTGCAGTTCGTTTCCCGCTCTATCATATGTGATTGAATCGCCCCCGAAAAAATGCTGAAGTTCAAAGACGTAAGTAACAGTCGCTAAAACTACTCTTAGCATCAGTGCTATGATAAATAGTCTCCGCAGAAAGATTTGCTCGTCACCCGTAAAACTTCTGTTTATAAAATTAATGGCGACGATAGCACAAACGGCACCGAACAAAACCGCTAAAGGTCCCGCCGGATAAGCAAAAAACATTACAAAAAATGCTAAGATAAATAAAATTACAGCCAGTGTTCTATCCATTTGATTTCCCTGCAATCAGACCGAAAACATTCTCAGCTTCCGCATCCGTATTTGAAATGAGTATTTTCACAAACGGGTAATGCAATTTACCTTCCCGTGTATCTTAACTTTAATTTTGCCAGACACTATATACTCGAAATTAGATTATTTCCTTTGTTTAAAATTTACAGCCGCCTGGCGCAAAGTATTAGCAATTTTATCAGTTTGCTGCGAAACAGTATAATGCGCTAAAGCATATTCTCTCCCGCTGCCGCCCATTTCCTTTCGTTTTTGAGGCGATTCCAAAAGTTTTGCCAGGGTTTCATACCACTGCTCCTGACTCGAGGCTGAGAAATGAGTTTTATTTTCAATGCCGATTTCCGAACAAATTCCAATCGGCGTAACGACAAAAGGAATACCGATTGACATATATTGAATAGCCTTGAAGCCGGATTTTCCCATTAACCATTCGATACTTATAGAATCAGTTATTTGAAGCGGGTAAAGACCGATGTCTAAAGACTGAAAATCTTCGATTTCACGGTCGAGCTTCCAAGCCTGATTCTCGATTTCCACGCCGCCGAGTTCGATCCGGTCTTTTCCGGCACCGACAATCTTTAACGTGAAATCATAACTACGGGCTAAATCCTGTATCACGGGAAAGAGCGTTTCTAACAACGGGTAAGTCGAGTGAGTGCCGACCCAGCCGATTGTCGGTTTTTTATCTTCTTTTTTTTCAACCGGGCAAAACTTATCCGTGTCCACGACGGTCGGCACGATAATCGTTTTTTTTCCCTTTTCAGCGACGTATTCGGCAATGTAACGATTACCGCAAATAACCGATTCAGACCATTTAATCAATGTATCCGTTTTGCCGAAAAACTTAAACGCGCTTCCTAAACGCCCGTAAGTCGGACTAATGTAACGAACATATGTCGCATCGTCTAAATCCAGGACAATCGGACACCTGCCGATTGTTTTACTCAACCACTCGAAAATCGGCGGACCGAATAACATCGCTTCACGCTGTATCAACAGAGCGTCATATTCGTTTGATTTTAATGAAGTTCTCAGCCGTGTCGCGGCGCAGGTCAACATCGCCGTCATTTTTTGAAGAGTCTTTCCGGGTTGGTATAAAGAAGCAAATTCCTTATCGCTGAGAAATGGAAGAACAGTTAAATTTATCCCCTTTTCAGCCAAAGGCGAAATAAACTGCACGAGTCGGTATCTGGTGGCAGCCGCTTCGACCGGGTATGTGCAAAGACCTAAAACTTCCATTTGGTTTTGATTTGAATCGAATTTGTTGTTTTTGAGAAAACAATCTTTTTGTAAAGCAAACGATAATTTCGCACACTCGCTTCGCTAAGGTCAAGAGTCTTTACGCGCTTAGTCTAATCAGGTAAGCAAAAGTTTTCAGGCATTAAGAATTGCTCGAGCTACGATATTTATTGTTCTTTACTTTTGCCTTTGACCTTTTTACTTTTGCCTTTCTGATTAGTGCGCCTCCATGTGCAGTGAATCAACTTGATAAGGAGCGTTTAACATTTTTTGATAAACCTGTTGATAGCGGACAACTCCCACATTTTCTAAAGAAAAATGTTTTTCCGCCGTTTGACGACAACGAACTGAAACCTCGGATTTGTTTTCCTTCCACAAATCAGATAAGTCGTCGAGGGTTTTTAAGTAATCTTCTTCGGTTATTTTTTCCAGCACTGCCCCGACCTTATTAACTTTAATTAAATTACTACAATCGCCGATTCCGTCAGTTATGATTACCGGCAAACCAGCCGAAAGATATTCCGCGACCTTAATGGGCGAACTGCCGCGCTTGCTTTTTAATTGCTTTATGAATGCCAAACCGACATCGGAAGCTGATAAATAGTCATTTACCTCGTCGTGTGATGCTTTAACGATGAAATAGGATTCACCGGAGATATTCGCCGCCCGCGCGATTTGCACAAATTTTTCGGGTGAATCCGGCGTGACAATCAGTAATTTGCACGCCTCGAATTTTTGCTGTGCCGCGCGAAAAAAGTCGAACATTGCCTCGACCAAATACCAGGAACCGATTTTGCCGACATAAACGAACACCTTTTCCTCATTTATTTTCAATTCGCGGCGTTTGCGCTGCCTGGCTTCCGTATCGAAATGAAATTTTTTGGTATCAACACAACAGGGAATAACTTCAATCCCGGTTTTTACCAGATATTCACTCTGCAAATCGTTCTTCAAAGTCTCTGTCAACACGATAATCCGGGCGGCGGTTTGACGCGCGAATTTTTCTGCGGATGCCATTGCTTTAAACCCAAAACTCTGGCGCGACCAATGGCTGATGTCAACATACTCTTCGGACAGCAGCGAATCCGCGTCGTATAAAAACTTTAAGCGCAGCATTTTGGCGAGCGTTGCCGCCATTGCCGCCGTCAAACTGGAACGCGAATGCACGATGCGAGGTTTGTGTCTGAAGCAAACGCGAAGTCCGAGAGTTATTCCAGCGAAATTATCATATGCTTTCGCCATTAACGACAAGCCCTGATGATAGACGGTCGGATACCAGTAAATGCCCTGCTCGATGAGATTTTCTTTAACGATTTCCAACTGGTCGTCGGCAACGGCAAAATCGGGATTTTCAAATGTAATCAAGGCGAATGTGTAACCTTCAGCCGCCAACGCCCGCAAATAAGGAAGGCTTTGCGATTGACACAAAGGATCTTGTAATGACCAGGGACAAATATATAAACTGGTTACTTTCTTCAAAATAAATAGAGTTTCCGCCGGACAAATTTATAGCTTGAATACCGTTTTACGGACGATGCGTGCCAGACGCAGCGAAAAAATCACACGGTGGTCTATCTCGATTGCCTTTTTCAAATGCTTTTTGGCTTCGTCATAAAGTTTGCCGTCATTTGCCATAACTGCAAGGTAAAGATAACAATTAGCGTGTATCCAGCTTAGATATTTGGCGTAAACATCGGATAAATGCGGGTCGCTGCTAAATTTTTCTATCAAAGAATTGCTGCCTTTTTCTAAAGCCGATATATCCTGCGTATAAACCGAACGATTATCGTGTTGCTGAATAGCACCGTTGATTTTAGGAATGCGTCCTAATTTATAGTCGGCTAAAATTCGCATCCAAAATTCCCAATCCTCCAAACCGATCAGCGGTCGGTCATCGTCAAAACGGTATTTTTGATAAATGTCGCGGTGAATGAAATTGCCGTTGCAAGACAAAAAATTACCACTTGCAATCGCCTTGATTTGATTTTTCAGCGAAGGAAATTTATAACGTCGCACAACTTTACCATCGCTGTCAACTAATTCGTATAAATTATGAAAGAACTTGAAATCAGGATTGTTTTTAACGAATGCAGCCGCATCTGTGAGATTGTTCGGATACATAAAATCATCAGAATCGAGCAATATAAGGAAATCGCCGGTTGCGTTTTCCATACCTATGTTACGTGCGCGCGAACGCTCATAATTGCGGTCGAGTTTAATCAATTGAACTTTTCCCGATTGGATAAAAGGTTGTAGAACATCTTCCGTGTTATCGGTCGAACAGTTATCAACAACGATGATTTCGTAATGCGAATATTTTTGCCGCAAAACGGTATTCAAGGTTTCAACGATAAACTTTTCCCGATTATAAGTCGGAATGACTACTGAAAATTTAACGGGTTTATCGTTATTCATAAAATAAAAGCTTATTGCGCGTGTGACCTGTCAAGAAAGAACCATTTTTCCTAACAGGTCATATATTTAACACTCCACAATTGATTTTAGTTCAAAATCGGATAATATATCAAATTGTTCATCGTTAATCACTGACTCTAAACTTTGAATTCACTATTCTAAAACCTTAAAACAGCAATTGTTATGAAAGTATTGATATTAGCCGGCGGATTCGGCACACGGCTCAGCGAAGAAACCAATGTTTCGCCAAAGCCGATGGTCGAGGTGGGCGGTCGTCCGATTCTATGGCATATTATGAAATCCTACAGTCATTATGGTTTTAATGACTTTGTTATTCTGCTCGGGTATAAAGGATATTTCATCAAACAATTTTTTGCCAATTACTTATTATACCAGAGCGACGTAACTTTTGACCTTTCAACCGGCGAGATGAGCGTTCACAAAAATGCCAGTGAACCGTGGAAAGTTACACTATTGGATACCGGGCTGCAAACTATGACCGGCGGACGCATCAAAAGAGCGGCTGACATCGTTAACGACGAGCCTTTTTTATTAACCTACGGAGACGGAGTTTGTGACATTGATATAGCAGCGTCGGTTAAATATCACGAGCAGCACGGAAAGTTAATGACGATGACCAGCTTTCAACCGGAAGGACGGTTCGGCGCAATTGAAATCTCTGCCGATAATTTAGTTTCTAATTTTCGTGAAAAGCCTAAGGGAGACGGAGCCTGGATAAACGCCGGTTATTTTGTTTGTCAACCCGAAGTTTTGAACTACATCGAAGGAGACGATACGGTTTTTGAAAAAGAACCGCTGGAAATGTTAGCAGTCGAAGGACAACTGGTAACATACAAGCACTACGGATTCTGGAAATGTATGGACACCCAGCTCGATAAAGTTCAGTTAAATGAATTGTGGAACTCGAACCGGGCGAAGTGGAAATCCTGGTGATTAGTCGAGTGTCAGTCAGGATTTTCTTAACCGCGCCGGCGAATGTTTTCAAGCGATTGAGTTCTAATTATAAGATATGTTATGCGTCGGCAATGTTCAAAACTTTCCGATAGCAATTGGCGTATTCGTTTGCAAACCGTTCGGCTCCCATATTATCGAGAATATGAGCGCGACCCGCTTTCGCTTTTTCCTGCGCCGCAGGTAAATCTACAATCGTCTTCTCGATGGCTTCTCTCAGTGCCGACGAATCTGCGGGCGGAACGATAACACCATATTTACCGTCATCCAAAATGTCGCGCACGCCGCTGATGTCGCTGGCGATAATCGGGCGCGAGAGCATTAGCGATTCTATTACGGCAGAGGAAAGAGCGTCCTCAAGCGATGGATGAACCACTAAATCGGATGCGGCGATAATCGCCAGGGCATCCTTGCGCCAGCCGAGAAAGCGCACGTGATCTTGAATGCCCAAATCCGCCGTGAATTTTTCCAGTTGTTCGCGGTAATCGCCTTCACCAAGCAGATAAAGCGTCGCCTGCAATCCGTTTTTGATCAACGGCGCGAGTGCTTCAAACAAATAAATATGACCTTTGCCGTGATAGAGCCGCGACGTGCAGACTAATGTCAGTCCACCGTCCACCTCGATTTCGGCGCGGGCGCGGGCAATCATCTCCGGCGTAATCGCTTCAAATCTGGTCGCTGTTTGCCCGTTCGGTATTAATGAAACCTTTTGCTTCGGCACGTTTTCTTTTTCAATCAAAAGCTCGCGTCCAAAACTTGAAAGAGCAATCATATGGTCGGAAAGAGAATTTATATAACTTTCCAATCCCAGATAGAATTTGCGTTTTAAGGGCGACGCGAGGACGTGATGGGTATCCGTATGGTGCCGGGTGACGATAACTTTTATTCCGCGCAGCTTGGCGAGCGTTACGCCGATTAGCGACGGGTGGAATATATGAGTATGAACTATATCCGGTTTCTCGGATTTAATGATTTTCCAGAGTTTCCTGATGCCCGAAAGATATTGGCGGCGATTCGGCGTGTTAAGAGCATAAACCCGCACCCCGCGTTTCTTCATACCCTTTACAAATTCACTGTCTTCGTCTCTAAACGTAACGAAAGTAAGCTCGACTTCATCCCAATTTGTGTAATCACAGAGGTTGTTCCAGATATAGGATACGGCAGCCGCATCATCAATGTGTAAAACGCGGATTGGCTTCTTTGAAGCTGCTATTTTTATTTGCGGCATTGCTTTATGTTATAAGGAAAAAGTTCGGTTTTTTACCGAGTCTTCAAGTAATACGAGTTCAATTACTTGACATCATCTTTTTGAAACGACATTCGCCAAATTTTGTTTAACAATTTGCAGAACTTTTTGACGCTTCGGGTATCCTAATTTGTAATCTCTAAACTTTTTTCGAGCGCATAAAAACAATTTCGCTGATTTTATTGCTCAAAAGTCTGTAGTTTTTTGCCAAAAGAGGATATTGAAGTAAAGTGCTTCGGACCGCAAGAGCCTTCCGCTTTCTCTCCGACATCAAATGCCAGTATTTTTTACAATCTTCAAAACTCTTTGAAAAGTTTTCAGAATCATCGTCCTTAAAATATCCGAAGCAAACATCGGCATATGTGTTTGCAAGTATTCTATCAAAATCTTCGACGTTAGCCGGAGCAAAATAGTCTTTGCACCGTTTGGTAGTGTCCAAAATTTGTTTCGCTTTTAGCGTGGCGGAAAGATTTGTCCAACCTCCTTCGTGTTTTCGGTAGACGCTCATTACTTCGTCAAGAAACTTAATTTTCCCTTTGCTGCTGCTTAAAAGATGCACCGCCCAATCGAACATCGGGAAAGAATCGGGCAGTGATTGAAAAATATTGTTCCTGAAAACACACGAGTTTGTCGGCATACTAAAGTTTTTCTTAACCACATCGTCAAATGTAAAAACATCTTTCTTGTTATCGGTCAACTCGTGAGATGCCTTATTTTTATTGTTGTAAATCACTATTGCATTGTGAGAACACATCGCAAAATCCGGGTTAGCCTCCAAAAAATCTACTTGCTTTTGTAATTTTTGCGGATGTGTCCAGAAATCATCACCTTCACAAAGAGCAACATACTTACCGTCACAATTTTTGAACACATCGGTAGAATTTCCCGTTATTCCTAAATTTTTCTCTCTCGGCAAAACACGAATTTTATCGGGAAACTTCTTCTGGTATGCTAAACAAATTTCGCGTGTTCGGTCGGTGGAGCAGTCATCGCCGATAATTAGTTCAACAGGGAAATCGGTTTCCTGTATTAACACGCCTTCGATTGCTTGTGAGATGAATGCTTCGTGATTGTATGTAATCATAGAAACACTTACAAAGGGCTTATCTCTCATACAGCTATATTTTTTTTAGTTAATGGTATCGCGGGAATTCCGACTACCGTTGTATTATCCGCTACGTCTTTAGTAACAACCGCACCGGCACCGACAACAACATTATTTCCGAGTTTGACTCCGGGAAGTATTATGCTTCCCGTTCCAAGGCTGCAAAAGTCTCCAATCGTAACGTGACCCAGAAGATTGGAGTGGGGAGAAATCTCACAAAAATCTCCTATTGTCACATTGTGACTTACTAAACTTCCAACGTGTATCAAGCATCCTCTTCCAATCAAATTATCCGACTCGACTACAACATTAGTCAGTATATTGTTGCCTTCCCGAATCACGTTATACTTCCCGATTGTGGCGAATGGAGAAATCAGAGTAATTGCTTCGCCTCCTAGAGCAGTAAATTTCTCGAACAGGTTATATCTCGATTTTGGATTTCCTATGCCCAGAGCGAATCGTTTATCCTTTTCTTTAAAGTATACTCTAACTTCTTCTTCATTTCTAAAAATCGGATATTTATCAAAAAGTAATTCCGGCAAATCTTCACTAACATCATCGTAGAAACTAACCTCCGCTTCGGGGTTATTCTGAATTATTGTCTCTAATAATTCTTTAGCGAAACCTTTTGCTCCGGCAATCAACATATTAATTCTCTTCCTCTACTATCTTGACGTATATTTCATACATCGGAATTATTTAATCCAGCAAACAATAATAAGCACGAAACTTTCTACTCGTTGCAAAATTACATTTCCAAGGCATATTCTTCCAACAATTCTATTATTTCAGCTTTATTCTTAAACATTAAAATATCAATTACCGACAAAAACGGTTCAAAAGAATTTCCGAATTGTTTGTAAGTATGCGGAAGAACATTTATAAATCGAAGTTCGATATTATGCCGCTCGAAATTTTCAGCCTGATACAATTCTTTGCCGTTCGCCGTGTTAATATACATCGAAACATTTTCGCGCAAACAAATGTCAATGATTCGACTTTCTCCTTTTAATGCCTCGTTTCGGTAAATTTCCGATGAATCAATGATGGTCGTTTCGATGCCTAAATACCCGCAGGTTTTCTTGATGCTGCACAGTGCCATTTCAGAGATGTAAGTATATTTTTTGCTGATTACCGATGATACTATCTCCATCACGGGCGAGAAGAAAGGAGCTTTTTTGTATGCCTGCTCTAAAGTTTTCAGCAGATTCGACTGCCAGTTCGGGTCGTAGGATATTTTTGTCTGTTTAATTATTTTATTTTGAGAGGCTTTTACCAAAGGAACCGTGAATAAATGCGGCTTGTAATTTAATAAAATTTGATTTCTGTTTATCCAGCCGCGTTTTATAAAAGTCACGTCGTCTAAAACTACAAACTTATCTACGGCGTTTATCATTTGAAGATACCCGATGTAAGGAAATAGGTAAGGCTGCATTACGGCTAATTTCATAAACTTAAATTTCTGTCATTGACAACCCCATAAAAACAGCACCGTCATTTTCGGTTTTCAAGATTTTAAATCCGAATTTGCTGAAAAGGTTTATCGTCGCCTGATTTTTCTCGTGAGTTTCAAACACGATCTTTTCCATACCCTTCGATTTTGCGTGCTGAATTGTCTCCGCAGCCAGTTTCTTGGCAATTCCCTGATTTCTCAAAGACCTCTCGACGGCGAGCAAAGTAATAAAAGCGGCTTTATTTTCCGCATCGTTACAGTAAAAGGCGGATAAAGCTCCAATCTCATCGTCCTTTTTGAGAATCAGACATTCGGCGAAACCGGCGATTTTAGCGGCGTAGACGTTCAGGTCGTGCTGGCTGCTGAGAGGCGGAATAACATCCGCGTCCACTTTTTCAAGAAATTTTTGAATCTCTTCCAAGTCGGGATTTTTTTCCAGCGTTATCTCCATACTTATTATCTTCATACTTACAAGCGGATTTGTTAACTCGATTTATCGAATATCGGATTTCCTCAGTTCAAGCTGCGGGAGAAACATTTGCGCGACGTTTATCATTGTAAAAGTTCAAAGCCCGGTTGAATATCTCGACAAAACCTGAAAATTTTAACTTATAACTGCTCACCAGGTAAAGTATGGAGAATAACACGGAAGAAATTACTAAATGCAGATAAATATTTTCCAAATAAAAAGTTAAGCCGAAGACTATCGCCGTCGCTAAACCGGCGACCGCTCCGTATTTAAAGATAATCGCCAGTTGCTGCTTGAGGGAAACGGAAATTTCCTTTTCTACAAAAACGGCATTAGCGATTAAAGCTAATAAAAAACCTACTCCGAAAATGACGAGAAAAAGATATACGCCGCCGAAAAAGAATGAAAAATAGGTGGGAAACAAAATACATTTCTTGATAATCTCTAATTTTAGAAATGCCTTTGAATTTCCCCGCGCACTGATAATGTTCACCATTAACGCGCTGACCGGAAAA